>Ga0209647_1003229_pt1 | contig 12726 bp, 9 predicted proteins | sample GraSoi_2013_60cm_FD_185827 | JGI IMG/M metagenome (GOLD analysis project Ga0209647, IMG submission 185827) | Grasslands soil microbial communities from the Angelo Coastal Reserve, California, USA - Sample 9_17_2013_60cm (SPAdes) (version 2) | ecosystem: Environmental > Terrestrial > Soil >... | reverse complement strand
ATCGCTGGCAAGGCGCGCACCTCAGGTCAGCGCTTAGATCCGGCACCTAACGGCTGCGATTAGAATCGAAGCCAAGCGAAGCGCATCGAGGCGCTTCGGTGTCTCTGGTGTGTATTGGCCTTGTGCCCTTGTCGGCTGCTGTATCACATGGGGTGTGTTCCGAGGCGCATGAGGTCTAACCGGAATGTATGGTCCGCCGCTTCGCCGCAAGCGAAATGTATCCGGGTTCCACGGTGCGGATTAGTACCGAGAAGTCGGCCAACCTTCCACAACCGCGCACCCAGCTCAAGGAGTGGGCTCAATGCCAATACGATCATTAACGGCTGATCGAATCCGCTGCTTGCAGCCAAGGTAGCGTTCGGTCGTTTGCACTGAAACGTGTCCCAAAAGGAATTGGATCTGCTCCAACTCCCCGCCCGAAGCATGGCAGAGTCGAGCACAGGTCCGTCGCAGATCGTGCGGCGCCAACTTCGGCACGCCAATGCACTTGGCGGATTCCTTCACTATGTGCCAAACCGCCTTTACCGTGATGCCATCTCCCCATGCTTTTCCTACTTTGTTGACCCTGCGAAAAAGCCTTCCTCGATCAATGCCGGCCGCAGCAAGCCACACTTCTAGTTCGCTTTTCACCCAGTCCGGAACCGGAACCGTTCGAACGTGGCCTCCCTTACCCATCACGTCGACGATGGCCCAGTGTTCCTCCCGCTGCTGGAGATGATCCAGCGTCAATGCGACGGCTTCGTGTCTTCTCAGCCCACACGCGAGCAGGAGAGCCAACAAAGCGCGGTCTCGTTTTCCTTTGAGCCGCTCGCCATCAGGCGCTTTCCAAAGCGCTTGCCCCTGCTCTGCAGTCAGCCAGTTGCCAAGGCGAACGCCTAACTTCTTCACGCCTTTAACGCGACGAATACCCGCTGCTAGGTCGGCGCTCAGCAGACCGCAATCGGCTGCCTCATACGCAAGACGGCGTACGGCACCTAGTCGTAGATTGACCGTGCCAGGCGCGAGTTGACGAGATTCGAGATGAGATCGGTAACGCATGACGACTATTCTATTGAATGCCAAGCGCGGTTCCGAACAATACCAATCAACGAATTCATCGATCGCGTGACGATATCCCCACCGCGCATCCTGAGAAGTGAGGCTGTTCAAAACTGCGGTTTTGGAGTGTTCGAGATCAAGCAGGCGCAACACGGACCTGGTGCTGCCGCGTCTTCTTCTGGAAGTTGGTCTGTGCTTCATGATCGGTGGCCTCCATGCCATCGATCAATGATTAGAGTGGTTTCGTAGCGGGTAACATTAGGTTTGCCCGTAACTCGTCCGCAATGCGCAAAGCGGTTAGCCACCGATGGCGCTCTCAAGTGAGGCGATGTATAAATTGTTCTGTGACACGGTAATTTTTCGCCCCCACTCATCGTCTTCAGAATGTACGCAATTCTTTTAGTCGTGGAGGTGGCTTCTTGCTTTGGCTGGACGATTTGGTTCGGGACCTGAGATACGGATTTCGCATGGCCCGGAATGCGAAGCTGATCTCGATTGCCGTCGTGCTGACGCTGGCCGTGGGTATCGGGATCAATACCGGCGTGTTTACCCTCATCAACGGGCTGCTGCTTCGCCCCCGCACCGATTCCGATCCGGCAACCTTCGCCCGATTGTACGCCCAGTATTGGTTGCGGGGAAATCCGCTTGGACTGGGCGGCCAATTTTCCGTAGCTGCTTACCACGCGATTCAGCGCGAATCGAAAGTGCTCCAGGCACTCGCTGCATGGCGTACGGATGGAGCCTTGATCGAGGAAGAGGCGACACCCAGCCTGGCCCTGGAAGTTTCTTGCAACTTCTTCTCGGTTTACGGCTTGACTCGGCCGAGTCTCGGACGCCTGTTCGGCCCTGACGACTGCTCATCGGCCTCAGAGGAACAGGTAGTCGTGCTCTCAGAAGAGGCATGGCGCAGCCGCTTTGCTGCCGATCCGCACATCCTTGGAAAAGTGATTCTACTGAACCGGCAGCCCTTCGCGGTAATCGGTATTACCCCGATGGATTTTGCCGGCAGACTCCGCGGTCCTGGAATCTGGGTGCCTTACACCATGCAGCATCGGCTCACTGGGAATGAGGACATCTTTCGCGCGGAACGAACACCCGCGTTGTGGCTGGAAGGGAGGCTGCGTCCGGGCAGCACTCGCGAGCAACTTGCGGCGGAGGCGGATGTCATCGCAGAGCGGGTTCCCGCGTTCGATTCCGACTTAAAACAGCGCGTGCTCGTCACCAGCGGAGCTCTCATCGAAGATCCTAACGTGCGCGCCAACTCCTTCTGGATCCTGTTGCTGATAGGCACCGGGGCCGCGCTGCTGCTGCTCGTAAGCTGCGCCAGTGGGGCGGTGTTGCTGCTTTCCCGCGCCGTAGCGCGTCGGAAGGAAATCGCCGTGCGCATCTCGCTGGGCGCGGCAGGCCGGCGGGTGCTCCGGCAACTTCTTTCCGAGAACCTGCTGCTGGCGGCAGTAGCCGGGGCACTCAGCCTCTATCTTGCCTTGCAAATACCCAAGGCTTTTCAAAAGCTTGTTCCTGCAATGCCTCACTATTCGTTCACACTCGATTGGCATGTCTTCGGCTATCTCGCCGCAATCACTTTGGCTGCTGCTATTTTCGCTGGGATAGCGCCCGCCGCCGAATGCCTCAGGCAGGACGTATGGCTTTCGCTGAAGGGGCAGAACCTTTCGCTGTCAGCCGTACATGCGCGTTGGAAGCTGCAGGATCTGTTGGTAATCGCACAGGTTGCCTTTAGCGTCGTGCTGATGGTCACATCCGTAATGTTTTGCCGCGCCGTGCTCTCCCTCTTCAATGCGGAGCCGGGTTTTGAAACACGACACGTGCTCGCAGTTCCGTTGGAGCTTAGGCTGGAACGCTATGATCCGGCTGAAACGGAAGGTTTCTACCGAACGTTGCAGGAGCGTCTTGAGAGTACGCCGTTGGTCGACGCCGTTGCCACCAGCAGCATATCTCCCCTGACGGGAGAGGGCGAAGAAGGAGTAGGGCTCGGCACCGAGTTTCGTCTTCCCACGGCGGCATCGGGGGAGACCCACAGCGCTACGGTCAGAGTTGTCTCGCAGAATTATTTCGCCACGGTCGGCATTCCCCTGGTACATGGCAGCGTATTCCGCAATACTCCAGCTGATGAAAATGCAGTAATGGTCTCCCAATCGTTCGCAGCCGCATTTTGGCCTGGGCAAGATCCGATTGGCAGGGAGGTCATTACGCCAGAGGGTAAGCGTCTGCGCGTGCTCGGGATTGTCCGTGACACCTACACCGGATTCACTCGCCAGCCCGATGGCCCTTGCATTTATATGCTGCGAACCATTCCGGCTCGCGGTGATCTCGTTCTCGTTCGCTTCCGCGGTGATGCCGATCCCATCGCGGCAGCGGTGAAACATATTGCGCGCGATCTCGATCCGCAGATGCTGGTGCTTTCCAGCACGCTGCGGGCGCAGATGGACTATAACGCCGAGCAAGGATGGGTAATCGGCAAGATGCTGTTGTTTGTAGCTGGCGTAGCGGGTTTCCTGGCCCTGCTCGGAATCTATGGAGCAGTGGGTTATTCGGTGACGAGGAGGACTCGCGAGTTCGGAATTCGCGCGGCTCTCGGCGCCAACCCGCGTGAGCTCATGAGGCTGGTGTTCAGTTACGGTGTGCGCCCAGTGATCGCAGGAACACTGGCCGGAGCGATATTCGCGCTCCTCTTCTCGTTTATCCTTGTGAACGCTCTTGGTCGCGCGCCGTTGCCGCTGAACCCAACCAGTCCGGTGTCGTACGGACTTGTATGCGCTTCGCTGGTCTTCGCGGCGCTTGTCGCGATGATCGGCCATGCGCGACGCGTCGCTCGCATTCAACCCCTAGTTGCGCTGCGCGAAGAATAAAGAGGGAGCTGCCATCGGTCCGATTCCTAAGTTAATGGGCCCATCAGTCTGCTAACGACCAGCTCCGAGTAGATCGTCGGCCAGCCGGAAGTAATCCAGTGTAAGCTTTGACTCGCAGAGTCTCCGGGTGTATAGCCTTTCGGGGTTCCCGCACGACGAATCGTTTGCAAATTCAGGAGCCAAGAAAATGACAGTTCAGTCCTGGGTCGCTTCTTGTTCTGCGGCGTTCCTGCTTTTTATCGGATACACCGCGAACACTTCTGCCACGGACGCAAGAATCGATCCCGCCAAGGCCCAAATCACCGTCCTTTATGACGCCTTCGGCCACGCTTCGGCGATGCAGAAGGACTGGGGCTATGCCGCGCTTGTCGAATATGGCGGCAAACGCATTCTGTTCGATACAGGGAACAACCCCGACATTCTCGCCCAGAACGCCAAAGCAAAAGACATCGACCTCTCGAAGCTGGACTTCGTCGTTATGTCCCACCGGCACGGCGATCACATGGGTGGACTGGTGTACCTCTTGAAGGTGAACCCCAAAGTGACGATCTACGCGCCGAAGGAAGGTTTCGGCGTCTATGGCGCGGATTTGCGTGAACCCCAAAGTGACGATCTACGCGCCGAAGGAAGGTTTCGGCGTCTATGGCGCGGATTTGCCAAGCGGCTTCTATCGCAAAGACCCGTCTCTCCCATCGGAGCAGCGCTACTACAACGGTGCTCCCCCAGAAGTCATGCGGTTTGGCGCGGCTTGGCCGGGCGCTAATTTTCAACTCGTCGACAAGAACACGGAGATCGCACCTAACATCCATCTAATTACACTGGTCTCCGATAAGCCGGGTACGCTCGAGCTGCGCGAGCTGTCCCTAGCCTTCAGCACGCCCGACGGCATGGTCATCGTGGTTGGCTGTTCGCATCCCGGTATCGACAAAATCGTCGAATCGGCCGGTGCGATCAACCCGCGCATCCACTTCATCGTAGGTGGCTTTCACCTTGTTACAGCTAGCGACCCGGACATCGAGAGGATCGTGACCGCGCTACATGATCGATTCAAAGTCGACTACGTCGCCCCTGGCCACTGCACCGGCGAGCCCGCCTTCACGGCGCTGAAGAAAGCCTTCGGCGATCACTATCTTTACGCTGGGCTGGGCACAACATTGACGCTGAATGCCGCACCGCGCTAACTTCGCCAGATACCACCGCGACGTCCTTGCTGCGACCGTTGGCGCCACCGAATTCGGGGCGTATCGTCGGCAACTCTTCCCTAATCTGATTGTGGAAGAGTCATCCGCCCATAATCGGCGGCAAGCGCCAAAATGGAACTCCTAACGTCCCACAACGGGACGCCTTGTGGGAAATCCAGGATTTAGCCGACCCGAAAGACGAGTCGATCCGACCCACCGTTGGTGTAGCTGGCACCCACTCTCCCAAACAAACTATCTGGCGTTTAGCATTGAATATAAACGACTTACCGGTCGCGAGCATTTGGACCTGCGAGTGCCTTACATGACCAGGTACTAGGACTACAAACCGAGAAGACCGATCGCTCGCGAAAGTAACCAAATGAACGCGTCGCTCTTCGCGACTCTGACTGGTCTCCGTGGAGACTGGGCTCATGGAGCTGCAAGTTCTTAAGGAGAAACACAATGAGGAATTTCAATTCTCTCGCAGGATCGCTCGTAGCAATGGGCGCGTTACTCGTGTCAATTTGCCCCGGTGCAATGGCCAAGAACTCCTCCGGAAAGAAGCCCGAGAAGGCGCAGAAATCATGGAAGGGAGCGGTGAAGGTGGAAGCCAAGGGTCGCTACGACAGCAACACCTTCCTGCTTTCAGATCGGCAAAAGACTAAGTTGCAGACAGCCGGACCCGCCGAGCAGATCAGCGGCCGCTTCAAGGACATGAATAGCGTGCACGATTACATCTTTACGCCTTCGGTGAAGTTCCTCGCTGAAGGCCCGGGCGTCGGTGGCCGAAGACTCGGCTTACAAGCAGGCGTCAATTACGACATGTACTTCCTCAATCCCAGGCGGCGGCACGTTAATATTGAGATAGCCGCGGAGCAGAGCACTTCGCGGAACGGCAGAGCGCGTGTCAAGTTTGAGTACGCTCCACGCTACTTCTATACAAACTATCTGGCAGATGCGACGAATTACACCAGTTCGGTTTTGCCGAGCGAGCGCGTGTATAAGCCGGACGTTTACAGCGAATGGGATTTAACGGTCGACTACCGGTACCGCCTGGCAGGCGGGAGAGCTGGCCTGCTAGGACGCGCCGGCTATCTGCAGCGTCGCAACCAAGCCCCATTTATCGGGCATGATCGTAACGAGCCCCACGTAGGTGGAGGACTCGATTTTGGGCTAACCAAGTGGTGGAGAATCGATGGCAACTACGACTTCGCGCTTGTAGATAGTCCTCGCGTGCAGGAAGTGATGATCCTGAACGAGCCCGATTTCGGAGTTGACTTTAACAACGACGGAGATGCCACTGAACTGAATATCCGGACCGTGCAATTCGTGGACCGTCGTCACCACGAGCAGCGTTTCCGAGCCGACACGAAGCTCGGAATTCGCGAAAAAAGCTATTTCGAGTTCGGTTATGAGCGTCGGCACAGGAATTTCTCGTCGAAAGAGCCGTTCGACGTGTTCCACAACGGGCGGACTGATAATCGAGATACTCTCCAGGTCGCGTTCACTTCACACCTAAATGACAGGGTTCAATTCACGACGGGGTATAGCTACGCTTTGGAAAACTCCAACCGTCCCAACGATCCTGGAGTCGTCGGCGAGGTCAACGACTATAAACGCGCTGGGGCATTTGTGAGCCTGAGTTACCGCTTCTGAGCAGATGACACGTCGGAATCTAACGGGAACATCGTGTGCTTTCTCGAACTATGCCAAATGCCGCTCGTACTCTGAATCTGCCCAGCATCAAGGGTGATGTCGTATCAACATACGGAGGGGTTATTAAGGCCTTAAACCGACAACTTAAAAGTGCAATTGAACGACTGTGGGAGTTCCTACAAGGATAGCGGCACTTATTTTTTCTGGAGAATTCAGTCATGAGCATTTTTCTTACAGACGAGATGAAGGCGAACATGCGAGTTTCTTATGCGCTGCGCTGGGTTCCGCGAGCGAGTATGGCCACTCTGCTACCTTGCCCGGTCTCTCCGCAAGCTGGTGACATCGCGCTTGCGAAACTCGAGAAAATCGGCAAAAACGCGACTCTCGAACTGGCCAACGGTCGGCGATGCAATCTCCATGAAGGAGACCTCCTGGCGGTGGTGTTCGGAAACCGCTACGCGACATTGCAATTCGAAGGCTACGCGCGCTCAAACGAAGGGGCCTGCGATCTGCTCTCCATGGGTGGTCTCTGCGGTTTAGTGGAAAGCAAGCACGCAAAAGCAGCGGAACCCAGCAAGCTTCGCCTGTTGGGTGCACTCGGAGACATCACTGGATCTCCTCTTAACCTTCGAGACTTCGCCTTGGCCCCGCTGCCTGAACTCAACCAACCTAACGTTGTCGTGGTCTGCGGCACCTCCATGGACGCGGGTAAAACGCACACGGTGATGAGTCTCATCATGGGTTTACGGAAGCAGGGGCTTTCCGTCGCAGGCATCAAACTGACCGGCACCGCAACCGGCAAAGATACGTGGAATATGCTCGACGCTGGTGCGTGTATAGCGCTGGATTTTGTTGACGGTGGATTTCCGTCAACGTATCTCTCCACCTTGGATGAACTGCTGCATCTATACGATCTGCTCATCACTCGTGCCGCAGGGGCGGGAGCTTCCTGGGTGGTTGTGGAGATCGCTGACGGGCTGTTACAGCGCGAGACCGCAGCACTACTGCAGCACCCTGGCTTCGCGGGCAGTGTGCGCGCATGGATTTTTGCAGCGGGCGATCCTCTTGCAGCAGCCGGAGGTGTTGAGGTTCTACGCAGCTGGGCCATCGAACCGTTGGCGATCAGCGGAGTGGTTTCGATGAGTCCACTCGGCATGAAAGAAACACAAGCAGCCATACAGCTGCCGTGCCTTACTGCCGGTGAGTTGCAGTCTGGCGCCTTGAATGCCCGCTTGCAGGAAACTATCTCTAAACGTGCGGGTAGTCTTTTTGCGACAGCTGGGAGTCGAGAGGAGCTCCTCAGTTCGTGAGCAAGGGCCGCGTCTACCTTTGGACTGATGCCTTCGGTCGCGGGCTATATGGGCATCTGACTGCGAGCGTCGAATCCCTGCACCATCTCGATGTCAGCACAAGAGATGCTAGCAGTTTGTCGGGACGTTTCGTCTCCGTGCGGAACGGCGGCGCTGTCTATGAACCCGATCCCGCAACAAGTGTTGTACGAGCGGTCCCTCTTGGGGACGCGCGACCAGACTCGGCGGGTGACTTTCTATTTGTGCCAGGGCGCGGCGGCGGTCGCATAGACAAGATTAGATTTGCGGAACCAGATTTCCGGTGGCGCTACATTCAAGCGTCCCGCTTCGGCGAGGTCAACACCTATTTCCACGTCGATCGCATCGCGACCTACATTCAAGATTTACTCGACGAATTGGGTTCTGTGCCATTACCCCGGGTCACCGCAGTAGTGACTGCGCATCATGCCGCTACGGAACAGGAGGGCATTCGCGACGGGGTGAGGGGCCGCAACCATTGGTTGCCTTTCCAGGGAGGACACTACCGGTTACTCAGCAGAGGGTATGAAATGCCGGAGCACAATCCGATTTCCCCCGCTGGCGAGATTCACCTCGGGCCAGGTTGGCAGTTGCTGGAGCATGGCGCCCTTGTTGAGGCGGCCGGCGGGCGCTATCGTGCCAACGCCTCGCACAACGCAGGAATCATTTATCACGAATACGGACACCACATCACCCGGCATACGGCGGATTTTCGTGCGAACAACTTGCGTGCCTCGGATCAGCAGAACAACCGCAAAACTGCCATGGACGAAGGCACCTGTGACTACTGGGCAGCCACAATGCTGGGTACACCGTATATTTGGATTTTGCACCGCCGTCACGATGATCACGAAGTTCATGTCCGCAGCCTAACGTCAGGCAAAACGACGGAGGACTATGACACTGGACCGCGGGCCGACGTGCATGCCAATGGCACCATCTGGGGCGCTGCGCTTTGGGACCTTCGCACCCAAATGTCCGCAACGAAGCCCGACGGAATCCGCAAGACCGACATCCTGGTGCTGAAAGCTCTGCTCCTGATGGGAAAGCTCACACCTCGGTGGCAAGAAACGTCTGTGACTAGCGTCCGGCTGGCGAGAAAGAATTTTAATGTCGGCCTTGCATCGCTGCTCCTTGCTGACGAACAACTCAACCAGAGTCAAAACCAGAAAACCATTCTGGAGATCTTCGGCAGGCGTGGGATAAAACCCGCGCCGAGTTTCCGCCAGGGCCGACTCGATGAATTATTCCTGGACACGCCGATGGAACACCAGCGGAATACGGCTGAATCGGTCGAATCGCTGATAGAAAGGGAGAGCTAGACGCAATGCTGAATAGCAGACACGCACTTTCATCGGCCACAGATGAATTTCTGAACGTGGCTCCATTGGGTCTGCAAGCTTTGCTGAAGCATGTCTCCTTTGATGAAATTCCCAGCTCAGTAGATTTGCTTTCTGGGAGAGTTCTGGAAGAACAACTTTCCGCCCTTAGCGAACTTCCACCATCGGTCATCGTCGTAGGGGACATCATGTTGGGCGGACGCGCCAAGAAAGCGGTTGTCGAATTTGGTCCGGATTACCCGTTCGACGGAGTGTTACCGCTTTTGCGGAGAGCACCGATTGTGCTGGGCAACTTGGAGGGCCCCTTTGCCGACAAGGCCCGAAAGCAGCAACGTAATTTCTCGTATCGGGTAGATGTGAGCCTCGCCAGTTCATTGCGTCGTGCAGGTATCAATGTCGTGACGCTCGCGAATAACCATCTCATGGATTGCGGACGACCAGGAGTTCTGGAGACCCTTGACGCACTGTCGAACGCCGATGTGTTCGCACTGGGCGCGGGGGCAAACGAGCGAGCAGCTCATGCACCCGTTATTCTTCAAGCGGGCGGCCTGCGAATAGGCCTGCTTGGCTATTACTGGAACCGCCGGACGGCTGCCACTGCGGATCGGCCGGGCAGCGCGATGGATCCCCCCGAAGCCCTCGAAGCTGACATTCGCGGGCTTCGCGAACACGCTGATCGCATCGTGGTCACCTTCCACTGGGGCGTGCCTTACGAGCGAGAGCCGTCACCAGAGGATCGGGCGAAGGCACACTTCGCTGTAGATTGCGGAGCGGATGCTGTCGTCGGCCATCATCCCCACATCGTGCAGCCCTTCGAAATGTATCGCGGCTGTCCCATTTTCTACAGTGTCGGAAATTTTGCATTCGGATCGGGCAACAGCCGCGCCGAGGGGCTTTTGGTCGGATTTCGATTCGAAAGCAACAAAACTGTTGTGAATATTTACCCGCTCTATGTGAAGAATCGCGACCCGCGCGTGAACTACCAGCCTAAGGTGTTGGCCGGCAGGGCGGCAGAACGAGTCCTCACTGAGCTCATGAAGATTTCAAACGACAGCGCCAAATTCATGAAATTGCAAAATGGACGCGGAGACCTCGACCTTCCTGGACGGGCGGATCGCACGAAATGACAATGGGCATTCATGAATAACAACACTCGCAAGCGCCAAGCCGGAAAGAGTACCAAGCAATGGCTGCCGCATTTCCTGCCCCTGGTTCGCCCCTTCCGCAAACAATTGTGGTGGGCAGGGCTGGCCATGGTTCTGGATGCCTTTCTCACCGTTTTCCGTCCCTGGCCGCTCAAAGTTGTCATTGATCGCGTACTTTCGCATCGGCCTACGCGCGTGCCTTTTTTAAGCGCCTGGCTGGATAACACAACTCTCAGCCGCATGCACGTCCTGTATGGTGCCTGCGCCGCGACACTCTTGATCGCGCTGAGCACTGGACTTCTCACCTATGCGTATACCCGCTCTCTTGGCATTGTCGGACAGCGTTTCGTATTTGACTTGCGCTGCCGGCTGTTTGCCCATATGCAGCAGCTGTCCCTGCGTTTTCATGACACTCAGCGCAGGGGAGATCTAATCACTCGTCTGACCTCTGATATTCAGGCCATTCAGGATCTGGTTTCCAACGGCCTGATTGTTTTTGGAAGCAACGCATTCCTGCTGATCGGCATGCTTATCTTGATGTTCTGGCTCAATTGGCAATTTGCTTTTGTTGCCCTCGCGGTGGCGCCGCTCTTGTTTTGGACGGTCTTTCGTTACACGCATCGCATCAAAGTTGCCGCGCGCCAGGCACGTGTGAGCACAGGACTCTTGGCTTCTTTGGCTCAGGAGACTCTTGCATCCATCCGAATTGTTCAGGGATTGGCCCAGGAAGAGCAGCAAAACGATCGCTTCCAAGCGCAGAGTCAAAGCAGCCTGCGGTCGTATCTCGAAGGTGTCCGCTATCAGGCGCGCGTGGCTCCGCTCGTTGACGTTTTTGCTGCCGTAGGTCTCGCTTTAGTAATGTGGTTCGGCGCAACGCACGTGATCGAAGGACATCTGACGACAGGCGACATGGTGGTGTTCTTCGCCTACGTGACAAACCTATACAGCCCGATGAAAGCGCTATCGCGACTTTCCTACGTCACGAGTAAAGCCAGTGTGGGTGCCGAGAGGATCGCGGACATCATGGGTGTGAGTTCCGAAGTAAACAATCGCCAGGGATCTCGAGAGGTGTCGCAGCTAAAGGGAGAAATCGAGTTCCGCGATGTTTCGTTCGAATACCAATCTGGGCAGTCCGTTCTTTCCCGCATCAACTTACGTATCGCTCCAGGGGAAAAGATCGCAATTGTGGGGGCTACCGGCGCAGGTAAAAGCACCCTGATCAGCTTGGTTCCACGTCTCTATGATCCCAGCAGCGGCACCGTCTCGATTGACGCTGAAGATATCCGGAACTATTCCGTACAGTCCTTGCGCGCGCAGATCAGTCTCGTTTTGCAAGACTCTCTGCTGTTCAGCGGGACAATCCGCGAAAACATCGCTTTCGGACGTCCAGACGCCAGCGACAAGGAGATTGTCGCCGCCGCGGTCGTAGCGAATGTCGCGGAGTTCATTGACGTGCTCCCGGATGGCTATGAAACCCTGGTCGCCGAGGGTGGCACTACGCTTTCCGGCGGCCAGAAGCAGAGAATCGCGATTGCCAGAGCGATTCTGCGTGGTTCCCCCATTTTGATCCTTGATGAACCAACCAGCGGGCTGGATGCCGCCTCCGAACGAACGGTTATCGATGCACTGGAACGTGCTGCCCGGGGACGTACGACGCTGCTCATTGCGCATCGTCTAACGACCGTCCGCCTTGCGGACCGCATCATTGTCCTGGACAAAGGGCGCATCGTCGAGGAAGGACCCCACCAGGAGCTTCTCTCTCGCCGAGGCAAGTACGCACATCTCTACAGCCTGCAACTGGCGATTCAGAAGGAAGATATCTTAACTCTGGCGGATGGAATAAATACTCTCGAATGATCGCAGCCACGCGCGCACAACCGCCTACTCGCCGCACGGCTGAGCGCGAACGTTGGCCACTGGCCGTATAACGCTACTCGCGAATTGTTGCAACGTGGATTTCGCCGTTCATCGAGTACGCCGCGGATTCGATTATTCTGGACGAGTGGTCGACTACTCTTACCTAACCCGGTTATGGAAGAGTGGTCCGTTTGGACGTAGCCGCCCGGCGGCGGACGCTACGCATGAGCGAGCGGAGCAGTGATTGCCAAGCGGTTTTGATATAAGTGTGGGTCACGTTGTGGAGGAGGTGCTCCAGTGACCCCGCCGGCGCT
>Ga0209647_1003227_pt1 | contig 12729 bp, 14 predicted proteins | sample GraSoi_2013_60cm_FD_185827 | JGI IMG/M metagenome (GOLD analysis project Ga0209647, IMG submission 185827) | Grasslands soil microbial communities from the Angelo Coastal Reserve, California, USA - Sample 9_17_2013_60cm (SPAdes) (version 2) | ecosystem: Environmental > Terrestrial > Soil >... | reverse complement strand
TCTGTGCGCGGAATTGTGAGCGAAAAGAGGTGGTTAAATGTATGTGCGTGTTTATCACGCTCGGTCAGGGACAATAATCCGAAAATACTTTCGGTGGTCGCCAGCATGGACGTGTGGTCATAGCAGGTATGGTCGATAACTCCCCTGGGAATGAGGGGCGATACAATGACAGCAGGCACACGAACGCCAAGCTGCTTAAAATCAAAGTTATGGTGATTGTTTTCTGGATCAGTAATAGAATCGCCAGGAGCCACGGTTTGGGGCGGACGAACATGATCATAAAATCCCCCATGTTCGTCGTAGGTGATAACGAGAACGCTGTTTGCCCAGTGAGGCGAGTTGCGGATAGTCTCGTAAATAGTTTTTAAGAGTTTCTCACCGCGCGTGACATCATCCTTTGGATGTTGCGAGTTTCCGCAGGTAAAAGCCGCCGTGGCATGTCCATAGTTCGGCTCAATGAATACGTAGGATGGAGCAAAAGCGGGATCATTCACATCCCGCTTGAAGTCATCAAAGTCCTTGAAACGACCTTCAAGCAGGCGCGCGTTCATGCCGCTAATAGCCAGGGATTGCGGAAAAGCATCACCTTTGTAAACTGTCCAGGTCAAACCCTCATCGTCAAGCCGATCATAGATGGTGCCATTATCAAATTTATAGCCGTTGTAGAGAATAGAACTCGCAACATTCAGTGAGGTTGGACTATCATCCAGGCCACCTGACGAGGCTGCATGGATAAAGAAGCGGTTGGGCCACGTTGGGCCGGGTAGGGATGAAAACCAATGGTCGCATACAGCAAATTCCTGTGCCAGGGTCGTCAGGATCGGCAGTTGTTCAGGGGTATAGCACTTCATAACCTCTTCAGGATGAGCGGGATCAACACGACTATAGCGAGTAGCGAAGCCGCTATTGGTGATGTGAGGATAATCACCACCAGCACCACAGAGCTGTTCCTTGACATCGGCAAACTCATGCCCTGGATCATGGGGCATAGCCCAGTCAGCCGGCGAACCGGTAATAACTGTATTGCCATGGACATCTAGATTCCAATTGTTACTGGCGTTTAGCCCCTCTGTAAGCGTAGGCTGACCACTCATAGCATCAATACCCTGGAGGTTGGAAAGGCCTAACATATGATCGAAGGAGCGGTTTTCTAACATGATAACGAAGACATGTTTGATGGGGTCCTGTTTCTTTTTGTTGGGAATAAACAGCTTACTTATAAACCAGACCAGTTGAGTAATGAGCAGCCAGCCAAGATTGACCAGGTTGGCGAAGAGGAGGCAGAGCACTTTGCAGACAATATAAAAGGCCTGACAGATCCAGTTCGCCAGCTGATAGCCTGCCTTACATAGCCAGGAAGAACTTTGCTGTGATCTCCCGTCAGCCCAGGCTTTAGCGCGCTGCGCGCCTTGATCTGCCCATGTAGTACAGGCACGCGTGACCGTGATCAGCCAACGACTGCGGGTACGGTCGAGTTGCAATTTATAATATCCACGAAGTGACATAGACGATGCTCCTTGAACTCCATGTGTAATAGATGTAGCTGGTCAAAATCTTTTTTCGATTGTACAGGAATACCGAAAGTGTAGTAGGTGTAGTGGGTGTAGCTATAGTAGCCGCAAGCTACCATAGCTACACCTACAAACCCTGCGAACTGCTGCAGGCAGTGAAGATGCAGCGAAACAGGCACATGGCGTTATTTAGCACGATGAGATCACACAGCAATAGTCTACTTACAGTACGTTCACAATGCTTAATTTTATCACAGGGGAATTTATCGCCAAAAACTGCCATTTGCAGCCTGGGGATCGATTGATGCGGTTATGGTTTATGAAACGCTGGAAAAGGCCGCTGACCAGCACTATGCGGACTGAATATAACCGCTTTTCATGCTAGGCTGGGGAAAGAAGGCACGCACGATGCGCAAAGAATGCTACAATGTGCCTGGAAGTGATATACGCCTACGAGGGAGTACATCATGCTGGATAAAGCTACTGTAACAGCCTGGCTGGATGCCTATGTTCGCGCCTGGAAGACGTACGATGCGCAGGCCATCGGCGACCTCTTCAACGAGAATGCTTCCTATGCCTACACCCCTTTCCGCGTTCCATTACACGGGCGGGCCGCTATTGTAGGGTCCTGGCTGGAAGAACGCGACGCGCCGGGAACATATGATGGGCATTATGAGCCGGTATTGATTGAGGGTGACCGCGCCGTGGCGAATGGCCGAAGTCGCTACTTTGAGCAGGATGGCATTACGTTCAAAACCGAGTGGGACAACCTCTTCCTCCTGCGTTTTGATGAAGAAGGTCGTTGCCTGGAGTACCGCGAATGGTATATGGAGCGCTCCAAAAAGTAACCGCTCCGCAAGAGACAATACATTTCAAATAAAGAAATCAGGAGCTAAAAGCCAGGCTCCTTCAGACATTCTCAAAGAGTGGATGTACACACTCGTGTACTCCTTCGATCTGCCTGACCCTCCTGTAAGCTCCTGGCCCCAGCCCCTTGTCGCAGAAGACGTTCTGCGACAAAAAAGCAGCCGATAAGGCCGTACGTGATGAGGATTGGCCACATAAGTATCTCTCCTTCACTCCTCGCAAGTGGTTATATAAAAAAATCAAAGTAGTAATTACCGATATGGTAGAGTACAAACGAGAGCGTGTCAAGGAAAACAATCAGGTCGGTCAAGAGAGGCTCTTCTGACAAGATACATTTTCCAAATATGCTGCATCCACTCTTTGACGAGATCTGCCCCATTGGAGACGCTTCCTCGTACATGTTTGTTGACACTCATTAAGAGGCGCGGATATACTTTATCCTGAGAGGAGAAAGGATATCACCCGTATATCATGGGAAGGCCATAAAACACCTGGTATGATATTATACGTCAGGAATCCCTGACTCAAGCCAAGGGACTTGGGAGTGGGGTGGCTTCTGCCCGTCTCTCCTGAGTCCCTACCTGACCAGACTCAGTTTGAGCAGAGAGCCTGGATACAATCAGTCTCGCTCAAACTCTCTTAGGGGCGAAATAGGTACGTGAAGAAGGACCAATATCGCGTGCCGAAATAGCGCGGCGCCTCCATCTTTCCCGTCCGACGGCTTCCCATATTGTTGATGCATTGGAGCTAGAAGGAGCAAATCCATGGCAATGAAGTTTGGAGTAATTGTGCCCCAGGGATGGCGCATGGATCTGGTTGGCATTGCCGACCCGGTTGAGGCCTATGAAGCAATGACACGCGTAGCCCAGGAGGCAGAAGCGCAAGGCTATGACTCTATCTGGCTCTACGATCATTTTCACACGGTACCTGTTCCCACCCAGGAGGTGACCTTTGAATGCTGGACGAGCACAGCCGCCCTGGCGCGTGATACGAAGCGCGTGCGCATTGGTCAAATGGTGACATGCAACGGTTATCGCAACCCCGCCCTGCTAGCAAAAATGGCTAGCACAGTGGATGTACTGAGTCACGGCCGCCTTGTTTGCGGGCTGGGTGCCGGTTGGTACGAGCACGAATACCTTGCCTATGGCTATGACTATCCCAGTACAGGTGAGCGCTTGCAGCGTTTGCATGAGGCAATTCAGGTTATCCTGGCCATGTGGACACAGGATGAAGCGACCTTTGAAGGGCAGTACTACCACGTGAGAGGAGCGATCAACTCACCTAAGGGTGCCCAAAAACCGCATATCCCTCTATTGATTGGAGGGGGAGGTGAAAAGGTTACCCTCAAGCTGGTTGCACAATATGCCGATGCTTGTAATATCGGTGGAGATATCGCGACCATTAAGCACAAACTCGCTGTGCTCAAACAGCATTGTCAAGATGTGGGTCGCGATTATGAGAGCATCCGGCGTACAACGCTGATAGACGATTGTGCTATTGCCGAGACAGAAGAGGCGGCTATCGCCAAGCTGACTCCCGAGCAGCGCAACAATCTCGCTGAGTTGCGCGTGGAAGGGCTGATCGGCACACCCGCAATGATTCGCGCCCGCCTGGCCGAATATGAAGAGGCCGGCATCCAAGAATTAATCGTCAGATTCGTTGACGCAACACAACTAGAATCAATACGCATGTTTGCGCGTGAGTGTATGCATTAACAACGCCAGGAATCCGAGGTTCCAGTTTAACAATCATATCATGCCGCGTAGGGACCCGATGATGACTTTTCACAAAATAAGTCAGATCCCGGAACAGCCACTGAGGGCCGATACATCGGCCCCTACGCATGGCCGAATTATTTTGTTCATCTGCATTATCGCATCCCGAAGCGGGAGTTGGTGAAGCTCCTTCGTTCCCAGCGGGTCGACGTCCGATTGACTGAAATGTCCCCACCAGCTCAGATCCCGCCAGCTCGACCTCTTTCCCGTACAGAGCGAGCATATTGGCGACTCTCGTGGGCAGAGCGTCTGGCCCGCAATGCTCGAGAATGCTCTGCTCCTTGTGTGGATATCACCCTGTTCGGAGTGCCCTCAGCCTTTGCTGCCTTTCTCGGTCTATCGACCGTCTGGGAGATGAGCACGGATCAGCAGGAGCGTGGGGACTTCGCGGTTGCCTGGCACCCGTTCAGCTTGTCTGGTTGATGGGCCTGGTTCGAGGGCACGTTCAAGTGCAAAACCTGCGGCGCTCAGCCGGTTGAGATACGTGCTGAGCATGCGGTGATGGTCTCCGACCCGGCTACGTACTCCGTCTGGATTTGATGAGAACCATTGTCGTTCGTCAAAATATCCGGTGACGATCCTGGCTAGTGCATGCTCAGGATCAGGCAAAGATGTCCACTGAGCGTGAGGTGTCTCGAAACAGGGGTGAGGAATGGCAAAAACAAACCAGCCTCCTGGCTTGAGAATCCGTCGTACATTCTGAAAGGTGGCTTGAAGATCAGGAATATTGATCAGCGCCATGACACAGACACAGCCGGTAAACTGACGGTCGCGAAGCTGCTCAGCACGCTCTGCGTCTCCTTGAACATACACAATTCCCAGCGGCTCCTGCTCTTCATAGCCTCGTGCAAGCGCTAGCAGGTTCGGTGCCAGATCAAGACCGGTGACCTGCGCTCCGCGTCGGGCCAACTCGCGCGCTACCCAGCCCTGCCCGCAGGCCAAATCACAAATGACTTCCCCCTCGACCTCTCCAACGAGTGCTAACAGGTTCGGCAGGATCACTTCCGTGTAGACAGGTCTTTCTCGCAGAAACTGATCATACCACTGGGCGATATCATTGTAAGAAGCTTGCGTCATAGCTCTCTCCTTGCTTGATGGCGAATATATCTCCTCCTGGGAGTATACCATCTCGACTTCTTTGAGGAGGGAGATTCGGGAGGGACGCATGAGATCTACAGAAGATACCTCGTTGCGCAACTCGTGGGCCGGTGCGCCATGGTACCTTTTGCTTGGCTACGTCAATGACGTGATCGCCCTGGCGGATGCGCTCAATTTGGACACCTTTGCGGTGCTGGGCGTGCCCGGCGGCGGGCCGTTTGCTCTGGCATGCGCAGCGAAGATCCCCGAACGCGTGAGGTGCTGCGGACTGATGAGTGCCATTGGACCGCTCGCTCTTCCCCACAGCATGGACGACATGGCATCTGTGAATCGCATCTTCTTTACGCTTGGCCGGTTCATGTCGGCAGTGATCGCTGCATTCGTGTCGAGACAATGGCATGACCGTATTTGCTCACTTTGCCTCCGATCCGGGCACCTGCTATGATATAGAGAAGAACGAGGACAAGGTATCACAGCTTTTTTAGGAGGCAACGATGAAGATCACCAGAATCGATCCAACTCAAGCAAAGCCTGACCCCTCGACCGCCGACTACTTTGACGGAGAGGTAAAATTCCAGCGCCTGGTCAGCTCCGCGGACAGCGACGAACTTGATCTCCTGTGTGTTTACTTCAGCGCAGGCGCACGTACCAGACCCCATATTCACCACCAGGACCAGGTGTTGCAAATCATCGAGGGCCAGGGGATCGTCGCCGATGAAACCGAGAAACATGTCGTTTCAACAGGTGATGTGATCACCATCCCCAGAGGAATGTGGCACTGGCATGGGGCTACCCGCACCACGGCGATGAGCCATATCTCGACGATGAAGCGCGGGCAGTCGGATTTCACGGTTGAGGAGAAGAACTGGGCTGCCGGTTACGACGAGTAAGGAGCAGCAGTTTTTCTCCATCGAACCCCACATTTCGCAAGGGCACCATGCGCAAACAAGGCCAAGCGATGCTGGCTGCTATCCTTCCCTCGTTGTAGAAGTCCTCTCACCTACAACTGAAGCTCGAGATCGCGGGAAGAAATCTCTGCACTATCGTTCCAGCCAAACCATTCAAGAATATCTGCTCATCGATACTGAAGCTCTCATCGTTGAGCTGTTCCGACGTGAGAAAAATAGCTTCTGGACGCTTTATACACTTGGACCAGACGACCACATAGAGCTAACAAGTCTCAGCATACGCTTTCCTGTGACAGAAATTTACCAGAGCACATCCATTATGGATGAAGAGAATGAGCACGAAAATTCCCCAGATGGAGACTAGACTCTAGTATTTAATCCTCACTCGGCACGTACTCAAACAGGTCTGAGGGAGTTACGCCGAGCGTCTTAGCTAGCTTATCAAGGGTAATAGTAGTTACCTCGTGATCTGGATTTCTCCATATCGTTTGTATCGTCTTGTAGGCCATGTTCGCCTCCCTTGACAATCGAGACATACTAAAGCCCTTTTCTATCGCTACCTCTCGCACTCGTAAGCGTATCATAGCCGCCCCTTGTTTCGTGATGTGCCGATTGTATCAACCTCCTCCTTTCTCCGGAACTACGACTGCAATCTCAGGTTGTAATGTGGTAGTATTTTAAGTACTAGTGTGTTACATAAGTAGATAATCGGCAAGAAGAGGAAAAAATCACAATATCTTTTCCAGAAGGCACAACTCGCACTGAAATCTTCCCACGCACGATGAGCGAGCGGTATCACATCACGTTGCCCGATAGCTACCAGCTTCATGAAATCTACGACAGGTATAGGGAAATCAGCATTCTTCTGTACCCACGCGCATAGCCAGGCTGTGAGGCAGCACGCTTGGCATGCGGAAGACCCCATTATCACCGGGCGTGGAACTTTTCGACCCATGCCATCGTCATTACCTTATGAAAGGAGTTTGACTACTACAGGCACGCAACGTGCCAGGAGGACTATATGCTGCGATACTTCATCAGTCTCATAGGGTTGATCCTGCTTCTGCCTGGGTGTGGAAGCACGCCGAGCACGAATCCCCCGACCTCTGGCGTCGTTATCAGCACGGACCACACGACATATACGCCGAGCAATGCCATTTCGGTCACGGTACATAACACCCTCCCGACCTCTATCTATGCAATGGATACCCTGTCCAGTTGCTCCATCCTGTCCCTGCAATATCAGGTCAACGCAGTCTGGCAACCAAGCCATGTCGCCCAATGCCCGCAGAAGCGCCCGGCTCGACTAGTCAAGATCGATGCAGGCGCGACCTATACCGCAACCATCACTGCCGGCTACCCTGGTTTGAAGCAACTCTCTTTCCCGCTCGGCAGCTATCAGCTCATGCTAATCTATACGACGTCACCTTCCGTCATCCCTACCGCCGAAAAGGGCGCTACCGCCACCTCCGCCATCATCCAGGTCCAGTGATAATTTCGCCTGCTAGGCCCGAGCCGCTGAAAACTTGAGTAGCATTCAGCAGCTCGGGCCTCACCCCGCTGTCTGGTGAGATGCCTACAGAACCTTCTCCCTGCTCGTGATGACCTGCCTGATCTCTGCGCCCCTCATTTTCGCGTTCTGGCTTCTTCATTGGGATTCTGCCGTGACGATCCTCATCAGATTCAGCTTCGTGATCTCCATCTTCGTTGCAAGAAGCGGTTTATTTAGAGACCATTCCCATTTGGGACCCATGCAAGAGCTGTCTTCTGTGAATCTTATGTATGACATTCAATTACAGGAGCTGTCTTCTGTAAATCTTATGTATGACATTATGCAGATGAACAAAATATTCTGTCCATCCGTAAGGGCCGATTTATCGCGCCCATCGCCGATTCATCGGCCCTCGCTCGCTGTTCCGCTATCTGAATGATTTTGTGAAAAGTCATCAGGTCTATGCATGTACGGAAAGACAGACTTTTTCTATGGCATGGCGCATTTATATGAAACTATTGAGAAAAAATGCTCTATTACACTGATATATTCTTTATGCGCTCCAATCACTCAGAAGGGAGAAAACTGGGAAGGCTGGGAAGGAAGCCGGCAAAGTGGAAAGGAAGTGGAGAGTAAGCGCTTTGATATATACTCATGTTAAGCTGCAAACCCGCACTCTTGGCGAACAAGGGGTTCAACGGGTTTTATCCTCATATGTTGTTGCTGTGGTTCTATCTCAAATCGACAGAAAGGAGTTCTCTCCAGAAGGAGGTGTCCCCTTTAGAGCTTTTCATGTCACGAATGTGTCCTTTCCGTCCTGGCGTACATCGATATACGCATATTTATTTATCCAAAGTACCAAGACATAGGGAGCAAGACCGCTCCTCAAAGGAGACCCACATGAAAGATTCGTCTTGCCAACGATTTCCATGGCGCAGAGCGCTTCTCAGGCTGGTAGCGATCATGATGATTGTACCAGCTTTGTTTCTAAGCTTCGGCTCACTTATCCCTGGTACCGCCCAGGCCCATAGCTTGGCCTCTAATATTTCTCCCCAAGGTCACATCGACGTGAATCCCGCGGTCAAGCACGATGTCTCGCCGCCGCTGCGCTCAATCAAAGCGGTCCACAACGCAGTGGGCAGGCAGCATCCCCTGCTTCATCTCCCTAAGCTCCGGCAGGGAGCGCCGAATGGGATTCACGACCACGTCCAACATGCCCGAGGATCCACTGCCGCCCCCTCACCTTCCAATAATTTTGACGGCGTCGGCAACGGCTTCACCGGCCCACAAGGCACCTTCACCGTCAACTCCGCTCCGCCCGACACCAACGGATCGGTTGGCCCACAGGATTACGTCCAGACAGTCAACACCGACTTTGCCATCTTCAACAAGGATGCCTCGCGCGGTGCTATTGGCTCGGTACGCTACGGCCCTGTCCAGATCAACACGCTCTGGAGCGGCTTCGGCGGTCTCTGCCAGGCAGATAATGACGGCGACCCGGTGGTAGTCTATGACAGCATCGCCAACCGCTGGCTCATCAGCCAGTTCGCGGTCACCAACCCCAATCCAAACTTTTACCAGTGTGTCGCGGTTTCCACGGGAAGCGACCCCACTGGGAGCTACAACCGCTATGCATTCTCTTATTCCAACTTCCCCGATTATCCCAAGTTTGGCTTGTGGCCAGATGCCTATTATGCAACCTTTAACCTGTTCAATGCCTCCGGCACTACCTTCCTGGGTGCCGAGGCGTGCGCCTATGACCGCGCTAACATGCTCAACGGCGCCAACGCCACGCAGCAGTGCTTCACCACGAGCACCAGCTATAGCGCCTTGTTGCCTTCCACCCTGGATGGTTCGACACAACCTCCCGCTGGCTCGCCGAACTATCTCCTCGCGCTGAACACCACCACCTCGCTCGGCTTGTGGAAGTTTCATGTCGATTGGAGCACCCCGGCCAACTCCACCTTCACCGGCCCAACGAGCATTCCTGTCGCCTCCTATGCACAAGCTTGCGGTGGTGGCACCTGTATCCCGCAATCGGGTACCACCAATCAACTCGATTCGCTCGCCGATCGCCTCATGTATCGCCTGGCATACCGCAACTTCGGCAGCTATGAATCGCTTGTCGTCGATCATGCAGTAACCTCCGGCAGCTCAGTCGGCATGCGCTGGTATGAGATCCGCAGTCCTGGCGGGACACCGGCGGTCAACCAGTCGGGTACCTATGTTCCAGATGCTAACTATCGCTGGATGGGCAGCATTGCCCAGGACAAATCTGCTGATATGGCAATGGGCTTCAGCATCTCCAGTAGCTCGATGCATCCAGGCATCAGCTACACGGGGCGCCTGGCGAGCGATCCCCTTGGAACGATGGGGCAGGGCGAAACCAGCCTGATCGTGGGTGGCGGTTCTCAGACAGGCACGCTGACGCGCTGGGGTGACTATAGCAGCATGTCGGTAGACCCCAGCGACAACTGTACCTTCTGGTACACCAACGAGTACATCCCCTCCAACGGCAGTTTCAACTGGCAGACGCGTATCGGCTCATTCAAGTTCTCCAGTTGCGGAACAACAGGGACGAATGATTTCTCGATCAGCGCCAACCCTACCAGCCTTTCGATCGCCCAGGGCAGTAGCGGCACCTCCACGATCAGCACTGCGGTAACCAGTGGCTCAGCGGGCACCGTCAGCCTTTCGGCGAGTGTCTCGCCTTCCGGCCCGACCGCCTCGTTGAATCCGACCTCGGTAACGGCAGGCAACTCCTCGACGCTTACCGTCAACGTCGGCTCGTCGGTGGCCGCGGGCACATATACCGTCACTGTAACGGGTACTGAGGGTAGTGCCACCCATAGCACATCCGTGACGGTCACCGTGCCGCCATCGGGCGGTGGCGGCATCACCAACGGTGGCTTCGAGACGGGCAACTTCAACGGCTGGACCACGACCGGCACCACCTCGATCAGCAGCACTGCCCACTCAGGCAGCTTCTCTGGTCAGGCAGGTAGCACTTCGCCCACCAATGGCGATAGTACCATCAGTCAGACGTTCACGATACCCAGCGGAGCGACTACCGTGAGCTTCTGGTATCAGGTGCATTGCCCTGACACGGTGACCTATGACTGGGCGACTGCGACGCTCAAGGACAATACGAGTAATACGACCACCACCATCCTGGCCAAGACCTGTAACAACAACGCGACCTGGGTCAAGGTATCGGCCAGCGTGACGGCAGGTCATTCCTACACGCTGACCTTGACCAGCCATGACGACAATTACGCTACTGACCCCACCTACACACTCTTCGATGATGTAAACGTGAACTAGCGAGACCTTCATGCTCTCACAAAAGGGATGGCCTCTTGGGGCCATCCCTTTTGGGTATCAGATGACTTGATCTGCTAGAGTACCCAGTGACGTGTTAAAAACTGTGTCAGCAAGAAAAAGAGGACTGCTCCTGAGATCATGAGATAGCTCATGTGGAAGGTTTTATTTTTTCCTGCTGCCGCCATCACGATGAAGGCGGGAAACACTTCCAGCATAAAGCGTCCGACCGATTCCAAAGGAAAGAGTCCGGTTCCCCCATTAGGGAACAATTGAAGGAAGATGTAAAGAACAAAGGCGTAGATGCCGTATACCCATAGCTGCCGGGGCAGTCGCCAGGGACCGACAAAGCTGAGAATAATGAACAGGAGGATAAACAGGTCTGGTACCAGGTCAGTCAAGTTGCGCAGTACCTGAAAGCTCAGCAAACCTCTGCTGTTTTGAATATTCTGGATAGAGAGGATGATGCCATAGCCGGGGAAGGCCAGGTAGCGATTCCAGGCAGTTTGCGCGTGCGAGAATGCCAGAGGGTCCTGATACTGAAGGTAGCACCAGGCGGAGAAAAGTGCCAGTCCGCATGGAATGAGCGCACCGGCCAGGGCATTCCAGCGGAAAGCCTTCAACTGAAACTGGTGCTGGCGCAAGTATTCATAGCAAAAGGGAATGAGCAAGAGAATGCCCGCGGAGCGTGTCAAGCCAGCAAGTAAGCCAAAGAAACCTGCCCACCACCAGTGGCCGCGGCGCAATTGATAGAAATTGAGCACCGCCAAAAAAATAAAGAGCGATTCATTGTATCCCGACGCGAGATAGAAGGCGGTAGGGAAGAGAGCGAGATACAAAACCGCTCGCTCCGCCTGTTCAGCGCTGAAATCTTCACGAACCAGGCGATACAGTACAACAAATATGCCCAGACCTGCAAGATTCGAGATGATGAGGCCAGCAAGAAAAGGATTAACGTGTGTAAGATACATCAACCCACGTTCGAGCAAGGGATAGAGAGGGAAAAAAACCATTCCGTTGAAGCTGGTGTACCCATATTTTGCGATCATTGTGAAGTTTGTACTATCCCAAAGATCCCATGAGTGCCATAATGTAAAGAGCGGGAGGGCTTGCCACGAAAAATCTTTGAAAGTGAACAGGACGGAGAGGCAGGTAGTGACGAAGAATGCCAGGTGTGTTGCAAGATAGATAGGGAAGACCCGTTCCAGTGCGTTATACCACTGCATCCAAAAGCTCTCTGCTCGCTCTTCGTTTACCCTCGGGGTCACCGGCAGATCGACGACAGCAGCACTTGCCATCTCTTCTGTTGTCGATTGTTTGCTGACCGGCAATGCTTGTTCTCCTGGTATTTCGTGTTGTTGCCAATCGATACTGTCTGACTGCATATTAGTATCCATGTTGCCTCTCTAAAACAACAAAAAATTATAATTACAGAAGTATTGTTTCCTGTGCTGTAGAGTTTAAAGTGTCTTTCATTCTGCTGTAGAAACGCATCCGTTCTGGTATTGGTATCTACCGCCCTTACGTTTCCCCAAAAAGTAAGGGCGAGCCTGACAATGGGGACCACTATTGTAGCAATCCCATAGAATTGGCACTAGTTTGTTTGTAATTACATGGTAAATCATTCATAGGTTTTAATGTGAATGGATTTAATATCACACGTCATATCAACACAGCGAAGGAAAAGAAAAACTATGAATGAGTAGAACCCGCTACTCCCACTACTCCCACTACTCCCACTACTCTTACTCAAACCC
>Ga0209647_1003224_pt1 | contig 12735 bp, 12 predicted proteins | sample GraSoi_2013_60cm_FD_185827 | JGI IMG/M metagenome (GOLD analysis project Ga0209647, IMG submission 185827) | Grasslands soil microbial communities from the Angelo Coastal Reserve, California, USA - Sample 9_17_2013_60cm (SPAdes) (version 2) | ecosystem: Environmental > Terrestrial > Soil >... | reverse complement strand
GATCTACGAGAAGTGGTTCCAGAAGCCGATTCCGCCCAAGGGGCTCAATCTCAACATCCCGATGAGCGAGCCGTTCAAGAAGGTCGTTGCCAAGCCCACCGATTCGGGCGATCCGAAGGATTACCAGTAACCGGTTGCTGATGGAGGGGGGCCCCAGCCGGGGCCCCGTCTCATACTGACGGGAGCGGCGTGGGATACAACTGGAATTGGGGAGTCCTGCTCCAACAGGAGCCCGGCGGCACCGGGACCTATCTGCAATACCTGCTGGTCGGGCTCGGCTGGAGCATCGTCACCGCCCTGAGCGCGTGGCTGATCGCGCTCCTCGTGGGCTCCATGGTCGGCACGCTGCGCACCACCACGAACAAGTGGGTCGTGCGCCTCGGCAACGGTTACGTCGAGATCTTCCGCAACGTCCCGCTCATCGTGCAGATGTTCCTGTGGTTCTTCGTGTTTCCGGAACTGCTGCCCACGCGCATGGGAGACGCCATCAAGCAGATGGCCCCGCCGTGGAGCTCCTTCATTCCCGCGGTGCTCTGCCTCGGGATCTTCACCTCGGTGCGCGTCGCCGAGCAGGTGCGCGCCGGCATCCAGTCGCTGCCGCGCGGCCAGCGCATGGCGGGCACCGCCATGGGCCTCACGCAGGCCCAGACCTACGTCCACGTGATATTGCCGCAGGCCTTTCGCATCATCCTGCCGCCGCTCACCTCCGAGTTCATGAACATCGTCAAGAACTCCTCGATCGCGCTCACCATCGGCCTGCTCGAGCTCACCGGGCGTGCCCGCGCCATGCAGGAGATGACCTTCCAGGTGTTCGAGGCATTCGCCGCGGCGACCACGCTCTACCTCATCACCAACCTGATCGTCGTCCTGGGCATGCGGTTCGTCGAGCACAAGGTGCGCGTGCCGGGCCTGATCGCCGTCGGCGGCGCGCCCATGGCGGGGCACTGAGATGGACGCGGGCTTCGACTGGGGCGTCATCCAGCGATCGATTCCCTACCTGTTCAGGGAGGGCATGACCTTCACGGTCACCCTCACGCTGCTGGCGATGTCCGGCGGGATCGTCTTCGGCACGATCCTCGCGATGATGCGACTTTCGAGCTTCAAGCCGGTCTCGATGGTCGCCGGCGCCTACGTGAACCTGATGCGCTCGATCCCGCTGGTGCTGGTGATCTTCTGGTTCTTCTTCCTGGTGCCCTACATCGGCGCGTGGGTGACGGGCGCGGGCAGCCCGATCAAGGTGGGCGCCTTCTACTCCGCGCTGATCACCTTCACGATGTTCGAGGCGGCCTACTACTGCGAGATCATGCGCGCCGGGATCCAGTCGATCGCCCGCGGGCAGGTGTGGTCCGGCTACGCGTTGGGGCTCAACTACTGGCAGACCATGGGGCACATCGTGCTTCCGCAGGCGTTCCGCAACATGGTGCCGGTGCTCCTCACGCAGACGATCATCCTTTTCCAGGACACCTCGCTCGTCTACGTGATCTCGGCCACCGACTTCCTCGGCGCCGCCGCCAAGATCGCCAACCGCGACTACCGGTTGATCGAGATGTACTCGTTCGCCGCGGTGGTCTACTTCGTCATTTCCTTCAGCCTGTCGCTGCTGGTCAAGCAACTGCAGTCGAAAATCGCGGTGATCCGCTAGAGGCGCCATGATCTCGATCAAGAACGTGAGCAAGTGGTACGGGCAGTTCCAGGTCCTCACCGACTGCACCACCGAGGTGTCCAAGGGCGAGGTGGTGGTCGTCTGCGGCCCCTCGGGCAGCGGCAAGTCGACCCTCATCAAGACGGTGAACGGGCTCGAGCCTTTCCAGAAGGGCGAGATCATGGTCGAGAGCATCTCCGTCGGGAATCCGAAGACGGACCTCTCCAAGCTGCGCTCGCGCATCGGCATGGTGTTCCAGAACTTCGAGTTGTTCCCGCACATGTCGGTGCAGAAGAACCTCACGCTCGCCCAGGTGAAGGTGCTCAACCGCCCCGAGGATCAGGCGCGCGAGAAGGGGCTCAAGCTCCTCGACCGCGTCGGGCTCCTCGCCCACAAGGACAAGTTCCCGGGACAGCTCTCGGGCGGGCAGCAGCAGCGCGTGGCGATCGCCCGCGCGCTCTCCATGGACCCCATCGCGATGCTCTTCGACGAGCCCACGTCGGCACTCGACCCGGAGATGATCAACGAAGTGCTCGACGTGATGGTCGAGCTCGCGAAGGAAGGGATGACGATGATGGTCGTCACCCACGAAATGGGCTTCGCCAAGAAGGTCGCCCATCGCGTGATCTTCATGGACAAGGGCCTGATCGTCGAGGATCTTCCCAAGGACGAGTTCTTCGGCAAGCCCCGCTCGGAGCGCGCGCAGCAGTTCCTCTCCAAGATCCTGCACCATTGAGGGGCGGGCAGGTTCCAGCCCCCCATGGGCGGGCCTGCCCCAACCTTCCGAAATCATTGACGAAAAGGCCCTTTTTGGCGGAAACTGGCGCCCTATGAACCGCCTCACGGCCATCGGCCTGGCTTCGCTCGTCGCCTACGGGCTGCTGATCACGAGCAAGTACATGGGCGTGGTCTCCGCAGCGCACGACGAGCCGGGCGCCAGGGCGCTGGGCCACCAGCGCGTCGGCGAGGCGATCACATTCCCTCCCGCCGCCGAACCGCGCCAGACAACCCTCGACTTCCCCGCGCCCCTGCCGCGCGCCGAGCGCATGCGTTCGACGCCCGCGGCGATCGAGTTTCGCGCGGCGCGTGACCTCAAGGCCTACGCCGATGCGCTCAGCGCGCGGCGAGCGTCCCTCACCGGCGACGAGCGTTACCACCTCGCGAAGGCGCTCGAGGAGTGCCAGTTCACGACCACGATCAGCGAGGACCTCGGGGCCTACAGCGCCAAGCAGCGGCGCCAATTCCTCGCGAGCCTGCCCGCGGGCGATCCGCTCAACCCGAAGCGCGTCGCGGCATACGAGGCCGTGGACAATACGCAGCGATGCCTGCGCTTCCAGGGCGCGAAGGTATCCGCCAAGGAAATCGAGGACCTCTTCCAGCAGGCCGCGCAGCAGGGCGATGCGCGCGCGCAGGCGCGCTTGCTGGTCGCCGAGCTCAACAAGAACCTGAATACGAATGCGCGCGGCGACTCCCAGAGCGCGCGTGTCGGCGGCGACGACTTCTCCCGCATCGTGACGCTGCTCGAGAGCCGCGATCCCGAGGCAATGATGATCGTGGGCCAGTTCCTGGCGCAATCGGCGATGGCGAGCCAGTTGCGAGTCGGCCCGAACGGAGAGGTCCCGGAACCCTCCGCATTCCTCGGCGCGTTCTCGCTCGTCGCGTGCGACTTGGAAAGGGATTGCCAGGCGCTCAGTCGCGAGCCGCAGCTCGCGTGTGCCTACGGCAGCTACTGCGACACCTCGACTTTCGAGACGCTCTACCAGAACTTCCTCGCCTCGCCGTGGACCTACCTGCAGGCGGTGCGCTATCGCAACCTCATTCACTCCGCCGTCGACACCGGCAACTGGGCGCTGATCGGTCTCACGCCCCAGACCGCCTCCACCACCTCGACACCGCCGGGCGGGCACTGAAGGCCGCGCGCATCGCGCGCTGGCCTCCCTTCGTTCAGGCCTCGAGCACGCGCACGTGCTCCACCACGCAGCGGGCAAGCGCGCCGGTGTCGTAGCCGCCCTCGAGCGTCGAGACCACTCGTCCGCGTGCGTGGCGGGCGGCGACTTCGACGATCTTCTGCGTCACCCAGGTGTAATCCTCGTCGGCCAGCTCGAGATAGGCGAGCGGGTCGTCGCGATGCGCGTCGAAGCCCGCCGACACGAACACCACCTCGGGCGCGAAGCGCTCGAGCGCCGGAATCCAGGCGCTTTGCACGGCGTCGCGAAAGCCCCGGCCATCGGTCATCGCCGGCAGCGGCACGTTGATGATGTGGTCGTTGCCCGAATCGGCGCCGCAGTACGGGTAGTACGGATGCTGGAAGGTCGAGCACAGCATGACGCGCGGATCGTCGTGGAAGGCGTCCTCCGTGCCGTTGCCGTGGTGCACGTCGAAGTCGAGGATCGCGACGCGCTTCGCGCCATGCGCCTCGATCGCGTGCATGGCGCCGATGGCGACGTTGTTGAAGATGCAGAAGCCCATCGCGCGCGACGGCGTCGCGTGATGCCCGGGCGGGCGCACCGCACAGAATGCGGTGCGCGCCTCGCCGTTCATCACCGCGTCGGTGGCCGCCACCACCGCACCGGCCGCGCGCAGGGCCGCGGAAAGCGAGCTTGCGTTCATCGACGTATCCGGGTCGAGGCGGGCATAGCCGCGCCCCGGGGCCGACTCGAAGATGAGGTCCACGTGCGCGGCATCGTGGACGCGCTCGAGGTGCTCGCGCGCGGCGAGCGGCGCCTCCCGGATCGCGAGGCGCGCGGCGAGCCCCGAGGCTTCGAGCGCGGCGAGTATCGCCTTCAGGCGCGCGGGCGACTCCGGGTGCCCCGGGCCCATCTCATGCAGGACGCAATCGGGGTGCGTGAAGAGCGCCGTGGCCATCCACGGATTGTATCTAGAACGCGATGCGCTCGATGCTCTTGCTGCCCGAGAATGCCGGGAGGTTATAGGCGGGATCGGTGCTCGCGAGCCCGGACGGGGGCGCGATGTTATAGGTGAAGGTGCCGTGCGAGGCGTCCGCGAACTGGAAGGTGAAGGTTCCGACCTGCGTCTGCACGCGCTGCGATCCCGACTGGAAGAACGGCACGCCGTTGAGCACGTACACCGGGCCGGTGATCGAGGTGGGAGAGGTCCACGTGCCGCCCGACATCACGATCCACAGCGGCTTGAAGGTGGCGGGCGTGGCCGGATCGGAGGCGCGCGGGTCGTACGTGTACCAGATCGCATAGGTCTGGCTGTTGGGGCTCGCCGGCGGCGAATGCTGCGTGATGGTGACGCCCCAGCCCGATTCGGCGGGGTTGTACCAGAGGTCGGTGTAGTTCGCGGCCGGAACGGCCTGCGTCTGGGCGATCGCGGGCAGCGCGATCGCGAGGGTGGCGGTGGCAAGCAGTCGTCGAATCATCGGGTCCTCATGCAATGCAACTATATGTCGAGGCGGAATTCCAACCGCCAGCGTCGCGTCTCGCGGGCCCCTCATGCTATCCTCGGCTCCGCACCCCAGTGGACTCCTAAACCGCTGACAAGGTTCCCTTTTTCATGCTGATCGACGTACGCAGCCGGCTGGCGGCGGGACCCACCGAGGCGGTGGTTGCGGCGGCCGGCCAGGTGATCCTCGGCAAGGAGCGGCAGATCCGCCAGGCGATGGCGTGCATCCTCGCGCGCGGCCACCTGCTGATCGAAGACGTGCCGGGCGTGGGCAAGACGACCCTGTCGCACGCGCTCGCGCGCCTGCTCGGCCTCGACTATCAGCGCATCCAGTTCACCTCCGACCTGCTCCCCGCCGACATCATCGGCGTATCGATCTTCGATCGCGACAGCTCGACCTTCCGCTTCCATCCCGGCCCGATCTTCGCGCAGATCATCCTTGCCGACGAGATCAACCGCGCGAGCCCGAAGGCCCAGAGCGCGCTCCTCGAGGCGATGGAGGAGCACCAGGTCACCGCCGAGGGCGAGACGCGGCCGCTGCCCGAGCCCTTTTTCGTCATCGCCACGCAAAACCCGATGCACCAGGTGGGTACCTTCCCCTTGCCCGAGTCGCAGCTCGACCGCTTCCTCATGCGCATCGCGCTCGGCTATCCCGACGCCAAGGCCGAGCGCGAGCTGCTCAAGGGCGCCGAGCGCAGGGACATCATCTCGCAGCTCACTCCCGCGATGAGCGCCGAGCAGCTCACCGAGCTGCAGAAGGCGGTGCCGACGATGCAGGTCTCGGAGGCGCTGCTCGACTACGTGCAGCACCTCATCAACTACACGCGCCACTCGCCGCGCTTCACGCAGGGACTCAGCCCGCGCGCCGGCGTCGCTATCCTGCGCGCCGCGCAGTCGTGGGCGATGATGGAGGGGCGCCGCCAGGTGCTCCCCGAGGACGTCCAGGCGATCCTTCCCGCGGTGGTCGGCCACCGCCTGCACGGCAACGCCGACGCGGTGAAGGGCGGCTTCGATCCGGCCAAGGAGCTGATCGCCGGCGTCCCGATCCCCTAGGCGCGCGCAGACTCGTCGTGTTCGCGGACCTGCGCCAGTCGATCTCCGATTGGATCTTCCGGGCGAGGGTCCCCGAGGCGCCGCCGGTCACGCTCGTCCAGCGCCGCATCTTCATCCTGCCCACGAAGCAGGGCTATGTGTTCGCCTTCACCATCCTCGTCCTGCTGGTCGCGTCGATCAACTACACGCTCTCGCTGGGCTTCGTGCTCACTTTCCTGCTGGCGAGCATGGCGGGCACGGCGATGCTGCACACGTGGCGCAACCTCGCGCACCTGAAGCTGCGTCCCGGAAGGTGCGATGCGGCGTTCGCCGGCGACGGCGCGCACTTCTCCGTCACCGTCGAGACGCCGTCGAAGACCCGCTTCGCGATCGCCGCGAGGCGTCGCGATGAGGAGCCGGTTTTCGCCGATGTCGCCGCCGGCGAGACCACTGCGATCGCCCTGCCGGTGCACACGCCACGCCGCGGCCTGCTGCGCTGCGGCCGGCTGGAGGTGTTCACGCGTTATCCCGTCGGCTTTTTTCACGCGTGGTCGTACGTCGACTTCAACCTCAACATCATCGTCTACCCCCGCCCGGACCCCTTCGCGGGCATGCCGCCGGCCTTCTCTCGCAGCACGTCCGAGGAAGGCATACCCATTCCGGGCGATGAGGAGTTCAACGTGTTGCGCGCCTATCACGCCGGCGATGCGCCCAAGCTGATCGCCTGGAAGGCGCTCGCGCGCGAGCAGGGGCTGCTCATCAAGGAATTCAGCGCCACCGCCTCGAGCGAGCTGTGGCTCGACTGGGACGAGGCGCGCGCGGCCGACATCGAGGCACGCCTGTCGGTGCTCGCGCACTGGGTGCTGCAGGCCGAGCGCTTCGGCCAGAGCTACGGGCTGCGCCTCCCGGGCACGGTCATCGAGCCGGGACGCGGCGAGGCGCACCGCGCGCGCTGCCTCGAGGCGCTTGCGCTCTTCGGCGAGCCCGCGATCGCATGAGCGCCGCGCCCTCCCCCCACCTCGACGTCCGCAACCTCCTTTGGCTCCTCGGCGCCATGGCGTTCGTGGTGGCGCCGCACCTCGCGCGCGTGCCCAATTGGATCGGCGCATTCTTCGTGCTGGTGGTGGGGTGGCGCGCCTGGATCGCCTGGTGGGCGTTGCACGTGCCTTCGCGCATGCTCATGTGGATCCTCACGATTGCTGCGACCATCGGGACGATCGCCACCTACGGCGGCATCCTGGGTCGCGAGGCGGGCGTGTCGCTGCTGGTGATCATGGCCGCGCTCAAGCTCCTCGAGATGCGCAGCCAGCGCGACGTCGTGCTCGCCATCTACCTGGGATTCTTCCTGGTGATGACCAACTTCCTCTTCTCGCAGTCGATCCCGCTCGGTCTCTACATGCTGGCGTGCGTGTGGGTCTTCGTCGCCGCGCTCGTGGGCTTCAATCGCATAGGACGCTCGCCCAGCCTCGGCGAGCGCCTGCGCCCGGCGGGCGCGCTGCTGTTGCAATCGCTGCCGCTCATGGTGGCCTTCTTCATCCTCTTCCCGCGCGCGCAGGGGCCGCTGTGGGCCCTGCCGCGGGATACGCGCTCCGCCGCGAGCGGACTATCCGACACCATGTCGCCCGGCAACATCGCCAACCTGATCAAATCCGACGCGGTGGCTTTTCGGGTGCAGTTCGACGGCGACCGGCCGCCCTTCTCGACGCTCTATTGGCGCGGGCCCGTGCTGTCGGACTTTGACGGCGTGACCTGGAGCATGCCCGAGATTCCTCCGGCGGATGACATCGCGTACACCCGGCGCGAGCGCCCGGTGCGCTACGCGGTGACGCTCGAGCCGCACAACAAGAACTGGCTGTTCGCGCTCGACGTGACCGCCAGCCCGCCTCCGGGGGCGTACCTGCAGCCGGACCTGCAGCTGCGCGATCGCCGTCCGGTCACCGAGCGCAAGCGCTACGAGATGAGCTCGTATCTCTCGTACAGGGTCGGCGAGCGTGCTTCGAAATGGGCGCGCGACTCGGCGTTGCGCTTCGACGAGACGCGCAACCCGCGCACGGTCGCCCTCGGACGCCAGTGGGCGCGCGAGACGCCCGACCCGCGCGCGCTCCTCGCGCGCGCTTTCCAGTTCTACAACCGCGAGTTCACCTATACGCTCGAGCCACCGACCCTCGACCGGCGCGATCCCTACGACGACTTCCTCTTCGCCTCGAAGCAGGGCTTCTGCGAGCACTACGCGGGCAGCTTCACGCTGCTGATGCGCGCGGCGGGCATTCCCGCGCGGGTGGTCACGGGCTACCAGGGCGGCGAGGTGAACCCGCTCAACGGCGAGCTCATCGTTCGCCAGGCCGATGCGCATGCCTGGACGGAGATCTGGGTCGCCGAAGAGGGCTGGGTGCGCGTCGATCCGACCTCGGCGGTGTCGCCGTTGCGCGTCGAGAGTGGCGTCAACGCCGCGCTCGGCCCCATCGGCGTCTACAACTCGATCATCGCCGCCGACCCGCTCGGCGTGCTTGCCAACCTGCGCTACGGCTGGCAGCTCATGAACAGCCAATGGGACCAATGGGTGGTGGGCTACAACGTGGACCGCCAGCGCCAGTTCTTCGGCCAGCTCGGCTTCACGGCGCTTGACTGGCGCGTGCTCGGATTCTGGCTGCTGGTCGCGACCTTCGTGGTGGGCGGCGGCGTCTCGCTGGGGTTGCTGGTGCGCGACCGGGCGCCGCGCCGCGAAGCCGCGCTCGTCGCCTGGAATCGCTTTTGCGCCAAGCTCGCCGCGGTGGGACTCCCGCGCGACCCGTCCGAGGGCCCGGTCGATTACCTCACGCGAGTCCGGTCGCAGCGCCCGCGCTCGGCGACCAGCGCCGCGGAGATCACGCGGCGCTACGTCGAGGCGCGCTATGGGCGCGGGGCCACGCGCGAAGAGCTGCGCGCGTTGCGCCGCCTCGTGCGCGATTTCCGGCCCGCGTGACCCCGACCCGCCGCAACGATCCGTGCCCGTGCGGCAGCGGGCGCCGCTACAAGGACTGCCACGGCAAGCTCGCGGGCGACATCCCCGTCGATGCGCTGCTGCAACAAGCGCTCCTGGCCCACCAACAGGGCCGCATCGACGAAGCCGAGCCCGCCTATCGCGACGTGCTCGCCCGCGACCCCGGCAACGCGGTGGCCACTCATTACCTCGGCATGGTGGCGTGGGCGCGCGGCGACCTCGATTCGGCCGAGCGCGAAATGCGTGCCGCGCTCGCCGCAGACGCAACGGTGCCCGACTTCCACAACAACCTCGGCCTGCTGCTGCGCGACACTCGCCGCATCGGGGAGGCGATCGCGTGCTTTCGCAGCGCGCTCGGCGTCGATCCGGCCTGGTACGAGGCCTCGAACAACCTCGGCCTCGCGCTCGAGGCCGCCGGCGATTGGGACGGCGCGGTCGCGGCCAACCGCGATGCGATCGCGCGCGCGCCGCGCTTCGCCCCGGCGCTGCAGAACCTCGCGCGCGTGCTGCTCACGCGTGGCGAATACGCCGAAGGATGGGCGCTCTACCGCTGGCGCCTGTACGCCCAGGGCGTCGCCGCCCAGGAGCCCGACCTTGCCGCGGCGCCCTTCCCCGCCACGCTCGCCGGACGCGAGCTGGCCATCGTGGGCGAGCAAGGCCTCGGCGACGTGCTCTTCTTCCTGCGCTTCGCCCCCGAGCTCGTGCGCCGCGGCGCGCGCCTCGCGTTCAACGGCGACGCGCGCCTGCACTCGATGCTCGAGCGCACCGGCCTCTTCGTGCTCGGATTCGATCCGCATCCGCGCCTCGAAGCGATTGCCGCGGGCGACCTTCCCTGGCTGCTCGAAGCGAACGACGCGGCCCGATTCCCTCGCGCACTCGCGCTTTCCCCCGAGGCCGGGCGCCTCGCGCGCTGGCGCGATGAGCTGCGAGCCCTCGGTCCGGCGCCGCGCATCGCGCTCACGTGGCGGGCCGGGCTCGCACTCGACGGACCCGCGCGCACGCAGCTCAAGGCGCTGGCGCCCGAAGCTATGGGCGCGGCGCTGCGCGGGGTGAAGGCGACGTGGATTTCCATCCAACGCCTGCCGCGCAATGGCGAACACGAGCGCCTCGCAGAGGCACTGGCGGCGCCGGTGCACGACCTGAGTGCGATCAACGAGGATCTCGAGGATGCGCTCGCCGTGACCTCGCTCGTCGACGAATACCTGGGCGTGAGCAACGCCAATACGCACCTGCGCGCGGCGACCGGAGGCTCGATGCAGGTGCTCGTGCCTCATCCACCCGAGTGGCGCTGGGGACTCGAAGGCGCGCGCTCGCCATGGTTCCCCGCGATGCGGGTGCATCGGCAGCGCGTCGACGGGTCTTGGGACGAGGGCGCCTGGCGAGAGGCCCTCGCCTAGGTCCTGCTCCAGCTCACATTGGCGGCAGGATGCGCGCCGGATCGACCGGCTTGCCCTGCCGGCGCACCTCGAAGTGCAACTTCACCTGGTCGGTGTCGCTCGAGCCCATCTCGGCGATCTTCTGTCCCTTGCGCACGTCCTGCTGCTCCTTCACCACCAGGTTGTCGTTGTGGGCGTAGGCGGTGACCCACGTGTTGTTGTGCTTGATGATCACGAGCTTGCCGTAGCCTCGCAGGCCGGAATCGGCATAGATCACCCGCCCGGCGGCCGCCGCGAGCACCGAGGCGCCCTTCTTGCCGGCAATGTCCACGCCCTTGCTCGATTCGGTGTAGCTCGCAAGGAGCTTTCCCTTCGCCGGCCAGACCCAGTCGATGTCGTCGCCGTCCGGGGCGAGCGGCTTCGGCGCTTCGGGGGGCGGCTTCGGCGTTTCGATGGGCGCCGGCGGCACCTCGGCCACGGGCGCGGGAGCGGGAAGCGGCGCACCGCCCTCCGGCGCACCGAACTGCGCCAGCGCCTTGTCGGAGTAAGGCACCTTCTGCCCGCGCGGCTCGACCTTCGCGGTCGCGGTGTTGGCGAGCGGCCGCGCCTCGATCGGCGGCCCGGGCTGCGCGAGCGGCGTCGTGACCGGGCCCGTGGACGGCGCGCTGCTGCCGGGGGCCGCGAGCACCAGGACCTGGCCCACGCCGATCACGTTGAGGTTGGTGATGTTGTTCCATGCGGCGAGCTCGCGGTAATCGAGCCCGTACTGCAGCGCGATGCCCACGAGGGTCTCGCCACGCTTCACCACGTGGCTCGGCATGGGCGGCTTTTCCGCGGCTGGCTCGGGCGGCGCCGGCGCTTCCGCGGCAGCGGGCGGCGGCGCACCGGGCAAGCGGTCCACAACCGGCGCGCGCTCGCGTGAGGCGCAGGCGGCGAGCAGCAGCGCGAGCGCAAGAAGTACGAGGCGCTTCACGCGATCCCCGTCATCAGCGGCACGAAGCGCACCGCGGCGCAGCGCCGCTCGGTGAAGCCGGCGGCGGTGCGATCGATCACGTAGAGCCATTGGTCGTCGGTTCCCACCGGCAGCACCATGCGCCCGCCGGGCGCGAGTTGTTCCTTCAACGCTTCCGGGACGTGGGTCGCCGAGGCGGCCATGAGAATGCCGTCGTAGGGGCCGCCCTCGGGGTAGCCGGAATGCCCGTCGACGTGCTTGTAGCGCACGTTGTAGAAGCGCAGATCGCGCAGGTGCCGGCGCGCCTTGTCCATCAGGGGCGCGATGCGCTCGAGGGTGTAGACCTCCTTCACCAGCCGCGCGAGCACCGCGGTCTGGTAGCCGCATCCGGTGCCGATCTCGAGCACCTTGTCCATCGGTTTCTTCTCCAGCAGCAGCTCGGTCATCATGGCGACGATCATGGGGCTCGAGATCGTCTGCCCGTGGCCGATCGGCAGCGGCACGTCCTCGTAGGCGCGCGAGGCGATGCCCTCGTCGACGAAGAGGTGGCGCGGAATCTCCGCCATCGCTCCCAGCACGCGCTCGTTCGCGATGCCTTCGGCGCGCAGCGCGTCGATCATGCGCATCCGCGTGCGCTCCGAAGTCATGCCGATGCCCGCGGGCGATTCGCGCGGCTTCATCGGCGGGCTGCCCGCGCTCACCGCAGGATCCATTCGCCGACCAGCGGAATCTGGCTGGCGTGCGTGAGGTCGACCTGCAGCGGCGTCACCGAGACCACGCCGCGCTCGAGCGCGTTGAAGTCCGTGCCGGGGCCCGCCTCGCGCGCGGCGCCCGCCGGGCCGACCCAGTAGACCGTCTCGCCGCGCGGATTCTTGCTCGCGACCACGGGTTGCGCTTTGTGGCGCCGGCCCAGGTGCGTCACCTCCATGCCGCCCAGCGATTCGAAGGGCACGTCCGGGACGTTCACGTTGAGCAGCACCGGGGAGCCGAATGGCGCGCGCACCAGGCGCTCGACCAGCTCGCGCGCCACGCGCGCCGCCGTGTCGTAATGCACGAACTGCTTGCCCACGAGCGACACCGCGATCGACGGAATGCCGAGCAGGTAGCCCTCGGTGGCCGCCGCGACCGTTCCCGAATAGAGCGTGTCGTCGCCCATGTTGGAGCCGCTATTGATGCCCGAGACGACCACGTCGGGCTCGAAGTCGAGCAGTCCCGTGACCGCCATGTGGATGCAATCGGTCGGCGTGCCGTTCACGTAGTGGAAGCCGTTGTGCGCACGCGAAAGCATCAGCGGACGATCGAGGGTGAGCGAGTTGGAGGAGCCGCTGCGGTCGCGCTCGGGCGC
>Ga0209647_1003223_pt1 | contig 12736 bp, 6 predicted proteins | sample GraSoi_2013_60cm_FD_185827 | JGI IMG/M metagenome (GOLD analysis project Ga0209647, IMG submission 185827) | Grasslands soil microbial communities from the Angelo Coastal Reserve, California, USA - Sample 9_17_2013_60cm (SPAdes) (version 2) | ecosystem: Environmental > Terrestrial > Soil >... | reverse complement strand
ACCTGACTATCGAGCCGCTACCGCCCACAGTCAGCCTGCCAATCAAGATAGTCCTATACCGCATCCTTCAAGAGGCATTGTCGAATGCCTTCCGGCATTCTGGGGCGCAGCAAGAACAAGTGCGGCTTTGGAGTGACGGGGACGCCATCATGTTGCAAATCATCGACAATGGCAAGGGTTTTCTGCCGCCGCCGCTGGAAGGTCCAACCGCGACCGAACGTGAAGAACATATCGGATTGCGTGGAATGCGCGATAGGATAAAGCTCGTGGGCGGCCATTTTCAACTCATTAGCAAACCGGGAGAGGGAACTCAGATCACCGTAACCGTGCCCGTATACGAAAGCAAAGGCAACGAAACATGGTCAAACCAATTCGAGTGATCCTGGCAGATGACCATGCGCTAGTTCTGGAAGGGTTGCGTGGTCTGCTGGAACAGGTGCCTGATATTGAGGTCGTGGCAACCGCCCAAAACGGTGATGAATTGCTCGAATTGCTTGGACAGAATAGTGTTGATGTCGTGGTCCTCGACCTGCAAATGCCCTATCACGGCCTGACGGTCATGAGCGAAATACGGCGGCTAGAAATCGAGGTGCGTGTGCTCATTCTCACCGCTTTTAGCGACGGAGAGAGTATTCAGTCGGCGCTTGAAATGAACGCAGAAGGCTTCGCACTGAAAACAGAATCGCCCATGCAGACGTTAGAGGCTATCCGCCAGGTTGCGCAGGGGCGCATCGTGTTCCCGATTGCAGCGCAGCGTTGGCTGGCAACCCAGCGACGGAGCGCCTCTGAGTCCATTGGCAGTCTATCGCCCCGCGAGAGCGAAATATTAGCCCATGTTGCGCGTGGGTTGACCAACCCGGAGATCGCCTCCGAAGTCAGTGTTAGCGAGAATACGGTGCGTTTCCACCTCAAAAATATCTTTGAAAAGCTGCACGTCGCTAACCGAACTGAGGCCGCAGCATGGTACTTTCAACATCAGCAATAGCCGTTCAAGTAACAAGATAAACTGGCGTCGGTTTAGGTGAATATACGCGCGGGAAGGCTTCCAGCAACAACGTTGGAAACCTTCCCTTTCCTAATTATTGAGATTGACTAGCGCAGTCGAGAGACTGCACACCTCATTACAGTGGAAGATTAGCTCAACGTAAACTGTTGCGTGCTATCAACGTTCGCGCTGGCGTTATAAGTGACCCCAGACTTGGTTACGCCCGTAACAGTTATCGTATAGGTGCCAACCGCGCTGCCCCCAACGGTGTTCTGCTGGAACATCGCCCAACCATTGGCATCCGTTGTAGCCGTGTAAGTCTTCCAGAGTGAACCACTGGGTTGATTTATTGTAGTCGTCACTGAGGCACCACTAACCGCCGCTCCGGTTTGATCAACAATCTGTGCTCGATAGTACACGACATCGCCCTTGAGGAACGCATTCTTAGGCGTTCCATTCACATCTGTGGTAATCGTGCTTTGGACGTGCATCGCTGGTGCGCCACTCGGTGTATTGGTGGGCGGCTGGATAGTGGGGGTCGGAGTAGGACCGCTGGGGGTGTTCGTTGGCGGCTGGATAGTCGGCGTATTCGTTGGGGTAACCCCGCCGCCGCCCGACTCATAGGCACCAATATCATAAGCACTTCCAGCGGGAATGGCATTCCCGAAGAAGTCACGCGAACCCATGCTGCTGGTATAGCCCAGCGAAACCAGATTTGCACCATGATCGATAGCAGGCGAACCGTTTTGCAGGTTAAAGGCCGCAACCGGGAATCCGTTGGCATGATAGGTCGGGCTGGTCAACAATGGATCGGCATAAATGCCGTGGGCTTCTTGCAAGCTAGCGGTCTGAAAAGCGCTGAATCCGCTGCTGCTTTTCGTTCCCCAGATAAAGGTTGGACTGCCTGTGCCCGTGTACCAGTATAAGTTATTGTCCAGCGTGAGAAACTTATTTACTACCAGCTTCACCAGGTTTGGATTTGAGGCGTACACAATGTTATTCATGATGATATTGGTACCGATGAAGTTGCAGCAATGATATAAGTCATAGGATGCTATCGCGTAGTGCAAGGTAGCGTTAGCAGGATTCCAGTAGAACGTATTGTTGTAAATCTGCGCGCCACTAATATAGCCATTGGACCAGACTGCGATATATAGTTCGGCATTGCGGTCCGTAGCATCGCTAGCTTTTCGCGCATTGTTGGAACACACATTGTAACGAATAATGCCGTTCGTTACGGTTCCATCAGTGGCAAAAATAGCAGCGCAGTAGCCATCGTTGTCGTGGGCGTAGTTGTACTGAATGGTTGTATCGGAAGAGTAGTAGTCAATGTCGTATGCACCGCCGTCGTAACTCGGTGAATGATTCAGGTAGGCTTCATTAAATTGAACCAGGCAGTTACCGCAATCCCAGGTCCAAATGGCATTTGGAGTGCCGATCGTTGCCGTTGGAGCGTTGCCTGTATTGTAGGCAAGGTTATGTTCCATCAAAACATTGTTTGAGGAGAACACAATAATGCCATCGCCATAGGTGTTGTAGACGGTACTATTCCGCACCGTAACATTCGTGCTTCGAGTAGGCTGAAGTTTGTATCCCTTGCCCGTTACGACAATTCCAGCCCACATGTTGGTGTTGTAAGCTGTCACACCATCAATAACAACGTCGTTAAATTGCTGGGCAAAGTTATAGCCTACCACAACAAGGCCCTGGTATTTATCGGTTGCAGTTCCATTCATTACGTCGTGAACGACAGTATTGGTTATATGGATATGGTTCAGTACCGTAGTGCCACTGCCATTGACGAGAATGCCCCAAGTAGTGCCATTTCTAGCTTCGATATTTCTAATTTCCCAATACTGCTGGTTAAAGAGTTTAATCGTGGCCTGGGTGGTGCCACCATCAACGATGGGCAATGCACCGGTACCATAATCTGCCAATGTGATAACGGCGCTTGCATTTCCTGATCCCTGCGGTTGAAGGCTCCCTGAACAGGCCACACCACGTTTGAGTAAGACGGAGTCGCCCGGAGCAAAGACCGTACTGTTAACCTTGCCGATGGTTAGCCATGCACTTGAACTTGAGGTGCCATTATTGCTATCACTGCCCCCCGCACAATCCAGATAATAGGTTGTGCCGCTAGCCAGGGCAGCACTGAAGTTAAATATCAATCCCAGGGAACAAATTGCAAATATTGCGCCAATGAATAGAGTTTTGGATTGTTTTGACTTGATCATAGTTAACTCACTTTACTTATGAATTTAGACTAATGAATTTAGAAGTTTCAGGCCGTTTACGTTGACATGCACTAAGTTCTCGGATTTAAGTGGTCACTGTTTATGGCAATACCGATCATGGCCCAACTACAACCTTTACATCCCAAGCGCCAAGTTCAAGCCGACTATCCTGAGTAACGGGCGCACCGCTGAATAATTCATGCCCGGTTAGCGGCACTTTCTCAACGGTACAGGGCGTCCATGACCAGTTGGTTAAGAACAGGAGCTGTTGACCCGTGCGTGCATAGGCAGTATGGGCGAGTACCGAGTCTGGAAAATGACTGCCAGGAGTGCCAATGCCAGCTTGTTTTAGCGTCCACGCAGCAAGCGCTTTGCCCAACGAGGCATTTGGCAGTGTTCCGCAGTAAGTAACCCGCCCTTTCCCAATCGATTTGGAAACGATTGCCGGGAAACGTCCAAAGTGCGGATGCTTATAGTAGGCCAGCGGCGCTGCGCCTTCTAGTAGTAAACCGTCTGCCCAGCGTTTGGCACGCGCATCAGCCGGGAGTTCAAAGTCGGTTGCCGCAGCGCTTAACTCCAATGGTTCGATGAGGTTGGAATATTCCTGGTAACTGGCACCCACAACTTCCCGTAGAACGCCCGGCGCACGCACCGCACGAACACGATTGAATTCATCAGCGCAGCCGCTGCGGAAGGTCAGTAAGAGATGACCGCCATTGTCCACATACTCTACAAGCCGATTTAACAGCGCGTCATCGGCAATGTACAGTGCCGGGATGACAACCAGCTTGAACTGACTCAAATCCTGTTCTGGATAAATCACCGAGGTCTGTGCCCGTGCATCGACAAACGCTCCGTAAAAAGTATCGAAAATTGCCTGATACGAACGATAGTTGGGCTGATCTGAGGCGGCTAGTTGCAGGCAAGGCTGAATTTCGAGGGCGTACTTACTGTCTTGTGAATACAAGAAAGCGACATCCGCCTTGATAGTGAGATCAGTTAACAAATCATTGTGTTGCATCAGTTCGTGGGCAATCTGTTGCACCTCGGCGTAACAACGTCCCGGCTCTAAATCATGGTTAAGGACGCCGCCCCAATAGGTTTCCTGCCCATAGTGCAACGTATGCCAGTGCCAATAGGCCAGCATATTGGCACCTTGCGAAATATACGCATAGGTCACAAGCCGCCACTGACCATCATAGGATGGGTAATTGGTATGCGAATCGCCAATACTTGAGGCATTGACTTCGGTAATAAGAAAATTGGATTGTTGACCACTGTAACCGAATTGACCATTCTCGTAGATCATCCAGGGGCCAGCGGCGATTTCGCTCTTCGACTGTTCTGTCCACTGGGGAAGGCCAGCCCGCTGTCCAGATTGCGGCAGTTGCAGGGTGTCCTGGGTGGGATGGTAAGGATTGATGGCGAGAATGTCCATTGCCTGAGCAATCCGGTAGCGATCCGATTCGGCGCGGTTGTGACCGCCAACAACATTTTGTGTCACAAACTGGTCGGGGCGGGCATATTCTCGAACAATGTCCTTTTGCCAGATGAGAAATTCAGTCACGAGAGAAGTTTGGAAACGACGCCACTCAATCGCGTAACCTGTATTCGTGTTACCATCTGGAGTCCAAAGTTCATCCCAGCTAGAGAGACGCTGCGACCAATAGGCAAGCCCCCAGATTTCGTTCACATAATCGACAGTTCCGAACTTGTTTTTTAGGTACGAAACAAAGCGTTTGAACACATTTGGGTTATACAGGGCACCGCTGCTTGTTTCGTTATCCACCTGAAACCCGATGATCGCCGGATGAGGGGCAAAGTGCCCCATGAGTTGACGGATGATCCGTTCGGCATAAAACAGGTAGGTGGGGTCAGTAATATTCATATTCTGGCGCGCACCGTACCATGCTTTGGCTCCATACTGGTGTTGCGCCATGACTTCGGGATGTTTCGCGTGCAGCCAGGGCGGAATCGCATAGGTTGGCGTGCCGAAAACGACCTTTATCCCCGCATCATAAAGCGCGTTGACGACCCGGTCCATCCACGCCAGTTCAAACGTCCCGTCTTCCGGTTCCCAGTTGGACCATGTCGATTCACCCAGACGCACCACACTTAGCCCTGCCTCGTGCATCAAGCGAATATCTTCATCGAGTCGTTCTAAAGGTTGATACTCGTGGTAGTAGGAAACACCGTAAAGCATTCTTCGACCTTTTAGTGTGCTTATCGTGGAATTTTGGAGCGTACCTTAAGTCTAGGAGGTTATGGAGGAAAGTCCGGTGCATTCTGGCGACTGTTAGGTGGATATTTCCGGCAAGTCTAGAAGGAGACGGAGAATTATTGCGGGCTGCGTGCTAGAGTTATTTTGTGAGCGGTCACATCGCACACCATTTATTATGGCAATTGCCTGACGCTGAGTATTAAACGGGCAGCAAGAACCCCTTTTTAAAGCAAATTATTTATAGGAGATAGTTTTATGGTTGAGTATTTGCATGTATCCAACCAATTTATTGTGAACGAAAGCAAGCAAGAGGTGCGGCTGCGGGGAGTATGCTTAGGGGGATGGCTGTTGATGGAAAATTTCATCACAGGCTATCCCGCAACCGAATCAGCCATGCGTCGCGCGATTGAACAGACACTCGGAAAAGAAAAATCCAGCTTCTATTTTGACCGCTTTCGAGAATATTTCATTACTGAAAGCGACATTGCCTATATTCGCAGTTTGGGCGCGACGGTTATCCGAATTCCCTTCAATTATCGCCTACTGGAAAGCGACGACAGGCCGTTTGAATATAAACCGGAAGGCTTTGCAATCCTGGATCGCGCTATCACATGGGCACGTAGTCATGGCCTGTACGTAATCTTGGACCTTCATGCCGTTCCCGGCTGTCAGAATCGCGGGTGGCATAGCGATAACCCCGGCCTGGAAGCCTTCTTCTGGGGTCAAAAAGTGTTCGAAGATCGTGCCATTGCCTTGTGGCAAGAGATCGCGCGTCGATACCAGAATGATGCAACGGTGGCAGGCTATAACGTGATGAACGAACCCGACACGGACGACGTATACTGGCTGAATCATTTTTATCGACGTGTCACTGACGCGATCCGAGCAATTGATTCACGACATATTTTATTCCTTGAGGGCAACCGCACCTCACGAGAATTCACCTTCCTCGATACACCCTTTGACTCGAACACTGTCTACAGCAGCCACAACTACGTAGAGCCTTCGCTTAACGATGTTGAATACCCTGGCATTGTAGACGGCGTGTACTATGATAAAGATCGGCTCGAATCAGAGTACCTGACAAATAACCAGTGGATGAAGCAGCACAACGTGCCAACCTGGGTAGGCGAGTTTGGCAGCATCTATTCAGGCAATGATCGTGATTCCATGCGCGTAGCGGCAACCGCCGATATGATCGATATTTTTGAGAAGCAAGGTCATCATTGGACCTTATGGACGTATAAAGATATTGGCAAGATGGGTTTGGTGAATGTACGTCCCGATTCGTACTGGATGCGGCAAACTGCGCTAGTGCGTGAGGCTAAAGCCCGTTTGCGATGTGATTATTGGATTGAACGCGCGACTGGGCTACTGGACTCCGCGTTGCGCCAGATGGCACAACTAATGGTAGAAAGAGTTCCGCAAGCAAACTATCAGACCGGGCCGTTGGAAGCACGTCTTGCTGCCTACCTCTGTGAGGCGGCACTGCCTGCCACGCTCACAGTTCCCTTTGCTGAACAATTCCGGGACATGACCGAGATACAAATCGACGAATTGATGCAATCGTTCAAGTTTGAGAACTGCGTTCCTCGTGAAGCATTAGCCAACGTTATTACGGCTGCATGTAAAACTCTAGATTTCTCAAAAGAATAGTTGAAACTATATCAACAAGCGATCAAACTACTGTGGTGGCAAAAATACAATCGGCTAATTTTGGGCCGCACGGCTACATAATCTGTACCGCCGATAACGCTTCTGCTTGAACCAAATAGTCCTGAATTGTATACAATTGATTTTGAAGCAATGTACTTAGATTTTTCGAGGAGATCAAATGGATGGGTCAATCCCAAAGATCGACCAAACCTCAGCTTAAGCGTCCCACTATCGGCATGATAGTGGGCTGGCACGCCTATGAGAGTTATCTGAGCAATTTCCTTGACCTTGCCTTTCGTGGTGTATGCGCAGCCGCCCGCGAAGCTGACTGCAATCTTTTGCTTGCCTGTGGGGTGCGCTACGGGTTAACCGAGGATATACAACCACTAATCCACCCGGCATGGCCCGCGCTTTCCCCAGATACGGATTTCGTTCCCGTAGGTCCCTGGAACACCGACGGCCTGATAGTGGTAACTCCACTCTGGACAGGCCAGCGGTCAGATTATATTCACGGCGTGCGTGCCAACGGTCACCCGGTAATTTTCCTCGGCGCTGGCGAATCCGGATCGGCAGTCATTGCAGATAATGAGGGGGGCATTCGCCAGGCCGTCGCCCATCTCGTCGATCACGGTCATCGTTCAATTGCTTACATTGCAGGCACCTCCGATACCTCAACCAGATGGGGGGATGCTGCCTATCGACTGGCGGCTTATCGCGCTGCGGTAACGGAATATGGTCTGCAAAGTAACGAGGGATTGCTGGCCTACGGACAAAACAATGTTGAGGGTGGAGAGCAGGCGATGCGCCAACTGCTAAACTCACCCATACCTTTTACGGCAGTGATCGCTAACAATGACGATGTAGCAGTAGGCGCTATTCACATGCTCCAGGCCACGGGTCGGCGTGTCCCTGAGGATGTTGCTATTATCGGCTTTGATGATGTGCGTCAAGGGTTCGCCGTATCCCCGGCCCTGACCACGGTTCATTATCCAATATTCGAAGCAGCCCATCTGGCAACGAATCTCCTGCTGGCCTCTATTGAAGGCTCCGGCACGACGGAGGAATTAGTACGGGTTTCAACGCGATTAGTCATTCGCCAATCATGCGGTTGCCAACCCGGTTTTCAAGCCAATCAAAACGATATAAGCGTTGGTGGCTCCGAACAGACAACCTTGCCAGCGCGCTTAATTGATCGAGAACTGCTGCGGCAGTACCTGCTATCCAGCATGGTAGAGCTGGTTAGAACAGAAGCCCAACGGCTACACACCAACGTAATTTACTCCCTGTGTGAGAAATTAGTTGAACCGTTGGGAGCAACGACAGTTGAGGCCGACTCAAAACAGTTCTACACAAATCTGGAATGGGTAATGGAAACGCTTACAGCAGCCGAGGAAGACGTTTCCCTGTGGGGAAACGCGATGTTGTTCCTGGACGAGTCCCTCCCGTTTATCGTAGAAATGTATAACGGACTATCGACAAGCGCAGAAGTCGAGGCCATGCTACGGCAGGCCCGCGTCCTCATCGGTGACCATGCCCGACGCCAGCATAATCAATATATCGTCACGCAAAGTTGGATCGCGGATGAGGTGGGGCGGCTGGCTTCGCGCTTTGTGACAAGCCCGGATGAGGATCATATTGGCAAGACGCTGAGCGATTACTTGCCTAACCTGGGTATTCAAATAGCTGACATTATCTTCTTTGAACGCGATGGAGCCGATCCTGTTGCCTGGGCCAACGTACATCGAGTGTCGGACGAAGCAAACACACCGCTAAGATTCCTGTCTCGTGAGTTTCCACCGCCCGGTCTATATGGGGACGAGTCGCCTTTCATGCTTGCGCTCTTGCCTCTGGTTATCCCGACGGAATTAGCCGGGTTCGTCGCCTTCGACACGTCCGCACTTTCGCTTTGCGGACCAATTGTAAGGCAGCTCGCAGCCGCCTATAAGAACGCTCGACTATACCGCGCGGCTTCTGAAGGCCGCCGTCTCGCTGAGGATGCCAGCCGCTTGAAGAGTCGATTGTTGTCCATGATAAGCCACGAACTACGCACTCCCCTGACCATGATCGTGTCTCTGAGCGATATGCTGCTCCAGGAACAGAAGAATCAAGGCACGCTGCATTCACCTTCAACCTGGGATGACCTTGAGCAGATATTTAACAACGCGCATTATCTGGAGTCCTTGATCCGTGACGTATTGGACCTGGCACGCGGAGAGGCAGGCCAACTGCAATTGACGTTCGAGCAGTTGGCATTAGCCGAGGTTTTGGAGGGAGTTGCCGCCACAGGTGAGCATATGGCCCATGCCAAAGGACTAGGGTGGCACTACGAAATACCCAACAAACTGCCTCCCGTATGGGGGGATATTACTAGGCTCCGTCAGGTGGTGCTGAACCTTGTAAGTAATGCTATCAAATTTACGCATCAAGGGCAGGTAGCATTAACCGTATCGCATAATGATATGACGCTAACGGTTAGCGTGGCTGATACCGGATTAGGAGTACCTGTCGCTGAACAGAGCCTGATCTTTGACGAGTTCCATCAATCGGAACGGACATCTGCACGGGGCTTTGGCGGAACAGGGCTGGGACTAGCCATTTGCCGACAACTCGTTGAACTGCACGGCGGTCATATCAAATTGCAATCATCCGGGAAGGAAAACGCCGGATCGGTATTTTCCTTTACTTTACCCGTTTATGATCCTCTTTCTGGAGAAGTCTCGCCGACTTCGAGAGTCCAGCTAGATTCTGTGTGGCTGTTGAGCGATGTGGCGAACAGCGGCGGAGATTTACGCGATTACCTGACTCAACAGGGGTTTGAGGTCACGGTGTTGCAGGTTGAAGAAATTGATGACACATTGTCCCAGCTTAGCATCTCAACGCCGGGTGCAGTCGTTGTGGACCGCCATCTGGCTTCCACGCAGGGCTGGGAAACCCTGAAGGCCATCAAAAGCCTGCCAAGCACGCGCGACATTCCCGTACTGTTTTACTCAATGACCGCAGACAGTGATTCAGGCTCCGTACTTGAACTAGATTACCTGACCAAGCCAATTGGCACGGCAGAACTGGCTCAAGCTTTGGCGCAATACGGCCTCCCTGACGGCAGCACTGCCACGCGTACCATTCTTGTTGCCGACGACGAACCGGGAATATTGGAACTGAATGTTCGCATGATACAGGCCTGGTCTTCGGCCTATGAGATTCTTAAAGCCAACAATGGCCGCGAAGCATTGGACCTTATTACGAAATCGCAGCCGGACCTGGTGCTGTTGGACTTGATGATGCCGGAGTTGGATGGATTCGGCGTTTTGGACGCGATGCGTCAGAGCAATACTACCCGTGATATTCCGGTTATCGTCTTGACCGGGCAAGATTTGACTGAGGAAGACATGGCACGGCTCAATCAAGGCGTAGCAGCCGTTCTCAACAAGGGATTATTTAGCGCCCAGGAAACGCTGACTCATATTGAGGCGGCGTTGGCCCATAATCGCAGACTGGGCAGCGAAACGCAACGTCTCGTGCGCAAGGCAGTCGCTTATTTGCAACTACACTTTGCTGATGCCGAAGCAGTTGCCAGAGAAAGTATCGCAGGCTATCTCGGCGTCAGCGAAGACCACCTGACCCGCTGCTTTCATCAAGAGGTAGGTGTGACTCTCATGACCTACCTGACGCGCTATCGCATCAACCGGGCGAAAGACCTCCTTGTGGTTGGTGACGTGAGCGTGGCTGAAGTCAGCGAGGCGGTCGGATTTTCTGATGTCAAATACTTCGGGCGCGTGTTTCACCGCGAAGTTGGCGTGTCGCCGGGAGCGTATCGGCGAACCTTGCGATCAAGAAACAGTCAAGATGTACGTTAGCGACATTTACTCACTGACTCATTGAAAAGTAAACTCAATTTCAGCAGGTCACGGGTTTAGGAAAGTTGATCTCTGAAGCAATGGTTATTGCTATAGGCGCATCGTGTTGGCGATGTGTCCAATCTGCTTGACGTGCGACCGTTCATGGACAACCAGCCGAGCCGCATAGTCCTGTACTGTCCGTTCGAGGTCCTTGCCCACCATCGTCACGGTCGCCGCACGGGACCAGGCTTCGGGCGGCAGCAGTTCCAGTACAACCAGCAGATCGGCCCGCTGCATAGTGAAGGCGTGGAATGAGGGTCGGAATTCCAGTTCAGGATAATCCGTTCGATTGATCCAAGTCCGAGGACTGACCGCCCGTATCGTCGGCCTGTCCTCGGCGAGGATCAGCCTCATGCAGTCGCCCCAGACGTCAGCACACGACCGCAGATGAGCCAGCACATCGTTGGCCGACCATTCATCGGGACCGGGGTGGGTACGCAGTTGGGCCAATGTCAGGCCCTCAGTCAGCGCGGCGATGCGCGGCAGCGGCTCTGCCAGCCGAGTCAGAATCTGTTCAATCGTGAGGGGGGTGCTGGACATCTCACATCATCCTTTCGCACAGACTACCCCTCTGAGTTTAGCACTCAAAGAGTCGCTCAGTAATTGGTCAGTTGATGTGAAGCTCTCCCCCAATAAGTCCTGTGTAATGTTGTAGGAAGGTCGCTCACGCGCGTTCGCACTTCGGGTAAAACTGTCACATTCGAACCACTAAATTGCGCAAATATTAATGGCATAACCCCTGAATCACTCCCTCAGGTGTACTCAAGTGACGCTTTGGTGGATATTTCCGGCAAGTCTCCTCGCGTGAGCGCAGATTTGAAGCGTTGCGTGCTACATTAGATTGTGAGCGGTCACATTCTCCAACATTTAGCTGGAATGGCGAAGGGCAATCATGGTAGAACCCTCAATTAAACCGTCAACACTACGTGATGTAGCAAAAGCGGCGGGCGTGTCCTATCAGACCGTATCGAGGGTCATCAATGGCAACCCCCATGTGTCTACACGCACTTTGTTGCGTGTCCAGGACGCCATTCGACGATTAGCTTACCAACCTAACCAGGCAGCACAAATGCTGGTAACAGGGCGCTCACACACGCTTGAAGTGATTACCGCCGGGGTCGGACACTATGGCCCTGCACAGATGATGGTTGGCGTGGAACACGCTGCCCGGCAGCGTGGCTACCAATTGATATTTTCGAATATGGAGGATGCCACAGTGGACGACGTTCAAATTGCCATCGATAACCTGAGCAATGTTGACGGAGTCCTGGTCATTACGCCCATCAAAAGTGATGTCTACGATTACTTGACCGTCGCCTGCCAGGGCAGCCACTACGTACAGATGGGCACGCGCGTAGGTAGTAAAACGCCATCGGTGGTGATTGACCAGATGTACGGCAGCCAGATGGCGACTCAACATTTGATCGAGTCTGGACATCGCAAAATTGCTGAAATCAGTGGCCTGCTACACTGGCACGATGCCGCCGCCCGTCATAAGAGTTGGCTCGAAACGCTTCAAGGGGAAGGGTTAGAACCCGTAACGAGTGTCGAAGGTGACTGGACGGCAGCCGGTGGATACATGGCGGTCAACACACTCCTGGAACGTCAGGCAGCCTTTACAGGGCTTGTGGTGGGCAATGACCAGATGGCCCTGGGTGCAATGCGTGCCCTGCGTGAACACGGGCTGAACGTACCAGACGATGTATCGGTGGTTGGTTTCGATGATATACCAGAAGCGGCTTAT
>Ga0209647_1003222_pt1 | contig 12741 bp, 10 predicted proteins | sample GraSoi_2013_60cm_FD_185827 | JGI IMG/M metagenome (GOLD analysis project Ga0209647, IMG submission 185827) | Grasslands soil microbial communities from the Angelo Coastal Reserve, California, USA - Sample 9_17_2013_60cm (SPAdes) (version 2) | ecosystem: Environmental > Terrestrial > Soil >... | reverse complement strand
AAATTCTAAGAGGATGTGCATGGCAAAACCGAAAGTGTACGCGACCCATCAGTTGTTTGATGAAGCCCGCCAAGTCCTGGACGCCGCCTGCGACGTGGAATACTGGGCCAAGGAAGAACGCCCGCCGCGCGAAGAAGTCCTCCGCCGGGTGAAAGACAAGGAAGGCCTGGTCTGCCTGCTCACCGAAAAAGTGAACGACGAATTTCTTCGCCAGGCCCCGAAACTGCGCATTGCGGCAAACGTTGCCGTGGGCTACGACAACATCGACATCGACGCGTGCACGAAACGCGGCGTGGTGGCCACGAATACGCCGGGCGTGTTGGACGAAACCACCGCCGATTTCGCATGGACACTGATGATGGCAGTTGCGCGGCGGCTTTCCGAAGGCGAGCAACTCGCCCGTTCCGGCAACTGGAAAGGCTGGAATCTGGATCAGTTGTGCGGAGCCGACGTCTGGGGCAAGACGCTGGGCCTAGTGGGATTCGGCCGCATCGGCCGCGCCGTCGCTCGCCGAGCCCTGGGCTTTCAGATGAAAGTAATTTATACCGATGCGGTGAGGGCGCCGGAAGAGGTGGAGAAGTCGCTGAACGCGGAGTTTCGCGAAATGAACGCACTGCTGGCCGAGTCTGATTTCATCAGCTTGCACGTTCCACTGATGCCGGAGACACGCGGCCTCTTCGACTCCCCGAAGTTTTACCGGATGAAGCCGACCGCATTTCTTATCAATACCTCGCGCGGCCAAGTGGTGGAAGAAGCCGCGCTTGTCGCCGCTCTCGAAGCGAACAAAATCGCCGGAGCAGCTCTGGACGTTTTCGAAAACGAGCCGTTCATCCATCCGGGGCTGAAGCGGTGCAACGTTGTGATGGCGCCGCACTTGGCGTCGGCGTCGCTGGAAACACGCACGAAAATGGCGGTGATGGCCGCGAACAATGTGGTTGCCCTGTTCACAGGCCAGTTGCCGCCGCACATGCTGAATCCCGCGGTCCTCAAGAAATCCTGAGTTTTCGAATGTCGCCGCTGCCATGACGCCAGGAAAGCAAATCGCGCAGGAAATACTTCGCGACACGCTGGCAGCGCTGGATATTCCGCGCGTCATGGAGCTGAAACTGACGCTGGCGGGTTCTGTCCTGACACTCGATGACGCCGCGATCGACCTTTCCGGTTTTTCTTCGATGGCCATTGGAAAAGCGGCCCACGCGATGGGCGCTGGCTTGCGCTCGTTTCTGCCGGACTCTTTCCGGTTCCGGGGAGTTGTCGCGGCACCGACAAAACCTGCCCTGCCGATCCCGGGCCTCGAATACTTCGTCGCGGGACATCCCAACCCGAATGCAGACAGTTGGCGGGCGGCGGAGGCGATTCTCGCTTTGCTACGCGGGGCCGACGAGCACACCGTCGTTTTCTTTCTCCTCTCCGGTGGAGGCTCCGCGCTGACCGAGCTCCCGATTGTCCCCGGCATGCGTCTTGAAGACCTGCAGGCGGCGAATCACGCGCTGGTCACCTGCGGCGCGCCGATTGAAGCAATGAACACGGTACGTCGCCATCTTTCCGCCGTGAAGGGCGGGCGTCTGGCACTAGCCGCCGGGCGCGCAACAAAAATAACCCTGGCTGTCACCGACGTGCCCGCCGGCAAGGAACATGCCCTCGCCTCCGGGCCGACCGTTCCCGATCCATCCACCATCGCTGACACGCATCGCATCATCGATGAATTTGGTCTACGCAAGAAATTCCCGGAGCTGCTGGTTCGCTGGCTGGACGGAGGAAAAATGCCGGAAACACCGAAGGCTGGCGATCCCGCGTTTCGCAACGCGCACTTTCAGCTTCTGTTGGGCATGCACGATCTCTTCCACGCCGCTCACCACGCGTCCGAGGCGCGGGGCTACGTTACCTGCTGCGACAATTCCACCGACGACTGGCCGGTGGAGAAAGCCGCGGATGCTCTGCTGAAAAAATTGGAAGAGTGGAGGGCCGAAAATCCAGGCGAGCGTGTGGCGCTGATTGCCGATGGAGAATTGAGCTCGCCGGTAACCGGCAACGGCGTCGGCGGCAGGAATTCCGCGTTCGCGCTTGCTTGTGTCGAAAAAATCGCCGGCCGCAAAATCACGGTGCTCAGCGCGGGGACTGATGGAATGGATGGCAACAGCCCCGCAGCCGGAGCGGTAGCTGACGGAGAAACCCTCGCCCTCGCAAAAGCGTTGGGTCTAAATCCCGCCGCGTCATTTCACCAAAGCGACGCCTACAGTTTTTTTGAGAAACTTGGCGACGCGATTACCACCGGTCCCACCGGCAACAACCTGCGCGACCTGCGCATTCTCCTCGCCGATCCATAGACGTTTACTGCTTCGGCGCGGGCGGCAGGCGCTTTTCGATTTCTTTCAGGCGGGAATTCATCTCCTGCACCAGTTGTTCCAAGTGCACCAGCCGGTCGTCCCCGCCCGTTTTTTCGCCGCCCTTTCCTTCATCGCTCATCATGCCGTGTGCTCCGCCCTTGGCCATCGGATTCTTCAGCCGTTCGATCTGTTCCTTGATCGTTGGCTGCATCTCGATGCTCAGATTTTTGCTTTGCAGCATAGCTTCGAGCGCTGGAATCGCGGAAGCATCGCCGCGCCCGCCAAGCGCATAAATTGCCGTGCGGCGAATCGGGAAATGCGAATCCTGCAAGTAGCCGGCAATCACTTGCGTCAGCTCCTTGTTGTCTTTCTGCAGGCGCGCCAAGCTGCCGATGGCCGCTTGCCGTGAGTCCATGTCCTTGCCGGGCGCCGCCCATTCGCGCAGCAGCGGCACAGCCTTGTCGCCGCCCAGCGAACCAAGCCCATTCAACGCGGCGTCGCGCAAAAAGCCGTCCGGAGAATCGGCGTTCACTGCTGCCGCCAGCGTTTCGTAAGTTCCCGGGCTCTTAATCCTGCCGAGCGTGCGCAAGGCCGCACCTCGCGCGCGATACGAGGAATCTTCCCGCGCAATGGCCTGCAGACGCGCCACGACGGCGGCATCCTCCTTGAAATTTTCCAGCGCCAGTACGATGCCGCCGCGAACCACCGGCTCCTTCGCGGAATTCAGCGCCTCAAGCAGTTGCTTCGACGCCACGGCTCCACCGAGTTCTCCCAGCGAGCTTGCCGCTGTCCGGCGCACGCCGCTGCTCTTGTCGCTGCGCAACGCCTCGCCCAGCGCCGCAGCCGCCTCGTCGTCGCCCTTGAGTTTCCCAAGCGCTTCGGCCGCGTCGGCGCGGTCCGCCACTTCGCCGGCGTTTTTCAGCTGGTAAAGGAGTTCCTTCTTTTCCTTCTTGAACTGCGCGGACTTCAGGATTTGCGTTCCCTTGTCAAAGAGCACCATCAGCGGCGTGGAATCCGCGGGGAAGGTGAACACCTCGGACTCTTGCGTTACATGGATGGGATAGAGTTTCGGCCCGCTCGCCGTAGTGATTTCCACCTCCACCGGCACATTGAATAGACCGACGTGCCCTTCGCGCTTCTGCGTCTGCTTTACCGTGAGCGCGACCTGTTTCTTTTCCGGATCGTATGCGTAGATCAGCTCAAACTTCGGCGCGCCCGCTCCATAAATCCACTGCGCGAAAAACGGGTCCACGTTCGTGTGCGTCGCTTCCTCGATCGCCTTCGTCAGGTCCGAGGTCATCACGTTCTTGCCACGGTTCACTTCCAGGTAGTGCTTCAGCCCCGTGTAGAACGCGTCCTCTCCAAGCTGCCGGCGCAGCATGTACAGCACCCATCCGCCCTTTCCGTAGGCGTTGCCGTCGAATTCCTCCGACTCATCAAAGTCGTAGCGCACGATCGGCTTGTCGTACAGCGAGTGATAAGCAAACCACTGCCGGGCCTCTTCCCAGCGGTCATAATCCGCGGTGTCTTTTCCAAAGTGCGCTTCCGACCAAACCGTCTCCATGAACGTGGCAAATCCTTCGTTCAGCCAGATGTCGCCCCAATCCTTGGTGGTCACCAGGTCACCGAACCACTGATGCCCCAGTTCATGCGAAATCAGGGGGTCCTGGTTTTGCTCGTATTCCGGCGCCAGTTTCGGATGGCGCAGCGAGTCCGCCGTATTGGTGGTGGCGCTGGAATTTTCCATGCCGCCAGCAACGAATTCATCCACCATTGCCTGCGAATATTTTTCCCAGGGATACTCAACACCCAGTTTCTTGCTGAAGAGTTCGATCATCGCCGGCGTCCGGCTGTAATTCGGGCTCAGCCGGTCCCCGCGATCCCTTGGCGCGTAGTACGTCACCGGAATATTCCGCCAAGAATCCTTCACTTCCACAAACTCGCCCGCGACCACGGTGATTAAATAGGTTGAACTCGGCTGGGACTCGCGCCACGTCCAGGTTTTCATGCCGTCGTTTGCGTCGCTTACGCCAATCAGCTTGCCGTTCGAAATCGTCTGCCAGCTTGCGGGAACGGTCAAAATCGTTTCGGTGGTCAGGCGGTCGTTCGGATAATCGTAAGTCGGCAGGTAGTAGCGCGTGTCCTCGGATTCTCCCTGTGACCAGATCTCCAGTGGCCGATTGGGATAATCCTTGTCGGGCAAAATAAAATAGAGGCCCTTGGTCGGCGTCCCCTGATATTTGATCTCCACGTCGAATTTCGCGCCGGCTTTTGCGCCCTTGGGCAGCGTCACCACCAGCCTTTTGTCCGTGGTCGAAAATTTAGCGGCACTCTTGTTGACGCGCACGCTTTCAATCTGCAGTCCCACCGAATCGAACCAGACGGTGTCCAGGCCGTCGCGCAACAGCGTCAGCGAGTGGGTCACCTCGCCAAGCACCTTCTTCTGCTCTGGCTGAAAGCGCAGCGCAATCTTCGAGTGCTGCAGATCATAGTCCTTGGTGCGCGCATAGGGCTCATCGGCGCGCAGCAATCCCGTACCGCTCAACAGCCACAACGCACAGAGAATTACGCCATCAAAAGAGGCGCGCCGCCCATTTCCGAAGTTCCGCCTGATCATTCCGTCCGCTCCTTGAATGTTTTATGAATTCAACAATTCCAGATGAAGAATCTTATGGCCCGCGTGCTCCAGAGTTTCCACCACAACAGGGATTTCCTCCTGTTGCACCAGCAAATAATCCGTATCGAACGTTGAAATGACGAAAATCCCCACGCCCACGCGCGCCAGAGGATTCGCCAACGACGCAACCACCCCGGTTTCGCTAAACGCGAACGGGCCGTGCACCTTCAGCATCCGCCACCCGCGCGAAGCGTTTAGCCCTGCCGGAACACTCGATTGCGCCGCCACCACGGAAAGCTCTTCCGGTGTGCGCGTCACCGAGAAAAACGCCGAAGCCGCAGCCCACGCAGGGATTTCCACGTCCCCCGCAAATTTCGCGATCGCGTACAATCCTTCCATCACAGAAAGTGTCAGTGTGCGATTTACGGGAGGCATGCGGCGCTAGAGCAAACTCCTGGTCGTGCCGCCATCGATGGCCAGCGAAACCCCGTTCACATACCCTGCCTTTTCGGAAGCAAGGAACGCCACCACCGATGCGAACTCTTCCGGCGTGCCCAGGCGACCCGCCGGGATCAGCTTTTTCCAGCCGGCGAATACTTCATCTGTCGTGGCGCCGGTGCGACCGGCCATCATTCCCGCCAGATCATCCAGCCGATCCGTGCGCGTATAGCCGGGGCAGACGTTGTTCACGGTGATTCCATGAGCGCCGTACTCATTGGCCAGTGTGCGCACCAGGCCGGTCACCCCCGCTCGGAGGGAATTCGAAAGCAGCAGCCCTTCCACCGGCTGCTTCACGGAATACGAGGTGATTGTCAGGAAGCGTCCCCATTTGTTTTTCTGCATCCGTGGCAGCGTCTCCTGGGCAAAATAAACTGTGCTCATCAGCAGTTGATCGGTCCAAATGCGCCAGTCCTCGACGGTTGTGGCGCTGAATAGTTTAGACGGAGGGCCGCCGGTATTGGTAACGCAAATGTCCACCCGGCCAAATCGATTCTCGACATCGTCAACGAATCTTGAGACTTCCGCAGCCTTACCGACATCCACCGCCTGCCAGAAAACCGCGCGCCCGGTGGTGGCTTGAATCTGCGAAGCAGCCGCCCTTAAATCCACCTCGGTTCGAGCGCAGATGGCCAACTCGGCGCCTTCGCGCGCCAATTCCTCCGCCACCGCCCGCCCAAGCCCCTTGCTCGCCGCAGCCACGATCGCTACGCGCCCGCGCAGCCCCAGATCCATCCCGGCCTCCAAGCCCAACCTTCAATGTTCTCTTGAACAGCGGAGGCCCGTCAAATGCGGCCTATTCGATTAGACGCACCCTGGAATAACAACGGTTGTGAAATAATTCCTCTCGGTGGGCCACTTACTTTTTACTAGTTGTAGACATTCGTCGATCCGGATACGAGGTTTCCATGAATGCAACCGATTTTCGGAGAATCGCGCTCAGCCTTCCGGGCGCCGAGGAAAGCTCGCACATGGGCCAGCCAGACTTTCGTGTGGACGGCAGGATTTTCGCGACGCTGGCCTCGGCAAAACGAGGCTACGGCAACTTAATGCTAACTCTCGAGCAACAAACCGCTTTCGTCGAGGAGATGCCTGAAGTCTTTCTTCCCATTCCCGGCGGCTGGGGACGCATGGGCATGACCCACATCCGACTCGCTGAAGCGAGCGAGGATGTGCTTTACGGAGCGCTTCATGCGGCGTGGAAGCTGCGCGCCGAGAAAAACGCGAAGTCGGGCAAAAAGAAGCGCGCACCCAAAGCTGGCGGTGTAATTCGGAAACGAAAGACGAAAAAACGCTGAGCCTCGTTCTTGCCCGCAGGATGACCTTGGCTGGAAGATTTGCACTGCGGGGCGCCGCGCACTAAGATGCGGGGTAAAGCACGATTCGCTCCTCAATCGTTCCTACGGGAGGTTCGCATGGTTCGCCTTCGAATCCTGAGTGTTCTTTTCCTGGCAGGTTGCTTCGCCGCGGTTCCGCTGCGCGCGCAAATTGGAAAATCTGTAATGGTTTCGGCTGGTTCCGAGGTGGATCACCAGCTTAACGACATCAGCGCCGCAACCGATCCCGCGGCAAAGCTCAAGTTAATTGACGCCTTCTCCGCCGCCCACCCGGAGGGCGACCTGCAGATCCTGGTCGACGAGCAGTACGTCAGCTATTACCTCGGCACAAAGCAGTACGACAAAGTCTTCGAGTACGGCGACAAGCTCTTCGCGCTTGACCCCGACAACTTTTCGAACGCCGTGAACATGGTGCGCGCCGCAAACGAAAAAGGCGACACCGACCGCTTGTTCGCCGCGGGCGAAAAAGCCTCCGGAATTTTGCAGCGGTTCAAGGCACAACCTCCTCCATCCGGAACCAGCCCTGAGACGTGGAAGGTGGAACAGCAGCAGAAGCTTGAATCCGTGAAGGACAACCGCGATTACATCGAGCAGTCGTTGATGAGCGCGGCATTTCAACAGAAGGATACGGCAAAGAAGGCCGCGCTGCTGGTCCGATTTGCGAACGTGTTTCCCGATTCGCCGAATGCCGGGCAGGCCCTGAGCGCCGCCGCGGTCACCTACCAGCAGGCGCAGAATCGCCCGAAGATGCTCGAAACCGCGAATAGCGCGCTCGGGAAAGATCCCGACAATCTAAGCATTTTGCTGCTGCTGGCGGACGATTACAGCGAGAAGGGCGAACAGTTGGACAAGGCCGAAGCGTACGCAAAAAAGGCCGCATCACTTTGCGACACCGCGAAAAAGCCAGAGGGCGTGAGCGACGCCGACTGGCAGAAGCAGATCAATCTGCAGAAGGGACTTGCTTTCAGCGCGCTCGGCCAGGTTAATCTGCAGAAAAAACTCAATCCCGCGGCCGTGGACAGCTTGACCAAGGCCGCTCCGCTTCTGAAGTCGAATGCGACGGTCTACGCGCGCAATCAGTATCGCCTCGGGTTTGCCTATCTGAATGTCAAAAACACAGCCGGCGCCAAACAGGCCTTCACCGACGCCGCATCCGTCGACAGTCCTTATAAAGGGCCGGCGCAGGACAAACTGAAGGGGCTGGCGGCCGCCAAATCACCTGCCAAGAAGGCTCCCTAAACCCAGTAAATCCAGCGAGAAGCGCGATGGCCCCGATGAAACCTTTTCGCGAATCTGTACTCTAATTGTTAGCTAAATTATCATCGCAAGTCAGCGAACTCATCCGGGCTCGAGCAGGCAAGGGGGAATCACATGCAGGAAATCGCTACTTTTGGCGCGGGATGTTTCTGGGGCATCGAGGCCGCGTTTCGCCGCGTTCCCGGTGTTTTGGACGCCGCGGTCGGCTACAGCGGCGGGCGCACGGAAAATCCCAGCTACCAGGATGTTTGCACGGATACGACCGGCCACGCGGAAGTCGTTCAGGTTACGTTTGATCCGGCGAAACTCAGCTACGAGCAATTGCTCGACGTTTTCTGGACTATCCACGACCCGACGCAAGTGAATCGCCAGGGCCCCGATTACGGCAAGCAATACCGCACCGCAATTTTCTTCCACTCGCCCGAGCAGGAAGCGGCGGCGAAGAAGTCCAAGCAGGCGCTGGAAGCGAGTGGCAAGTTGCGGCGTCCAGTCGCCACGGAAATCACCGCAGCGGGCCACTTCTGGCGCGCCGAGGAATATCACCAGCGCTACCTCGAAAAGCGCGGCGCCGCCAGTTGCCACATCTGAGCCTTATTAATTTGTAGGGGCCGGATTGCCCGGCCCTCTTTTCCCTAATTACCTTCACTCAAAATCTTCTGATAGGCCGGCACGGTCAGGAATTCCACAAATTGGGGCGAGCGGATTAAGTCGCGCATCAACCGCGCCGATTTTTCGTAGGCCGCATACCGCGCCGCGTCTCCAGCCTGTTTTGCCTTGGCAAGTTCCTCATCGATGATGCGGTCGCAAACAGCGACATCGATTTTGCGCCCATCCTGTAGGTGCGCGTCGTTGTGAATCCATTGCCAGATCTGCGCCCGGCTGATTTCCGCGGTCGCCGCGTCCTCCATCAAATTGAAAAGCGGCACGCAGCCTGTGCCGCGCAGCCATGCTTCCAGGTACCCGAGACCCACCGCGATGTTCTGCCGCAGCCCTGCTTCCGTAATCTGGCCCTTAGGCACTTCCAGCAAATCCGCCGCGGTCGCGGTGAAGTCTGCAAGTTTCTTGCCGATCTGGTTCGGCCCCGGCATCAGGCGGTCAAAAATTTCATTGGCCACGCCGACCAGACCGGGATGCGCCACCCAGGTGCCGTCGTTCCCATCGCCGGCCTCGCGCTCTTTGTCCGCGCGCACCTGCGCAATCGCTTTTTCATTGGCCGCCGGATCGTTTTTAATCGGGATGAAGGCGGCCATGCCTCCCATGGCGTGAATATTCCGCCGGTGGCAAATCTTAATCAGTAATTTGCTGTAGGAGCGCAGGAAATGCGTGGTCATGGTGACCTGCCCACGATCCGGCATCACCGTCTTCGGATCATGCGAAAATTTCTTGATGAAACTGAAAATGTAATCCCAGCGGCCGCAGTTGAGTCCGGCGGAATGCTCTTTCAGTTCGTAGAGAATCTCGTCCATCTCGAACGCGGCGAGAATGGTTTCGATCAGCACGGTGCCGCGAATGCTGCCACGTTTTACTCCGAGCGCGTCCTGCGAGTGAAGGAAAATGTCGTTCCACAAACGCGCTTCCAGGTGGCTTTCGATTTTCGGCAGATAGAAGTACGGCCCGGTGCCGCGCGCCAGCAGTTCCTTGGCGTTGTGAAAAAAGTACAAACCAAAATCAAACAGCGCCCCGGACATCGGCGTGCCATCCACCAGAACGTGCTTCTCGTCCAGATGCCAGCCACGCGGGCGGACCAGCAGCACCGCAGTCCGCTCATTCAACTTGTAGTTTTTCCCCGACGCCGGGTCGGAATAAGTAATCTGGCGCCGCACCGCGTCCATCAGATTGGCTTGCCCTTCGATCTGATTCGACCACGTCGGCGTGTTCGAATCTTCAAAGTCCGCCATGAATACTTTCGCGCCGGAGTTCAGCGCGTTGATGATCATCTTGCGGTCAACGGGGCCGGTGATTTCCACGCGGCGGTCCATCAGGTCGGCGGGAATTGGCGCCACGGTCCACTCCGACTCGCGAATGGATTTAGTCTCCGGCAAAAAATCCGGCTTCTCGCCCGCATCCAGGCGCTTCTGCCGCTCCGCGCGCGCAGCCAACAGTTCCACGCGCCGCGGATTGAATCGCCGCTGCAACTCAACAATAAATTCCAGCGCTCCTGCGCCGCATGTGCCGGGGCCAGTATCTGCACGCCCCGAATCGAAGACGAAGGACTAGTCATGGTATGTCACCCATTGAAATAAAAGTCTCCCCAAGATAATACCGCAGGCAGTTTGGCGTCGACTCCAACATTATCTCCAGACGACGGCCCCCGTCATGCTCCCGCCGCAAGCTCCCTCTGTCTAGAAATCCCACCTCGCGGTTGTCATCGTGAGCCTATCCGACGAGGATAGGCGAAGGACCTCAATTTAAAATGCAAGCACAAACACTAAGTTGAGATCCTTCGGGACGCAAACATCGCGTTTCTCAGGATGACAGCGCGTTTTTTTGCGGGCCAATACTTCGTCTGGGGCTCGAACAATTCGCGCGATAGGTTTTGCTTAAGGCAAGCCGATAGCAGATGATGGGAATAATCGGAGTGCTGAATCATGGATAACGCCTCCAAATGCCCGGTCAGCGGCAAACGCAAATACGCCACCGAAGGCGCGGCACTGGCCACAGCTAAACACCAGGTCGCCACCGCTAACGCGCCAATGGAACTCCGCGCCTATCGCTGCAACTGGTGCCACGCCTGGCACCTCACCAAGAAGACGGGAAGTACCGGTCATGAGCGCAAATGAACCGTGACATGGCCCGGTATCGCACCTGAACTCCATGTGGTTGGCCAGCGCTCAACCGCACCACTGACTCCTTTCTTGACTTTCAACCGCTAAGAAGGTAATTGATGCCCTGCAGAAAGGTTTGGCCGGCCCAGTGAACCAGAATCACGAAGTCTCCGCGCGTTCGCCCTTACACGATTCCGAGCGGGCAAGATGGCAAGATCGTTCTCTTTGGAGGATGGATGATTACCTGGACGCAAGTGTACGATCCATTTGGCCATTGGTGGCTTTCGACCCTGGTTGCCGCGTTGCCAATCGTGGTGCTGCTTGGGTTGCTCGCCGGCTTCAAAGTTCGGGCACATCTCTGTGCCATTGCCGGCGCTGCCACGGCAGTTCTCTGCGCCATCTTCGTCTTCCATATGCCGGCCCAGATGGCTCTTAGCAGCTTCGCCTACGGCGCCTCGTACGGCCTCCTCAAAATCGTCTGGATCGTCATTGCCGCCGTCTTCCTCTATGACATATCCGTCGAGACCGGCCAGTTTGAAATCATGAAGCAGTCCGTCGCCGCTATCACGCCCGACCGCCGCCTCCAACTCCTGCTTGTGGCCTTCTGCTTCGGCGCATTCATCGAAGGTTGCGCTGGGTTCGGCGCGCCCGTCGCCATCGCCGGCGCTTTCATGATCGGTCTCGGCTTTAAACCCTTTCACGCGGCCGCTCTCAACCTCATTGCCAACACCGCCCCCGTTGCCTGGGGCGCCATCGGAACTCCTGTCCACGCCCTCGCCTCCGTCACGGCGCTTCCCGAGAGCGATCTCAGCGCCATGATCGGCCGAATTCTTCCCATCACCGCCGTGATCGTCCCCTTCTGGCTGGTTCGCGCCATGGTCAGTTGGTCCGAAACGTGGGAAGTTACTCCTGCCATCCTCGTCGTTGGCATTTCGTTCGCCGCCACGCAATGGTTTTGGGCCAACCACATGGATAGCAATCTCGTAGACATCGCCGCCGGTGTCGTTTCACTCCTCGCCACCATGCTCTTCCTGCGTTTCTGGAAGCCCAAGCGTATCTGGCGCTTCCCCGAAGAGCGCGATTCGGACGCCGCCAAAGCCGACGTCGCAGCCCAAACTCTCGTGACGGACACCATGGGCGACGAATGGAAAATCCGCCAACGCTCCTTTGCCGGCGTCCGGTACACTCCTGGCCAAATCGCCAAAGCATGGTTGCCGTTCGCCATTCTCTCGCTATTCGTGCTCGCCTGGGGCTTGCCGAGCATCAAGCTGGCCATGAATAAAGCCACCACGCCAGCCTTCACGGTTAAGTTGCCTGACGGTAAGAATCGCCCTGGCCCCGCAGGATGGGACTGGCCTGGGCTACACAACAAAGTTTTTCGCACCGCTCCCGTCGTAGCGAAACCCGCCGCCGAAGCCGCCCGCTTCGACTTCAACTGGCTCACGGCCACCGGTACCGGCTGCTTCCTGGCCGCTCTGGTTTCCGGGCTAATCCTCGGCCTCAACCCCGGCAAAATCATAAAAATCTTCGGCAGCACACTCTACCGCCTGCGCTTCGCCATCGTCGCCATGACCTGCATGCTTGGCCTCGGCTACATCACGCGCTACTCCGGCATGGACGCCGTCCTGGGTCTCGCCTTCACGCGCACCGGTTGGTTCTTTCCGTTCTTCGGCGCATTCATCGGCTGGCTTGGCGTCGCCCTTACCGGCAGCGACACTTCCTCCAACGTGCTCTTCGGTGGCCTCCAAAAAATCACTGCTCAGCAGCTCAACCTGAGCCCGATCCTGATGTGCGCCACCAACAGCGCCGGCGGAGTCATGGGCAAAATGATCGACGCCCAATCCATTTGTATCGCGACGGCCGCCACCAACCAGGTCGGAAACGAAGGTTCGATATTCCGATTTGTCTTCTGGCACTCCGTCGCCCTGGCGTCCATCGTC
>Ga0209647_1003220_pt1 | contig 12742 bp, 12 predicted proteins | sample GraSoi_2013_60cm_FD_185827 | JGI IMG/M metagenome (GOLD analysis project Ga0209647, IMG submission 185827) | Grasslands soil microbial communities from the Angelo Coastal Reserve, California, USA - Sample 9_17_2013_60cm (SPAdes) (version 2) | ecosystem: Environmental > Terrestrial > Soil >... | reverse complement strand
ATGGCGATCCTCGAGAATCCTCATACCGCTTATATCAGTGACTGGTATCGCCCCGACTGGCGGCTCTTGCCCAATCTCGCGATGGATCTCGTCCTGCCCATGCTCGGCAAGGCGATCGGCATAGCAGCGGCAACGCGCGTCTTTGTCGCGGCGACACTCGTCCTGACCTTCACCGGCACGGTGGCACTGCACCACGCCATCCACCGCAAGCTGACGTGGTTCCCGCTGCTCGCCTGCCTTTTCGTCTACAACTGGGTCACTTTCCTCGGCTTTGCCAACGTTCTCTTCGCCAATGCGCTGGCGCTGTGGGCCTTGGCATTGTGGTTCCACAGTCGCGCGGGCGCCTTTCCCTTCCGCATCGCCTTGGGCGCGGTTTGCGCCCTCATCCTCTACACCTGCCATCTTTTTTCGCTCGGCTTCTACGGCCTCGTCATCGCCAGCGCGGAGCTCGCCCATTTGCGGCAGGAGACGCGGCTCCAGGCGCGTAAGATCGGCGGCAGCCTCGCCGTGACCGCCATCCCATTCCTCGTGCCGCTCGCGTTGCTTCTGACCAGCCGCACGGTCGAGGCGTCGACGCCCGGCCTCGACTATGTGCTGGCGGCGAAGCTGTTCGCGCCGCTGACGCCCTTCATCACCGTCGACATTCCCATCGACCTCGTCCTTGCCGCCGGCACGGTGGCGCTGTTCTACCTGCTCATTCGCGAGCGCGCGCTCCGAGTCGCGCCGGAGTTGCGTCTGGCGATCCTCGCGCTGCCGGTGCTTGTGCTGGTCATCCCGACATCGTTCTTCGGCACCGATCTCGCCGATTTTCGCCTCCCGGCGCTCGGCATCTTCATCGCCATCGCCGCCTGCCGCTTCGGCGAGCAGAGCAGCCCTCGACTCCGGCTCGCCGTCCTCGCCGGCGCCGCCGCTCTCTTCGCCGTGCGGATGACCGCCATCGTCATCGACTTCGCGGCGGCGGAGCCAGAGGTCAAGGCGATCACACAGCAATTCCGTGCGATGAAGCCCGGTGCCGTGCTGTTCACGGGCACCTTCGAGCACAGGTCGTTCCTGGTCGATCTGTTCGCCAAGCCCGAGAACTGGCTCGCGCCGTGGCAGCGCCGCAATGTCGTGCCCTTCCGTCACATCGGCACCATGGCCGTGCTCTATCAGCCGGTGCTCGTGCCGGAGACCACCATGATCGACGGGCAGCAACCGGTCGCCATGCTGCCGCCGTTCCGCGCATTGAAGGCGTTGCAGTCGCAAGACCATGTCGCGCGCGCGTTGGCGGGACCCGATGATCTCGACCGCTGGCTCCGGGAAATCAAAGCCGCCGTGGCGCGGCCGCCCTATCGCTTCACCGCGGTCTACGTCGCGCTGTCCGACCCGCAGGGGCTGGCGAAACCGCTTCCCGGCATTGTCGAGCGGTTCTCGCAGTACCATTATCGCATCTGGGATGCGAGCGAATGGATGGCCCGCTGAACGCGGACACCGCACGCTCCGGCTCGCGCGAACGCATGCGATCGTCGCTGCCTGAACCGCGCTCCGCTGACCGTCGCACCGATCGGTCGATCGCTTCGGCTTCGGGCGCTGAACGTGATCCTCCGACACCGCGAATCGAAAAGGCCCCCGGGGGATTTTCTCGAGGGCCTTTTCGCGAGCGCGGTGCCGATCAGGCTTGGCTCGGCTTCTTCATCTTGGCCTTGCTGGTCTTCTTCTTGTCGGAAGCGACCTTCTTGGTAGCTTTCTTCTTCTTCGCCACCTTCTTCTTTGGCGTGGTCTGCTCGGTCTGCGCCTGCGCCTGCGTGATCAGCGGGACGGTCGAGGCGGCGACAAACGAGAGCAGGGCAAACGCGGTAATGAGCGCCTTCATAACGAGCTCCTGATTCTGGGGAAGATTGTCGACGTGGGTTTCGTGAGTGGATGAGTGGATATGTCGGATTGCGACGCGAGAACTCGCCCGGCAAAACGGACAGGCGAACATTACCATGATTTCTCCCGAATGTGGAAGTTTCCGCCCCTGATGCGCCACTTTTGCCACGGCGATGTGCCAAAAAGTCACGCATTACTCTCGCCGCGAATGTCGCTTTTCTGCCTGCTGCTTCGTGGCAGCGACATCGCGCGGGATAAATCCACGCACGTCGGCGCGCAAGCGAGAATATGCGGCACTTTGACGCATAAAATGCTCGCCGACGCCGCCGACTCGGCCGCAGCATTGCCGGGCATTTTATCTTTCAGCGCGACAGCACCCAGCGGCCGCTCGGCTCGCGACAGATAGTGGCAAGGGCTGTGCTCGGCGCTCCGTCGATCATGACCCTGCGCTCGTAGACGCGGCAGGTGCGTCCGCGCGCGTCGGTGAAGACGCGGACCGGCTCGGACGTGCCCGGGCCGGCCGGTGGTGGCAGGGCCTGACCCGCGAGGCCGCCCGGCGCCGGGTCGATATTGAGACCCTCGGCCCATCCCGGGCTGGCCAGCAGCGGCAAGACGGCCGCCGCGGCAAGGAACGTAATGGCGAGGTGCGCTCGACCGCGCCGGTGTGCAAGCTCTTCCATCCGTCGGCCCTTTCGGCACCCCCGGCATTGCGACAAACCCAAAGGGCGGCGCGCAGTTCCGCGGCCAGCCAAAACGTCCCTCCAATAGCGCGCCACGCACCCCACCCTACAGAATGGAAGGGCGAATTTGCGCAATTTTAGGAAAATTAAACCCGCCATTCACCGAATATTGACCAATAATGGTGCCAACTATGCGTTGTAATAAAGACGTTTGTACGCATTTCACCTTGCCGATTAATGCTGCATTAAGAGATACAGGCCAGAATTCAGCCGTCGCTCACTTGACCTAGGAGGCATGACTCTCATGCGCAACTTCATGACCAAGCTGCTCAGCGATCGCGATGGCGCGACCGCGATTGAGTACGGCCTCATCGCCGCGCTCATCTCTGTCGTGATCATCTCTGCGGTGACGCTGGTTGGTAGCAACCTCAAGGGCGTCTTCAGCTCGATCGCCAACTCGCTGGCGACGGCAAGCTAATTCTACTCCGTCGCGACCATCTCGACTGGACGGGAGCCGCCAGTGGTGGCTCCCGTTTCGGTCGAGTGGCAGCAGAGGCGACTGTTCTCGAGCTGCTCGCGGCGGGGTTGATCGGAGAACCCCATGCCTTATGCCGCAAGCCTTGTCGATTGGGTCCACTGGTTCGCCGTATTCGTCGTGATGGCGGCCCTCATTGCCGCCGCCCTTAGCGACGTAGCCACCTACCTTATTCCCCACCGCTATTCCGCGGCGACCGCGATCGCGTTCCTCGTCTTCGCGATCGGGCGGCCGCTGCCCTTCCTCCTCGGCGGTCTCGCCGCGGCGGCGCTGCTTTTCGCGATCGGCGCCCTGCTCTTCGCCCGCCACCTGCTCGGCGGCGGCGACGTCAAGCTGCTCGCGGCGACCGGGCTCTGGGCCGGGTTCGACCTGCTGGTGCTGCTGATCTTCGCCTCGGCCATTGCCGGCGGCCTTCTCGCGCTGACGCAGCTCTCCCCGCTCGGCCGCCTGTTGCCGGCGCGGCCGGGCAGCGTGCCGGTCGGCGACGATTTCTACAGCAGAATGCGCCAACCGATGCCGTTTGGCGTCGCCATCGCGCTCGGCGGCGTGTGCGTCGCCGTAGCGCGCCTCGTCTCTTGACCACGGGAGCCTGTCATGTCGCCCCGCCGCATCATCTTCATCGCCGTTGCGCTGCTCGTCTCGGGCCTCACGATGTGGCTCGGCCGCAGCTACCTCGAGGCTCAGCGCCAAGCGGCGCTTGACGCTCAGCGTCAGGCGCCGGCGGCGCAGCAGCCCTCGACCATGATCCTGGTCGCCAAGGGCAATCTCCCGGCCGGCCAGTTCGTGCGGCCGGAGAACCTGCGCTGGCAGCCTTGGCCCAACGACGGTATCGCGCCGAGTTACATCGTCCAGGGCCAGCGCCAGCTCGAGGACTTCATCGGCGCCGTGGTGCGCAGCGCGATCGGCGACGGCGAGCCGGTCACCGAGACGCGCCTCGTGCGGCCGCGCGACCGCGGCTTCCTCGCCGCCGTGCTCAATCCGGGCTACCGCGCGGTCACCGTGAACCTGACGCCTTCGTCGGGCATCGCCGGTTTCATGTTCCCCGGCGACCACGTCGACATCATCGTTACGCTGTCGATTCAGAGCGAGGAGAAGGACGGCGGCAAGACGCACGACAACCGCGCCAGCGAAACGGTGCTCCATGACGTCCGCGTCCTCGCCATCGATCAGCGCGCCGACGATCAGAGCAAGGATATCGTCGTCGCCAAGACCGCCACGCTCGAAGTGACGCCCAAGCAGGCCGAGGTGGTGGCGGTCGTCTCGGCGGTCGGCCAGATTAGCTTGAGCCTGCGCAGCCTCGCGCGCGACGAGGCCGAGGCCGCGGCCGAGAGCGGCCGCCAGAAGCTCAGCTACACCTTCGACAGCGAAGCGACGAGGCTGATTCGGCCGCCCGGCGGCAGCAGCAGCAAGGTCGAAGTGGTTCGCGGCACCAAACCCAATAACTCTCGGGGTCTATTCCGATGATGCGCCTCTGCCTCCGCGTGGTCCTCGCCCTGGCGCTCGCCGGCTTTCTGCCGGCGGTCGCGTCTGCGGCACCCGCTCCCACCGCCGGCAGCCCGCCGCTCGAGGTCGAGGTCGGCAAGGGCGTTCTCGTGCGTCTCGAGCGCCCCGCCAACAGCGTCTTCGTCGCGGATCCGGATATCGCCGATGTGCAGGCCAAATCGTCGACGCTGGTCTATCTCTTCGGCAAGTCGGGCGGCGAGACCACGCTCTTTGCCGTCGGCGACCACGATCAGGTCGCGCTCAACGCGACGATCCGCGTGCGCTACGACACGATGCGCATCCAGGAGGCGATTCACGAGCTCGCGCCGCGCAGCGCCGTGTCGGTCAGCACGATCGGCGATGCCCTGGTGATCGACGGCACCGTCTATGACGCCGCCGAGGGCGACGACATCCGCCGCGTCGCCGGCCGGTACCTCCAGGATCCGAAGCAGCTCATCAACCGTATGAAGGTCGATGCGCCCAACCAGGTCAATCTGCGCGTCCGCATCGCCGAAGTGTCGCGCGACCTCATCAAGCAGATGGGCTTCAATTGGGACGCAACCACCAAAACCGGCAACTTCTTGTTCGGACTCGCCAGCGGCCCGAACCCCGCGAACGCCGGCATAACGCGCGAGCTGTCGACCGACCTCAAGACCACCGTCGACAACCTCTTCGGCACCGCGAAGATCGGCAACGCGGACCTCAACGTCCTGATCGACGCGCTCGACAGCGAAGGCCTCATCACCGTGCTGGCCGAGCCCAACCTGACAGCGTTGTCCGGCGAGCCCGCGAGCTTCCTCGCCGGCGGTGAATTCCCGATTCCGACGGCATCTGGGCTAAGCAACGGCATCCAAACGGTCACTGTCACCTGGAAAAAATTCGGCGTCAGCCTGAGCTTCGTCGCGACCATCGGCCCCGCCAACCGCATCAGCCTGCATGTCGTCCCCGAGGTCAGCCAGCTGTCCAACACCGGTGCCGTCACCCTCGGCGGCATTACGCTGCCGGCGCTCACCACGCGACACGCGGACACGACCGTGGAGCTGGCCAGCGGCCAAAGCTTCGCCATCGCCGGCCTGCTTCAGAACAACATCACGCAAAGCCTGCAGAAATATCCGTGGCTCGGTGACGTGCCGGTCCTTGGCCAGCTCTTCCGCTCCGAGTCGTTCCGCCGCAACGAATCGGAGCTCGTCATCATCGTCACGCCCTACGTGGTTCGCCCGATCGCGACCGCCAACCGCCTGCAGTTGCCCACCGACGGCTACGTCAACTCGTCCGACGGTGACCTCGTGTTTACCGGCGCTCAGTATAAGCCGCAGGCGCTGAAGAAGGGTCTCCCGCCAGCCAGCCGCTCGGGCTCGAGCTTGATCGGCCCCGTTGGCTTCGATCTCGACTGAGGGTTACCATGACAGACCGCTTGCTCCGCCATCTTTACCTCTGCTTCGGCCTGGCGCTTGCCGGGTGCACTCCTCCGGTCTCCGAATGGAGTGACGCCGAAGCGTCGAAGCAGATCCGCGTCGACTACGTGCGCCTGCAACACGACGCGGCGTTCGTGCCAGGCAGCGCCGACCTCGCCGAGGGCGAAGCCGACGCCCTCGCTGCGTTCCTCGAGCAAGCCGAAGTGGCGCCCGAGGATCACGTGTTGTTCCAGCCGGCGAGCAATGACAAGCTGGCGGCGGCGCGCATCAGCCAACTGACGCGCGAGTTGATCCAGCGCGGCATCGGCGCGACCACGCTTCCGCCCTCGGCCACCGCCGTCGCTGCCGATCACATGACCGTCGTTGTCGAGCGCTACGTCGTGACGCCGCCGGATTGCCCGAACTGGAGCAAGCCGGCGTCCGGCGATCACTCCAACACGCTCCCGAGCAATTTCGGCTGCGCCGACGCGACCAATCTCGGGCTGATGGTTGCCGATCCGCGCGACCTCGTCCTCGGCCGTTCGCTCGGCCCGCCGCGCGGTGATCCGGCGCTCTACGGCTACTCGCGCTACCGCACCGGCAAGCCGCGCAAACCCGATACGACCGGCACATCCGGATCCTTCAGCTTCTCGGGCTTCGGCGGCGCCGACGCGGATACCGGCTACTAGCATGGTGGGCGAGGCGGCCAAAGCCATGCCCGCTGCCAGCGGAGCCGTCAGCTTCATCGCCTGCGTCGCCGACGACGTGACGCGCGAGACGGTGAGCCGCGCCGTGGCGCATCTGGGCTGGTCCGACGCGAAGGTCCGGGCGGGCGGCATCGACACGGCGCGCCGCTCGATTGATACCAACGCGCCGCCGACGCTGATGCTGGTCGACGTCACCGAGTCCTCCGACCCGGTGGCGGAATTGGCCGAGCTGGCCGAGGTCGTCGGCCCATCGACGACCCTTCTCGCCATCGGCGCGGTCAACGATGTGAGCCTTTACCGTCAGCTCACCGCGTTCGGCGTCGCCGACTACCTCGTCAAGCCGGTGTCGAGCGACGTGCTCTCGCAGGCGCTCACCGCCTCGCTGCGCGTATACGGCGCACCCGGAACGGCGCGCTCGACCCAGCTCTTTGCCTTCATCGGCGCCCGCGGCGGCGTCGGCACCACCACCGTCGCAATATCGACGGCCTGGCTGATGGCGCACGAGTTCAAGGTACGCACGACGCTCATCGATCTCGATCTCCATTTCGGCAACCTCGCCTTGAGCCTCGACCTCGAGCCGGGACGCGGCCTGCGCGAGGCGCTCGAGAACCCCGAGCGCACCGATTCCATGCTGCTGGCCGCCGCGATGGTGAGCGACGCCGAGAAGCTGCCCATCCTCGCCACCGAGCAGCCGCTCGAGGATCTCCTGCGTTTCGACGCCGGCGCGGTGGTGCCGCTGCTCACGGCGCTCTCCGAGGACTACGATTGCCTGATCGTCGATCTGCCGCGCAGCCTCGACGGTATGGCGCGCGAGGTGATCGCCGCCGCCGACACCACCATCATCGTCACCGACCTCTCGCTCTCAGCGCTGCGCGACACCCATCGCCTCGTCGAGCTGGCCAAGTCGCTGGAGAGCCGATCGAAGCCCCTTATCGTCGCCAACCAAGTGGGGTCGAGCCACCGCGGCGAGATCGGCCGGCCCGAGTTCGAACGCGGCGTCGGCGGCGCGCTCGACCTCGTCATCCCCTTCGATGCGAAAGCCGCCGTCGCCGCCGCGCAAAGCGGCAAGGCGCTGGCCGCGGCGGCCGCCAAAAGCAGCGCCACGGCGGAGCTGCGCCGCTTCGCCGCGCGCCTCGCCGGCCGCGAGGAAGAGAAGTCGCGCGGCGGGTTGCTCAGCCGCTTCAAACGTTCCTAGGCAGGGGCCAACGATATGTTCGGAAAAGGCGGAAAAGAAGACTCCCTCCAGTCCCGGTTGCAGGCCCTCAACGCTCGGCGCGCTGGCGGCGCGGCCCCGGCTGCACCCGCGGCGCCCGAGCCGCGCGCGCCGGCACCGGTGGCGACCATCGGTCCCAAGCGCAACGACATGAGCCTCGAAGAAGCGAAGCTCCTCGTCGAGCCGGCCGTTGCCGCCGCCATCGACGGCGCGACGGCGCGCGCCAAGTCGCGCGCCGAGCTTGCACGCATGGTCGACGAGGCCGTCCGCGCGACGCTCGAGGAAAAGAAGGTGACGCTGTCGGCGCTCACCCAGCGCGACCTCATCACCTCGCTGCTCAATTCGATCGTCGATCGGGCGCAGCGCGAGACGCCGCGCGAGGCGCCGCGCCAGGCGGTCCCCACTCCCGCCCAGGCGGCGCCGCGTACCGGCCAGGTCAGCGCCAGCCGCGCCAGCATCGACCTGGCCATCCCGAAGATCTATCCGCTGGTCATGGAGCGGATCGATCCCGAAGTCGCTTCCAAGCTGCAGCGCCCGGAGCTGGCCCGCCAGCTCCAGTCGGTGGTGGGCGAGATCCTCGTCGAGCAGAAGATACAGCTCAATCAGCTCGAACAGCGCGACCTCGTCACGGTGCTGCTCGACGACATGCTCGGACTGGGGCCGATCGAGCCGCTGCTCGCCGACGAGACGGTCAGCGACATCCTCGTCAACGGACCGAAGCAAGTCTATATCGAGCGCAAGGGCAAGCTCGAGCTGACCGGCGTCACGTTCCGCGACAACGGCCATGTGATGGCGATCGCCACCCGCATCGTCACCGCCATCGGCCGCCGCATCGACGAATCCACGCCGCTGGTCGACGCGCGCCTCGCCGACGGCAGCCGCGTCAACATCATCGCGCCGCCGCTCGCCATCGACGGCGCCTCGATCTCGATCCGCAAATTCTCCAAGAAGACGATCACGCTCGACACGATGGCCAAGAGCGGCTCGATCTCGCCGGAGATGGCGGTGGTGCTAAAGATCGCCTCGCGCGCGCGGCTCAACATCGTGATCTCCGGCGGTACCGGCTCCGGTAAGACGACGACGCTCAACGCGCTGTCGCAGATGATCGACGAGGGCGAGCGCATCTGTACCATCGAGGACGCGGCGGAGCTGCAGCTGCAGCAGCCGCACGTGGTGCGCCTGGAGACGCGCCCCCCCAACCTCGAAGGCAAGGGCGAGATCACCATGCGCGATCTCGTCAAGAACACGCTGCGTATGCGCCCCGACCGCATCATCCTGGGTGAGATCCGCGGCGCCGAAGCGATGGACGTGCTGCAGGCGATGAACACCGGCCACGACGGCTCGCTCTGCACGATCCACGCCAACCGCCCGCGCGAGGCGTTGACCCGCCTCGAGAACATGGTCGGCATGTCCGGCGTGAACCTGCCCGCCAAAGCGGTGCGTCAGCAGATCGCTGCTGCCGTCCATATGATCGTCCAGGTGAGCCGCATGCGCGACGGCGGTCGCCGCATCGTCGCCATCACGGAAGTGGTCGGCATGGAAGGTGAGATCATCACCACGCAGGATCTCTTCACCTACCAGTTCGAGGGCGAGGGGGCGGACGGCAAGCTCAAGGGCAAGTTCGTGGCGAGCGGGCTGCGGCCCCATTTCACCCCGCGCGCCGAGTATTACGGCCTCGACAAGGCGCTGCTGGAGGCAATCGGATGAACGACCCTATCGTGCTCATGCTCGGTGCCGGGATCGGCGTCGTCCTGCTTTGTCTGTTCTTTGCCTTCGGCGACGACAGCAAGAAGAAGCAGGCGAAGCGCGTCGACCGGCTGCGCACGCGCGGCCAGGAGACATCCGCTGGCGAAGCGTTGCAGCTGCGCAAGGAAGGCGGCGACCGCAAGAAGCTCGATCAGCTGGTGCGCCGCTTCGTGCCGAAGCCGGACATGCTGCGCCAGCGGCTCTACCGGACCGGCCACACCATAAGCCTCGGCACCTTCGGCATCATCTGCGGCGTGGTCGCCGTCGTCGCCTTTGCGGCGCTCCTGATCCTGGACTTCTCGTTCCTCATTGCTTTGCCGATGGGCGCGCTGGCCGGGATGTGGCTGCCCTATCTGGCAGTAGGGTGGCTGGGCGGCCGCCGCGGCAAGCGCTTTATGATGCTCTTTCCCGAGGCGATCGGTCTCATGGTGCGCGGCCTCAAATCGGGCCTGCCCATCACCGAGACCTTCCAGATCGTCGCGCAGGAGATCGGCGACCCCGTCGGGCCCGAATTCCGCCAGGTCACCGACCAGATCCGCGTCGGGCATCCGCCCGAGCAGGCGCTGCTCGATGCCGCGACGCGCGTCGGCGTGCCTGAGCTCAAGTTCTTGACCGTCACCTTATCGATCCAGCGCGAGACCGGCGGCAATCTCGCGGAGACCCTGGAGAACCTCGACAACATTCTGCGCCGGCGGCGCCAGATGAAGCTCAAGATCAAGGCCATGTCGTCCGAGGCGCGGGCGAGCGCGATGATCATTGGCGCGCTGCCCTTCATCATGCTCGCACTGCTGTCGCTGGTGAACCCCGACTACATCGCACTGCTCTTCACGACGGAGCGCGGCCATCACATGCTCGAATTCGGCGCCGCGATGATGAGCACCGGTGTCGGTGTCATGGCCAAGATGGTGAAGTTCGAGATATGAGCCTCGACGGCATGCTCAACGAGACGACCATCGCGGTGATCGCCGGCATCGGCGTCTTCATCACCCTGGTGGCCTTTGCCCAGGCGCTGATGCCGAGCGATCCGATGGCAGCGCGGCTGCGCAGCCACAAGAAGCGCCGCGACCAGCTGCGCGGCGAGATGCTCGGCACCACGGCCGCCGAAACCCGTCGCGCCGCGCAAATCATGTCGTTGAAGCAGGTGCTCGATCGCCTGAAGCTGCTGCGCGGCGAGGAAGCGCGCAAGACGAGCGACCAGCTGGCCCAAGCCGGGTGGCGCTCGCGCGACGCCCTGGCGATCTATCTGGGCATAAGGCTGGCCACGCCTTTCATCGGCGCCGTCGCCTCGTTCGTCCTCCTCTGGGCCCTGGCGCCCGATGCCACTGGCATGCAGAAGCTGCTGGGCATGGTCATCGCCGTGCTGGTCTGCGGCTTCGCCCCGGTGTTCGGCCTGAAGCGCGCCATCAAGCGCCGGCAGCACAACCTGCGCAAGCAACTCCCCGACGGGCTCGACCTGCTGGTCATCTGCACGGAGTCGGGCCTCAGCCTCGACGCCGCCTTCGCCCGTGTCGCGCGCGAGCTCGGCTTCTCCGCGCCGCACCTGGCCGACGAGATCGGGCTTACCTCGGTCGAGCTCGGCTTCCTGCCGAACCGCCGCCAAGCGCTGCAGAATTTGGCAAAGCGCACCGACCTGCCGGCCATCCGCGGCGTCGTCAACACCCTGGTGCAGACCGAGCGCTACGGCACGCCGCTCGCCCACTCGCTGCGCGTGCTGTCGGCCGAGTTCCGCGATGAGCGCATGCTGAAGGCGGAGGAAAAAGCGGCCAAGCTGCCGGCCATTCTCACCGTGCCGATGATCCTGTTCATCCTGCCGGTGCTGTTCGTCGTGCTGATCGGCCCGGCCATCATCCAGGTGATCGAGAAATTCAAGTAGCGCTAGCGGCCCCGCACCGTGCTGGCGGATTGGCCGAACAGCACCTTGCGCGCCTCGTCGCTGGTCACCGGAACGGTCTGGAACTCCTTGGCGCGGGCATAGGCGCGCTCGGCTGCCGGCCGCGCCTTGATGGTCTCGAACCACCGCTTCAGATTGGGGAAATCCTCGAGCTTCTGGCCCTGGCGCTCATAGGGAACAACCCAGGGATAGCTCGCCATGTCCGCGATCGAGTAGGCGCCGGCGATGAACTCGCGATCGGCGAGCCGCTTGTCGAGCACGGCGTACAGCCGGCTCGTCTCGTTGACGTAGCGCTCGATGGCGTAGGGCAGCTTCTCCGGTGCGTATTGTGAAAAATGGTGGTTCTGCCCGGCCATCGGCCCGAGCCCGCCCATCTGCCAGAACAGCCACTGCAGCACCTCGAAGCGGCCGCGCAGATCCTTTGGCAGGAACTTGCCGGTCTTCTCGCCGAGATAGACGAGGATGGCGCCCGATTCGAAGACGCTGACCGGCGCCCCGCCGCCCGGCGGTTCGTCGTCGATCATGGCGGGCATGCGATTGTTCGGCGAGATCTTGAGGAAATCAGGCTTGAACTGCTCGCCCTTGCCGATATTGACGCCGTGAAGCTGGTACGGCAGCCCTGCCTCCTCGAGGAACAGGGTGACCTTATGCCCGTTGGGGGTCGGCCAATAATAGAGTTGGATCACATCTCGTCTCCATCGGCTGCGCGGGCGCCGCTCAGGACGGGTCACTATGGCCGCCGGCGTTACGGGCGGCAAGCGCACCGGCCAGCGTCCTGATCAACCCTGCCATGACCGCGGTCGCGTCCGCCGCCGCCATCACCCCGCCCATGACCGCGATGCCGGCGGCGCCGGCGTCGATGCAAGGAACGATGTTGGTCGCGTCGATGCCCCCCAGCGCGATCACCGGCAGGCGTATCGCGGCCACCGCCGATGCAAGGCGCGTGATACCGACCGCCGGACCGTAGCCCGGCTTGCTCGCGCTCGGGAAGATCGGGCTCAGCGTCGCATAGTCGGCACCCGCCGCGGCCGCCAGCTCCGTCGCATCGTGGGCTGAACAGCCGATCAGCGCCCGAGCCCCGAGGCAGCGGCGCGCCGCGACCGGCGACGCGCCGCTCGGCAGATGAACGCCGCCCGCCGCTGCGGCGATGGCGGCCTCGATGTCCTCATGCACAATCACGGTCGCGCCGAAGCGCCGCCCCAGCTCCACCAGCCGCCGCAGCAGCGCTTCTCGGCTCTCCGCA
>Ga0209647_1003219_pt1 | contig 12743 bp, 11 predicted proteins | sample GraSoi_2013_60cm_FD_185827 | JGI IMG/M metagenome (GOLD analysis project Ga0209647, IMG submission 185827) | Grasslands soil microbial communities from the Angelo Coastal Reserve, California, USA - Sample 9_17_2013_60cm (SPAdes) (version 2) | ecosystem: Environmental > Terrestrial > Soil >... | reverse complement strand
GCTTGGCCGTTGACGTAGAGAACGCGGGCGGCGGCGAGGATGAGGTTCGATCGTTCCTCCGACGTCATGAGCGCGCCCCGCCATCCGCGGCTTCGCGCGCGGCAAATTCACCGTCGCAGCGGCGCCGACCGCGCGCGTCGGAATGAACGGCGGACCTGGCGCTGCTCAACGCGCCGCCTTCGCCCGCGCCTCGGTCGCCACGTAGGGCTTCACCATTTTCTTCGGATCGACGACGCGATCGAATTCTTCCTCGGTGACGAAGCCTAGTTGCAACGCCGCCTGCTTCAGCGTGAGGTCGTTGTCCATGGCGTGGTGCGCGATCTTCGACGCCTTGTCGTAGCCGATGACAGGCGAGAGCGCCGTCACCAGCATCAGCGAACGCTCGACGTATTCGTTGATCTTCTTCAGATTGGGCTCGGTGCCCTCGACCAGGAACTTTCGGAAGTTCACGCAGCCATCGCTCATGAGGGTGATGGAGTGGGTAATGTTGAAGATGATTAGCGGCTTGTAGACATTCATTTCGAGGTAGCCGCCGGCGCCGCCAAAGCCCACCGCGACATCGTTGGCCATCACCTGCACGGCGATCATGGTGAGCGCTTCGCACTGGGTCGGATTGACCTTCCCCGGCATGATCGAGGAACCTGGCTCGTTCTCCGGAATCGATAGTTCCGCAAATCCGGCGCGCGGTCCGCACGACAGTAGGCGAATGTCGTTGGCGATCTTGTACAGCGACACCGCGAGCGTGCGGAGCGTTCCGGACAATTGAACCAGCGCGTCGTGGGAGCCCTGCACCGTGAACTTGTTGGGCGCGGTCACGAACGGCAGCCCGGTGAGTTTGGCGATCTCGGCCGCCACCGCTTCGGCAAAGCCCGGCGCCGAGTTGATGCCCGTTCCCACAGCCGTGCCGCCCAATGCCAAGCGGTACACCCCTTGCAAGGCCGCTTCGATCCGTTCCAGATCGTCCGACAACATCCCCGCATAGCCGGACCATTCCTGGCCCAATGTTAGCGGGGTGGCGTCCTGCATGTGCGTGCGCCCGATCTTAATGATGTCATCCCATGCCCGTGCCTTGGCGCTGATCGCATCGCGGAGCGCGGCGACCGCGGGAGCGAGGCGCTGCTTCACGTTGACGGTCGCCGCGATATACATGGCCGACGGGAACGAATCGTTCGACGACTGCGCCATGTTGACGTGATCGTTGGGATGAACCGGTGCCTTGCTGCCGAGCGGCGTGCCGGCGAGCTGGCTGCAGCGGTTGGAGATCACCTCGTTGACGTTCATGTTGAACTGAGTGCCGCTGCCCGTCATCCAAACATGCAGGGGAAACATGTCATGGTGCTTGCCGGCGAGGATCTCGTCGCAGGCCTGAACGATCAATTTGTAGCGCGCATCGTCGAGCCGCTTGCCGGCGTGGTTGGCGGCGGCCGCGGCTTTCTTCAAGATGGCATAGGCGGTGATCATCTCACGGCGGAATCAAATCCCGGCCGATGCTGAAATGCTCGAGCGAGCGCTGGGTTTGCGCGCCCCACAGCTTATCCGCCGGCACCTCGACCACGCCGAGGCTGTCGCTCTCTTTTCTGGTGTCGGCCATGGATTGCTCCTTCGGTGCAAACTTAAGTTATGGAAAGGCGAGGTCAATCTCCTCGACGCCGCCCGGCCGCGTTGAAATGTCCTGCCTCAACAGCGTGCGCATCTAATTGATCATGTGGCCTGTGGTGCTCGGAGGCTGAATCGGCTGGGTCGGCTTGCGCCGGCCGGCACCATGGGACGGACGAATATCCTGCGCTTGATCGTTGTTGCGCCCGTGAAGATGATTTTGCCGTCGGTTGCCGAGCGCCGCATGCGCGGCGCCTGCATGCCTCCTGGCCCGCAGTTTGCCGGCAAGTCGGCGTTGCGTCGTGCAAACGCCATGCGGCGCACCTTTGTAGACTCTCGGACGACAGAGCCCTTGCGGTCTTCCCGGCCTAGCGCGCGATTTTGCGCGCGTTTCCTGCAGCCACCGGTCTTCCGTTGGCACGCGCGTCGGGTAAACCGGCGGTACCGAGAATACCTCGCCCCGGCTGCTGACCAACCTGCTTTCTCTTTGTCGTCTTGACGAAAGAAGGAAGGCAATATCATCCTTCGGACCGCAAGGTTCTACAAGCGCGATATCTGTCTTTATCGCTGCATGCGCTTCACTACATGCGGGCACCCGCTGGGGCCGAGCGGATAACAACAAGCAGTTGGCGAGGAACCTGCACGACGCCAGGACTCTTGCGGCGGGCGGCCCAAGTTACTTGGACAACCCCCGACTTCGGGGCGCGGAATCTATCATTGGAGGAGCCCATGATTGGGAATCGAGCCGGCGAGCCGGATGTCATCCTGGTGGGCGCCGGCATCATGAGCGCCACACTCGGCGTCTTTCTGAAGGAACTCGAGCCGGCGCTCAATATCACGATGGTCGAGACGCTCGACGGCGCGGCGCTCGAGAGCTCGGACGCCTGGAACAACGCAGGCACCGGCCACGCAGCCAATTGCGAGCTCAACTACACCCCGGAGCGCAGCGATGGCAGCATCGACATCTCCAAGGCGCTGGACGTCAACGTGGAGTTCGATCTATCGCGGCAGCTCTGGTCCTACCTGGTAACGAAGGGGGCGATTGCGGATCCGCAATCGTTCATTCATCCAGTCCCGCACATGAGCTTCGTGCACGGGCCGGACAACGTTGCCTTCCTCAAGAAGCGCTTCGCAGCGATGAGCGCTCATCATTTGTATCACGGCATGGAATATACGGAGGACAAAAAGAAACTGAGCGAGTGGGTCCCGCTGGTGATGGAGGGCCGCGCCAGCGACGAGCAGGTGGCCGCCACGCGGATCATCAGCGGCGCCGACGTCGACTATGGATCGCTCACCCGCAGCCTCGTCCGCTACCTCGCAGGCACGAAGGGATTTGCGATCCATTACTCGCATCGCGTCACCGGCCTCAGCCGCGAGCGTGACGGGCGCTGGCGCCTCGAGACGAAAGATACGACGAGCGGTGAAAAACACTCGACGACGGCCAAGTTCGTCTATCTCGGTGCAGGCGGCGGCGCGCTGCCGCTGCTGCAGAAATCAGGCATCCCGGAAGGCAGAGGCTACGGCGGATTTCCGGTCAGCGGCATCTGGCTCCGCTGCGATGACCCCGAGGTCAACAAGCGCCACCACGCCAAGGTCTATGGCAAGGCGTCGGTCGGTTCGCCGCCGATGTCGGTTCCCCACCTCGACACGCGGGTCATTGGCGGCAAGCACTCGATCCTGTTCGGCCCTTATGCGGGCTTTTCCACCAAATTCCTTAAACACGGCTCGCTCATGGATCTGTTCGAGTCGATCCGGCCGGCCAATATAGGACCGCTGCTGGCAGTTGCTCGCGACAACTTCGATCTGACCAAATACCTGATCGGCCAGGTTCTGCAGACGGCGCATCACCGTTTCGCTGCGCTGCAGGAATACTATCCGCGCGCCAAGCGGGAGGACTGGAAACTTGAAGTGGCGGGACAGCGCGTGCAGATCATCAAGCCGGATCCCAAACGCGGCGGATTTCTCGAGTTCGGCACCGAACTGGTTGCGGCAGCCGATCGTTCGCTGGTGGCGTTGTTGGGGGCATCGCCCGGCGCATCGACGGCGGTGTTCATCGCGATCGGCGTGCTGGAGAAATGCTTCAAGGACGAACTGACGGCCAACCACTGGCTTCCCAAGCTGAAAGAGATGATCCCGTCCTATGGCGAATCTCTGATCGAGGATGCTGCACTGTCCCGGCGCATACGCGCGGGCACTGCCGCCGTGCTGCACCTGGAAAACGTCTGAACCTTGATCTGATGCGGGAGACAGCACGGCTTCCCGAAACCCTCAGCGAGGAGCATCGAATGGTACGAGCATTCAAACTGTACACCGGACCCGACAATGCATCGCATGTGCTTGAAGGCACGATCGACGAAAAGGATCGCACCGATGTGGTCGCCATCCATTTCAAGGAGACGCCGGCGCATTCCTCGTATGATTGGCACCCCGACCCGGAGCCGCAATTCGTGATCACGCTGTCGGGAACGCTTGAATTCGCCACCCCCGACGGCGAGACGTTCATCCTCCGACCGGGCGATGTGCTGGTGGCCATCGACCACATCGGCAAGGGCCACAAATGGCGCCTGATCGACGACCAGCCATGGCGGCGCGCCTACGTGGTGCTCAAGCCCGGTGCCAAGGAAGCCCGGTGCCAAGGATTCCTTCGTGGCGAAGACCGGAAGTTAAGGCGCCCGTTGAATTCCGGCAGTCGGCATCTCTCGATGGGGCTCATCTACCCGCCGCAGAGGCATATCCTCAACGCATCGCTCCACGTCGCGGAACGCATTGCGACGAATATCTTCGATCAGGGGCTCGCGCGCGTGCCGCGGCCGGACGATGTCGGCGCGCTCATCCGCGCTCACGCCTATCGTCCGGTCTACGCAGAGTGAAGGAACGAATGAGTCTGATCTGAACGCGCCACGCTTTAGGCGCCGCTATACCATTGCCACAGCGGGTATCCCCGCCAGTGACAGAAGTCGGTTTGGCCCGACTGACAGCGCTGCTGATCAGTCTTGAAAATCCAGTAGGTTTCAGTGGACGGCCGCGCGGCAGTCCGAGCGAATGCCGGGCTGGCAATCAGCGCGATCAATGCGAAAGCAGCGATGAACGCCCTCATGAAGCTCTCCACGGGTTACGGAGCTAACTCGCCCCAGACATATTCGATCGCCTGCCGATTTGCTTGCCCGGAATTGCTGCAAAATGGGCGCTCGTGCGTCGATCGCCGCAATCCAGAAGGCTTTCCGCTCGCCCGTGGCTGCTGGGTGGCAACTTTTTCCGCTGGAATACTCACCGCCCTGGGGATTGCGGATGCGACGGCCGCGCGCGATGCTCGATCTCCACGGTCGCCGTCTGGCCGGCCGCCAGAATTACGCCCTCGGGCACGTGATCGATATGGACCCGCACCGGGATGCGTTGTGCCAGACGCACCCACGTGAAGATCGGGTTCACGGTCGCAAGTCCTTGCGGGCCGGCTTGCGCATTGGGGACGTTGATGCCGCGCGCGATGCTGCCGACGTGGCCGCGCACGATCTGGTTATAGCCCATGAGCTTGACCTTCGCCGGATCGCCCTCGCGAATGGACCCCAAAGCGGTCTCGGTGAAGTAGCCATCGACCCAGAAGGAATCCGCGTCGACGACGCTGATCTTGTCCTGTCCCACGGTCGCGTAATCGCCGAGTTGCGTCAACAGGTTGGTCACCCAACCGTTGACCGGCGAGCGGATTTGCGTGCGCCGGAGATTGACCTTGGCCTGCTCGCCCTGGGCCTTGGCTTGCGCAAGGCTCGCCTCGGCGCTGGCGCGCTGGACCCTCAACGCTTCGACCTGCCGTTCTGCCAATTTGAGCGTTGCTTCCGCGCTCTCCACCGCCGCCTGCTTTTCTCTCTGCTCAGCGCTGAATTGCTGGGCGCTCTGAACGGGGCCGTAGCCTTTTTCCGCCAACTCCCCGTAACGCACCGCCTGTTGCTGCGCGAACACCAGCGATGCCTTCGCCTGCTCCACTTGCGCCTGGTTCGCGCTCACTTGCGCCTGCTGCACGTCGATCTGCGCGTCCACGTTCTGGACGTTGGCTTGTGCCTGCTGCACCGCCGCGTCCGCGAGTTCGACTGCAATCTGGTAGTTCGTCGGATCGATCACCATCAACAGCTCGCCCTTGGCAACGAACTGATTGTCGGCGACCGGCAGCTCGACGATGCGGCCGGCGACCTCAGGAGCCATGGTGACGGTATAGACACGCACGGTCCCGTCGCGGGTCCAGGGCGTCTCCATATAGGCGTTCCATGTCGCCCAGCCGAACGCTGCGGCAAGTCCGGTCGCGGCGAGCGTAATCAAAAACGGAACAATTCGGATCCGTATCCTCCGCATGGCGCGCGCCGCCGGCTGGGGGGCGCTGACGACGCGAAGATCGGCACTCTTCCCGCGCTCCGATTTGGCGTCAGCATCGGACATGGCAAATCTCAGCGGGCGATGACGAGCACCATCGACGATAACACAATGACGTACACGGCGAACATGAACAGCGCCGGATGCCAGACCTGGCTCAGCAAGTCGAAACGGTCCGCGATCCGGCGCAACCCGATTGTAGCAAACCACGCCGCGATAATCAGCAACGAGATCGGCGCGACATAGACCCCGAGCAGGTCGATCTCCATGAACTTCAAGCGGGTGCTCCTTCCTCGAAGTAAGCGCGGTGCTGGATGAGGGCATCGGAGATGACGAGAATGAGGGCGCGCGCCCGCAACGCAAGCGAAATCTGCGGATGGGTGTCCGGCAAGGCGGCGAGACGGCGATCGAGCGCGTCGAGCCGTGCGGTTGCGCCGTCGACATCTCCTTGCGCCAAGCCCGCGAGCGCCGCGTTGAGCTCGGAGTGGGCGCCGAGTTGCGGCGCCATGCGACGAAGCTCGAGGATTTCGCTCCCAACCGACAGCGCGGTCACGATTTGCGCCCGCTGCAGCGGCTCGGCGGCGTCCGGCAATACCGCGATACGGCTGTACATGCGGCCTTCCCACTCCTCCCGCAGCGGCGGCACAGGGTCCGTCACGATGCGGCGCAGGTCGCGCAAAGTCAGCATGAGCAGGCGGCGCGTCCGAAAGGCGGGCGAGAGCGGCGGCAATATTCGATATGACAGCGCGCCTGCGGCCGATCCTGCAACGATCCCCAGCGCGGCGTTATAGAATTGGACGGTGTCGTAGGTCATCTGGTTCGTGGGAGCGAGCAGCGGCAGGAAATTGTAGGTCGCGCCAATAAATACCGCTGTTTGCCAGGGTTGGGCGACCCCCGCACCGACAGGGATGAGGAAGAGCCCAATGACGATGGCGAAGCCGAGGAAGGTCTCAACCTTCGGCAAGGCCGCAAATTCGACGATCGCGGCGCCGGCCGTCCCAATGCCGACGCCCACCACGAAACGCAAAGCAAGTGCGTAGGCCTCATCGGCTCGCGGCGCGAGCAGCGTGACGACAATGGCCGTAAACGTGATGGCGAAAGCACCGTTCGGCCATGCGGTAATAATCCAGAAAAGCTCCATCGCGCCGATGACCACGAATGCGCGCCCGGCGTTGACGAAAGCAGGCCACCAGTCGGGCACGTGGAGCCTTACGTGTCCGCGAGGGTCGGCGCGGACGGGATTGCCGGTCAGCAACGCGAGTGCCTCGAGAGCATCCATCAGGCCGACCAGAACCCTCGCACTCTGGTCGGCGAGGAGCCGCAGTGAGGGCGCACCGGCCGGCACTGCGATCAGCGCCCGAACCGCCGCGCTACAGAGGCCTCGCATGGCGGCGGGGTCGGCCATCCAAGGTGATTGCTCACCCTGCGGGGGAACGGACCGCAACGGTTGAGGAATATGGCGCAGCACGGCATCGGCCTCCTCCCGGGCCGCGTGAGTCGGCAGTCGCGTGAGCCGTATCGCGACGTTGCGCCATGCGGTGATCGCAGCCAATAGGCCGTTAATCGCCGACTGCAGCACCGGCGAATGATAGCGCAGCGTCGAGGACTCTCCGATCGCCTCGTCGATCACGGGGTCGAGTGCAACGACCTTTCGGATGAGCTCGCGTCGAAACGGCTGTTGCGTGTCGGACGGCGCCGACCCTGCCAGCGCCAAGTTGGAGCCGAAACGAGCGGCGATTTCGGCCGACACTGCCGCGAAAATCGCTGCAAGCCGCCGCTGTGCACCGCCGAAATCGGTCCCGGCGAGCACGATCCCGGCGCATACGATGCCGATCCAAATCTCGCTGACGCGGGTGATCGCGAGCATGAACGCGTCCCCGTTGGGTCCGCCCGTCGCGCCGAGCTGATCGCTGGCGATGATGGCGGCGGTATAGCCTGCCAGCGCCGCCGCGTAGGCCGCGAAATTGCGCAGGAGCGTGGCGACGAGCGCGCAGGCCGCGCCCCACAACGCAAGACCGATGAGAAACGCGGCACGGTCCTGCGGGAAGAAGGCCGTGAGCACCACAATCGCGACCCCGCCCACCAAGGTGCCGATCATACGGAACCAGCCCTTGCGCAGCGAAGCGCCGAGATGTGGATGACACACGATCCCCGCCGAGGTGCCGGCCCAATAGGCGTTGTCGAGCTCGAGCCAGAACGCGACGTAAAGCGCGAGGCAGACCGAGGCCCACAGGCGCAGCCCAAAGAGCAGCGGTGGCCCCGCGGCTCTCGCGGCATGAATCAAAGCCGCGCTGAAACGGAGCGGGTGAGTTGCTCCTATCGCTCCCGCCTGGCTCATGGGACATCACTCTCGCCGGTCGTCCCGCGAGGGAAGTCCGGAATATCTTATCACCTCCCGCATGTGCTTGCGCGGAATTGCTGCAATCGGCCGCCTTTGCCGTCTGCGAGTCAGTTCGCGCAAGGCACAATTCCTATGAGGTCCGCCGCAAATCGCGCTGGCTATTGAGACCCTAAACCAAAGTATGCGCGGGGCAACTAAAGTATGACAGCGACAGAACGCGAGTATGTGCGGACAAAACCACTGAGTGAGCCGCATCAACCTGCGTACGATTGAGAGATTGGGGGACAAGTGACCTAATCGCAGGCGAGGGCAGGGGCCGGCCCCACAGAAAGGGTGCAACGCCATGTTGACTTACTCGCAAGCTTCCAACGCTGCACGGCATGTCAACTTCGACGAAGCTTACGCCCGCGCCTTCGACGGTTCGCGGCCCGGATCAGGGGTAAAGCTCCTGCGGAGCGACAGCCGCTTCGAGAAACGCGTTCAGCCGAACAACGGCCGAGCGCGGCAGCTGCCTGTTGCCGAGATCGGCGATGTAAGTAGCCGCGCAATCGAGATCACTCCAGCTGATGTCGTCAGCCGCCGCGCGCGCGCATGGGACGGCATCAAAGTCGAGATCATTCAGTCGGCCACCCACGACAAGGTCGAATTTCGGTTCCGGAACGCGTGCCATTTGCTGCTCATCTACGAAGAAGGCGTTCGCGACGAGGGCGAGACGGTTGTCGGTGATCTGTCGCCTTCGACTCTGCGAACTCTCAGACGCAAGCTCACCTTCGTTCCCGCCGGGCACGACTATCGCGAGTGGCAGCGCCCGCGCGTGCGCAGTCGCGTCATCTGCTTATATTTCGATCCCGCCAAGATGCCGATCCATGCCGATGCGAACACGGGTCCGCTCACGCCCCGTCTGTTCTTCGAAAACAACGCGCTGTGGGAGACCGCGGTCAAGCTCGCCACAGCCATCGAGGATGGCTCGGAACTCGACAGCTATTCTCAAGCGCTTGGGGTCGTGGTCGCGCATGAGCTCCTGCGCAGCCATGCCCAGACGCGCCGCCGCCTGCCGCCGGCGCGCGGCAGCCTTGCGGTGTGGCAGCAGCGCATCGTCACCGCTTATATCGAAGAGCATCTCGACGAGCCGATACCGCTCACCGCGCTGGCGAAGCTCGTCCACCTGAGCTCCTATTATTTCTGCCGCGCGTTCAAGCAATCCTTCGGCATTCCACCGCACCGTTACCACATCAATCGACGCATCGAGCGTGCCAAGACACTGCTCGCGGATAGAGTATCGTCGGTGACGGAGATCGCGCTCGAGCTCGGCTTCAGCGAGACGAGCTCATTCTCGGCGGCGTTTCGGCACACGACCGGGATCACGCCGACCGAGTATCGGCGCGCTTTGGCATGAGGCCGCTGCCGGCGCGTGAATGGAGGTCCATGATGGAAGGCGCAACTCTCGTTTCGGGCGGTACGACCCGGTATCTGGAAGAAATTCGCCGCTTCCCGATGCTGCAAGCCGAGGAAGAAAGTGCGCTGGCCAGGCGCTGGCGCGAGCACGGCGACTCCGACGCCGCGCACGCGCTCGTCACCAGCCACCTGCGTCTGGTGGTCAAGATTGCCGTGGGCTATCGCGGCTACGGGCTGCCGGTCTCCGAGCTCATCTCGGAGGGCAATCTCGGGCTGATGCAGGCGGCCAAGCGCTTCGATCCGGAGCAGGGCTTTCGCTTCGCCACCTATGCCATGTGGTGGATCAAAGCGGCGATCCACGAGTACGTCCTGCGCTCGTGGTCGCTCGTGAAGATGGGCACGACCGCCAACCAGAAAAAGCTCTTCTTCAACCTGCGCAAGGCAAAGAGCCGCATCGCGGCGGTCGAGGAAGGCGACATGCGTCCCGATCAGGTCAAGCTGATCGCGCAGCGCCTCGGCGTCACCGAGCAGGACGTCGTCGAGATGAACCGGCGCCTCGGCGGCGACGTCTCGCTCAATGCGCAGCTGCGCGATGATGGCGACTCAGGCGAATGGCAGGACTGGTTGGTCGAGGAGGGTTCTGACCAGGAAGCGCAACTTGCCGACAGCGAGCAATCCGAGAACCGCAGGAAAGCGCTGGGCGAAGCGCTGTCGGTGCTCAACAAACGCGAGCGACGCATCTTCGAGGCGCGCCGGCTCGCCGAGGAGCCGATCACGCTGCACGATCTTGCGGCCGAGTTCGGCATCTCGCGCGAGCGCGTGCGGCAGATCGAAGCGCGCGCCTTCCAGAAGGTGCAGCGGGCTGTCCAAATCGCGATCGCACAGGTGCGGCCTTCGACCGTGCTCCACTGAAGCACTCACGCCACAGACTCAGTCCGCTCCCTATCGGATGCCGCACGAATCTAACTGATCGAAGAACCACGGCGCGTTCGCGGCAATGATCAGCCAGGCCCGCGATGAAGGAAACCACAGCTCGCGCTCCGCTCGATCAGAAAGCTCCGCTGATCAGGCCGGCATAAATCCCGGCGGCTTGTTCGGGAATCGCCGCACGACCGACGCGTCGACATTGAGATGTTGCGCGACGAGCTCGGGCGGCGTGTGCGTCAGCCAGTCCGTGAGCGAGACCTCCTGGTACTCGGAGGTCTTGAATATCGCAAGGAACTGCGCGTCTGTCGTACCGGTGTTCTGGACGTAATGGCCGTAACTCTTTTTGACCACGGCGAGATCGCCGGCGCGGAAGTCCATCGTCAATGCCTGTGGGCCAGTGTTGAACACGGTCATGCGCCCTTGGCCTTTGACCCAGTACTGCCATTCATCCGCGTTCGGGTGCCAGTGCATCTCGCGGATGCCGCCCGGCTTGATCGTCTCCAGCGCCGCGGCGATCGTGGTCGACACTTTGAACGTCCTGCTGTCGGCGATACGCACGTTGCCGCTTTGATTGCTGCGAAGAGGCGTCGCGCTCGCGAGCGAGAAGGTGAACGGGTTAGGCGGCACGCCGCCGGAGCGCACCGCGGCCTCGTCGGCCGCGAGCGGTCCCGGCTCCTTGCCCTGGAAGATCCAGAGGTCGTGCAGCGGGATCGATTTGAACGTGTCGGCGGGAACGCCGAAGTTGAGCGCGAGAACCTCGGGCGGAGTGTGCGCAAGCCAATCGGTCACCAGCAGCGTGTTGAATTCGGACGCTTTGCCGTCATCGAACACGATGAGGAATTCGCAGCCGTCCGGTCCGATCCCCTGCAGCGAGTGCGGCTGGCCGGCGGGAAAGAACCAGAGATCGCCTTCGCTCACGTCCTGCACATAAGCGCGGCCTTCCGCGTCCAGCACCGTGATGCGGCAGTGCCCGTTGGTCATATAGGCCCATTCCGCCGATTGATGCCAATGCAGCTCGCGGATGCCGCCCGGACCGAGCCGCATGTTCACGCCGGATACGGCAGTCGAAATCGGGAAATCGGCCTGGGTGACCTCACGCGCCCAGCCGCCGCTCTGGATGCGTTTGTGGGCGTTGTTGAAGGAGGCCCAGAACTGCGGCATGTCGCCGACATCCGTCGGCGGCGGATTGACCGCATTGGGGAATTGCGACTGCAGCTTCGGATTCTGCGGCCCCGGATCGCTGAGAGCGCCCGGGGTGCTGTTGATGGCGCCTTCCGGCGGCTCGTCGGGATTGCCAAAGGTGGCGGCATGCGCCGGACCGGCTGCAAGCACCGCGCCGCCGGCGGCTGCGGCCGCGAGCACGTCGCGTCGCGAAAGGAAAGTCCCGGTCACGGGCCGGAGCGGGACGGCTTTGTCCGCGGCGGAAGCGGGCAATTCGCTCATTGTGATAGTCTCCTCGAGAGCAGCATTCAGGGCGAAGAACACGTCCCAGACATCCGACGATGGCCGCGCGCACGCGCGCCCCGCGCGAACGTCGAAGATGTAGTCAGGGAAGGGATTCGAGCTTGAGACGCATTGCCGCAAATTGACCGACCTTGCCTTGATCTTGCGGCAGACCGGGTGCCTTCGCTCAAGGCGCCGCGGCACGCGACATTGACGCACCCGCCTCTTCGGCGGCGATGAGGCCGAGCGCAGTCCAGTCGAGCTCCGCGTAGCCGCGCGCAATGGCGGTCAGCATTCGGTCTCGCACCACACTGACCGAGGGCATCGGCACTGCCGCGCTTTCCGCCTCCGCCAGCGCGAGGCGCACGTCCTTGAGCGCTAATGGCACCGCGAAGCCGGCTACATAGTCCTGCGCTGCAATTCTGTTGCCGTAGATCCGGTGCACGCGGCCGCCGAACATCGTGCTGGTCATGAGCTTGACGAAGCGGCCGGGGTCGAGGCCGCGTTTGCGCAGCAGTGCCGCGGTCTCTCCCAACATCTCTAGCGCGGTTGCGGTCAGCATGTTGCCCATGAGCTTGATGAGGTTTGCATGTGCGGGATCGGTGCCGACGACGAAGGTTTCTTGCCCGAGCTGGTCCAACAGCGGCTGGCAGCGCTCGACGTCGGCCGGGGCGCCGGCGGC
>Ga0209647_1003217_pt1 | contig 12743 bp, 13 predicted proteins | sample GraSoi_2013_60cm_FD_185827 | JGI IMG/M metagenome (GOLD analysis project Ga0209647, IMG submission 185827) | Grasslands soil microbial communities from the Angelo Coastal Reserve, California, USA - Sample 9_17_2013_60cm (SPAdes) (version 2) | ecosystem: Environmental > Terrestrial > Soil >... | reverse complement strand
ATGGACCACTATCGCGACCAGATACTCTCACCGCAGAGGGTGCTCTACGCGTTTGTAGTCGGTGGCGTCCTCGGCGTGCTGGGCGCCTCGATTCTGGAGTCGTGGCTACTCAGTGACGGGTTGCTGGTCTATGTGGGTGTTGGCCTCATCGAAGAAGGTTGCAAGCTCCTGGCGCTCGTGCTCATCGCGTGGCGGCTGCCCCGCTACATCACGCGTGACGGCGTCGTCCTGGGCGCGGCGGTCGGCTTCGGCTTCGGCGCGCTAGAGAGCAGCGGGTATGCGTTTAACTCCCTCATCGTCCCGTACGGACATGTTGTCGTGCTATCGCTCCCGCGTCTGGTGGCAACGGAGCTCCTGCGCGGCGTCCTGGCGCCGGTGGGGCATGGGCTGTGGACGGCGATCCTTGGCGGCATACTCTTCCGCGCGAGCAGAAACGCGCGGCACCCGCGCGTCACGCTAGGGGTCGTCGGCGCGTACCTGCTCGTGTCGCTGTTGCACGCGTTCTGGGACTCCATGCGCGGAATTGCGCTCGTGCTGACAGAATTGTTGACCGCCACGCCCGCGCAGCGCATCGCACTGACGAGTGGTCAGCTCCCGCCCCCCACACCGGCGCAGGAGACGCTGTTCCTGATCCTCCAGTGGGGAGGTTTGGCTGTCATTTCGGTGATTGGCTTCCTGTGGCTGCGCGCGATCTGGCTTTCCGCGGATCAGCCTCAGCGCTATCCACCACCTGAAAGCGTCCCACGCGCCGCACCCGCGTGAGACGCGCGCCTACACCGCGCGCCGTACAGCAGGGGGGCGCCGCCGGGGAGAGGCTGTCACTCGGGCTCATCGTCCTCGTCGAAGCGATTGGCGTGCGCCGCCTCCGCGCCGGTCGCGAACGCGTCGAGCAGGCCCATCTCCGAACCGGGCGGTGGCGATGGCAAGAGGGCTTCCAGCTCACGCCAGCTCAGATCGGCGTGCACGCCGGTGGCGTCATGGCGCACGATCACGCTCTCTGGCAGCTGGATTTCCTGATCCCCCATGACGCGCCGCATCACCAGGTACCCATCCACAAAGCCATCCCGGCTCAACTCGCCCAATCGCGTGCCGTCGCTGCCGTAGACCGGCGTGCCGCGCAGCAACCGCAGCGCAGCCAGCGCCGTATCCTCTGTGACGGCTGCCTGCGGCTCGTCCGCTTCGCCAGGCTTTCCGTGATCATCAACCATGATTGGCTGCTCCGTTCCGCATCAATCCTCATCACTCCCACTGAAGGTCACACCCAGGTCGCCTCTCCGCATACTCGACCCTACGCTCGCCCTCGACCGGCGCTTTCCTGGCACCACTAGCGAATAGCGTGCCATCGGCGGTAGGCCGGCTCGTGCACGCCGTTCGCGCTTCCTAATCAGTGTCTCGCCTGCTGCACCTGCGCCTGAACCTGCGTCCAGGCCGATAGATAACATGGGCGTCAGCCATGGCTGGCCGGCTCGGACATTCCGCGTAGCCAGCCGTACACGGTTGCTCGCATCAGCCGTCACCCGGCACCAGGTATCCAGCACACCAAAGGCTTGTTGGACGCAACAGCGTCGCCTGTGCGGCGCCGTGCACCCGGCAAGCTCCGACGCAAGCTGTCCCCCGAGCGGGTTACGTCGGCTGGTGGACCTTCGCCGCATCTAGCATGCTATGTAGGTGCGCCGCCGCGGCTTCGACGTCGTGGTAGTGATACTCTCCCGCTCGTGACTCGACGGATAAGACACCGCACCGGTGTACTCGCTTGAAATCACCATACGGAAATTTGTACCGCTCTTTCGTATCCTCCGGCTCCTGCTTATCCTTCTCCGCCAGAAGACCCCGGACTTCAGTCCTGGGGATGAAGGGCGCTCTGGCTCACCGTGTGCTAGACTGCCCATATACCGCAGGGCCTGCGGAAATCTACGCCTGTGGAGCGGAACCGACAACCAAGGTTCCAATGCTCGTGTAAGCCGGTCACAGCGTTTCACCGTCGGGTGAGCATGTCTGGTCCGCCGTGAGCAGCCCAGGAATCCCCTGCCTTTAGGCATGGGGAGAGGTCAACGAGTCCCAGGTACCACTTGCCATACTCCCTGAACCCGCGCTCTGCAATGAAGCGGTTTTCCTGCTCGGTGGTTGGCTGGTGCTCACTCCAGAGATCGCGTTCATCGAGGACACATTCGCCCTCCGCGATCAGCTTCTTCGCGTGCTCGAACGCTCGCTCGTTCAGTGTCACTGCCATCGGTTCAACCTCCTGCCTAGACTTCTAGGCAAAGCGCGTCTGCCAGGCATCGTCGCGTTGGTGCTGCATTGACGCACGTGTTCGCTGCTGTGAGGACATCACCCCCGCCGTCGCAGCGCCTTTGCCCGCGGGCAATCATCGTGAGACTGGACCTTGAGAACAGACTGTACTGACAGCTCAGGGCACTGTCTGTTCACCGGCGAACAGACCGCTGCGGCGCGCGCACGTACACTCGGATGTGACGCGGCGGACGAGCTCTATGCCGTACCGCCTCGGGAGCGCAGCACGCAAGTGCGAGGAGAGGTTCTTTCATGGCGAAACGACACGAGTCGCGTCACAAGGTCTCGCGGCGCTTCGGGATCGATATCTACGGCACGGGCGGCGACGCGCTGCAGCGGAAGCTGGCTGTGCCGCCCGGCGGTACTCGGCGCGGCCGGCGGCGGCGCTCGACCTTCGGCGTGCAGCGGCTCGAGAAGCAGAAGGCGAAGGCGCTGTACGGCGTACTGGAGGGACAGTTCCGCCGCTATGTGAAGGAAGCGGCACGCCAGCCGGGCGACACGAGCGAGAACCTGCTGCGTTTGTTGGAGCGGCGGCTAGACAACGTCGTCTACGGGCTCGGATTCGCGCGCGCGGCCGATGGCACGGCAACTCGTGAACCACGGACATGTGCGCGTCCGTGGCCGCCGGGTCAACATCCCATCCTATCTGGTGCGGCCCGGCGAGACGCTCGTGCTGGACGAGACCGCTGCGCGCATGCCGACGGTGGCTGAGGAGCTGGCGGGCGGCCGGACGGTGCCCGACTGGCTCGCACGCGAGGAGACGACGGGGCGCGTGTTGCGGCTCCCGGACCGTACGGAGGCGGATCTGCGGCTCGACGCGGAGACGATCATTGGCTTCTACACGCGGTGATACATCTGCGTTGCGGGTGCTCGCGGCACTGACGTGCCGGCGTACGGGGGCAGGTAGATAGTCGATAGTCGATGGCGGTGGCACATATGATGCGGCGAGTACGACAATCGAACGAGCCGAAACGACGTGCGGGAGACACGCACCTATCATTCATGGCCTTAGTTGAGCTTGCTCCAAACCAGCTTCCTCCTGATTAACTTTTCAAGGAACCAGTGGTATGTCGCCGTTAATTGGGGCCGCAGGCTCCACGAACTTGGATCGGCTGCAGCTCGACTCACCCGCCTGGCACCACACCTCCCATGCGTCAGGGAATCATGATGCCGCGGAACCTCGCATTGCGCCTGTATCCGCCATATCCTCGTCGTGGATGACGAGTCCGACATCCGCACAATGCTGAGGGCACTGATCGAGGAGGAAGGCTACACGGTCAGCGAAGCCGTCGATGGGGCGGACGGCCTCGCCGTGATCCGGGCCAGTGCGCACCCGCTCATTGTCCTGTTGGACTACAAGATGCCACGCATGAACGGAGCGGAGATGCTCCAGGCCGTCATGGCCGATCCCCAGCTCGCCGGCCGCCATACCTTCATCTTCATCACGGCGAATCTGCTCGCGTTCTCGCCCGAATTGCTCCAGTTACTCGCGGCTGCGGAGATCCCGGTGGTTGAGAAGCCGTTCTCTATTGCTGTGCTCCTAGAGAAGATCGAGCGAGCGAGCGACCGCCTACAGGGATCGCCGGCCAATCCGGCCTGCTAGCGATCGATCCCATTTCGCCGGCGGACCGCGTGAGTCCGCTGGGGACCCGATGAGAGGAGGGTGTGGGCGGGAAGGATGGGCCCAGGTGATGGATGCGAAAGATGCTCTGGACCGCTTGCAGGGAACGCTGAGTATAAGCATCGAGCGCGCCGCGGCGAGGCTGTCCAGCCCCCTCCACGCGTTCGCTGTGCATATGCACAGTGGGGCTTCGGACCTGCGCCTGCATCAGGGGCGCCGGCTCGCACTCGTCTTCGCGCCACTGCTGCTCGCCATCATCGTGAGCGGCCTCCTCGCGGTGCGTGGTGTTCGCGATCTGATCGACGATGGGCAAATCATCGCGCACGCGCACAACGTCGGCTTCCAGCTACCTGCTGACAGGCAGTGCGGCGGACCTCACCGCCTATTCCACGGGCCACGCCGCGATCGATGCTAATGTTATGCTGCTCCAGGTCCTGACCGCCAACGACGCCGCACAACGATACCGCACCGCCCAGCTCAAATCCCTGATCGCGGAGCGACACGCCGAGCTGCAACTGGCCAACGCCCTGCGGGCGCAGCAACGTACTGCTGAGGCCGTCGCCGTGGTGCGCTCTGCCAAGAGCACGCAGACGATGGAGTCTCTGCGCACACTGCTTGCGCAGATGCACGCCGTAGAGGACCAACGGATCGACGCCCAGCTCCGCGCAACGAGTGGTCGCTTGTTCGGAGGCCAGGTTCAGTTATTGGCCGCCACAGCCGCAGACACCCTGCTGCTGGCGGTGCTCTTTGTGCTGATCTGGGACGCCTTTGGCGAGCGCGAGCGCCATCTACGCACGGAACGAGAGGCGCGCGCGGAGGCCGAGAGGGCAATCCTGCTACGCGATCAGTTCCTCTCCGTCGCCTCGCACGAGCTGCGTACGCCCGTCACCGGCCTCGTCTCCGGTGTAGAGCTCCTCGAACGTCGCCTCTCCCGAATGCTCCCGCTGGACGAGCGTCTCCGGCAGAGCTTAGCTGCCCTCCATCGGCAGCTCACGCGACTGCAAGCGCTCATTGCTACTATGCTCGACGTGTCGCGCATCGAACGCGGGCAGCTCAGCATTGCGCATGACCCGCTCGATCTCGTCAGCCTGGTGCAGACCGTTGTCGAGGAGGTGCGGCCCACCGCGCAGGCACACCCCATCGAGCTGATTGCCCCCGCCGGCGCTCTCTTCGTCCGCGGCGACGCGATGCGTCTGTCGCAGGTACTGCTTAACCTGCTGCAGAATGCCATCAAGTACAGCCCGGACGGCGGCCCCATACAAGTGAAGATGACACGCACGGCCAGTGAGGTTGCGCTCTCCGTCACCGATCACGGTATGGGTATCCCTGCGGACGCGGTGCCGCACCTGTTCGAACGTTTCTACCGCGCACCGCCCGTCCGCTCGGAGCACATTAGCGGGATGGGTATTGGTCTGTATGTAGTCGGCGAGATCGTGGCGCTACACGGCGGCGAGATCACTGTCTCGAGCACGGAGGGCGTCGGCAGTACGTTCACCGTGCGCCTTCCGATCAGCGCGGCCGAAGAGTCGGCGCCGGCTGCGGCTGCGAATGCAGTCCCCGCTAGCGGGCACGTGAGCAGCCCGCAAGACGACACCAACGAGACCACGAAAGGAGGGGAGCCCTCGCCACCCTCGCCTCTGGCCACCGACGAGGATGAGCGGTCCAAGGATCGGCGGTTGCTCATGTGATAGACGCCTGAGCGCACACCGGGGTCCAGTGGCTCGCCAGCATCAGGCGGCAGTCCAACTGCTGTCGGCGTGGGCGCAGCTCACGGACATCGAGTCGCTTACGTGGGTCTGAGTTTCGCTTCTTGACTGTTCCTGATCATTTCCTTTGTCACACTGCGGTGGTGCGCGCTGGGTGATGCGCTTGCTCGTCTGACAACCCAGCCAGCGTGGTCTTGGCACTTCTGGCGCAGGCTCACCAGATAGGCGTGTAGCTCATCCTGGGTATAGGGCTGTTCGGGAAGGAGACGTGTTGGGGCACCCTCCTCGTCCACGGTGAAGGGCGTGGGAGGAGCGAATCCCTCCAGGGAGCCGGTGAGATAGAAGTCGAGCCAGAAGAGCGTGTGATGGGTGATCGACCAGAAGGCTGCGTATGCCGAGGACGGTGGGTCGTCGGAGTCAGAGTGGTCTCTCCAGAGGCGTCCAGTCCACTGCGCGCTGGGACAGGCGAGCAGGGCGTTTTCGAGCATGTCGATCGTCGCACCACACTGCTGCCACACAGCGGTGTTCCATGCGGTCTCCATGCGGTCTCCATGTATCCTCCTCCAGGGATGGCTCCTGCACCAGTCCGCAGGCCTCTTCTAGTATATCCGTTCTACCCACTGGAGGCGGCTCCCACCCCTTGTAGGTATTCCCAAACACGCTCTCAGTACCTCTCCCACCGGACGTCTTCACTGTGACGTGGCTATGCTGGTGGCCATTGGGGGAGTGTCAGCTACGCGATTCCTGGTTTCCTAAGCCGCCAGGCAGTTGCGGAGCATCGCAGTAGCGCGCTCGTGGTTGCTGGCCTGGCGGCTCCGCTGCCGCTCGCTGCCGACGGTGGCGCGCCCAATCTCGCCTACGTCGCGGGAGGGGGGACCAACGGCGGCGACCTGGTGGTGATCGACATCGGCAAACGGCACGTGACGGGTCACGTCACGCTGGGCGGCGCGCCACAGGGCGTGGTCCTCAGCCCGGACGGGCGCTTCGCGTACGTGGCGCAGTCGGCGGCCAATCAAATCGCGGTGGTGGATACTCACAGCCAGCATGTCGCCGCCACGCTGCCGGCGGGACCAGAACCGTCAGCGCTCGTCTTCAGCTACGCCGGCAGCACGCCCATTCTCTTTGTGGCGGATAGCGGCGGCAACACCGTCACTAAGCTGGATCTCGACGCGCGGCGCACGGTCGCCACGTTCCCAGTCGGGAAGCGCCCCACTGGCCTGGCCCTCGCTGGACCGGACAGCGGCGTGAGAGATTCCAACGACGCCGAGTTGTATGTGGCCAATGCCGACAGCCAGACGGTCTCCGTCATCGGGGTGGCAGAGGGCAAGGTCGTGGCTACCATACCGGTGCCAGGCGGCCCAGTAGGTGTGGTCGTGCCACCAACCGGCGGCGTCGCGTACGTCAGCACCGCTGCGGGCACCATCGTTGCACTTGGTCTGGCCGACCACCGGATGTTGGGAACCGTGCTGCAGGTGCCCGGTGCGGCGTTTGGGACGATGGATTACGACGCGGTAACCGGCCAGATCTACGTGCCGGATGCAACCTCGGGGGCAGTGGAGGTGCTGCGGCCCGTCGCAGTGGTCGGCGGCGGCGGGAACGGGGGCGCAGCTGCGCCGCCCGTCTTCCCCAACGAACCCGCACGCCGGCTGCAGCTCGGTGGGGGGCCGTCGGCCGTGGCCATTACGTCCGACGGCTCCTACGGCTTCGTGGCCGAGCGCAGTGCTGGCCGCGTGGCCATGCTGGATGTCGGTAGCCGCCAGCTGCTCGCGACCATCGATGTGGGCGGCGCCCCACAGGCCGTCATCACCGGTCCGTATCCGCCCGCCGTCAGCGGCCCGACCGCGTTCCTCATCGATATGGCCGTCATCCTCTTCATCGTCGTGCTGTTGGGTCTGACCTTGATCGGCAGCCGGCGCCGCTCCGCGAAGAAACAAGGGGACACGCGGGGCTGAGCCGGGCGGCGCCGACCGGGATGGCGTCGGCGGCAGCCGTGAGGTATTATCTTGGCAAGCTGAACGATCGCATGCGTACGGGGAGGGGGGCAGGAAGCATGGACCGGCGACGTGTCCCCTGGCTCATCACCGGAGCGGGCGCCGCGCTGGTGCTCTGCGCCGTGCTCGTCGTGGCGCATCTCGGCACCAGTTTCGCCGGCGGCAGCCAGACCTCAGACCAGCAAGCGGTGCAGCGGGCCTACCAGGAAGGGACGAACCTGGGCGGCGATCCCGCGCCCCCTTTCACCCTGCACGACCAGACGGGCACCGCCGTCGCGCTCGACCAGCTGCGCGGGCGCCCCGTCGTGCTCACCTTCTTCGACTCGGTCTGCCCCCACGCCGATTGCTCGCTGATGGCCCAGTACCTGAACTGGACGGCGAAGGATCTCGGCGCGCCGAGCGCAACCGTGAATTGGGCCGCGATCAGCGTGAACCCCTGGCACGATACTCCCGCCTCCGTGCGCACCTTCCTCTCCGCGCATCAGGTCACGATGCCGCTGCATTACCTGCTCGGCACCCCGACAGAGCTGGCTACCGTGTGGAGCGCGTACCACATGCAGGCGCTGCTGCAGCCCGACGGCGTCGTGATCCACACTACCGGGGTGTACGTGCTGGATGCCCAGGGGCGCGAGCGTCTGTTCCTGGACGAGGGCTTCGATCCCAAGGTCTTGAGCGACTACCTGCGCGTCTTGCTGAAGGAGCCGGCCAACGCCGCGGTGCCACAGCTGCCCACCACGGCGAGCCAGGTGCGCGGCACGGTAACCCAGACCCAGGTGGTGGACGGCGAGACGATTGCACTGACGGCCACCCCGGGCCAGTACGGCACCTATACGTTCACCGTTGAGGTGCAAGATAAACAGGGCGCCCCGCTGCAAGGCGCCACCGTCACGATGGCGCTCAGCATGCCAAGCATGCGGATGGAGGTGCTCCAGGTCGGCCTGCCGCCCATCAAGCCACCAGTGCCGGGCGCCTACCAGGCGCGGGGCGTGCTCTCGATGGCGGGCGCGTGGCAGGCCGTCGTGCAGGTGCAGGCGAAGGGAGCGGCGCAGCCGTCACAGGCCACCTTCCTCTTTACCACGGTGTTCCAGTGACAACTCCCCACGGCTAAAGCCGGGGGCTTCTAGGCTTGCGCCAGGGATTATTGCCCCAATCCCAATTGCTGCTTAGCCAGCCGCAGGATATTCCGGGCGGCATTGAGATCGCGGTCAAGGACCAGCCCACAACAGGGGCACTGATACACACGGTCAGCGAGGGAAAGCGTTTGCCGATGTCCACAGCCAGAGCAGTCCTGAGACGTATACGCGGGGTTCACAGCGACGAAACGCCGACCGGCCCATGCTGCCTTGTGGGCGAGAAACGCTGCGAACTGAGTCCACGCCGCATCCTGGATGCTCTTGGCGAGACAGTGGTTGTGCACCATCCGATTGACCGACAAATCTTCGACCGCGATCAGATCAAACTGGTTGACGAGGCGGCGGCTCTGCTGGTGGGCGAAGTCGCCCCGCCGCCAGGCGATGCGCTCATGCACGCGAGCCACAACCCGGCGCCGCTTCGCACGCTCAGGCGTGCCCTTCTCGACCTTCGAGAGACGCCGCTGGGCTCCCGCCAACGCACGTTCGTCGCGGCGGAAGAAGCGCAGGTTCTCAATTGGCTCACCTTCAGTGGGCATAGCAAAGGTCTTCAAGCCCACATCCAAGCCCACTTCTCGCCCAGTCGCTGGCAGCGGACTCGGCTCGGCACACTCGCACGAGAAGCAGACGTGCCATTTGCCGGTGCTGCTGCGTTGGATGGTGGCCGTCTTGGGCGTGCCCTCCAGAGGGCGATGCAAGACGACTTTCACCAGCCCGACGTTCATCACACGCAGCCGCCTCGCCTCGGCGTCCAGATGGCAGCCCACCGGCACCTGCGGGAAGGTGAGGCTATCATAGCGGCCCTGGCCTCGAAAACGCGGATAGCCTGGCGCCTCGCCGGCTTTGACCCGGCGGAAGAACGCCTTGAAGGCCAGATCAATGCGCACGGCCACGTTCTGCAACCCCTGCGACGGCACCCGCGCCAGCGTAGGGCGCTCAGATTTCAAGAGTGGCAACAGCGCATGCTGATCGTAGAGGCGCACCGACTCCTGCCGTTGCTCCCATGCGGTCTTGCGTTCTTCGAGCAGGCGATTATAGAGCCATCGGCATTCTTCGAGCTGCTGCTCCAGCAGACGCCGTTGCTCTTTGGTCGGGTACAGTCGGTACTTGAACGTCTTACGCATGATTTTAGTATTGCGTAAAGCGTGCTGCCTGTCAAATAGGCCATTCATCCCCAGCCCTGAAGGGCGGAGCCATCTGGCCCCGAAAGGTAAGGATCACGCGCACGAGCGCAGGCACTTGCCCACGGTGACTCATACGGATACCGCATCGGTTCTTGTACATTCGGCAATAGCACGGAAGCGACGAAATCGCAGTGCGACGTCTTCAGTGGGGCGGCAGGTCAGCACGATCTCAGGCCAGAAACCCGATCTGGTCTACCTGCTCTTCGATGAACCAGATGGCTCCGCCGGACCCGGCTGCGATCTGGGTCAGGTCGTCCCCCCCTGCCAGCAACTTCTGCGGCAGGGGCACGGCAATCTCGGTGATGACGCCCAAGGGGGTGAGACGTCCAAGCTTGCTCGTGAGGCGCTCGGTAAACCAGAGATTGCCGTCATGGCCGGTGCAGATGGCCAACGGATAGGCAGCGGCTGTGGGGACTGCGAACGAGCTGAAGGCCCCCGCTGGGGTAAGGCGGCCGATCCGGTTGGCACGCGGCTCCACGAACCACAGGGCCCCGTCCGGACCGCTTGCTAGGCCGGCGCCTGCAGCAGAGTCATTGGGACGGTCATTCGGGACGGCGAACAGACGCGAGGTGCCTGTCGGGCTCAGACGCCCGACCTCAAACATCGTCGTGAACCACAGCGCCCCATCCGGTCCAGCGACCAGGCCGTAGAGGCCCGACTCCTGGGCGAGCGGGACGGGGAAGAACTCGGTGATCGCGCCAGACGTCGAGCTGCGCCCGATGGCACCGCCGTTGGGCCCTGCCTCAAGGAACCACAGGCCCCCGTCCGCACCGGCCAAAATGGCCGACGGCCCGAAGTAGGACGCCGGGAGCGGGAACTGGTTCAGGGCCCCTGCCGGGGTGAGGCGGCCGATGCGATCGGGCACCTTAGCGTCGCCGCTGACCAAGGTGAACCACAGCGCCCCATCCGGCCCCCAGGCGACGTCTTCAGGATTCGGAGGCCACTGGGCGCTGTCGGGCGGCAGCGTGTACGTGACGAGCGTACCCGACGGGGTGAGGGACCCGATGACGCCGCTACCCACTTCCCCGAACCACATCGTGCCGTCCGGACTCGCCGCGAGACCCGCGGGCAGCACCGTGAACGGGTACCCCGGCGGGTGGGGGAGCTTGAACTGGGTGAAGGTGCCGGACGGGGTCCACGTCACCGTCGGCGTCAGGTGGGTCACGGTAGAGGTCAGGTGGAGCGCGCCGGGGAGCACCGCCACCGGGGTCGTCGCTCTCATGCTGGCTGCCGCGTCCGTCGGCGTGTCAACCGGCGCATGCAGGGTGGGCGTCGGAGTGGACGTCTGCTGGGCGCAGCCGGCGACGGACGCGGCAGCCAGCATGAGAGCGACGACCAGCACGACGCTTGCCATCCGGGCCTCAGCGCGGTGACCCCGGCGACGCTGCCATCGTCTCATCTCCTGGCTCCCTCCACCCCAGCTGCGCGCGGGCAGTCGGTCTCCCGCGGCCGATCCTTTCCCTACCTGCAGCTGCACCGCCTTTGCAGGTCGCTTACAGTGACTACGCGAGTACCCGCCGATGGCTCACGCGGGCGCACGACGTTCTATCAGTCCCGTCTCGGTCCTCGTCGGGTGTGGATCTGCCGCCGATGGGCAAACTACAACTATCGACGCGAAATCCGTATCAGCCCATGTATGGCCTGGATTCGCACGGTAAACCACGCCAGCGTGGCCACAGGCTTGTCTGTGGGAGGGGAGGCGCATGGCACGTCGGGCAGATGAAGCTGTGGCGACGACACTGAGCGGCCCGTGGCGGATTCGCGATGCGCAGCGGGCCGGGTGGATCATCGGGCTGGCGGTGGCGCTGCCCGTGGCTGCCGCACTTCTGGCTACCTACGGGGCCGGGTCGGCGCTGCGCTTTGCGACCGGCGCTGTGCTCGCGGCGGGCATCCAATGGCTGGTCATCGGCGCCCTCCGGCGGCGCATCGGCCCGGAGCGCGCGTCTCCCGCCGACCTGGTGACCCTGTTGCGGGCGGCGCTGGGCATGCTGCTGGTGGGGCTGGTCGCATCCAGCGTGGCGGATCGGCTGGGGGTCGCGGGCTGGCTGGCCTGCGCCGCCGCGCTGCTCGGCGCGACGGTCACCGACTGGGTGGATGGACCGCTGGCGCGGCGCTATGGGCCGACACGCCTCGGCGGCGCGCTGGATATCGAGACGGATTCCTGGCTCACGCTCTGGTCGGCCGCCGCTGCCATCGCGGTGGGAGGCCTGGCGTTGTGGTGCCTGGTGCCGCCCCTGGCGCGCTACCTCCACCCGGCACGTGCACTGTTACGTGGCGGGCTGCCCGCCGGCGGTGGCCCGTGGTGGGGCCGTGCCAGCGGGGTCGCGCAGATGGCGCTTTTCATTGCGGCACTCCTGCCCGTCCAAGTTCCCCTGCGCGACGCAACGCTCGCCGCCGTGTCGCTGCCCATCTGCGCCGCGCAGCTGATCGTCCAGTTGGCGCTGCTGCTCAGACCCGCGCGCGCCCCAGCGCGTACTGGATGAAGCGCAACGTCTCCGGCAGCGCCGGACTATCCGGCCGCTTGTCATGGCGCCAGGCGAGCGCACGCCGAATCAACGGCGTCCACTCCAGCGGCAGGTGCCGCTCCGCCCATTGCGCGGCCGCCGGCTTCGAGATGATCTCGGCGTGGTCCAGTGCGTACAGCGCCCGGCACATCGTCAGCACGGCGAACGCCTGCCAAAAGCGCTGTGCGTACTGGGCGTCGCTCCCATCGCCGAAGGAGCGCCATTCGTCGCGCAGTAGCACGCGCACCGCCGCGGTCAGCTCCGCGGGCGTGACGGGGTCGATGAGGGTCGCGGGCGCCGGTCCATAGACCACGACGC
>Ga0209647_1003215_pt1 | contig 12748 bp, 13 predicted proteins | sample GraSoi_2013_60cm_FD_185827 | JGI IMG/M metagenome (GOLD analysis project Ga0209647, IMG submission 185827) | Grasslands soil microbial communities from the Angelo Coastal Reserve, California, USA - Sample 9_17_2013_60cm (SPAdes) (version 2) | ecosystem: Environmental > Terrestrial > Soil >... | reverse complement strand
CTGCCTGGCCGCCTGTGACGGCGCACCGAGAAATGCCACGCCGAAGATACGCGCGCTGTACAACGCCGTGAACAGGCTCGCCAGGAGCGTCACGACGAAGAGCACACTGTTGCTGTGGGCCGCGGCAGCCAGCACAGGGTCCTTTGGCGGCAGTGCCAGGGTCACGGGTAACCCTGCGAGCGCGGCCGCGCTGAGACTAAAGGCGACGGTGGTCAGGGGCATACGGCTCGCCAGGCCGCTCATACGCTCAAAAGCCGTGCCCCCGACAGCATGGTCAACAGCCCCAGCAGCGAGGAAGAGCGTGGCCTTGTACAGCGCCTGGGCAACCAGCAAGAGGATGCCAGCCAGCAAGCTACCACTCCCCAGCCCGACGAACATCAAGCCAATCTGGCTCATGGTCGAGTAGGCGAGCGCGCGCTTGAGATCGGTCTCGACCAGGGCGGCGGTGCCTCCCAACAGCGATGTGACCACACCTACCCACGCGATGACCGGGAGGGCAGCACCTGCCGCCTGGAACAAGGGATAGAGACGCGCGACGAGAAACACGCCCGCCGCGACCATCGTTGCCGAATGCAACAGCGCCGAAACGGGCGTCGGGCCGAGCATCGCATCCGGCAGCCAGCCTTGAAAGGGAAACTGGGCCGATTTGCCCGCCGCCCCCGCAAAGAGCAAGATCGCAATTGCCAGCAACAGGTCAGGAGCAATCTGCCCGTGCGTCGCGGCCCAGAGGATGAGAGCGATGCGCCCATTGCCGACGATACCGATGAGGAGCAGGACGCCAGCCAGCAGACCCAGGTCAGCCAGACGCGTGACAAGAAAGGCCTTTGTGGCTGCGGCCGGCGCTCCCGGGCGCTCGAACCAGAAGCCAATCAGCAAATAGGAGCAGAGACCGACCAGTTCCCAGGCCATAAAAAGGGTGATGAGGTCACAGCGCCAGCATCGAGCCCGTGAACAGGCTGAACTCGGTAAAAAAGCGACCACGACGGGCATCCCGCGCCATGTAGGTCACGGCGTAGATGAACACGATCAGCCCGACGAGAGAAACCACCGTGGCCAGGAGCCCGCTGAGCGGGTCAAGCCACAAAGCCAGCGTGAGTTGTCGTCCGCCAATGGAGAGCCACGGCAGCGAGACCTGCCCATGCTTTCCCTGGATTGCGCTCAGCAGGCCAAAGACTGAAACAATGCTCGCGCCCGCCATCGCTGCTACGGCAAGTCCCGACGCCAGGCGCCCAAAGCGCGACAAGCCAACCGCCAGGAGCGCGAAGGCCACAAGCGGAAAGCAGGGAGCGAGCCAGAAAAGCGCCGTGCCACTCATTGTTTCAAATCCTTTAACGCATCGACGTTCGTAGTGCCGCGCTGGCGAAAGACGAGCAACATCAAAGCCAGCCCGGCGGCCATCTCGATAGCCGCGATAGTCACAATGATAATGACAAACACCTGCGCATCATAATTATCTGGCTTCACAAAGCGCCAGAACGCGACAAGCGCAAGCATAGCCGCGTTGAGGATAATCTCAACACTCATCAGTACCATGAGCGCGTTGCGCTGTGACAGAACGCCAGCGACACCAACACCAAAGAGCAGTGCGCTCACAATCAGATAGGGTACCAGTCCTGGCCCACTCATGCGTGTTCTCCTTGTGTGTTCTGGCGAGGTGCCGAACCTTTGTGCTCGACGGCGATCAATGACATGCCGCATTTGGGGCAATGTCCGGGCTGAGCTTGGCGTACCTCAGGATGCATCGGGCAGGTATAGACTTGCCCCTCGCTATCAGTCCTGTTAGCAGCCCTGGCCTCGGCTGCATTCGTATGCTCCGCTTGTTGCGGTCCCGTCGGACGTTCTCTCTTCGCCAGAATAACCGCGCCCGCGATCCCCGCCAGGATCAGGAAAGCCGCCCCCTCGAAGCCGATCATGTAGCGTGAAAGCAGCAGTTGTCCGACAGCGCTCGTCGCATCCTGGGTCGGACCGCTCAGTGAGATTGGCCACGGTGTTTTTACGATCAACACACTCAACAAAAGCGCCGAGGCAATGCCTAACGCGATAGCCCAGGGTAATTGTGAGGTAGACATCGCCATATCCACCATCATTTGATAATTCTGTCGCGGCGTCATCCCGGACATATTCATGTCATGGTTGGCCATATCCATGTTCTGACCATCGTGACCGGACGCGTCCATCATATGCGCATGATCGCCCGTCGTTTGAGGCGGAGATATGCTCTGCTCACCGTCGCTCATCCCGTTAACCATGCCATCATCTTCATGCATTGCGTGTGACATCTCGTGGCCATGGTGACCACCCATGTCCGCTGGAGAGGGTACAGCCATGGCAGCGTTGTGCATATGCTGTTCGTCCTGCGTTTGAGACGAAGCGCGATCATGCGCCGAGAGAAGCTGCATGCCGCATTTGGGGCAATTGCCTGCCTGGTCCTGTTGCACCTCCGGGTGCATCGGGCAGGCCCAAGCAGTCACCATCTTTTCCTGGGGAGCTTCTTCCTCTGCTGGCGGCTTGCCACGGGGCATGTGCATGGAGAAAGCGCCGAGGCCGGGCATGTGCATATCGCGTTTCATGCCCCACATCATCTCACCACCGGGATCCGTCATCACCAAGACCATGAAAAGCACCATGACCAGCATACCGCCTACGTTCATCATCACCTGGATGGCGGCAAGCAAGTCGGCATCCAGGAGAATGAACAGGCCGGCCAACGCCACAAAGCTTGCCATCAAGGCCAGACCCGCTCGATACATGCTCATGGTCAGGATCATACCTGCCGCGGAAAACACGACAACAGCGGAGAGCGCAATAAAAATGGTCCATTCGATCACTCCGTTCATCGGCTCCCTCCTGGTATGAGCAACGTGAGGATTCCGACCAGCGTGATATTCACCAGCGAGGCCGGCAACAAAATCTTCCAACATAGGGTCAGCATCTGGTCATTGCGTAGCCTTGGCAAGAAACGTCCCAGCCACAAGACGACAGCGGCCAGCAGAAATGTTTTGATGGCCAACCAGAGCGGCGCGGGCAGGAACGGCCCCTGCCAACCGCCAAAGAAGAGGATCACACCCATACCCATCAACAACAAGAAGATGGCATCGAGGGCCCATGTGAACAGCAAGAGGCGCGGGCCGGAATATTCCGCGAAGACGCCCCCCTCGAGTTCGCTGCCAGCGAGTGCACTGTCAAAGGGATGGCGGAACGTCACAAAGAGAGCGGCCAGCAAGTAGATCACCAGCCCCAATGGCTGCCAGACGACATACCAGAGAGCCGCCTGTGACTGCACAATCTGCTGCGTTGCCAGCGATTGAGCCGCCATCACCGGACCGATAGCCGCGAAACCAATCGGCACCTCGTAACTGATCAGGTATGCCGCGGCCCGAAACGTGCTAAACAGGCCCTCCTTCGAGTTCTGACTCCACCCGGCATTCATCAGAGCAACGACAAAAGGACTGAGCAGCACGATAAAGTAAAAGAGGCCGATGGAAGGATTGAAGCCAACCAGGTTTGGGCCAAGCGGCATCACCAGCGCTGTCAATGCCACAACAGCAATGGCGATGAATGGGGCCGAACGAAACAGAAAGTAATCAGCGTGGCGCGGCACCAGATTTTCCTGATGCAGCAGTCTCCAGGCAGAAGCAAGCGGCAAAAGGAAGGCTGCACTGGCTCGGCGCGGGCCAAGCAGGACAAGCTGCTGAATGACGGCGATACAATAGGTGCCAACGCACAATCCCAGTAATATGAGCAATGAAGTGAGAAGCGCACTCATCCGTCCACCTCCGCCAGAGCAAGATCGAGGCTGGCAAGAATGATTTCCGCGTCGGCGAGTTTCTGCCCCGCGAGGAGCTCCGGCAACAGTGGGAGCAGAGCCGCCGAAGGCGCTTGCCACTCGACATGCCCGGGCTTTGCGCCACCGTCACTTTTCACGTGGATACCGATACACCCTCTTGGCCCTTGGACGCTTGCGTGCGCTTCGCCAACGGGTATGTCCCAATGTGCAGCGTGTGTGGCAACAGATGGGTGCTGCTCCAATACGGCCACCGCGCCGCGGAGATCACTGGCAGTTTGCTGTAAACGCGTCACAACCCGATCTTGCACATCGCCAACACCATGCTCGCTGGCCAAGAGGACAGGTCCACTTACATTGCGCTCTCTCAGGTCTGCGGCGGCCAGTTCGCCTATGCCCCGTGTACGCAACTTCAACCACCGGTTGCGCTCAATGGATGTGCACAGGGCCTCAACGTCGCTTGCAAGCCGGTGCAGTTTTGCCACAACCGCCGCGTCAACCCGCATGTGCTCCTGGCGTTGCGGTAATAACCAGGTCCTCGGCCGCTGTCGCCACACCTGCGCCAGACAGACCTCGTAGGCGTTCGCGAGCTGATACGAGCGGTCGCTAAAGTGCGCGTCAGAGAGCAGGCGCATGAAGCGTACCACCCACCAGAGGTAATTGCGGGCGCGCTCAAGGGCAAGGGCAGCCTCGCGCATCGACACTGTTGCCGGCGAGGGCTGCCAGCCTTGCAGCTGTTCCAGCACGCGCACATAGGCAAGCTGGCACGCGAGAGGCGCGAGTGGATCAAGAGTACGCGATAACGTGAGGGCTTGTTGCCAATGTGCTTGCAGCATGGCCTGCGCAATACCGCGATGCGCATAACCTGACTCGACCTGCGTGGCAAAGACTTGTTCGCCGTCACAGATGAGCAAGACCCGCAATGGACCGGCGGTAAATGGCTGGATAGGTCCGAGACTCAGCACCACCAGTTCGGTTGCCATCTCCTGTTCCGGTTTGGGTGGCAATTGAATCGTTTCCACATCCGGCACCTGTGCCTCTGTGAGCGTGAGTTCCATCCAGGGAGCGGGGTCCAACATCGCATCATGGATATCTGCTCCTGAAGACGCTTTCATGCGACGTGCTCCCGGAAAGAGCTCATCGAGATCAGCGATATCCGTAGCTGCTCTCGGGTCTAGTTCTCCTGCTTGCTCCTCGACGAGCAGAACATGCGCAGGTTGTGGCAGGGCCTCTGCGATCTCGACAATGGATGGCACAAGTTTGCGACTCACCGGAGCAATGATGAGCAGGATATCGGCATGTCGCGGTGAAGCAACCGCTTGAATGTATGGGCTGGACCCGGCAAGAGCCGCCAGAAGATGAGCGCCATGGCCACCGTCTATGGCAAAATAGCGATTCAGCAGGAGCCTTCGTCGTACGGGAAGTTGTGGGTATGTGTCTGGCTTCACAGCAGTTCTCTCACCGTTCCCAATCAAAGGCGCCTTCTTTCCAGGCAAAAAAGAGTGCTGAAGTCAGGATGGCGACAAAGACGAACATATCGAAGAAAGCGACCAGTCCAACCCGTTTGAACACAACGGCCCAGGGGAACATGAACACCATCTCCATATCGAACGCGACAAAGAGCAGTGCCACCACGGCATAGCGCAAGCGAAACTGCACCCAGGTCTTGTGGCCGGTACGCCCACCATGCTCAGGGGGAGGATTCTTGTCTGCTGGTCGCCTCTTCGGGCCTACGAGTCGGCCAACGGCCAGCGCGAGCAAGCCAAGCAGAAGTGCGACGACCAGCATGACACCAGCAATGGCAAAGGTTGCGTGTATACTACTATCCATGGTACACTCCTCTTTCCTACTCTTTGTGCCGTACGCGACCACATGCTCACCCTACCTCTAAGCGCTGCTTGCAGCTCTACCCCTCGCGACTATGATCCTTAGAAAATTATAGGAACTCATAATGATAATGCAAGGTCATCAATAATCTCTGAAGTGGTTTACCATAATGAAAGACAGTCAGAATCCGTTCCTTGAGGGACGCTGACCGTCCTTCAACGCTACATGAGCTTAGACTACGTGGTTACTTCGCGACCGTGTAGCCGGTGTCATCGAGAACTTCCTCGATCTTGTCCAGCGTCACTTTGTGTGCGTCGTAGTCGACGTGGACGGTTTTCGTTGGAATGTCGACCTTGACGGTACTGACGCCGTCTACCTTAGTCAGCGCACCCTCGATGGCGTGCTGGCAATGCTCACATGAAATGTCCGGTGCAACAAGGGTCGTTGACTCCATGATGCCTTTTCTCCTTTACACTAATAGAACTCTACATGCGAGGCTACTGATTGCTCGCATGACTGCCCGCGATCGTATACAGCTGGATCAGCTCTTGAACGACTTCATCCTCGCGATCACCTTTGATTCCTTCGGGAACGCAGGTTCGCAGGTGACCCTCCAGAATAATCGACTCGAGCTTCTCCAACGCTTTGCGTACAGCGTGGGTCTGCCGTAAGATGTCAATGCAGTACTTATCGTCCTCCACCATCTTACGTATACCAGTAATGTGCCCCTCGATATATGAGAGCCTTTTCAGCACATCCGGCTTCCGATCTTCTTGCATGTTTCTCTCCTTTGCTTATCTGCAGGCAAGCAGGTGCTTACTCTCCTCTGACGAGGCCATTCCTCTCATGCGAGCGCACACTCCTGTGCGATTGCATGTATCATAGTGGATGGAACACGTACTCCGCGCATCGTTTTCTCTCACCTTCCAAACCGCCGTAGTCGTAACGAATTCGTGACCACTGTGACCGACGAGAGCGCCATCGCCGCAGCTGCGAAAATCGGCGCGTTCTCACGTAAGAACGGTATCACAGGTGAGAGAATTGCCATGGGAATAAGTATGACATTGTAGGCGAACGCCCAGAAAAGATTTTGCTTAATCGTGCGCATGGTGGCCCTGGAAAGCGCCAGGGCGGTCGCCACGCTCTTCAAGTTGCCCTTCACCAGCGTGATATCGGACGCTTCCATCGCAATATCTGTACCGGTACCCATGGCGATACCAGCATCAGACTGGACCAGGGCGGGCGCATCGTTGATGCCATCACCGGCAAAAGCGACGACCAACCCTTGCTCCTGCAACCGTTTGACCTGGTTGGCCTTGTCCTCAGGTAACACCTCTGCCAGGACATGTTCAGCGGGAATGCCGACCTGAGCCGCGATAGCCTGTGCGGCACGCCGGTTGTCGCCGGTGATCATCCAGACGGCAAGCCCCTGCTCACTCAACTGCTGTACAGCTTCCACCGAGCCAACCTTGACCGTATCGGAGACCGCGACCAGCCCGACTACCTCGCCATCGATGGCGGCAAGCATCACTGTCTTCCCCTGCCCTTCCAGCACCTCCATGTCTGCCTCCAAAGTAGTGAAGGCGATAGCACGTTCGCTGAGCAGACGCCGTGTCCCCACAAGCACATCGTGTCCTTCAACCTTTGCCTCCAGACCGCCTCCGGCAATTGCAGTGAAGCGCGCGGGAGAGGTATTGAGGACTAATCCACGCGCCCTGGCCCCCTCAACAATGGCGGTAGCGAGGGGGTGTTCGGAACCCCGCTCCGCTGTGGCAACCAGCCGCAGCATCTCATCCTCATTCTTGCCGGAAAGTGCGACCACGTCGGTCAGTTCGGGTTTGCCCTTTGTAATCGTGCCCGTTTTGTCGAGCAGCACGGCGCGTACCGCCTGAATACGCTCCAGGCTCTCGCCTCCGCGAATCAGGATACCTTTTTCAGCGCCCTTACCGGTCCCGACCATAATAGCCGTCGGTGTGGCAAGTCCCAATGCACATGGGCAGGCAACCACCAGCACTGCGACCGCTGCGATGATCGCGACGATCCAGGGATTGTTCATCGCCGCCATGGCGCCGACCTGGGCAGGGGAGGCAATGAGATGGCCGACGACCGCCCACCCGATAAAAGTGAGCGAGGCAATGACCAGCACAGTTGGCACGAAAATGCTGGAAATGGTATCGGCCAGGCGTTGGATGGGTGCCTTCGAGCCCTGCGCCTGCTCGACCATGCGGATGATGCTCGCCAGCAGCGTATCCGCTCCTACTTTCGTGGCGCGCATGCGCAGGAGACCGCGCTGGTTGATGGTCGCACCGATCATCGGGTCTCCCTCGCCCTTGTCAACGGGCAGGCTTTCGCCGGTAATCATAGACTCATCGACTGATGATGTGCCAGCAATGACCACGCCATCAACCGGTATTTTCTCGCCCGGGCGCACGACCAGTTCATCGCCAACCTGCACCTGCTCGATGGGCAACTCGACCTCTTTCCCGCCACGCACGACGTGAGCGGTATGCGCCTGCAAGCCCATCAGTTTCTTGATGGCCTCGTTCGTCTGCCCTTTGGCGCGAGCCTCCAGATACTTGCCCAGGAAAATCAAGGTGATGATTAACGCGGCCGTGTCATAGAAGGTCGTTGCGCCAACGACTTGTGGAAAGAAAGTCGCAACCACGCTCATTGCATACGCCGCCGTCGAGCCAACCGAGATCAGCGTATCCATGTTTGCGCTGGCGTGGCGCAGCGTCTTGATGGCCCCGCGATGGAATTCCCAGCCGACAATTGCCCAGACAGGTGTGGTAAGCGCGAGCAACAGGTAATTCTCGCCGGGAAACGCGTGCATGAAGAACATGCTGAGGATCACGATAGGTACAGTGAGGATACTCCCCAGGATGAGCAGATTGCGTTTGCGGGTTATCTCCGCCTGCCTGCGTTTGCTCTGCTCATCCACCTGTGAAGGACCAACCGTTGAAGGATGCAGGTCGGCAAGCGCAGTTGTACCTGGCTCAACCTGAGACGAGCGCGGCAACGATGGCGCAGCCGTTTGTTCAGTCGCTTTATACCCGACGGCCTCCACTTTCTGCACCATCTGCTCTATGCCGGTCTGTGTCGGGTCGTAGGTAACAGTCGCTTTCTCAGTGGCAAGATTGACACTGACATCCTTTACCCCCGGGACCTTCTTCAGCCCCTTCTCAATACGCATGGCGCAGGAGGCACAAGTCATGCCTTCCAGGTCCAAAACGGTACATGTATCTGTCTCCGGTTCCTGAACGACCGGTTTCGATGGTTGAGGGACAACCAGAAGTGTCGCTTTATAGCCCACCGCGTCTACCTTCTGTACCATCTGCTCAATGCCGGTCTGCAGCGGGTCAAACGTGACAGTCGCTTTCTCGCTGGCAAGGTTGACGTTCGCATCCTTTACCCCCGGCACTTTCTTGAGTCCTTTTTCGACGCGCATAGCACAGGAGGCACAAGTCATGCCTTCAATGGCAAAAACCGCCTGGCCCTCCGTCGTTGCCGGAGCCTGCGAATTGACAGCGTTCCCTTCAGAACGCACCGTTTCAGTAGCCATAACTATTACCTTTATATGTTCGCTGTATTAACCCATACCCCCTGGTAGGGGGTGTTTATAGTATACAGCGCGTTGTCACTACTGTCAAGGAGTTCTCTCAATGTCCCCGGGTCTGTGGCAAGAATCTTTTGCCGCTGCATCTCTCCCTTGATCCCTGCCGGCATGCTTTCTACTCCCGATCTTGCGATAAAATTACTCATCCGCACACTATCTCAGACCATTGTAAAAGTCTCCTTCCTGATGCACGAATTGAGAGAAGAGTATGCAAGCATCGACAATGCCAAGGCTCTCCTGATAAGTACGACAAGGTAGTGGCGAAAAAGAGAATGATATAGGAGGAGTAGGGCATCATTGTGTTGAGAGATCGGGGATATCATGGTTCATTGTCCGCATTGTGAGAGCAATGCATTGGAACGCAACGGTCGGGGCCCCAACGGCAAGCAGAAATATCTCTACCGTGCAAGCCCTCGGCAAAGCCGAGAAGAGCCGACCCCACATGCCTACTCTAACAAACGTCGAGCGGAGATCCTGCGTGCCTTATGAAGAGCGTAGTTGTCTTCGAGGGCAAGAGCGGACGTTTGGGGTTTCGCGTCAGACGGTTGCGGCTTGGGTCAAAAAACCGCTCAGCTTCCTCCTTGAGCGAGACCGTGATGATACCTGCTGACTAACCTGTACCTGCCCGGTGCGATGGGTTTCACCGCAATCGTCTCGGTGCTCGGCCTGGTACTGACCATCTTCACCCTACCCGAGCCAAACCAGCGCTTGCTGGAAGAGATCTCTGGCGACTACCAGTTCATGGCTGAGGAGCAACGCGAGCAGGTGCAGGTCTGCTACCTGGCAAAGGGATAAGTAAGCAACACACATCTTTTCAATCAGTTTCATGTGGAACGACACAAAATCGGTTTAGTAGACTTTGTGCCGTTCCACATGAAACTGATTTATGTATTCTGATACAAGTTCCATACGCCAATGGCATAGTGCAGGATAGCTCCCTGATCGCCGACAGCCCATCCCTCTGTGGATGAAAGCATCGCAATACTCCATAACGTCTGGCTAGTGGGGCTGTGCACCAGGGTCCAGGTGCCATTGAGAACATGGACGATGAGGCCGTCTGAGCCAACCGCCCAGCCCTCACTGGCTGAAACCATCGCTATCCCGTAGAGGCTATAGTAAGAGCTGCTGGGAGGACCGGCGAAACTGGTGTCCTGTTGCCACCTGCCCTGGATATACCGCTCAACCAACGCCTTCTCAGGATGAGCAGGATGGGGACCAGTGCCACCGGAAAGGCTGCCAACAGCCCACCCTTCGGTCGGCGAAATCATGGCCATGCCGGCGAGGCGCGAATTGACAAGATCGGTCCTCTCCCGTATCCAGTGGCTGCCATTATAGTGCAGAATGACTTCGGGATCGTCCCCATCAAATCCACTGCCGCTGAAATCAATTCCGTCCAACCAGACGTTGGTAGTTGAGAGGGCGACGATGGTCTTTGGGAGGACCGAGGCAAAGGCTGGGTCGTTCACTGGTGTCCATGCGTTGCCATTGTAATGAAATGCTGGCGCGTTGCCTTTGCTCCCGCTCCATCCAGAAGATCTGCCATCGCCCACGATCCAGCCGTCGCTGGCTGTGCGCATAAAAACGCTGAAAAGAGCGGAATCTCTGAAACTGTCCAGGACCCACTGGCCTCCGATGTAATGGAGTACGATTCCGACAGTCACGCCGTCGGCATTGGGAGGAAGCACGGTGTTGCCCACTGCCCAACCATCGGTTGCCGAAATCATGGAGAGGCTGCGCAGGATGATACCAGGGCAGTGGGTACCACAACCCAGGCGGCTTTTGAGATTCGGCGGCAGCGGCGCTGGACTCCAATGGCCCTGCCAGTAGTGGAGGATGACCGGGTCTCCATACTCCGGTGAGTTATCAGAGACAGACGGTTGGTGAAGCCGGGTCACGCCGACGGCCCAGCCTTCGTTCGGCGAAACCATCGAGATGCTGTTCAAGATAAAATGGGTCAGGTCAATAGGAGTACCGCTCTTGCCCAGGAGTTTCGGCTGGGAGCCTGGCAGGCGAAAAATGATGGCGGCCAGCAGGATGATGATAAGCGCGGCAGCCAGCGCTGAAAAGTTGGCCAGGAAGCGACGTTTTCTCTGTGGAAACGCGGCGGCAGGGGCTGGCGGAGCTAAGGGCGCGGTGGAATCAGTGCGGCTGATAAGATTACGCATAATATCCTCTTTGGAGAATGGAGGCGTGCCCCCCTGCGGGAGCGCAAAAGCGCGGTGCAGGGCAGCCTCCGCCCGGTCGTAGATGGCAAGTTCGGCCCGGCAGGCGGCGCAAATCGCCAGATGCGCGTGGAGCGCTCTGGTCTTCTCTTCACTGAGCAGATCATGCGCAGCCAGTGGCAAGAGTGGCGAGCAGGCGGCACAATCCGGGGACGGGAGATGATGGTTCGAATTCATGAGCGCGACCCCTCCTGGTTCTGGGCGAGATAGGCATCACGTAAGCGCTGCTTGGCGCGTGAGAAACGTTTGGCGACAGCCTGAGGCGACGCACCAACGATCTGACCAGCTTCGGCGGCAGTGAAGTCATGCACAGCAATGAGGAGCAGACAAGAGGCATCAGTCGGCGAGAGCGAAGCCAGCGCCGCATGCACGGCCTGGCTCTCGGCGATCCGACTCTCAAACGAGGAATCCTCACATGCCGCTATGCTTGAGCTATCCAGTGGCAACCAGTGGATACGTCGGCGACGGCGCAAGGCGGAGCAGGCACGATTGTAGGCAGCATGAAAAAGCCAGCGGCGAATGCCGGCATCGTCTTCGCCGGCGGCATCAAAGGGAGGGAAGCCCCGCTGTGCCGTTCGCCAGGTATCATAGAAGGTATCTTGCATCAAATCACGAGCCTGCTCATCATCGCCGATAATGCCTCGCAGAAACGTATAGAGCGGCCACTGGCAGCGATCCAACAGAGCCGTGATCTGTTCTAGCGAGAACTGGCGCGCGAGGTCAGGCGGATCAGACATGCGCATCTTGCCCTCTCTTTCGCAACGGTTTGGTGTTACTATCCTTGCTAACGCACGAGAGAGACAGATTTGGACAGATAAGGGAAGAATTATCGGGTAGTGGATCGCGGAAGAATGCTAGCCCACTCAAGGTTGTAGCGATGAAGAAAGAGGTTCAGACAAGCCTCATGCATCACCAGTGATTTGGAGAAGGAGAGCGTTTTACGGACAAAGCGAGCCAGGCGTTGTCGGAGTGTATTGTTCCAGCGTTCCAGCGCGCCCCGTTTCACCTGTTTCCTTTCCTACCGCTGTATGCTGCTCTTCTGGGATCACGGCCTGATACGCTCCCCAGAAATCGGTGAAGCAGTGACCGGTACGGTAGGCAAGTGGAATGGCCTCCCACAAACGGCGACAGGTGGCTTGGCTGCGATCCCCAAGGGCATCCGCGACTACTTGCCGCGTCTGGCGACACAAGGCGGTCCAGATCCAAGCTTGGTTCGTCTTTTTCGCCACAAAGGACCAGAGCTCATCCAATTCCAGGATCGTCGAAGCCGGATTGGTGGCATCGGGTGCTCTCAGGGTC
>Ga0209647_1003214_pt1 | contig 12751 bp, 10 predicted proteins | sample GraSoi_2013_60cm_FD_185827 | JGI IMG/M metagenome (GOLD analysis project Ga0209647, IMG submission 185827) | Grasslands soil microbial communities from the Angelo Coastal Reserve, California, USA - Sample 9_17_2013_60cm (SPAdes) (version 2) | ecosystem: Environmental > Terrestrial > Soil >... | reverse complement strand
ACTGCACGCCTTACAACCGATAGCTACCACCCCGGCAGCGTTGCCATTAGCAGAAATGCGGCCGGTCAACGAGATATCCTGGGCGTTGTCGCAAATCACCGGGGTCAAAGCGCAGGTGCCAAAACATCTGTATGCGCGCTATGATACGCTCGTTGCAGCCCTGCATAGCATTCGTCTGGGTGAGGAATTGCCCAGGGTAGTGATCCACAATGATTGCCATCCTGGCAACGCGGTTCGCACAACAGCGGAACAAGTGGTCCTGATTGACTGGGAAGGAGCGGGACTTGGGCCGGCCGTCCTCGATGTAGGCTTTCTGCTGTCTTCATGCGAAACGGAATCTCCCTGGACACCACCACTTCCTCCTGACCCGGCGCGTGTAGCGGCAGTTGTAGATGGCTACTACCAGTACCATACGCTGACTCCCGCGGAACTGGAGTATTTGCCGGATGCTATCCGCTTTCGCGCCATCGTGTACGACGGCGCGTGTAGTTTTGCCGCCTCCATTGCCAGGGATGGAAAGGAAGATGAAGATTTGTGGTGGTGGCGCTACAATGCCGCGGACGAGATTACGGAGCGCGCGAGAAAACAGTTTGAAAGGAATTACGAGGTTGAATCCGATCAGCCAGGGGAAACATGGCGTGTTTCCCCTGGCTGATCATCTTACCCTTTCGCGGCGGCCCTTTCGCCTTTGCGCCGCTTCACCTTGACCTGGTGATCTTCTTCGTCTTTCTCCTGTGCTGTCTTCAGTGCCGGTACAAGTGCGGCATTGAGCACCTGCTTGATATCGGAGGCGTAGACGAACTTCATCTCCTCGCGCAGCTCTTTGGGCAAGTCTTCTAGCAGGTCTTGCTCGTTCTTCTTGGGCAGGATGACCGTGCGAATGCCCGAGCGGTAAGCCGCCAGCACCTTCTCCTTGGCGCCACCAATCGGCAGTACTTTGCCTCGTAGAGTGATTTCGCCTGTCATGGCGACATCGGAGCGTACCTTGCGGCCACTTGCCAGCGAGACCAGCACTGTGACCATCGTCACGCCTGCCGATGGCCCATCTTTGGGAATAGCCCCGGCGGGCACATGAATATGTACCTGCTGACCCTCAAAGACGTTCTGGGATAAACCCAGCGCCTCGGCATTCGAGCGCACATAGCTGAGCGCAGCCATGGCTGATTCCTTCATCACATCGCCCAATTGCCCGGTCAACGTCAACTGGCCATCTTTCCCAGGCATTACGGCCGCCTCGATGAAGATGATCTCGCCTCCTACCGAGGTTACCACCAGGCCGGTAGCAATACCCGGGCGATCTATACGCTCGGCTGCCTCCTCAAAGAATCGCTGCCTTCCCAGGTATTCTGAGACCTGGTCGGCCGTTACATTGATCGGGGTCTCTCTGCCCTCGGCGATCTGCTTCGCTATCTTGCGGCAGAGCGAGCCGATCTCGCGCTCCAGGTTGCGTACGCCGGCCTCGCGTGTATAATCGCGTATGATACGGCGCAATGTATCGTCGTCTAACGTCAGTTCGTCCTTCTTGAGGCCGTTGGCTTCAAGCTGCTTAGACAGCAGGTAGTTGCGAGCGATATGCAACTTCTGTTCTTCGGTATAGCCAGAGAGTTCCAGGATCTCCATGCGATCGCGTAACGCCGCCGGAATGGGCTCCAGCGAGTTGGCTGTGGCGATAAACATCACTCTGGAAAGGTCGAAGGCCAGGTCCAGGTAGTTATCGCGGAAGTTATAATTCTGCTCAGGGTCCAGCACTTCCAGCAGCGCGGAGGAAGGATCACCGCGCCAATCAGCCCCGACTTTGTCCACCTCATCCAGCATCATCACGGGATCATTAGACTCGACGCGGCGCAGTGTTTGAATAATGCGTCCCGGCATCGCCCCAATGTAGGTGCGGCGATGCCCGCGAATCTCGGCCTCGTCACGAATGCCACCGAGAGACATGCGTGCGAACTTGCGCCCCAGGGCCCGCGCTATAGATTGTCCCAGCGATGTCTTGCCGACGCCGGGAGGACCCACAAAACAAAGAATCGGCTCGCGGTTGATCTGCCGGCGCGCCTCTGCTGACTGGAGCGGCTGTGTAAGACGCCGCCCGTTGCCTGCCGTACTCGTTTCCTCTGCGGCCACCTCTGCATCGTGTTGAGCGTGTTCGGCCAGGCGCTCTTCTTTCAGGCGGCGGACCGCCAGGTACTCAAGGATGCGGTCTTTGATCTTCTCCAGGTCGTAATGATCCTGGTCGAGCACCTGCCGCGCTCTTGGTACATCTATCTCCTCACCTGTACTCTTACTCCAGGGCAGGCTTGTCAGTAGCTCCAGGTAGGTGCGAATGATACTATATTCGGGTGAGACGGTTGGCAACTTCTCAAGGCGAGAGAGTTCGCGATTTGCCTCTTTCAAGGCCTCTTCCGGCATTCTGGCCTCTTCGATTTTCTGGCGCAGCTCATTGACGGTGGCCTGTTCTTCGCTTTCCTCGCCCAATTCCCGCTGGATTGCCTTGAGCTGTTCGCGCAGCAGGTATTCCCGCTGCACTTTGGTCATCTCTTCCTGTGCGCTTGTCTGGATCTTCTTCCCTAGCTCGAGGATCTCAAGCTCATGAGTCAGGTAGCTACTCAGTTCTTGCAGCTTGGCACGCACCGAGTCAAGCTCCAGTAGCTTCTGGCGCTGCTCCAGTTCCATCTGCACAAAGGTAGCGATGATATAGACGACCTGGCGCGGCTCTTCTAAATTTAGCGCGTGGGCGGCAACCCCCTCTGGCATGTATTGCACAAGCGTGATCAATCTCTGGAAGTAACTGATTACGTTGCGCTTGATGGCCTCTGTTTCCTTGTCCTCTTCCTCCACGTCTGGTCGGACCGTCACATGAGCTGCCAGGTAGGGTTTTTCTTGCGTGAACTCGCCAATCTCGACGCGTTCCAGACCCTGCACATATATCTGAATGTTGCCGTCGGGCATGCGAATCATGCGCACAACACGCGATACCGTGCCGGTATTAAAGATGTCCCTGGGTCCTGCTTGCTCTATGTCGCTAGATTTCTGTGCCACCAGTACAACCATGCGATTGCTGCGCATCACGTCGTCAATGAGGCGAATAGAGCGCTCCTGGCCAACGCCCAATGACTGCACAGAGAGAGGATAGACGACAGTGTCTTTCAATGGCAAAACAGGCAAGATCTCAGGAATGCTCGATTCTTCTTCGTCTCCTGTGTCGCGGGGCGCCTCTTGCTCCCCGGTAGTATATTCGTCCCCGGCGGAACTCTCCTCCTGATCGCGGCTCTCACGCGAATCGTCTGGCTTTTCCTCCTCAATATTGGCCTGTTCTTCTGTATCAGGATTCTCCTGTGTGTCTGGAACACTGACAGGTAGTGTTTCTTCTGCCTGGCCTGTCTCTTTCGACTCCTGGCTAGCTTGATCTTTCTGCATAAAACCTTCTCAATCTGGACGACTACAAGAGGCAACATTTAGGATGACGTGCTCTCTTGGTTCCATGCCGCTCCCACTTTTATGGGTTATTTCCTCTCTAAGTTCCTTGAATATGCAAACGCTCTGGCTTGTTTTGAGGTAACTTGGGAAGGTCCACCCACAGGAACCCATTTTCATAGCGTGCCGTTACTGCCTCGCGGTCAATTGGTTGAGGCACAAGGACGACGAAACGGAATGGGCCATAGCGGATCTGCGCTTCCTGATAATAGAGGTTTTCCCCGTGTTCATGGTCATCACGCCGCTCGCCACTCACCACAAGGGCATCTTCATAGAGGGTAACCTCGATCTCCTCTTCACTCATCCCGGCCAGTTCGATTTTTACCGTCATGCTTTCCGCTGACTCGTGTATGTCGGCTAGAGGCCGCCATGTTACCGAACGTTGAGTGAGCTGGCTTTGTCGTAGAGCTTCCTGCAGCAGTTGTCGATAATGATGTTCTAACTGCTGCTGTGAGCCATCGGTATAACGATAAGTCACATAACGGTAACGCATGCGCATAGTTTGTTACCTCAAAAAAAAGAAAATGGCAAAGGGTACAAAAACAGGGTGCTTTGTCTTTCGCCCTATGCCATTACTGCATTCCAAGTAAACACATGCTTTAATCAGAGTATTGGGAGGTCCTTTTCTCCTTCAGCAAGAGCTTTCTGACATTCGGGACAGAGGTATTCAAACTCAGAATGACTGTCCGAAAGCACATCGCTTTGGATAATACGCGCATAGCGTAGACGTGTAGCTTTGTTACACCTTGCACAATTGACGTATGTTTCCGAGATGGCGGTTCGTCGGGTTCCAAGAACATCTTCCTGCATAACCGACCTCTGCCTTTCTTTTGTGTTTCAGTAGTCACAAAGGACTGTTGACAGGTCGCAAACTGGAGACGTAATTGTATCACCAGCGTATTCATTATGGCATGTGACAGAGAAAATTGCAAGGTGTTTGGCCGCATAGCGATGGTTTTACTTATTTCCTTGCGGTTTTCTTGACCCTTTGCTATAATGCAAACAAGTGATACTCGACACTGCTATTTTGACCGCTGAGCAACATAGTGCGTGATTGCTATCAATATCAACAAAGGCAAGCAAATGATCACGCAAGCAATCAAACGCTGGCTAAGCCAAATGTTGGCATGGTGGCCCTGGAGATCATCCGCGAAGACTGAATATGCTCCTACCACTGACTCTTTAAACAAGGGAGCCATACAGGGAGCGACGACGTGGCCGGCGACTGATGGCGTTGGAGTTGTATCCCAGCCCGAGATTGCTCCTCGCCGTCCGACTATCGAGGCATGGCCTGAACGTATTGTCCAGCCCTACCCACCGGCTCTGGAAGAACGAACTGCGCCACTTGCAGAAAAGACCAGAGAAGCCACACCTGACGCCCGTGAAGACCGGTCTTCTACTATTTCTCCTACGCCAGAAAAACATTTAGAGTTCCTACGCTTTCTGGTCAAGCGCGGCATTGTCAATGAAGGCTTTGCCGAAGGAAAAGTACCGGACCAGTACAGGAGAGAGTCGTGAGGTACCCCCACACCCCTACATGTTGTGAACCGATATCGTCTTACATGTAGGGGCGACCTTGCGGTCGCCCTGCAAGTCGCCCGCGCCGCCTAGGGCGTGGGCAAGGGTCGCCCGTGCCGCCCCAGGGCGGGGGCAAGCCCCGCCCCTACATTTCGTGAACTACTCCGTGGTTGCTGGCCGGGGCTGCGTTTCTTTTTCGGGAGCGGCCCGGTATCCATTCTGCGGCAGCTCGATCTTCTGATCCTCTTCAGCCATCTGCTGTAGAACGCGCTGTCGCACGAATAAATAACTGGCAACAATGGCAGCAGTGAGGCCAACACTAAAGCCAAAGATGGCCCAGAAACTACCTTTTTGTTTACGTACAGGCTCTAGCAAGCCTTCACCACGCTCGGCCAGGTCTTGCGCGGCCTTGCTACTACGTTTTGCTATGCCGGAAGTGATCTTACTGCTGCGCTCCACGAGTTCGTCCGTCAGCTGGCTGCCGCGTTTCACCAGCTTACTGCCGCGCTCTGATAGTTCTTCGGTCAGGTGCTCACCGCGTTTGAGCATTTCGCGACGCCATTCTTCGCCCACTTTACGCATTTGCTCTGCAATCTTGAGGCTCTGTTCGGCATTCTCATTGAGCGCTACGCGCAACTGAACCGCCTGCGCCTGCAATTGACGAGCCTGTTCCTGCAACTGCCGGGATTGCTCTGCAGCAAGTTGACGGCTGGCCTGCGCCAGCTCATCCAGTCGCTGGCGAGCAGCGGTTTGTGTAGTAACTGCAGTATTTTGTAACTCCTGCGAACGCTGGCGCAACCGTTCTACGATGGTATTGGCGATTGGGCCCAGCACAGTAAGCGCGAGTAGCGCTACACGTAGCCAGCGGCTTCCCTCTCGTTCGTTGTTCTGATTGTTCGTCTGCATATGATAGTTTCTCCTCTATGCGCTCTCCCTAACGTTCAATTTGATTCGGTTTCGCTCAATCTCAAGCAAGGCATACAGATAGTATCCACACCCGTGTAGTAGCCTGGAAGAGATCGAACGCAACATGAGGCACACAAATCATAGTATGTCAGGTTGAGCCGTTATATGTCAAGGCAAGTGAGGGCGCCAGTGATCCTTAGAAGTCCTCGATAGCAGACTCGCTCAGACGCAGTACCAGGCGGCAGAAATGGAGCATCGCTGCGGCAGATTCTAAATAAGCTTCGTCGCTGGCCGTGGCTAGCTGACTTGCGGTTGCCTGGCGGCGTAGGGCACGCAGAACTACCATCACATCTTCCTTGGAGGACCTGTCGAGGTCACCTCGCTGCATCAAACGAATCACCTGCGAGACTATTGAGTCGACTTCGCGGCGCATCATGCTCAAGTCATTCAGCCAGGCATCATCGTCTTCTGGCATACTACTATCCGCCGACCCATCATCCCAAAATAAATCGTCTGCGGCCTGCTCGCGCCATGTAGTGTCACTGCGTATCCCCTTGCGCGTTGGTTGGAGGTGAGTCTTGGGTTCTTCCTGTGTTACCCCTAGCTCATTCAGGAGGATAGCCAGTTCTTCTTCCCAGCCGGCCATAGAGACCCTTCCTTTCAATGACATGTGTGAGAGATTTCTTACATGTCCACACATATGCAATGAATGACTCTTTGTGAAACAACCACAAAACCACGTTGTCGGAGTATCCTGGCAACGCTTCGTCTGGCCAGTCTTCTCGTATTCCAAGACTAGGATACCAGATGTGTCAAGACAGAAATGCAGGGAAGCAGGCAGCGCCAGGTGCAATACATTTACGCTGGCAGCACGATCGCCGGGAGATGAGGAAGGACGGGCCATACGGCTGTCACAATGAGCGCAACAACCAGCCAGAGCGTGAAGTATACCTCGAGCGCTATCGTCTGTCGCATTGCCAGGTGCGAGCCAGCAGGCGTATCTGTACGCAGCACGCCACTTATCGCCACTGCCAATGTAGGCAGTGTCCAGAGGGTGAGGAGGAGGAGGTGAGGTGCATTCTTTGGGAGCGCCAGCACAATAATCAACGTATACGCTGCTGCCAGGAACAGCAAGTACAGAATGCGGCTCCAGCGTAAACCCAGCAGTGAAGCAAGGGTGTGTTTTCCCGCTTGAGCGTCGCTTTCGGCATCGCGCATATCATTGAGATGGATCACAGCCGTCGCCAGCAAGCCAAGTGGAATACTGTAAAGAAGCACACTACGATCGAGGTGGCCGGTCTGCACCATATATGCTCCAAGCGTGATCAGCGGGCCAAAAACTGCGAAGCAGACTAATTCACCAAGAGCGAGCGCAGAGAGCGACCGGGACGTCGCACTATAGAAGTAGGCGCAGAGGAGCCCGGTGAAACCAATCAGGTAGGTGAGTAATCCACCTGAAAAGGCTGTAATTGCGCCAAATAATACACCCAGTCCCAGGGCAGTGAGTCCAGCATACAGCACGTGTGTAGGTCGAATAAGGCCTTGTTGGATCAGCCCACCGGGACCAAGTGGATTGCTTATATCGATCCCTCTGAGATAGTCGTAATAGTCATTAACCAGGTTCGCTCCTACCTGGAGTAGTGCTACTGTAACGATAGTAGCAATGAAGCGTTGGGGGTGAAAATGTCCAAGTGGAGTTTTCGATGAGACACTCTGTATCCAGGCCAGTACGGTACCGACTACGACAGGCAAAAGCGAAAGGGCAAAGTAGGCGGGACGAATGCCATCCCACCACACATGGAGCCACTCGACCAGACTGCGGCGGTATTCTGCTGGCTGCACTACCAGCGGCACCGGCACCATTACGGCTTGGGTGGCGGCTACCGAGTGGACAGAGACTTCGGGTTGAAGTGTATTGATAGTCTGAAGTGATCCCAGTGGTATCGTTGGTACTTCTTCTGCTTGCACCGAATCCGCCTTGACAACTTTAGGGCCAGGCACCGGGACGCCATCCGCCGAACCTTTATTTTGCATAAGTTTGCATATGCCCCTTTCAGTATGTTTTTAAGGAATAGATATCCTGAAAGTATTACATCTTATAGACGAGAAATTGCCTCTGCCAGAAATACGTTTGGCTATTAATATCAGTATACAGTCCAGAGAATCATTCACCTTTTTGGCTGTTCCGCCGTGCCTTCATGCGCAAATTGACTACTTGGCTGGAAAAGGATAGAGCTATGAGGTGTGGTACTCTTGCAATGCCTGTTGCAAGGCAAGCATTGTCTTCTGTAACTGCGCCTGCCCTGCCGCTGTAGTCAGGTCTCCACGTGTCTTTTCCAATATTCCTCTTGCGGCATCCGTCGTGCGCCGCAGGCCTGCTGTAACGGCATCAGGAAAATCGATGCTGGTAAGGAGAGCATAGATGTCGTCCATGTAGCCCAGGAACAGCTCACAGCTATCGATGTTGCCCCGGCGCAATTGGTCCAGCAGGTAGCGTCTGAGTTCTCCTACGGCCTCTCCCAGCCCATTGAGATAGGCTGCCCAACCAATAGAGAGTTCCTGAGCTATAGGTAGGGGGCGACCCTGAACGAGTGCTGCGAAGGTCATGGCCTCGGCATATTCTTTCTGGGCGTCCTGTACGAAACCTGCGTAGAAGATATCTTGATGGTCCAGCAGGTCCAGTCTCATCTCTGCAAGCAGCGCCGCTGCTTGTGACATCAGTTCCCCGGCAGTATGGAACTCCTGTCGATGAGTTGCGCGGATACTATTGGCGCAACAACGAATGGCAGCCCGCGACCTGGGGAGTGCCCGCTCTCGCGCTGCATGCTTAAGCGTTAAATGTTCAATTGCTGCCTGGCCAACCTGATCCAGATTGTCGGTCATGAATGACCCCCTGTCCGTTTTCCACGACAAGCATAGCACGTAAGCCCGGCATCCGCAAGAGGTCTAACCTGGCAGGGCAACCTTCGCATCCACCCTGCCTGGAGGAACAGTAATGCCCATTAGAGCAATCGATAAACATCGATCTCTGGCGGAAAGCTCATGCTACTCAGGTCACCCACCCAGAAGAGTTGTTTCATCATTTCAGCGATGGCGTATAGCAGGTGTTGCTGGGCTGCCTCACGGCCACGTTCGAAAGCAGGGCCGCCACGATAGGCTGCCAGGGCTGAGAACCAGGGGTTCACAGGAGACCTCTCGCTCATGCGCACGATATACATCTCCATTTTCAACGCACCACTTTCAACAGGAACCATAATGCGCAGTTGCGGCTCCTGCTTGATGATATCCAGGCGATAGAAAACCCCGTAGTGGTCGCGCGATGCCTGGAAGATTGAGACTTCCGGAATGGAGTTCTCATCAAACTGTTCGTGCTTTGAGCGTTCCATCTCTACTCCTAAATCCGCCAGGAAGTTTTCAAGCTGCTCATCAATATTCATGTTCTCTACCTCTCTGCACCTTCCTTATGTGCATTCTCACCAAAGCTTTTGGGAAAAGAGAAGAAGGTGCGAGGACGCCTCGCGCTCCGGCAGGGGATTCCCCTTCACTCCTTTTCCACATCAAACAATCATCACCTCATTATTCCCTGCCTGCTGGCAAAAAGCGGAAAAGGTGAAAATATGTTCCCCTTTTCGGCTATGCTACAATAGGGGCGTATGCTGTCATACTTTAAGACGAGGAGCTAGAGATGGTTTCTGTTGGTGTCATCGGCAGTGGTGCCTGGGGCACCACACTTGCCCTGCTGCTGGCACGCAAAGGCAGCGTGACCACCCTCTGGGAGCATCGACCTGAGCGAGCCATGCAGATGCAACAGCAGCGAGAGAACACGTTTTTCTTGCCTGGCTGTCATTTTCCAGATACGCTGCGTGTCACCTCGGATATCGTGGAAGGTACCCAAAATAAGGACATACTCTTGTTCGTCACCCCTTCACAGCGCATGCGGGAGAACGTGCGCTTACTTGCTCCTTATATTGAACAAGAGACCCTGCTGGTGAGCGCCAGCAAGGGCATCGAAATAGACAGCCTCAAACGCATGACGGAGATCATTTGCGAGATCATGCCTCCGGCTCGCAGCCGGGTTGCGGCGCTTAGTGGCCCAAATATCTCGCGCGAGGTGGCCGAAGAAAAGCCGACTGCCGCCGTCGTAGCTGCTTACGAGCAAGAGATAGCGGTGCGCGCGCGTTCAATCCTCAGTACTGCGCATTTCCGTATCTATACAGCGGACGATGTAATTGGCGTTGAGCTGGGCGGGGCGCTCAAAAATATCATCGCTATTGGCGCGGGTTTCAATGACGGCATGGGTTATGGCGATAATGCAAAAGCTGCTTTTGTAACGCGGGGTCTGGCAGAAATAGCGCGCCTGGGAGTTGCTGCCGGGGCCAATCCGCTCACCTTCTCGGGCCTGGCTGGTATGGGCGATCTGATCGCCACCTGCGCCAGCTCCTTGAGCCGCAACCACGAGCTCGGACGGCGATTGGCGGCGGGCGAGAAACTGGAGGAGATACTGGCCTCAACGCGCACTGTAGCAGAAGGCATCTCTACTACCAGGGCAGCGCTACAAATGGCGGCACGCTACCACGTTGAGATGCCGATTACGCAACAACTCAGCCTGGTGCTCTTTGAAGGGCATGATCCCCGTAGAGCCGTGCCAGAGTTGATGATGCGCGACGGATTGTGCGAATTAGACCCGTGAGGCCCGGTTAGAGTATGTGGAATGCTTTCCCATACAGGAGTCTTTATTCACACAATCCCTTGCCGGATAGCATAAGCAACTGCGGCAGCACGCCCTGGGACATCGAGCTTGACAAAAATATTGCTCAGGTGACGATTGACTGTGCGCGGACTTATCACCAGTACCTCGGCGACCTCGCGGTCTGTATGCCCTTCAGCTACCAGGCGCAGCACTTCCAGTTCCCGCCCCGTGAGGTGAAGTACGAGCCTGTTGCCTGCTTCCCACTGCTCTATGTGGGGGATAGATATCGAACTGCGTGAAGCCTGCCCCTGGGTCGCTGGCTGGGTATTTTGTCTCGGGGATAAACCTGTCAAGGGAGTGTGTAATGCCTGCGCGCCATCCCGTTGCTCTAATTCACGCACCCCTTTTTGTACCGTGTCCACCAGGCTGGCAGCACGCTGCATGTGGTAGCGTAGAAAGAGTTCCCGTGCGCGATCGCACAGATCATGCAAGTGCGTTGGGGTGTGATCTGTCACAAGGGTGATCGTACCGCTACGCAGCAGTTCTGCTCGCGCCTGCTCATAGTAGATTGCAGCCTCTTCAGGCTCGTTATTGGCGCGCTGGCAGAGCGCCAGGCCGTCCTCAAAGGCCTGCTCTGCCGTCTCCCAATCGCCTGCCTGCGTGGCTACCACGCCCAATATGCGATCAACCGAAGTGCCATAGTACATAAAGCCACGCATTGAGCGCATCCGCTCGATGTAGGCAGCAGCTCGTACATGCGCCTCAATATGCAAATACCCTTCTGCGAGGAAGGGGATATAGAAATTGCCGGCCAGCCCAGGTGGTTCGGGGATGGCGGCTGCCCGGTCAAGCTGTTCCTGAGCGGCATTCCCGCGCCCGGTCACCGCGAGAAAATGCCCATAAAGCGCTGTTGCCCCGGCAATCCACTCGGTTATCGAAGCTGCCTGGATGCTCGCCTGAAAAAACCGTTCCGCTTCGGGCCAGTTACCAATGCGGAACTGTAACTCTGCCTGCGCCAGCAGCGCATTTGGTTTGAGACGCGCATCGTTGTTTGCCAGCGCCTCTTGCAGCGCCTGTTGCAGGCGCGCGTCGCTGCTGGCCCAGTCGCCTTGAGCAAGTGCCATCACGCCCTGATTCCAGTACAACAGGCCCAGGATACCGCGCGCTCCATAGCGGCGAGCCCGTTCAAAGCTGCGCAGCGTGCAGAGACGCGCGTGCTCCATCTCTCCCAGCGCCTGGTATACGATGCCCAGTACCTGGTCTACCAGCGCCGCGCGGAAAGGATCGCCTATTGATACATAGAGCGAGTGGGCTTGCTCCTGGAAACGAATAGTCTCGTGGATGTGCTCACCCCAGCCACGCAGCCAGCCCAATAACTGCAAGGCAAATGCCTGGCTCCCACGGTCTCCGCTGTATGTCGCCAGCTGGTGTGATCGCCACAGCTCTGCTTCGGCTTCTTGCGTACGGCCAAGCATTATATCGAGTGTAGCTTGTGCTTGCAAAAGCAGGATGTGCTCGTTAGTACTCGTGAGCTGCAGGGCCATGCTGCCAGTTGGGAAGCTGCGTCCTGGAAACCAGCGCACCTGTGTTGCCTCCTCAAACGCCGCATTTGTTGCTCTTTCAGTCTCTGCTACAGCGTTAAATGCGCTAGATGCCGCTTGAAGATGGGCCATCGTCTGATCATATTTGCCTTGCATACGGTAGACATCCGCCAGCAAGCGATTCACCTGTGCCAACAACAATGACTCCGTGTATCCTGTTCCGGTCCCGCGTAAGTCTTGTAGCGCATGTTGAAAAGCAAGCGCGGCCTGCTCGAGCTCCCCTAGTTTGAACCAGCTTTCACCGATCGACAGGTAGAGTTGCGCGGGCGCCGGCAGGTGACCGCCCGGACCAGGTGGACCTGCCTGTGTGGATGGATCTTGTACCAGCCTCAACACTGTACGAAAGTGGCCAATAGCTTCTCGATGAGCCTGCTGGCGTATTGCATCCTCACCTGCAAGCAGACTCCAGCGTAATGCTCTTTGCTTGTCGCCGCTCAAGACAAAGTGACGGGCCAGTTCTGCAGCATAGGCTGGAGCAGCATCAGCATAGCCTTGTTCCAGGGCCAGACCAATTGCGCCATGTAGCGCTCGCGCCTGCTGTGTTGGAACCTCCGCGCTCAGCGCC
>Ga0209647_1003212_pt1 | contig 12760 bp, 15 predicted proteins | sample GraSoi_2013_60cm_FD_185827 | JGI IMG/M metagenome (GOLD analysis project Ga0209647, IMG submission 185827) | Grasslands soil microbial communities from the Angelo Coastal Reserve, California, USA - Sample 9_17_2013_60cm (SPAdes) (version 2) | ecosystem: Environmental > Terrestrial > Soil >... | reverse complement strand
CGCAGGGCAGAATCATTGGGGTGGATCTGACCGAGGCCATGCTTGAACAGGCCAGACTTCGCGTTGCCAAAGAGGGCTGGAAGAACGTGGAACTCGTGCAAGCCGATGCCGCCTCCTATGAGTTCCCCGCCCAGGTGAACGGCATTCTCGCGACATTTGCCCTCACCTTTATCCCACAGGCGAAGCTGGTGATCCAGAACGGCTGCCGGGCTTTGGCGCCTGGAGCGCGGTGGGTCGTGTTGGACATGGCCTGGCCTCGCGCGTGGCCCTTGTGGTTACACCACCTGCTGTTCTTCTTGCGCTTATCTCGCTATGGCATCACCAGGGAGGTTGTCAGACGACGCCCCTGGCAGACCGTCTGGAGCACGATGCGGCAGTACCTGGTCGAGGTCGAGCGGCAGCCGTTCTGGATGGGGTTCTTCTATCTGGCCTGGGGGAAACAGCCGAAGCCTCCTGCTTGACGGGATGGCGGTCACGGGCTTCGGGAACAGCGCCCGCCGGATGGCCTCCTCAGCCGAGCGCTCGCGCATCCGCTTCCGACCTGCTCGCCATCCAGGCCGGTCATCCTCGACTTTCCGGATAGGGAAACCCGTCCCGTGCTCGGTCTGCTCCGGAGGGAGAAGGCGGGGCAAGAGCCATGACCGGTCTGCTCATCACTCCTGCCATGCCTTTTCTCATGCGAGATTATCTTCATGTCGCTACCAACAAGCAAGCAGGGTTCATCAAGATGGACGCTGTTGATAAAGGCTCACCAGCATTTCTCGTGCTCAGCAATTGAGAGAAAGTGGGATGAACTGGCTTGAGAGGGCATCGTATGGCTTCTTGAGGTGTCGAGAGCATCACTTGGAGAAGAGATGTCTCTCACTGCTGTTCTTCAATCGTTTCTTTGGGGAATCAACAGAATTGCTGAGCACGGTTTTTGCGGAAGATCCTCTCGCATGAGAGCGTTTAGAAGTGTTACGACTATTGTATAGATTTCGTTTTGGGAGTAGTGAGCAGAGAGCAAAAAGCCTGGGTAAGAAGCAAGGCATGGATGGGTAGAGGCGCCTGCGTGTTTTGGAAGATCAAGGCTTCATCGGTACATGATGCCAGCCCTCGGCAAACCGGCAGCCTTCTGTCTATTACCTTCTGGTGCTCATCTACTGTTCTCAAGACGAAATCACTCGTAAAGCCATTTCCTATGTGGGAAGATTTTGTGAGATTAGAGCGATGAAAGTCTCATTCACACAGCCAGAAAAACAGCTCTCACCTTATGTGGCTCTCATTTGGGTATTTGAAAGTAGCTTTGGGGTACCACTTGCCGACAGCAGGATCATCGTGCCTGATGGCAGAGCCAAAATCATTGTTCCTTACAGAAATTCTTTATGCGCAGCTGTGAATGATAGACTCCTCAACGCGAAAGAACACCAAATATTCTTGGTTGGAATCCAGAGTAACCCAACGACCATTGCTTCAACTGCAACGGATACAGGCACAATTGGCGTAGAATTGACACCAAAAGGACTTTACCACTTTTTCAATCTGAGCATGCATGAAATTACCAATCGGATGGTGAGCTTCGAAGAGGTGTTCGGCCCGCCGGGAGCGAGGCTACAAAATAGGGTAGGGGATGCGGAAGATCCTCAGGAGAAGATTACGCTTCTTCAGACTGCCTTGATGCATCTGCTTCAAAAGAACGAAAAGGAGTATGCGCTCCTTGATCACACCCTTGATATGCTCGCCCAGACACACGGAATGATGAGGGTACAAGAACTAGCCGCCCACATTGGCTACACCAAGCGCTATTTGGATATGCTCTTTAAGGAACACATCGGTGTGTCTCCAAAGTCGCTCGCGAGCATCCTGCGGTTTCAGGAATTGTACCAGGTATGGATGCAGCACAAGTCACCCACCCTCTTTAGAAACCATTGGCCTGCTTACTATTACGACCAGTCTCACTTCATTAAAGAATTTAAGCGCTTTACCGGATTTACGCCGCAGCACTACACTGCAATCGTCAATGAATTTGGCAGAGCCTTTCATGCAAGGCAATAATTCCCTTTTTTACAATACTTCGCTTCCTCTTTTGGACTATACTTAAAGCCGAGCAATCATATAACTAGCAAGAGCGAAGCTGGATAAAATGCTAACTGAAGACAAAAAGCGCACGGCGTATACAGCAGTGGTCACTCGGGTTCTCGAAGGAGACGGTAGGGCGGCGCGCGCCGCCCGCCGCGCCGCATTCGAGAACGCAAGGCTCGCCGAGCCGCTCCGCACGCTGATCGACAAGGTCGCCAAGCAGCCTACACGGGTCACCAACGAGGACGTCGCCGCCGTGAAGGCGTCGGGCCTCAGCGAGGATCAGATCTTCGAGCTCGTGATATGCGCCGCCATCGGTCAAGCCACGCGGCAGTATGAGACGGCGCTCGAAGCCCTCGCTGCGGCCATGACTGACAAGAAAAGGAGTGAGCATGCGTCTGAAGATCCTCAATAGCGGCTACGGTTTCGGCACGAAAGTGCTGTTTGCGTTTATTCATGCGGTCTCGCGCCAGCCGGTACCTGACGCCGCCAAGCTGGTCTTTTACCGCCCCGATTTCTACGGAGCGCCGATGAAGGAGTTCACCCACGAGGCGATGCGCGGACCTTCCGCGTGGTCGGTTGGCGACCGCGAGTTGATGGCTGCATTTGTCTCGAAGATGAATGCGTGCGCATTTTGCATTGGGGCGCACACTGCGACCGCGGCGAGGGCGTATCACGATGAAGCGAAAGTCTCCGCAGTGCTTTCCGATCTCGAGACCGCGTCCATTGAGGAGCCACTTCGGGCAACCTTGCGCATGCTGCGCAAGCTGACACGCGAGCATGCAGTAAATGCGGACGATATGCGCGCGGTGCTGGCTGCCGGTGTCTCGCGCGAGCAGATCGAGGACGCGCTCGCGGTCTGCTCGGCGTTTAACACGACTGATCGGCTGGCCGATGCGTTCGGGTTCTTCGTACCGGGACCCAAAGCCTTCGAGGCCGGGGCGAAATTTCTGCTCAGGCGCGGCTACCGGTAGCGTGAGTCTCCTGCCATGCACGCGAGACGCAGGGCTGCTACCCGCCCGTCAGTGTCTTTCATCAGTTATCTCGACTTCACGCTCGCTCGTTTGTCAACCACGTTCACGAAGAATGGACCCCGCTCTTTTTTCTTCCTTGCCTGACTCGTAATACATCAACATGCCCCACTGACGCGAAACGGCATGTAGAGCATATGCTCTTTCACAGAAGCGAGCTAGTGCATCGCCTCAGGGAGCACTGACTGGCCGCCGCTTTCGATCATGCCTGCGCCACGTTTGCATTGGCAGGCACTCCTCACCATTCCAGCAGTCGGCGCGCGAGCAGGGACTGCTCGGCGCGGTTCTGGGTGAGTTCCAACGCTCGCAGCACAGACGCCCGTGCCTGCTCCCGCTCGCTCAGTTCCAGTAGCAACTCCCCCCGGATGGCGTGGAAGAGGTGGTAATGCTCCAGGTCGCGCGCCAAGGCATTGACCTCCGCCAGCGCTGTCTCCGGCCCCTCGACCTGTCGCACTGCCACCGCCCGGTTGAGTCGCACCACCGGCGAGGGCGAAACCCGCAGCAGCAAGTCGGTCGCGGCCCAGGACTCGGCCTCAGCATGGCAGGCGACGATGGCGGCCTCCACCTGGTACGGCCCGGGCCGCCCGAGCGCTGCTGCCTGCTCGATCAGGGCTATGCCCTCCGCGATCATTGACCGGTCCCACAGCGTCCGGTCCTGGTCGACAAGCAGAACCAGCTCCCCGGCTCCGGTGAAGCGCGCCTCGGCCCGTGCCAGGTGCAGGCGCATCAATGCGAGCAGGCCGAGCGGCTCCGGCTCGCCTGAAAGACCCCACGCGACCAAGGCGGTCAGCCAGGCCGCGTCTTCGGCGAGGTCACGCCGGGTCGGAGTTGCGCCGGAACTCGCTAGGTAGCCCTCGTTGAACATCAGGTAGAGCACCGCCAGCACTTCCGAGAGGCGCTCGCCCAACTCGTCGTCGCTGGGGATGCAGTAGGGGATGCGCGCAGCGACGATCTTGCGTCGCGCGCGCACGATACGCTGGGCCACCGTGGTTTCCGAGACCAGGAAGGCGTGCGCGATCTCGGAGGTAGTGAAGCCGCAGACCGCTCGCAGAGTCAGCGCTACCTGCGCAGCGCGGGAGAGCGCGGGGTGACAACAGGTAAACATCAGCCGCACCCGATCATCCGGCTCCTGAAGGATCGGCTGCTCAAGTTGCGCCAACTTTTCACGGTAGCGCGCATCGCGGCTCAGCTGGTTGAGGGCGCGACGCCGGGCCACGGTCAGCAGCCAGGCACCGGGCCGCTCGGGGATTCCATCGACTGGCCAGCGCTCCAGCGCGACAAGCAAGGCATCCTGGACGATTTCCTCCGCCACAGCGAAGTCGCCCAGGATGCGCACCAGGGCGGCGGTGAGCCTCCCCGCCTCCTCTCGGAAGACAGCCGTGAGGGCGGCATGGATATCAGCCGTAGCTATTGGTCCACTCCCATCACCGGTCGGATTTCGACGGTGCCTCGGGCCGGCCAGGATCTGGCCAGGCGCAGCGCCTCGTCGAGGTCGGCCACATTGATCTCGGTATAGCCGCCGATGACCTCGTTGCCCTCGATGAACGGGCCGTCGCGCACGATGGGCTCCCCATCCCCCTGGAAGCGCACCGTGGTCGCGGTGTGTGGGGACTGAAGTTGATTACCGGGGCCGAGCTTGGCGGCATTTTCCGCGAACCAGCGGCCCACCTGGGCGTATTGTGCCCAGCGCGCTTCCTCGCTCATCTCCTCCCAGGCCTGCTGCTGTTCGCGCGTCCCGCAAAATAGAAGAACATACTTCATGGCTACTCCCTCCAAATGCTTGCTTACTCACCATAAATTGGGATGACCGCCCATCGAGAACAACCAGGTCGGCCATCTCCTCATTACTTACGACAAACGGAAGTGCCCAAAATCGACACCGGTCAGACCGGCTGTGTCGACTCAGTCTCTCTTTGTCTCCAGGCGTGAGCGGTTTGACTGACAACGTACAGGGCGGTCTCGCTGCCCGAGGCTTCCCCCTTTTCAAAATCCCCCTCGGTCTGTCCCATCTGGTTCGTCACGTGGGCAAAACAGATGATCTGGTACTGCCTGGCCTGCGCCAGCGCGTAGAGAGCGGCAGCCTCCATCTCCACTGCCAGAATGCCCTCGGCGCGGCGTTGTGCGATCACCGCCTCTGTCTCCCGAAACGGCGCATCGGTCGTCCAGCTTGCTCCAACATGCAGGGGAACAGGGCTGTGGTCCCAGTGTGCGCTGACCATCTCCCGCAGTGCAGGATCGAGATAGCTGTAGGGCGCGGGCAGTACATAATGGTAGCTCGTCCCCTCGTCGCGCAGGGCTTTGTCAATGAGAATCACATAGGGAGGCTGGCCCAAGGGGAGGATCTGACCCGCAGAGGTGATGCTGATCAGCAGTTGGCACCCGGAGGCGAAAAGTTCCTCAGCCACCAGCACCGCAAATGGAGCGCCGACCACGCGCCCAATGATGCCGTACTCGATCTCGTCCTGCACAAAGGTCTCGAGCACTGTGTGATAGCATGCCCAGGTGGGGTGGCGGCGCGCGCGACCGGTGGCATGGAGGGAATCGACCAGGTCCCCGTCGGGATCGAACACGCAGACCGCCGGGACGAGGCCTTCGGGAAGCCGTTTTTGCCGCCGCGCCTCCCGTAACAGGTTCTGCGGGGTGAACAGTGAGGGTGCCCCGTAGTCCCTGGATGCGAAAAGCGGCACAGTGTCAAGACGGTTGACGTGATCCATGTCGTCCCTGCCATTGGATGAAAATTGCCCCCAGCAACACCCCAAAGAGCACAGCTAAGGGGAAAGAGGAAAGGAATTGCCCGAAGCTGAGGCTGAACGGTGATGACGCATGGTTCATGATGTTCGTCAGCACCAGTTCAAAGATGAGCCACCAGAGCACGCCCAGCGCCAGCCCGGTGAGGAGCGCGCGACCGGCGGTGATGAGTTTGTCTCTCTGCAGCGCCCCGAAGATGAGACCAACTACCCCTCCTAGCACGATGAGCAGGAAAAAGCCGGCCCAGCGACTGAGCGTCGGGTCAGCAAGCGCGATACCAAACCAGTGTAAGACCGATGGCAACCCGTTTCCAGGCGCGCCGACCGTCACAACGTCGAACATGGCCAGCGCCAGGCTGGCCAAAAATCCTGCCAGAAGACCCCTGCGGAGTGTTTGCATTCTCTCCCTCTCCTTCTCGTGCTACACAAACCAGCTCGCGATACGCGCCCATCGATGGCGCTGCCCTGCCGACTGCAAACGCGGCGCGAGCCAATAATCGACGCCTAGCCTGCGCCCGGCCGGAACAGCCACCAGGAACAGTGCCAGCAGGACCAGCATGCCATACGTCCAGATCCATTCACCCGGCGAGTAAGCCAGCCCAACGTACAGTTGCAACGAGAGAATCGTCGCAAGCACGGCTCCAAAACGCGTAAAGAGTCCGAACAGCAGGCTGATGGCTACCACCAGTTCAGCCGTCCAGACGCAGGCTGCCAGGGGCACAAATGCCGTACAGCCAGTTGGCGTAGATAGGCTGGGGCAACCCGCCAGAAAGGTATGCTGCAGCAGCGCACCGTAGCCGGGGAGAATCGCATGCTGTGACTCGCGCACCACGTACGCATACAACCCGGCGAAGGTCGGCGGCAACTTCCAGAACAACTGCTGAAACCAGAGATAACCCACAAAAATGCGCAGCAGCGCGAGTCCGTTGCTACTACGCTCGCTCAAGGTGATCGGAGGAGCAACAGCGCTCTCCTCCGAGGCGGTGGTTGCGAGCCGTTTCGGCTTGTGCGCAGACGACGAACTACTCATAGGATCAGTGCTCCCATCTAGAATATGGCATCAAAAGGTATCGTTTCTCACACGAACAAGCGTGTGCTTCTTTGCACCTCTCAACGGTAGAGTATCACGCAAACGGTTACCAGCCACAAGGGAATCCCCCATTTCAGCTTTCAGTGGATAAAGCTCGCTGGTACTCCACCCGGAATCTCCTCTTTGGGGGCTCTTCCTGGTCGAAGTAGTCTTCAAACTGCACTTGCTGGAGCCCGGCGCTTGTGAACACCTCCAACTCTTCCGTTGTCAATGGCCAGGGCATCTCCCCAGGAGGCTCTTGGGGAGAACGCCCGCGACAGATCACGAGCAGTGTGGCATCTATCGCGAGCAAGCCCGCGATACCTGTCATAGCTCTGCTACGCACAGCAGCAGGCAAGACTTGTAAGGTGTAGGCTTCCAGGACAAAGTCAAAGCTCCCTCGCCAGGCTAGGGGAGGATCGAACACATCCGCCACCACATACTCGACCGGTGACTGAGGGAACCGCTGCCGGCACCAGGCAATGGCCGTCGGAGCAATATCAAAGGCGACCGCCTCAAAGCCCCTGCGCGCCAGCTCCTCGGCATCATCACCCAGCCCACATCCAACCACGAGAGCGAGCTTGCCTGTGCCCTGAATATTTCGGCGATCCAGCCACTCGGCGAGGTTGGGATTGACTTCCATGTCAGCCCAGTGGATGGCCTGCTCATTGCCCTGAGCTCGCGTGTAGAGTTCCTCAAACCAGCCCGTGGCATCTCCCCGTTGCGCAAACTCCTGGGCGAGTTGTCGTGCCCTTGCTCGTGCTTGCTCTTTCATCTAGTATCTCCTGTCATCTCTGTACGCATATTTCCTGAGGAAGAGAGGACGCGGGTGGCGCTATGCCCCATCCTTTTTGGGGAGAGGGAGTGCTATCTCCACGGCATCACCCTCCGCTAGCAACCGCTCGTTGGAGCATCCCCGGTACGCCCGGTATGGGCTCCGACCCATGCTGACTGTTTGTCTTTCTGTTTGCGGGAAATGCCTCCTCATTGCCTCCCTTGCGACTGGTGACAGCTTGCACGATACCGGGTCATCATAGCATACACGGCAAGCAGAGCAAAGGCAGACCTCTCCTCTGCTTGCATCTCACGACGGGTTTTTGTGCAGGACGTAGAGGGTCGGGCTGAGTTTTCCCAGGAGGATGTAGAGCGCCCAGTGGTAGTTCGCCAGGGCTACCCCGTCTCTGCTGGTGCCCAGCAGCTCCTGATAGTACTCTGGCTTGCGCAGCATGCGGGCCAGCCGCATGAGTTCGCGCGAGACCCGCCCCTCGTGCTCTTCCACCCATTCCATCAACTCGCTGCCCAGCGGCTCTTTGGAGCGCATCTGGAACCCTGCCGCCTGGAATGCCGCTTCGACGACAGCTTCGTCCATGCTCTCTGGCACCAGGCCGAACGACGCATACAGCCAGGCGGCCTCTTTCGGCTCCATCCGTCCCGTCGCGACAGTCGTATACACCAGCATGTCTCCCGTCGGTTTGAGCACACGCGCGCACTCCGCCAGCGCCGCTGGCAGGGCAGGGATATGCATCAGCATATCGCGGGACCAGAGGAAGTCAAACCGCTCGTCCTCAAACGGAAGGGCTTCGATGTTTCCCTGCACAAAGGACACCCGGTCGCTCACGCCCTCTTGCTCGGCTCTGGCTCGTCCCTGCTCGATGTGGAACTGGGCCAGGTCCAGGCCTACGACAGCGCAGCCAAAGCGCTGGGCCAGCGCACAGCTATGATTGCCGCTGCCGCTGCCGATATCGAGGACCAGCGAGGAAGCGTTGACTCCACAGGCGGAGACGACCTCGTAGAGCATGCTGTGTGGGCGTGGGTGCAGGCTCTCATCGAGCGGCGCGTAGGGACCACCTTCGTGGCTGGACCACATCTGTGTATAGATCGCCTCCATTTGTGCTTGCTTCTCATGCATGAGCGCATGTTCCTTCTTTCAGCGTGCGCGGCTCTCCGCGCGTTCTGGTGATGAACGGTTCCACGGTTCGTGGACACTGATCGTCGCGTTCGTCTTCGTGCTTGTTTCTCTCCTCACACAGAACCCTTTGACCAGAACAGCTCCCTCTCTCGTTCCTCCTGTCCTGCCTTCCCCCTCGTTCTTGTGCCATTGCTCCCCGCCTGTCTATTCCTTCGCAAAAGGTTACGGTTGTTTCCGGCGAGCAGAGAGTCCTGTGGCGTTCCCCTCATCAGACGGTATGGAGCGTGGAACGAGGGAGTTCCCCGCGCGCGGGCAAGGTTTCTCGCATCACCCCGAAGACGACGACCCCTGAGAGGAAGGTCATGCCACCTATGACGCCAATGGCCCAGGAGACCCCGAACAGGTCGGCCAGGACCCCGGAAAGCCCCGCCCCGATGGCGTATCCACTATCGCGCCAGAGTCGGTAGATACCCACTGCTGATGCACGCCAGTCCGGGTGGGCGACATCTGCGATCGTCGCGAGGAGTGTTGGATAGACCAAAGCCGTCCCCAGCCCAAGCAGGCCCATCGAGAGTGCCCACCACCCAAACCCGTGAAGCAGCGGCAACAGCCCGAGAGCAAGGCCTTGAAGCAGCATCCCACCCACAATCATGCCTTTGCGCCCAATGCGGTCGGAGAGCGCCCCTGTCAGCAACTGCGTCGTTCCCCACACGCCCGGATAGATGCCCGCCAGCAGCCCGATCTGCGCGAGAGGAAGCCCCCCGGCAGCAAAAAAGAGCGGAAACACCCCCCATGCCAGACCATCATTCAGGTTGTTCACCAATCCGGCCTGGCTGACTCCGAAGAGCGTTCGGTTCTTCCAGGAGGTGAGCCAGAAGATGTCCTTGAATGAGGGGGTAGCTGGCCTTTGATCTGAGCGCTGGACCTGTTCTGCTGATCCGTCTCTGTGCTCGGTAGCGGCAGCCAGCATGGCCGCTTCCTGGCGCGCATGCCCATGTGACTCGCGCACGAACAGCAGCGACAGCAGCAGACCGGCCAGGGCAAACCCAATGCCGAGCAGGAACGGCTGGGGCCGCAGCGCGTAGGTGGCGGCGAGATAGCCAGCCGCGATCGCTGCCAGGGAGACCGCCATGTAGCCAGCCGCTTCATTGATGCCCATGGCAAGTCCACGTCGCGCGGGTCCCACCAGGTCGATCTTCATAATGACGGTGGTGGACCAGCAGAGGCCCTGGTTCATGCCCAGCAGCACGTTCGCGAAGACCACCCAGCCCCAGGACGGGGCAAAGATAATGAGGAACGGCACCGGCAGCCCGACCAGCCAGCCAACCACCAACACCCCCTTGCGCCCGATGCGATCGCTGAGTCGGCCCGCGAAGAGATTGGAAGCCGCTTTGACGACGCCGAAGCTCACGATGAAGGAGAGGACCGCTGTCGTGGAAACCAGGCCGAAGACACGCTGCCCGAGCAGTGGCACGATGCTGCGTTCGAGGCCCACCATGCCGCCAACAAAGGCATTGACGATCACCAGCAGCGTGAACTGCTGCCAGTTGGCGCGCAGACCAAGTTGCACGACTGCTTGTACCCCTTGAGGAGGCAGTCTCTTCACATGAGGAGATGGCACAGCGGTTTTACTCCTGTGTACTGTTTCCCTTCCCATCGTAGACTCCCAAAGGCATCTCAGGGCTCGCTTTCGCCTTTGTCCCTTGCACCTGAGAAGGCATCGGCACCCCGCACAGCCGTGGGCTTGATGGGGACTTCACATGCGAGCGAGGCCCTCGCTGCATACCACTCCTTCTCATGTGCCGCCTTGCGCGCGCGGAAGTTGATGCCTTGTGTCCCGAATTCTGCGGCACTGCTCGCTTGAGGCGCGCCACTGAAGACGTCCGCTTGCCAGGTGATCTCGAAGTCAACGAATCCCGCAGCCACGACCGTGGCCTTCAGTTCTGCTTCCAGCAGAGCACCAGCAATTCAGCCTGTCCACAGATCGATCTGCTGTTTCGCATCCGCTGGCACCGCCTGCTGCACCAGGATATCCCCGATCTGAAGACGACCGGTGGGTTTGAGCACCCGAGCCATCTCCTGCAAGGCCGCGAGTTTGTCTGGCAGCAGGTTGAGCACCCCGTTGGAGATAACCACATCGGCCCAGCTCTCAGGGATGGGTAACGACTCGGCCAGACCTTCGCGGAACTCCACATGGCCTGCCCCGGCTTCGCTCGCACTCTTCCGCGCCATTTCGAGCATCGACGGGGTCATATCGACTCCGATGACCTGTCCGTCTGGGCCGACCATCTTCGCCGCGATCAGACTATCCATGCCAGCGCCACTGCCGACATCGACGACCCGCTCGCCGGGCCGGAGGTGGCCGGTGCGAAAGGGATTGCCCGTGCCAGCGAAAGACGCGATCGAGCCCTCAGGAAGACCTTCCAACCAGTCATCGTGGTAGCCAAGCATGCGAGCGAGTGGATGGCCCGTGTGGAAATGATAGCCTCGACCAGGGTCTCGCGCCACCGCCGTGTATTCCTCCTGGATGGCTTGGCGCAAGCGACCCAGGTCAAGACTCGGTTCTGTCCGTAGACGGTCACTCATCATGACCTCCTTCCTTTATGAGCGCCTTGCTCTTCATTGTCGGTCGTGAGCAAGAAGTGCTGTGCCATCAGGAGATGGCACAGCGATTGGCTCCTGCTTCTAGCTCGGTCACCGGTTGTTCCGGGAGCAGTCCCCGCTCATTGAGCCTCACGATCTGCGTGTAGTTGGGCGGTGCTGCTGGAAGGCGGGAGAGCAGGATGCGTACAAAATCGTCTCGTGTGGCGTGCAGGATGCCGACCTGCTCGTCAATCTCCCTCAGGCTGGCCATAATGGGCACACCATCAAAGGGAATCGGCGCGCTGCTGTGTCCGGCAAGCACCAGCGTCTCTGCGGAAAGCGCCAGCAGTTTGTGCAGGCTGTGATAGAGGGCACGAGCGCGTGCCTGCGCCTCTTGGGGACTGGCATCCAGGTCGGGACGCCCCACGCCCGTCGGAAAGAGCGTATCGCCTGTGAAGAGCACCTGCCCTTCCAGCAAATAACAGGTACTTTCTGGTGTGTGCCCTGGCGTGCGGAGAGCTGTCAGTTGCATCGTCTCTGGTGGAAGTCGCTCGCCGTCATGGATGGCTGTGAACGGGAAGGTGACCCGCTGCTGATCGGGAAGGATCAGCCTTGCTCCACTCCGTTCGGCGAGCTGGCGCGAGCGCGAGAGATGATCGGCATGAATGTGGGTCTCCAGTACCCTGGTAATCTGCCACCCGTGCTGCGCAGCCAGATCGAGATACACCTGGGGGTCAAGCGAGGCGTCGATGACGGCAACTTGTTTGCCTGCCCCAATGAGGTACGAGAGACAGCCTTTGCCAGTCCGTCGCACCTGGATCACCCGCACGGAGCTAGCCGGTATGGGCACCTCGGCAGCATTCCAGGCCAGGCTCCAGGCTTTCATTCCTCCCTCCAGGGACAGGGCCTCGATGCCACGCGCAGCAAGCTGTTCGGCGGCAATGAGGCTGGTTTTGCCAGCCGCGCACACCGTCACGACCGGTCCATCGCTCGGAACGTCCACCTCGGCAAGCGCCGCTGGATCGTGCGCTTTCAGTGCCTCATACGCATTGACGTGGATACTCCCAGGAATGGCCCACTCCGCCCGTTCTACCGCCGGACGCACATCCAGCACCGTGACTGGCCGTCCCTCCTCCAGCCAGGTCCTCAAGGTCTCGACAGCAATGGTCATCATGGGTGTGCTCCTGTTCCGCTTTCGACCGGCAGCCCCAGCGCTCGCCAGTCTGGAAGCCCCTGTTCCAGTCGACGTGCCTGGTACCCGTTGGTCTGCAGCAAAGCAACCGCCTCATCGGCAAACACACAGTAGGGGCCGCGACAATAGGCCACGATCTCCTTCTCGCGAGGTAGCTCTGGCAGACGGGCC
>Ga0209647_1003211_pt1 | contig 12762 bp, 11 predicted proteins | sample GraSoi_2013_60cm_FD_185827 | JGI IMG/M metagenome (GOLD analysis project Ga0209647, IMG submission 185827) | Grasslands soil microbial communities from the Angelo Coastal Reserve, California, USA - Sample 9_17_2013_60cm (SPAdes) (version 2) | ecosystem: Environmental > Terrestrial > Soil >... | reverse complement strand
ACGGCCTATCAAATCAAGAGATCATGCAAAAGCTGATAGTGGAAAAGAATACCCTCAAGACGCACATCCGGCACCTGTATCGTAAGCTCAACACCCGCAGCCGCACCCAGGCAATCATACGCGCCAGAGAATTGAATCTCCTATAGTACCTGCCCCCGAATCACCCCAATAGGCATCAACCTAAGCCTGGAAGCGAGATAGGAGGCCGGATGATCCGTAGGGGCGAGGGCGGATGATGCGGGGAAGGGAGTGCTGGGGTGTGATCGCGTTCCCCCCTACATGTCAGCACAGGGAACAGGACGCGGGCGACCATCAAGGCCCTCCCCGCCGCTCCTCACCTCCCTCGCCCCTACAGAATTTGATGGGCTTTTCTTAGATTGATGCCTATTACCTGCCCCCGAATCACCCCCATATCACCCCTTGAGGTGATTTATCCTCGCTGCCTGAGCCATACAATTTTAGTATGAACATTCTTGCGTAGGGGCGGGAGTGGTGTAGAGCAGGGTAGGGACGCTTGCGTCTCCCCTGCTGCGTGATCACCTTCTACCCCGATATTGGGGAGAACCGAAAGCCAGCCTCTAACGAATGAGAGGGATGATTATGACAGAAAATGCAATAGGCTCGTCACCGGCTCAACAGGAACAGGTGTCAACTGAAAGTCGTATCTCAGGTGAAAACGAGTTCGCCATCGAGGTGCGAGATCTTGTGAAGCGCTATCCGAAAGCGCAATTTAACGCTGTAGACGGTATCTCTTTTACGGTGAAACGCGGTGAAATCTTTGGTCTCCTTGGGCCGAATGGTGCTGGTAAGACAACCACCATCGGCATTCTGACTACAGGAGTGCTGCCTACCGGTGGCAGCGCAAAGATTATGGGATTAGACGTTGCAGCTAACCCTGTACGGGTCAGGCAGCGTATCGCCGTTGTACCCCAGAAGAGCAACCTGGACAAGCGCTTGCGAGCGCGCGAACTTCTGACCTTTCATGCCAGCTACCACGCGGTGCCCCGCGCGGAACGAGAGGCGCGAGCAGATAGGTTGCTGGCCGAATTCGGCCTGGCAGATCGTGGTAAAGATAACGTAAACCACTACTCGGGTGGCATGGCGCAGCGACTGATGCTCGCCCGTGCGCTCATGCACACACCAGATGTGCTGTTTCTTGACGAACCTACCAATAGCCTTGATCCTCAATCCCGGCTTTTCATCTGGGACCGCATTCGATCGCTCAACGAGCAAGGCATGACTATCTTGCTTACCACGCACGATATGGACGAAGCCGAGCAGCTTTGCGAGCGAATTGCAATTATGGATCACGGGCATATCCTTGTGCTCGACACGACGGACGAGCTACTAAAACTCGTACCGGGCAGCGCAAATTTAGAAGATGTTTTCATTTCCCTGACTGGGAGGACTCTACGCTCATGAATACAACAACTACAGCACATGATTACAGCAGCGCGGCGGCTGAACGTTCGCGGAGTCTTTTTAGCGTGTCATTCCTCGCCTTTCTAGCACTGCTGCGGCGCGATCTCCTGATAGCAAGACACGATTTTATAGGCAACCTGGTACAATGGCTGGTGGTACCGGCTTTCTTTCTCTTCATCTTTGGCAGGGTGCTGCCCCAGACGGGTGCGGCCGCACCCGCTTACGGCGCACTCCTGCTGCCAGGCATGGTTGCAATGTCGCTGCTTATGACCGCCCTTTTCGGCATCACACTGCCGCTTGTGATCGACATTGGCAACGAACGCGAAATCGAGGATCGCCTGCTTGCCCCTCTACCGACTGCTTTCGTTGCCCTGGAGAAGGTGCTCTTCGCGGCTCTAACCAGCTTGATAGCAGGAGCATTGGTGTTTCCATTGGCCTTCCTGATCCTGGGCAACGCGTACCAGGTGCGCACTGACTCCATTGGAACGTTGATTAGCATGATGATCCTTTCAGCCTTCGCGGGTGCCAGCCTGGGTCTGACGCTCGGCACAGCAGTGAAAGCTGAGCAGATAGGTTTGCTCAACTCAGTAATTCTCCTGCCCATCATTTTTACAGGCTGCGTCTACTTTTCCTGGAGTGCGCTCGACTCGATCAAATGGTTCCAGGTGGTGGTACTGTTCAATCCGTTGACCTACTCATCCGAAGGGCTGCGAGGTGTGATGACACCAGGTCTGCATGGCAATGCGCTGCCAGCGCTGGATATGCGCTGGGTACTGCTGGGATTAGCTGTGACTATCGTTGTCTTCCTCAGCCTGGGCATCAAGGGGTTTATTAGAAGAGCGGTAAGGTAGAACGGCTTATCAGGCCCGCAGACAAAATATACAACGTTAAGCGATGATAAGGCGAATAGACCTGGCTGTTAAACAAGCTCGGTACAACCCCATTAACTGGTGAAAAAGTCAGGAGGGCTTGAAAAACCATGCATCCATACAATTGATAGCGGGTAATTCCCCGCCTCCGAGCACTAGCAGGACGATCACTGCAAGGATAACTAGCCCAATGATGGCACTGATCGCTCCCCCGCCAATATCGACAAAGGAACCAGGCGCAACCATGCCCCCTATCCCTATGAAGGATGAAGAGGCAACCTGCGCCAGTCAGTCCACCTTCGTCAGCATGGAGTCCAGCAAGAAACAACAGCAGCCCGAATACTGCAATGAATCCTATGAGAAAAAGATGAGGCTATAGCAACTCCTTTCTGGGTACTCGTCTGCTTCAGCCCTGTAGCACCAACAAACTAAGCTGACTTCTGAAATGAGCATGCTGCATAATGGCTGTAACCACCCGTGTTATCCTGCATCATCAAAGAGCTATCAGATACCCAAAAAGCCCACGAATCCTTATTCCCAAGATTGTCGCTGAAAACGACGGTACCAGCGTCCTGCAAAGAATAAGTTTCGTTGTAATGGTCTGAATCGTACGAAGGGGTATAAACCAGGGCGGTCCCGTCAGAGTGAATATCAATCTTCATGAAACCACTAAATGCTGCTTCTATACCTGTGCAGGACTGTCCGGTCCACACTCCAACCAGAGCTTGCGATGACTCTTGCACTGCGTTGGAGCCGTCACGTACGACGGCGCAGAAATTGCCGTTAGAATCTGACAGTTTGAAAATATTCCCGCTCTGGGAAAACGTGAAGGAATATTCCACTGTATACGAGCCGGCGCTGAGCTGAAGTTGGTCGCCATTCAAAGAATATTTCGCAACGACATTATTGATCACAACAGTTCCATCGTCACGAAATTCGGTGTGGTTGAAAGATAGGTTTATTGATGGACAATTCCCTGTCCATGTTCCAACAATCGACGGCCCGCTCGTTTGCTGGCTGCTCGTCTGTCCAGATGAAGAGCTTGACTGTCCACCAGTCTGTCCAGCAACTCCGCTGCCACATGCTGTTAAGAGTAGTAAAAATGCTCCCAACAAGCATTCCAATAGAAAGTAACGTTTCCCTTTCACTTTGGAGCCTCCATTTCTCTCAAGGTTCTACCAACGTCGATCTAGAAGCTAAAAGCCTCTGGCTTGCAGCAGCATGGGGTCATCACCTCTCATGTCCGGTATCAGAAAGCAATTCAGCTATAGCTCTTACAGCATCAAGCTAATTGAAAAGTTCCTCCTTCTGCGTTACTGTTGGGAGGATACCAGAGGCCTTGCACTGATCCGTCCGGTTGAAGCAATCCGTAGTATTCGCATCCTAGCCATATGTCTTGTCCGACATCATAGCTCGTGCTGGTAAACCATAGTAAAGTACCGCTACCTGGATATTGCTGTTGCAATTGGAGCGCTTTATCTGGACTAATTTGATTAAAACGATTGATTTCATTGAAGGGCACTATCACTCCATTCACAATCACGTCCTCTTCTGACCCATTGATTGTTGCATGCCACTTCCCCTCAAAGCTCCCGTCCGCTTCCGTTTTTGTTCTTTCCAAAGAAACCTGGTACGTGGTAGAGTTCTGGTATTCATCAAGCGTGCCATAAAACCGCGATGATACTGTTGGTGGTGGAGTAGGAGTTGCGGCCGGAACAGGGGTTATGGTTGGAGTCGATATGACAGGTACACTCATCAATGCATTTGGGGCTTGACCTATAATTACCTGCCAGATGGCTGTTTGTACATTCGGATCAGTAAGAACGGCAAAATGGTTCGCTTGATCGTTTTTATTAGAAAGTGCATTACAATCTAACGTTCCTGCTGAAAATGAACGTGCGTACACTGCGCCACCTTGCTTGTTTCTGCCTGACTGCACTTCCTGTACCCATTGTGTACTGAGAAAATCAGTAAAATGGTTATTACAAAGGCTCGGTTGCCATAAGACATCACTACTGTTCCCAAAAGTTGAGACTGTTAAGCCAAATCGCATCGCATCAAGAGCAACTGCTTGGTTGTTGTTTTGATTTAGCAAGGTTATCTTTGCATCAACACTTGCTGTTGCTCCCTGAGACTCAGGTGAGGTGGCCGAATTGAAAAGATCGTTCAACCCTTTCTCAATAGGCACTTTTCCTGAAAGAAGTACCTCAAGCAGATGAGCATTACAATTCTTATAAAAAACGTACTGTGCACCTACTGTATATAACCAGCTACTAGCGACGCCTCCGATAGGAGAGTCAAGGGTAAAAACACCTTTTAACGCTCCTCCATTGGGAAGAGAATTCAGCAGATTATTTTTTCCCTCAATCATTAGAGCTAGGAAGGAAAATGCAATAACCCCTCCTAGCGAGTGTCCGATCACATATACGTCTGTATAGGGATGGCTCCGTAAAAACTGGCTTATTTGACTGCGCAGCCCCACAGCAAGATCAGCAATAACGCTATCTGTGGTGAGCGGGCAGGAGTACGTGTCTGGCTTGCCTTCAGGATTGAAGCCACTGTAACTATACGTGAGGAAGTATGAACCTGGAAACTTATCTTGTAAAAATGACTGAATACGACCGCTACCAAAGAAATCAGGATCGCTCCCATATCCACCGTTACCTGCCGCATCCGATGTCGAGAGTGTTGAGGTAAACCCGGATAGAAACACAAAGAGTTTGTGCCTATCTCCAGATTGCTGTGATGGTAAAGGAGACGGGGTGTTTGTTGATGAGTTTGTAACAGGAGTTCCTGAACATGCTGCTAAAATAATGACCACCAAGCATATCAAAGGCATCCTCTTGCTTCCGAAAAGCATCTGTTTCATCGCTCTCCTCTTCAGATCTTTTTAAGCTGTTCTGAGGACAATAGATGCCATGAACCTTCTCTTTGACAACTACAAGTTGCACATGGGATTAGTTAAAGAACTTCGACCAAGAATTCCAGCTGTCCCACTGTCCCCAGACCATCTCCAGCACTTCTTCTAGAACGTCGGTCGGATCGTCATCTTCGTTAGCTACGCTGCTCGTCCCTTCAGATTGAGCCCCCACTCCTATAGCTTCACGAATTTTAGAGACTCGTGGCATAGTGATCGAATCATACGCCTGCTCTCGAGAATCAGACATGTTCGGATCTCCTTGGCAAATATTGCCTTGACTCGACGATTTCCAGTTTACAACTATAACTCTCTAAACTTCAATTTACAAGAAAGTAATCATATCGCCTGGAACCAATTTCACAATTACTTGCTTCCGCGTAGTTTTACTTGCGCTAGCCCTGGTATCGCTGTAAACTGTAGGATAGGACGAAGAGAGCTCCCTTTTTCTCACATCATCCTACCTAGTGCGACTGAACTGGGTCCCTTTGGGTGCAGTTCAGTCAATGCTACCATTATGGAGTCCAAAAGAAAGCATTACCAGGAAAAACAGCGGAAAACTAGCGGAAAATTAAGGGAAAATTGTTGAAGTAGCACTATGTTGTGCCCACCGTCGACGCTTTTTATGCTGGTGGAGGAAGAGGCCCATATGGAGAACCAACCAAAGCAAGCTTCCTGGGCTGAGATTTTAAGAAAAGAACGCGAGCAACATACGTGGACACAAGAAGAGGTTGCGGAAAAGCTTGGAATTGATGCTAGGACCATCCGCAATTGGGAAAGTGGCACAAGCTTCCCTGGCCCTAAATATCGCCGTGAACTTGCGCGCCTCTATGAGAAAAGTCTTAGAGAGCTGAAATTAGTTGAACCACTGCTCTCGCTGCGTCAGCAAGACAACGAAGGTGGGCAACTCTTCACAATGGCCCCTCGCCCTTCTTCGCAAAAGCAGCAAGGGTTCTGTATGGCGAAAGCTCCTCCTGACGACTTTGTGGCACGTCCCCAAGAGTTCAAAGCTCTAAAACGGTATATTTTGCATGGCCAGCATGACCGGCCGACAGCGATTACGGCTGCGTTATGTGGTGCGGGAGGCTATGGCAAGACAACGCTGGCCCAAGCCCTCTGCTATGATCCAGAGATTCAAGAAGCCTTTCCTGGCGGCATTCTGTGGGTAACACTCGGGGAATGGCCAAGGCATCTCATTGGCCAAATCGAAGACTTGCTCTATTTCTTGAGTGGAGAGCGATTAGGCTTCGCCAGCCTGGATGCTGTCATCACGAAGCTTAAACAGACCCTCGCGGAGCAGGCCTGTTTGCTAGTACTCGACGACGTGTGGCGTGCCGACGACCTCACACCCTTTCTGCAAGGGGGACCGCGATGTGCACATCTCATTACCACACGCAATTATCAGGTCTTGCCTGCCAATGTCAAGCGCATTCTCGTGGATGCGATGTGTCAGCAAGAAGCCATTGAACTGCTGCAAGCCCGACTGGGGATCAGGCATAGCGGTGCAGAGCAAGAGCAGACCTTCAGGACCCTGGTCAGCCGATTGGGAGAATGGCCGCTATTACTCAGATTAGCCAATGGCATCTTGCAGGAGCGGATTGTAAACTTACATGAACCTGTGCCTGCTGCTTTAGACTTTCTGGAAAAACTGTTCAATAAATACGGAGTCGTTGCTTTCGACGCGAAGAATGCCCAGGAGCGCTGGCAAGCTGTAGAGCGAACGTTGCAAGTCAGTCTAGGGCAACTAAATGTCCAGGAGATGGCTCGCTATGAAGAACTAGCGATCTTTCCCGAAGATGTCGATATTCCATTGATCACCGTGCAGCTCCTATGGCAGGCAACGGGAAACTGGGATGAACTGGACACAGATGCATTGTGTCAACGGTTATCTAGCTTATCGCTGCTGTTATCCTATGACCTCACAAAGCGCCGCATTCATCTGCATGACGTAGTGCGCAACTATCTGCAGGTGAAAGTGGGAGCACGTCTGCCAGCCTTGCATGGGCGATTTCTGGATGCCTATGGCCTCCATCGTTGGGCCGATCTCTCATTGGATGAGCCGTATTTGTGGGAGCAACTTGCACCTCACTTGCTTGCAGCGGGCCGCGTAGATATGCTAGTGGAGACAGTGAAAGATTTGCGCTACCTGGCGACCAAAGTCTATGTGTGCCGGAGTGCTTACACTGCAGAATTCGATGTGCTCCGTGCGCAGGAGCGTATGCCCAATGATAGAACCTTGACCCTACTGCAACGCCATCTCGCCAATCTAAGCTACTTGCTCAATCGCTGTGAGACTCTACGCGAGGTAGAAAATACGCTACTATGTTACCTGTGCTTGGTGAAAGAGATCTCCTCCCTCAGTGACAAGTTCCAGCGGGAGCTCTCGCGTCCGTTGCTGCTGGCACAGCATCCATTGCCGGATCTCCCCCATCCAGCACTCGTTCGCACTCTACAAGGACATACTGATTGGGTGAATAGCTGTGCGGTGAGTCCTGATGGAGCCTGGATCGTCTCGGCTTCTAGCGATAAGACCCTCAAGGTGTGGGATGCGCATTCAGGAGTCGAACGCTTCACTCTTCAGGGGCATACGAGTTGGGTGGATGACTGTGCAATTAGTCCTGATGGCACCTGGATTGTCTCGGCCTCGCAGGACAGTACGCTCAGGCTATGGAAAGTACATAACGGTAGTTGTTCCCTTGTACTACGCGTCGGTGGCTTTCTTCTTTTAACATGTGCATTCTCTCCGGATGGAGAACACCTCGTAGCAGGGGGATCAGGCGGCTTATATTTTCTCCGCCTAGTTCAGTAGGCTTTTGTGACAAAGGCACGAGTGAGGGTTCTTTCGCAAATAGCGATTTTCCTTCTCTTGGATGTCGCCAAGACATCGCGCTTGTGTTGCAAAAAATTCTCAAGGAATGCAAGAGACACCAAACCTTCCTTCTTCACTTATTACCAAGATGTAAACACACAAAAAAGGAAGATGGGACAAAAATTATGGTCAAGCAATGGGATAGTCATGAGGTTCTCCATCTGGTGAATCAAATCTACCAGCAAGTCCTAGAGCGTAGCGCTCTCAATGCTATTGGGAACAGCACGGATTCCGGTTTGATGTATTACAGCGACAAATTACGTCGTGGTGAAATGAGCATCAGGGATGTGGTAAGAGCCCTCGGCCTTTCTCAAGAGTACGCCCAGCGCTTCATCATCCCGTACACAAACGCCGATGCCGTTAGGTTCTGCTACAAACACTTTCTGGCGCGCGAGCCTGAAGAAAAGGGCTTGAACTATTGGACACAGCAATCGATGATTGGCGAGTGGCCTGTGGTAATTGAGGGTCTGGTTGATAGTGATGAGTATACTGAGTGGTTCAGCAATGATGCCATTCCACAATAGGAAAGTAGCGACGTTACTATTGCATCAATATTTTTCATGCTATCTTAACCTCAACTTCTGCTGTTCTTCGCCATTCGTATCTCATTCAGATATGGCCTGTCCATATTTGGGTAGATTCCGGAGTACGGACCCTCATTCCTGCGCCTGGTGAGATGCCTTGCGCGTTTCTAACGCATGAATCACTTCCGTCCATCGCGCCTGAGCACGTTCCAGCGCGGGTAGCGAGAGCGCGGGTTGTCGTTTCTCGCCCATTGGTCGCAACGCCTCTGCCTGATCGAGCACACGCCAGAGCGCAGCTTCACGTTCCGCCTGAGAGGCAGCATGCTCCGGCTCACAGAGCAGGCTCGTTGCTAAGCGCAGACGGAGTGCGAGAGGCTCTTCATCGAACACCGAGCCAGGCAAGGTAGCGATATCCCACTCCTCCAGTAGATAGTGCGCAAGCTCCTGGCTGGTCCTGATACCCCGTTCCAGGAGTGCGGAACGCCACGAAGAGAAATCGGGATAGAGATAGAAGCCCCCTGCCGGGCGTGGGCAGGGAATGCCCAGCCGCGTGAGCGTATCGTAGAGCTGACCTGCGACATACCCATGCACGAGTGCCGAGTGCTGCACGTATTGCTCGACTGATGCATTGGGAGTATAGGCGGCAAGAGCTGCTTCCTGGAGCGGTGTGGCGGCCGCTGACCAGATTTCACTTGCCAGGGCGCGCAGGGCTGTCATCGCCTCGTTGCCCGCTGTCGTCGCAGGAAAGGCTGCATATCCGAGTCGCCATCCTCCGGCCGAGAAGGCTTTGGAGAGTCCTCCGGTCACAATACAGCCTTCAGGATAAAAGCGTGCTGGTGAGACATGCTCGCGCCAGCCATGAGCCAGCTCGGCATAAATTTCGTCACTGATGAGGGTGACCCCTGCCTCGCGCGCCCAGAGTGCGAGCGCTTCCACATCAGGACGATCAAACATGCTGCCCGTTGGATTACTTGGCGTGTTCACGAGCAAGATGCGTGGATCGCCTCCGTCTCTGCGAGCCCGGGTCATAGCCTGCGCAAGGGCCTGGGGAGTCAGGCGATGATGATCGTCCGGCTCGGTCTGCACGCCGGTCACGCGCCGACCGGCCAGGCGTGCCATCGGCGCATAGCTGACCCATGAAGGAACCGGCAGCAGCACGTCCCCTTCGAGGATCTGCAGGAGCGCATAGAGCAAGGGTTTGCTTCCTGGACCGACCACGATCTGATCAGCGGAACACGTTATCCCACGCGTGCGTGTGAGATACGCGGCGATAGCCTGGCGCAGCGCAGGTATTCCAAGCACAGGTGCATAGCCGGTGTGTGCTGCGGCCTCAGCCAGTGCCGTTTTCAGCAGGGGATGCAGCGGAAAGGAGGCTTCGCCAAAGCCCAGATGGATGGTCTCGCGGCCCGCTGCACGCCGCTTCGCCACTGCCTCGTTCATGGAGAGCGTGGCAGAGGTGGGAAGCGTTTGCGCTGTTGATGACAGGCGCAGCGGCGTGTGTGTCTCTCTAGAGTGGGTGGTACTCATTGTCTGCTCCTTTTTTAGCAAGATGTTAGCTGCCGGTGCTCGACGGCCTGTCAGGCTCCTTCCTTAAGAAGAGTTTAAAGATGCTTTTCGCAATCATATTACCATATGCCCGTCTGTCATCGTTACGAAAAGTGTTACAGCATACCATGCAAACCCTCCTAAAATCGTCACTGAGACATTTTAAGGTGGGATAGACCCAAGAAGAGGAACAATTGAGAAATGCGCATTGTTCTCATATGTGGAAGGAGGAATGGGCAAAGGTGGGAAAAGGTAAATCTCTACTCGTGCACTCATTGTAACGTTACGTATTCTGCTTAGTCCATTGTTTGTACCGTATACATCGTTGGATGTATAGTAACAGATGTGATTGATATGCAAAGGAAGGCATAATGAAAGATTTAAAAAATCAGCCGGAATCCTATTGGAAAGAAAAGCTGACACCTGAACAGTACAGAGTAGTGCGTCAGAAGGGAACGGAGCAGGCATTTAGCGGAGCACTGTACTACAATCACGAGGCGGGGATGTACAATTGTGTTGCCTGCGGCCAACCGCTGTTCTCTTCGGATACCAAATTTGAATCAGGATCGGGCTGGCCCAGCTTTGATGACCCGGTGAACATGGCAAACGTCGAGCTGCACGAGGACAATTCCTTTTTCATGAGGCGAACCGAGGTTGTGTGTAGAAACTGTGGGGCGCACCTGGGCCACGTTTTCGATGACGGTCCGAGGGAGACGACTGGCAAACGCTATTGCATCAACTCTCTTGCACTGCAATTCGCGCCGGAGGAAAAAGGCCAGGAGTAACTGCCTCTTTCATACTGAAAGTGTACCTTGCAATGGGTCAGACTTGTAAACATAAGTCATCCCGAATTTTGATACTGCTGGCGAACTCTCTCCGTCTGCTCCCTCTCCATGCAATGGAGAGGGCTGGGGTGAGGCGTCCGTCAGGTCTGACCACAGGAAGTACACTGATACTCATTCATGATAAAGATATACGTGATCAGCACTATAGAGAAGGGAGCAGAGATCACAATGACAATTGAAAATGCTACATTTGGAGCAGGATGTTTTTGGGGCGTAGAGGCGGAATTTCGCCAGGTGAAGGGAGTTGTCTCTACAGCAGTCGGCTACGAGGGAGGTTGGTTCGCTAATCCAAGGTATCGCGATGTATGCACGGACAAAACGGGACATGCTGAAGTAGTGGAGGTGGAATATGATCCGTCCCGTGTATCCTACGAGGATCTACTCAAAGTGTTCTGGGAGAATCACGATCCGACCACGCTCAATCGCCAGGGGCCAGATGTCGGTGCACAGTATCGCTCGGTCATCTTTTATCATACGCCAGAGCAGCTGGCCGCTGCACTTGCCTCCAAGGAGAAGTTGCAAAACAGCGGTGCGTATAGGCGACCGATTGTAACAGAGGTTGTGCCCGCATCGGCATTCTACAAGGCAGAGGAGTATCACCAGCAGTACCTGGAGAAGCATGGGCTGTCCCACTGCAATCTCTAAGCTGAACTCCACAAAACAGTGAAGCCTGGCGCGGCAAGCCGCGCCAGGCTTTTGATTTCATCACCTATCTATCCTATTTCGGCTGAGCGCTCGGGACTGCAGCCGTGAAGATCTCCTGCGCCCCTGTTCGCGTATCGTTCCAGAACGGATGCACGAAGAAGTTATCCGCAGCCAGCCCTTGATAGTCGCCGATAAACTGATTCCCATACCCATCGATGGGGGCATCGACCGCCGGGTCCCAGCTCTGCGTGGTCACACGGACATTTTTGAGAAACGATGTGCCCTGATCGACCGATTGCGCAAGGTAGACATCAATCAGCCTGTGCCGTGGATCAAGGCGCGTATCGAAGAATGAGATGCTGACCACGCCGTCGGGCGCAACGGCCATTTGTGGCTGAAACTGGTTCGCTCCATTCTTCAGCGGATCGTCATTCACCCGCAGCGGTAGCGACCAAGACTTTCCATGATCGCTCGAAGTACTGAATAGGATATCCGCATCTCCGCTTCTCTTATCTGACCAGGTGAGGTAGAGCTGGCCCGTCTTTGGGTCGCAGGCAAACGCGGGCAGCGTCTCATTACGATACCTTTCAGGCGGGAATCGACCGAACACATCATGAACTCTTGCTATTAAGACAGGAGCAGTCCAGGTGGTGCCTGCATCCGATGAAGTCGTTACAAGCAGCACGGTCGGAATAAAACGAGCGGTGTCTAAAATGGTTTCAAAAGCGACGGCGTAACCAACCGCTACAGTGCCATCTGGTTCGACAACGGGAATGGCGCCTATGGCCGCATCGCATCTCGTTGAGTGAGGAGGACGATCAGGTAAAGGATTCGCACAGAAAGGCGCACTTCCCTCAATAAAGGCTGGCGACGAGAAGGTCTTCCCACCATCGGTTGAACGAGAAAAGGCCAATTCCTGAACGCACGGATTGCCCTGTCCACAGTCATTCCCATAATCATAGGACCACACCACATAGACATTGCCTTTATGCGGGCCATTTGTCTGGTCAACGGTGATCCAGGGCTTGTCATGAAATATCTTGCTTTCCTGACTTTCAATGATACTCACAGGATTCCCAAACGTCTTGCCACCATCAGTAGATTTCGAGACCGCGATCCCACTCAT
>Ga0209647_1003210_pt1 | contig 12766 bp, 9 predicted proteins | sample GraSoi_2013_60cm_FD_185827 | JGI IMG/M metagenome (GOLD analysis project Ga0209647, IMG submission 185827) | Grasslands soil microbial communities from the Angelo Coastal Reserve, California, USA - Sample 9_17_2013_60cm (SPAdes) (version 2) | ecosystem: Environmental > Terrestrial > Soil >... | reverse complement strand
AATTTCAAGCCGAACTCAATGACGCGCGGTGCACCCAGATCGAATACGCCTGAGCCGGGTAGAACGCGGTTGTTATTGTGCTGGACCGAGGTAGTGCTGTTGACGGAGCCGTTGCAATTGTTCGTTGCCGCGGGCTGTGTCGGATCGCACGGCGAACTCGCCAGGTTCAGGATAGGGCTGATCGGAGCGTTGGGCAGATCAAAATTGGCATTATTGAACGCGTTGAACACGGAAACGCTGGGTTCAAGAGCAAACCGCTCGCCCAGCTTGCGCGGATAGCTGAATTTGAGATCAAAGGTTTTCAGCCATCCCAGCCCGACCTGGCCAGGAGGAGGCGCGGCAAGTTGCTGGAAAACACCGCCCAGCGCCTGAAGTTGCGCCACAGTCATCAGGCCGTTGCTGATCAAGGTTTGTCCGGCTGGAGTTGGATTCCCGGCAACGTTGCTGTTGTAGTTGGTGATGAAACCGGCCAGATCGTTCAGTTTTACAGCGCGTCCAAAAGCGCCCAGCTTGGTGCCTGGAGCCGGATCGCCGTTAGGATAGACGCCGCTTCCGTCACCCGAGCCGTCGCCGGTGGCATCGCTGATGAATATCCCGCCTGTGCCGCCGCCTGGGAGGATCATATTTTGAGGCAACGGGCTATACACGTGTCCGACGGCGCCGAAGCGGAAGCCTCCGGGCACGTCAAACGTACCGCCAAAGGAGAACTGGTGGGTACGATCAAGGCCGTTGGGGCCCAGAGATGCGTTGGGATGATTGTTGTCAACCGCAGTGTTCACAAAATCCAGGTCCTGTGCTGAACCGAGAGTTCTTGACAACGAGTAAGACACGATCCAGTTCAGGGCTTTCACGCCCGCAAATGGGTTGCGGACGTTCGCTCTCAAAGACGTTTGCAAAGCGTTGTAAGTTGATCTTCCAGCGGGGAAGAGCATCTGGTTCACACCCAGGTTCGGGTTTTGGCCGCCAAATGCGGCTGTAGGACAAGGACCGCCACCGCAAAGGTTCGTGCCCGAATCCAGGCCGTTGCCGGCGTAGTCGGCGATGGTAGCCCCGGCTGCAATGGCGCAGTTCGTGGCTGCCGCTGAAGCAGAAGCACCGCAACCGAATCCAGCGTTGGTGGCGCTTATTGCCGATGTGGCGATCGTCTTGTTAAAGAACCGGATGTCGCCCACGTGGTTCACATCAATCGCGAGCAGTGTGTGTGTGCCAACATTTCTGAGGTAGTCAGCGCTCCAAACCACGCCTTTGCCGAGCTGATGTTCAAAGCCAATGTTCATCTGCACGGAGCGCGGAGTCTGGTACTTGGGCGCAAACATGTTGATGCCTGTGATATTCGCACCGGCAGCTAATGTGTTGCCGATAAATGCGGCATTGCTCGCAGGGCCCACCGCTGCGGTGGCTGCCTGGTAAGCCGCCTGCAGTTGTGCCAACTGAGCATGGACAAGACCCATGGGCTGGCCGCAAACGGTGGCAAGATTCACCGGTATTGGCGCACCTCCCGGCATGACAAAACCTGGATTCGGAGCGCCGCCCGCGCAGGGCGCCGCCTCTGCCAGGAACAATCCCTGGGCAAGGCGTCCGGGACGATTGAACAGGTTGTTATTGAAGATTGAGTTCTCATAGTAGAGGCCGGCGCCGGCGCGAATTACCGTCTTACCGGTGCTGGTTGGGTCCCACGCAATGCCCGCCGTTGGACCAAAGTTATGCCCGGGGACGCGAACCCTGTTGCCCAGGCCCTGGCCCCAGAGATCCAAAATGTTTCCATTACAAGGCGTGCCGCCGGCGACCAGGCCTGCCGCCAGCGCAGGATCAAGTTGCGAACAGGGGATGGGCGCTATGTCAGAGTCAGTACGCCCCGTGTCATGCACGTAACGTACGCCATAAGTCAGCGTCAGGTTTGGTCGAACCTTCCACGAATCGCCGACATAGAACTGGATGCGGTTGTCCGGCCCCAGACCGCCGCCGGGAAGGCCGAATGCTGGTTTCTCTGAGGAGAATCCCTGTCCGTTGCCCATAAAGACAAGCGAAGCAGGATAGTTCAGCGGGTTTGCCGCACCTCCGGCAAACGGCTGATTTGCTGGATTGAAATCGGTCAACTGCGCATTCACAGTCGGAGCCAGGGCAAAGAACTTGGCGAAGCCGCCGCCCTGGATATGGTTATAACCGAAACCGTAGCGCAGAATGTGCGAGCGAATGGTCTTGCTGCCGTCGTACTTTGCCTGAGTGTTTTCCTGAAAGGTCTTTTGCGGAGCCAGCAGGTTGCTGCCGGAGCAGAAAGAATCTACTCCGCCGGCGAGACAACTCAAGCTCGGCCCGATGGTAATGCTGAGGTCAGGCGCAGGGTTAAAAACGCCGGACTTGGTCGCATCGACGATACCGTTGCGGAACTTGGTAAAACCGAAGCGGATGGCGTGAGTGAATGTCCCGGTATTAAAATCCACACCCGCGGCGTGCACGGGCGTGTTGTTTGCGTTGGTGAAAGGCTGGAAACTGTTGGGAATGAAACCCTTGGTGCTGTGGTTTTGCTCGTAAGAGAAACGGTAGAAGGCCTTGACCCTGTCGCTGATGGTCCAGTCCAACTTGGCCACGCCCTCGGTATCGCGGAAGGGTGAATTGAATCCCCCAGTGACTGATGTGAATGGTCCGCCGCTGGCCACGGTTTCAATCTGGTCCTGCTTAAGCCTTTCGGCGTCAACAAAGAAAAACAGTTTGTTCGGGAGGATCGGGCCGCCCAACTGGCCGCCGAAGTTGTTGCGCTGAAAGGGAACGTCGACGTTGGCGATGTTGGCAGCTATGCTGTGATCGCGGAAGAGATAAAAGCCCTGGCCATGCCACTTGTTCGTGCCAGACCTGGTTACCACGTTTACAGCGCCGGATGATGTCAACTCGGTGGACATGTCAAGCGAGGACTGGCTGACCTGGAATTCCGAAATCGCGCTGGCAGGAAGATTTTGCGTGGTGGTGCCGACGGTCTCGTCAGAGATATCAATGCCGTCCACTTCAATGCGGGCGGTGCGACCGAAGCGGCCACCGAAAGAAATCGACGAAAATCCGTTCTTGGTGGGATCAAAGTTGCCGCCGTCCTGGATCTGGACGCCCGGCTCGAGCTGCGCCAGATCAAGGAAGTTGCGTCCGTTGATGGGCAGGTTTTCAATCTGCTGCGTGGTCAGCACGCCTTGCACTGTAGCCTGCTCGGTATTGACTGCCACCGCGGAGCCGGTGACCTCAATAATCTCGGTTGACTGGCCAAGAGTCAGCTTGCTACTGCCGGCCGATATGTTACCTACCTGCACCGGAACCGTGAGCACCTGAGTCTGGAAGCCCTTGGCCTCAATGCGGACGTCGTAGTCGCCCGGGATGAGCGCGCCGGATGCGTAGGTGCCGCTGGATGATGTGGTGAACTTGCTGGTTTGTCCTGTGGCTTTGTTCTTGATGGTGACGGAAGCTCCCGGCACCACCGCACCATTCGGATCGGTGACGGTTCCCTGAATACTTCCTGTTGCTACGGTGGATTGTGCCCTGGCGGGCAGCTGACTGAAAGTGATGAAGCTAATACATACGATGAGAACGAGCGCCAACTTCAAACTCTTCATTCTATCCTCCAACATTCGGGCCCGTTTGGAATCGGGCCTGGGGGTCCACGTTAAAGGGGCCGGGGAACACAGAACGTCAAGATGATTAGGTCCCGAAAACAAGAAACACACTTTAAGACCAAAACTTTAGCCTGCATGAAGGATGCCACAGTCAAGTGCGCTTAATCATTTGAAACAAAGGACGTATGGCCGTTTGGACGGCAAAACATCCCGCCAAGATATTAAATCCTGTATCCAGAGATTTGCAATCATACGCATTCCTGGAACCAGTGTGGCTGCTGTTTATTACCGGCCCGCAATTTGCGCAGCCCCAATTCGGTGTGATACCTTCCGCTCGAACCCTTCAACTTTGCTGGGAACTGTACTGGGAGGAAAAATGACGCCTCTGATCGTGATTGGGATCCTGGTGGTCGGCGCGATTTTTATTTTGGCCGGCATGTACAACAGCCTGGTGCAGCTCCGGGTGCGCGCCGATTCGGCCTGGTCCGACATTGATGTTCAGCTTAAACGCCGCCACGATCTCATCCCCAACCTGGTGGAGACGGTGAAAGGCTACGCCGCGCACGAAAAAGGCACTTTTGAGAACATCGCGAAATTCCGTTCGCAAGCCATGCAGGCCACCACGCCGGCGGACAAGGCGCAGGCGGAAGGCCAACTCAGCGGCGCGTTGAAGAGCCTGTTTGCCGTGGCGGAAAATTATCCCGAGCTGAAGGCCTCAGAGCAGTTCACCGGACTGCAAAGCTCGCTGAACTCGATTGAAGATAATATCCAGAACGCGCGCCGCTACTACAATGCCGTGGTGCGCGACTTCAACACACGCGTGCAATCGTTTCCCACCAACATCATCGCGGGAATGTTCGGCTTCAACGCGCGGCAGTTCTTTGAGATGGAGTCGCCTGCCGACCGGGAAAATGTAGCGGTAAAGTTCTAGCCAGTGAAATCTTCCCGCCATTTTCGAACCTCGGCGCGGCTGCGCTGGAAAGCGCTTGTGGTTTTTCTCTTGCTCGTCAGCGGCCTGCCGGGCTGGGCGCGCAGCTATCGCATTTCAAATTTCCAGAGCAACATTCACGTGGACCAAGACGGTTCCGCCCGCATCGAAGAGCAAATCACCTTCGCCTTCAGCGGCGAATATCACGGCATTTATCGTGATATCCCGGTGGACTATCCCGGTCCTGGAGGGTCCAACTACAAGATCTTCATCAAGCTGGACGCCATCACAGACGAAAACGGCGGCAAGCTCAAGTATGAGAAAAGCACCAGCGGCGGCTTTCTCAAGCTCAAGATCTACGTCCCCGGCGCCATCGACGCGATGAAAACGGTCAACATCGGGTATTCAGTCAGCAACGCCACGCGGTTCTTTGAGGACCATGACGAGTTTTACTGGAATGTAACCGGCAATGACTGGCCGGTTGCCATCGAGCACGCTGCGGGGATTGTCTTCTTTCCGCCTGAAGCCACGGGCAAGCTGCGGGCCCAGGCGTTTGAAGGCATCTACGGATCTTCTCAGCATGCCACCGCGTCAGTGGAAGGGCCGAGCGTGAGCTGTGAAACCACTAGCCCGCTTACCATGCGTGGCGGACTGACCATCGATGCGTACATAGAAAAAGGCGTGCTCCACCAGCCCAGCGCGCTGGCGCGATTTTTCCGCTTCGTTCGCAGCAATCCTGTGCTCACGCTGCCGCTCTGGGCTTTTGTGGTGATGTTCTCACTGTGGTGGACGAAAGGCCGCGATCCCGATCCCGGCATGTCCGTGGCGCCCATGTATGAGCCGCCGGAAAAAATGGGCCCGGCGGAAGTGGGTACGTTAATTGATGACAGCGTCGATCCCCGCGACATCACCTCTGTTCTGGTGGACCTGGCTGTGCGCGGTTATGTGAAGATTGTGGAAACACAGCACAAGGGTTTTCTTTCCACCACCAAGGATTATGAGTTTCATCTGCTCAAAGATCGCAGCCAGTGGAACGAGCTCACCGACTACGAGCGCGCCATGCTTGACCAGGTATTTTCCGGCGGGCAGGTGACGCTGCTCTCAAATCTGAAGAACCATTTCTATACCGCGCTGCCGATGATCAAAAGCGAAATCATGAGCGCGTTGAAGTCCAAAGGTATGTACACGCTGGATCCGGACTCTGCCATGGGATATTGGGGATTGGGTTTGCTGGTGGTGGTATTGCCTTATGCGGCCGGCCAGGTTCTTGGCATAGCTGATTTTCTGAGCTCAATCCCGCTGGCGATCGTGAGCGGGGTGGTTGCGCTGCTCATCGTTATTATTATCGGCAAGCAGCTGACGGCCACCAGCCTGAAGGGAGCCCGAACGCGCGTGCAGATTCTGGGCTTTCAGGATTTCATGAACCGTGTGGATGCTGACCGCCTCAAGCGCATGCCGCCGGATACCTTTGAGAAATTCCTGCCCTACGCCATGTCGCTGGGCGTGGAACACCACTGGGCCAAGGCCTTTGAAGGCATCATTCAGAATCCTCCGAGCTGGTATCAATCTTCTGACGGCCACATGTTCAGCACGTTCTTTTTTGTGAACAGCCTGGGTTCCATGGCGCAGACGGCCAGTTCAACGTTTGTATCGGCGCCACGCGCAAGCTCCAGCGGATCGGGATGGAGCGGCGGCGGTGGCGGCGGATTTTCCGGCGGCGGTTTTGGCGGCGGCGGCGGGGGCGCGTTTTAATCGCCGTGATCGCACGTGATCGGAAAGCTGGCTTTCCGCCAACCGTGGGAAACAAAAGCGGCAGATTTCAATCTCTGTTAACCTCCGCTTCCTCAGTTCCTCTGTGTTTCAAAGGTTTTGTCCTTCGGTAAGGACGCTACCGAGCTGCCGGGCTCCAGCAGCTTTGGATTCACGCGAGCCTCCTTAAGACACGCGGGCGGAATTCAACATCCTAGTAACTGTGCCCCTGGAAAGAGACTTTCTGCCCGAGGGACCCTGCCATGGCTGAGAGAATGCATCACAGCGCTGATGTTCCGAACTTCGACACCTACCCGGCTTCGCCGCCCGTGAGCGACAGCAACCATTTAGTGGGACGAGGAAAGTCATCGCTGGAGCAGCGCGCCGCCGAGTTAGGCGCCGCGGCGGGGAAGGTAGTGTGCATGGTCAGGCAAGTTCGCGCGACCGCAGAGAGCCTATCCAGCCTGCCCGGGTTCGAGCGCATTAACAATCTTGCAGAAAACGCACGCGTTCGAGCCGACTATCTGCGGATGGTGGCAGCACAACGCGCCCAGGAATGGGCCAAGGCTGCCCGCGAGAAGACTGCCGAACTGGGCCGCCAGGCGCAGGAGAGGGCCGCCGACCTAGGCCGCCATGCGCGATCAGGGTATTTCCGCGCGCGACTTCGCGTTAACCATACAGTGCGTGAATATCCGGTGCATGTTGCTCTCGCCGCCGGCGCCGTGGGCTTTCTGACCGGCGTGGCGTTGAGAATCAGGAGGGCAAACCGTGCATACTGACAAATCTCTGGCAACGATACTGGCCGAAACCAAAGAAGAACTTAAGGAGTTCGTCGTCACACGAGTGGGAATCCTGAAAGCTGAAATCGACGAGAAGATCAGAACGTGGAAATATGTTGTCCCGCTCTTTCTAATCGCGGCTGCGCTGCTGTCGGCGGGGTGGATGACGCTTACATTTGCCCTGATGGCTTTGCTCCATGGCGTTTTCCTTCCCAGCCCTTATGCCTGGCTTTGGGCCGGGCTGATTGTAGGCGGAGCGTACCTGATATTGGGCATTGCGATTGGCTGGTTTGCGTACAGTGAAATCTCGGCCACCGGAATCACCCCTACCCGCACCCTGCAGGTGCTTAAACAGGACCAGGTCTGGATCCAGAATGAGGCGAGAACCGCATGACCGAAGGAATCCCCGTAGACGTACTGGAAAAACGCGCGGCTGACCAGCGCCGCCAAATCCATGACTCCGTGGTGGAACTACGCCACTCCGTGCAGGAGAAACTGGACGTTAAACGCAATGTACGGAACCACTTGGGGCTGGTAGCCGGGGGATTGGCCGTGGTTGGGCTGACCCTGGGTTATACCCTCACCGGCATATTTACGGCCGACTGAGCATTTCTTTAACCCCTACTGCCCGACAGCCGCCTCCGCTCGCCGGGCCTTGGAACCCGCCTATTTCGCGCTCTGGGGCCGCTTTTTCCCTCCGGTCTATTGCTTAAGTAGATGAATCATCTACTCTGCTTTCGAGTTTCATGGTATAAACCTGATTCATATTCTTCCACCATCCGAAATGGCCCTTTCCGGGTTGGGGCCCCGTTGAGGAGAGTTAATGTCAGAAGAGGCTAGAACAGGGAAACGATTTCCGCTGGAATTGCCGATTAAAATCCACGGCAAGGGCGGAGACGACAGCGCCACCACCGGCAACATGAGCGCCGCGGGCGTGTACATTATGGCCGATCTCGATCTGGCCATCGGTTCCAATATTGAGTTCGATATCACCTTGCCGGCAGAGGTGCTGGGAACGCCGGGCGACGTTGAAGTCCATTGCACCGGGCGCGTGGTGCGCAAGGACGCAGGCGCGGCCGCGGCCGGAGCCAACTCCCATTCCAGCAAACGCAAAAAAAAGAGCGGCGTGGCTTGTGTGATTGACCAATACAAGTTTATCCGCAAGAGCAAAGGGGCCAAGTAAATGCTGAAGATCATTTTGGCTGACAACCAGGCAATCTTCCGCACCGGCGCGGCCAAGGTGCTGGCCGTTGAGGACGACCTGCGCATTGTGGCGCAGGCGGAAAACACTGAAAAAATGATTATGGCGCTGGAAAAATTCCATGCCACCGTCATGATCTTCGGCGTTGAAACTCATCCCAGCCTGCCTACGGTGGTGGAGACGGCAAGAAAGTACAAGACCAAGCTGGTCGCCATCGCTGAGACCGGACAGGATTCCCGGCATTATCTGACCAACGGCGTGCACGGCGTGATCTACCGCAACGTGAGCGGGGAATCGCTGGTGCAGTGCGTGCGCAAGGTCAGCAAGGGCGAAACCTGGGTGCAGGACACGCAGGAGAGCAAAGAGACGGCCGAGAATGACCTGGTGGGAGCGCGCGTGCGCGATCGCCTGACGGCCAAGGAACTTAAGATCGTCGCGCTGATCGTGCAGGGATACAAGAACAAGGAAATTGCCACGCAACTGGGCACGACCGAGCAGGTGATCAAGAATTATCTGCGTAACGTTTATGACAAGATTGGCGTGTCAGACCGGCTGGAACTTGCGCTGTTTACCATCCATCACCGCATTCTGGCCGAAGCGGCGGCTACTTCCGTAGCGGCAGCCACGCCCGCGCGGTAATTCGCACGATCAAATTACGAGAACGGAGCCAGATTAATTTGGCTCCGTTTTTCTTTTCCGACTGAGCATTTTCGCACCTCTTCCGTTTGACATGGCCTGCGAAGTTCTTTTACGCTGCGGGTAGCGCTAAAGGGCGCATCCAGTCCGCGGAAAGGGCCGTGCCCACCTTGAGCAGCACAACTAAAAATACGAACTTTCTTTCAGCCTGACCCGTGCGGACTCCCAGGCAACGCAGTGAAAGGAGCTTCGTATGGATACCAAGCCGCTACCGTCCCGCCCGAACCTGGAACAATACAAGAAGCAGGCGAAAGAACTCCTGAAAGCTTACCGGTCCTCTGACGCGGAGGCGATGCGCCGCACCAAGAGAAATCATCCTCGTTTTTCCGGGCTCTCAGACGCCGGCCTTCGCAGCGCAAAGTTCGCTCTTGCCGACGCTCAGCTGGTGATTGCCCGCGAACACGGTTTCGAAAGCTGGCCGAAATTCGCAAGTCGCATTGACGTGATCAACGGCGAGATTGCCGCTCTTGCGAATCCCGTGGCGGCTTTTATCGAGGCCGCTACATGGCACGGCCCGCTCGAGCCTGCTGAAGCGATTCTGGCCGCGCATCCGGAGATCGCGCACACCAGCGTTCACGCGGCGGCGATTCTGGGCGACGATGCCGCCGTGCGCCGCCTCCTCGCTCTTGATCCCGCAAACGCTACGAGAAAAGAAGGGCCTTACGGCGGCGATGCGCTCGTTTATCTTTGCCTCTCTAAATATCTGCGGCTCGACGTAACGCGATCAGCCGGTTTTGTACGCGCAGCCACGGCGCTGCTGGATGCGGGAGCCAGCGCGAATACAGGGTTTTGGAGCAAAGGAGAGCACAAGGAGTTTGAGACCGCTCTTTACGGGGCCGCCGGAGTTGCGCACCATCCGGAATTGACGCGTCTGCTGCTGGAGCGGGGCGCAGACCCCAACGATGAGGAAACCCCATACCACACGCCGGAAACCTATGACAACGCCGCGCTGAAAGTGGTGGTAGTGAGCGGCAAGCTGAATGCCGACAATTTAACCGCAATGCTGCTGCGCAAAGCCGACTGGCACGACTACGAGGGGATCAAATACCTGTTGGAGCATGGCGCGGACCCAAATCGGATGACCCGCTGGCGTTACACGGCGTTTCATCAGGCCCTGCGCCGCGATAATGCTTTGGCAAATATCGAATTGATGCTTGATGACGGCGGTAATCCAACGCTGGAGAACGGCCTGGACCACAAATCGGTGATTGCGATCGCCGCTCGAAGAGGCAGAGGAGACGTGCTGGAGGCGCTGGCACACCGGGGAATCGAGATTGAGCTTGCCGGCGTGGAGAGGCTGATTGCCGCCTGCGCCTGCAATGACAAGGCTACCGTTCGTTCGATCGCCACGAACGAACCGCAGCTTGTCGCAGAACTCATGGCAGAGGGCGGGAAACTGCTGGCGGAGTTCGCCGGCAACGACGCTATTGAAGGCGTTCGAATGTTTCTCGATCTCGGCGTGCCCGTACACGCGCTGTACGAGGGCGATCCGTACTTCGACATTGCCAAAGACAGTACAGCGCTTCACGTTGCTGCGTGGAAAGCATGGCCCAGGACCGTGAAACTGCTGATTGAACGCGGCGCGCCTGTGAACGCGGTAGACGCCAAAGGGCGCACTCCGTTGGCGCTCGCGGTAAAGGCGTGCGTCGATTCTTACTGGACGAACCGGCGCTCACCTGAGTCGGTTGAGGCGCTGCTGCGCGCTGGGGCATCAGTGAACGGGATCGATTTTCCGTCCGGCTACGCTGAAGTTGACGAACTGCTGCAATCGTATGCTGGGGAAAAGTGAAACAGACACCCGCGGATAAGCGGCGAGGGCCGAGCTGCCCGAGCCGCAAGCAACGGGAGCAGTAGAATCTCGGCCGAAGAAAAGGGTCGCGGGCGGTTTGGAGCGAAGCGACAGAAATACTAGTGTGACGTCGTGCGTTCGCTGCTCTTCAGTAGCTCATTGACAATGGTCACCAACTCTTCCGGATTGACGGGCTTTTCCAGGTACAGGTCCGCCAGCGGCTCGGCGGCCTGAAACGCTTCCGCCACATATCCTGACACAACCACCACCGGCATGCTGCTGTTGTTCTTGGCGGCCTGGACTACAGCGCGGCCGTTGGCATCGCCCAGGCGCCAGTCAGTCACCACGGCGTCATAGGTGTTGCTCTGGAGTTTCTCCATGGCATCGCGAGCGGAAGTGGAAGCGGTCACCGTGTGTCCGGCGGCCTCCAGGATGGCGCATTTGAGAGTCACTACATGCGGTTCATCGTCGACGCAAAGGATCCTGGCCATAAAAGGGGACGTCCTTAACGCTGACGCGCTTTTCGAATTCATGGCGCGCCTACGGAGAATATTAGCTGCGGCACAAAAGCAGCTAACGGAACTGGCCCTATTCTCAGCCACCAGTGATGCTGAAGTCAAATAAATGCGCGATTTCTCTCAGGTTCGCGGTGCCTTTCGCCCCGCATACGCTGGGGCGAGTTTCCGGAAACCGGTGTACTTCCGGCCACCGTCCCAAATCGGAACTGGATGGGAAAAAGGATTTGCCGCGAAGCGCGAAGGCGCCGTTATCGCGATTCCTCGCCCCTGGTGTTCATATTATTTTCTACCGGCCCGGCGTCGCCGACCTTTTCCGCCACGGATTTGGCCTGCGTAAACAGCAGCAGATAATCCGGCCCGCCGGCTTTGGAGTCTGTGCCGGACATGTTGAAGCCGCCGAACGGATGCGCGCCCACCATCGCTCCTGTACATTTGCGATTGAAGTAGAGATTGCCTACGTGAAAATCGGTACGTGCGCGCTCCAGTTTCTCACGCGAGGTTGAGTAGACAGCACCGGTGAGGCCGAACTCAGTGTTGTTGGCGATCGCGATCGCGTCATCAAAGTTGCGCGCCTTGATCACCGCCAGCACCGGTCCGAAAATTTCTTCCTGGGCGATGCGTGCTGTGGGCGTGACATCAGCAATCACGGTAGGCTGGATGTAATAGCCCTCGCCGGCTTCTCTTGCCGGGCCTCCGCCGTGAATCAGCCGGCCTTCCTTCTTGCCAATTTCGATGTAGTTCAAAATGCTCTGCATGGCTTTTTCATTCACCACTGGCCCCATCGGCTTGTTCTCCGTGGGATCGCCGACGGTGATCTGGCTCACGCGGTCTTTGAGCCGTTCGAGAAACACGTCGTAGATCTTTTCGTCGATGATGGCGCGTGAGCAGGCTGAGCACTTCTGTCCCTGGAAGCCGAAGGCAGACTGCGCCACACCTTCCACGGCGGCGTCGAGGTTGGCGTCGGCGTCAACGATGATCGAGTCCTTGCCGCCCATTTCCAGGATGTCGCGCTTGATCCACTTCTGTCCCGGACGGGGGACGGCGGCGCGTTGATGAATGTCCAGGCCAACTTCCTTCGATCCCGTAAACGCGATCAGTCGGGTCTGGGGATGCTCCACCAGGCCCGCGCCGAAGCTGGAACCCGAGCCGGGGCAGAAATTCACCACGCCGTCCGGCATGCCCGCTTCCTGCAAGGCTTCAAAGAACTTGAAGGCGATTGCCGGGGAATCGTGTGAGGGCTTGAGCACCACGGTGTTGCCGCACACAATCGCGGCCATGGTCATGCCCGCCATAATGGCGCAGGGAAAATTCCACGGCGGGATTACCGCGGCCACGCCCAGCGGAATGTACATCAGCGTGTCGTGCTCACCGGGCAACTGCACCGGCGTCTTGGCCTCAGCCAGGCGCAGCGCTTCGCGGGCGTAGAACTCGGCGAAGTCGATGGTTTCGGCCAGGTCGGCGTCGGCCTCAGCCCAGTTCTTGCCGACTTCATAGACCATCCAGGCGCTGAATT
>Ga0209647_1003207_pt1 | contig 12784 bp, 6 predicted proteins | sample GraSoi_2013_60cm_FD_185827 | JGI IMG/M metagenome (GOLD analysis project Ga0209647, IMG submission 185827) | Grasslands soil microbial communities from the Angelo Coastal Reserve, California, USA - Sample 9_17_2013_60cm (SPAdes) (version 2) | ecosystem: Environmental > Terrestrial > Soil >... | reverse complement strand
GACAGCCGAAGAGCATCGACAAGCCTCCCGCCACTGCCGAGCCCACTATACAGGCTGGAATCACACGGAACGGAGCTTCTGCGGCATAGGGAATGGCCCCTTCGGTAATAAAGGCCAGCCCGAGCACCCACACCGACTTGCCTGCTTCCAGCTCATCATGCGTAAAGCGATTCTTGAATAGGAAGGTCGCCAACGCTATCCCCAGCGGCGGCGTCATCCCGGCCGCCATCACAGCGGCCATGGGGCTAAAGATCCGGCTGGCCAGCAGCCCAACCGCCACCGCGTAGGCAGCCTTATTGACCGGGCCGCCCATATCAACGGCCATCATCCCGCCCATGAGCAGGCCCAGCAGCACCGCATTGCCCGCCTGCAAGCCCCTCAACCAGTTGGTCAACCCCTGGTTGATCAGGTGGACGGGTGGGCCAATCACGAAGACCATCAGCAGGCCGACAATGCCCACCCCAAGCACGGGCAGGATTAGCACCGGCATGAGGCCCACCAGGTTGCGCGGCAGTTTGATCCATCTGTTGAGCCAGTAGACCGTGTAGCCCCCCAGGAAGCCTGCCGCGATGCCGCCCAGGAAGCCGGCGCCAAGAACGGTCGTCGACAGGAGACCGCCGACCATGCCTGGAGCCAGGCCGGGACGATCAGCGATGGAGTAGGCGATGAAGCCTGCCAGGACGGGTACAAAGAGCACGAACGCGCCATTCGCCCCGATCTGGAAGAGCCCCCACCCCAGGCCACTGGTCGCTTTGTCCACATCGATGCCACCGACCGCAAAGCCCAGCGCGATCATGATGCCGCCTGCGACGACGAACGGGATCATATACGAGATACCCGTCAGGAGGTGCTTGTAGGCGCCTCTGCGCGACCTGGACTGCGCTGCTTTCGCGGCCTGCACCTCTGCCACATAATCCGTTTTGCCGGCCTGGGGGGCAGGACCGCTCGCCGCCTGGGCCAGCGCGTTCTTGACCAACGACTGGCCGTCGTTGATGGCAGCATTCGTCGAGGTTTCATAGATCGGTTTGCCTTTAAAGCGGCTCATATCCACTTTGGTGTCGGCTGCGATGATGACCAGGTCGGCGGCCGCAATCTCAGCATCGGTCAATGTATTTTGCGCGCCCACGGACCCCTGGGTTTCCACCTTAATCGTGTGGCCCAGCGCTTCCGCCCCCTTCTGCAGACCTTCGGCTGCCATGAAGGTGTGAGCGATTCCAGTCGGGCACGAGGTGATTGCGACGATATTCGCATGGTCCATTTTGGCGGCGCTTGCCGGCGCCGGCGCCGGTGCCTGGGCAAGCGCGTTCTTGACCACACCCTGGCCGTCGTGGATGGCGGTATCCGTTGAGGTTTCATAGATCGGTTTGCCCGCAAAGCGACTCGTATCCACTTTGGTGTCGGCCGCGATAATAACCTGGTCCGCTCCCTGGATATCAGCCTCGGTCAGCGTATTTTGCGAGCCAACGGACCCCTGGGTCTCCACTTTAATCGTGTGACCCAGCGCTTGCGCCCCGCGCTGCAGGCTTTCCGCTGCCATGAAGGTATGAGCGATCCCTGTCGGGCATGAAGTGACTGCGATAATCTTAGCCATGTTGGCCCCTCCTTCTTGGAAAAGATGAGGTCATTCAACTGTGTAAAAGATAAAATCAATACGCGCTACGAGGAACTCCGCTACGCATGTGGATAGATACCTGGTCGACGTACATCTGCAACGCCTCGGCAGCCGGGAGCCCAGAGCCGAGACGGGTGATTGTCCCCAGCGAGAAGGCCGTGGCAAGCCGGGCACAATCAGGGAGGCTCAATCCCTGTACCTGGCCGGCAATCAGCCCAGCCACCATCGCATCACCCGCCCCAACGGTACTTTTCACGCTCACAATTGGCGGAACTGCGAGCAACGAGGTTGCTGGATCGATAAACATTGCGCCCCGCTCACCCATGGAAATGACCACAAGCTGAATGCCACCATCCAGCAGTTGGCGCGCGGCGTGCTCGAGTGCGACTTCATCCGTAAGCGATTGTCCGGTCAGCTGTTGCAGTTCGTCAACATTCGGTTTTAGGATGGTTGGGCCTGCCTTCACGCCTTCCCGAAGGGCATCACGGCTGGTATCCAGCACCACCTGTTTGCCATGTGCTTTGAGTTGGGTGATGAGTGTGGCATAGGTCGTCGTGGGCACTCCTGGCGGGAGTGTTCCCGACAGCACAAACCAGTCGCAGGAAGCGGCGAGCCGTTCAATCGTCTTGAGCAAGGTGTCCATCGCCTCCGCGGGAGGAAGCAAACCCGGCATGTTGATGTCGGTCGTCTGCTGGTTGGCTTCATCGACGATCTTGACCCCGGTGCGGGTGCGCCCAGGAATGCGGACAAACTGGTCGTCAATGTGTTTGCTGGCAAAGAACTGCTCGAAGATGCCGGCATTATCCTGGCCAAGAAAGCCCGTCACAGTGGTAGTGAGGCCGACATCCGCCAGGAACGAGGCGACGTTGACCCCTTTACCGCCAGCATCGAATTGCATCATCTGCGCATAATTGACCGTGTTTGGGCGAAAATGATCTACCCTCACCGTCTGATCTAGCGCCGGGTTGAGCGTTACAGTTGCGATTCTCATAGACTGCGTACCTCCGCCGCTGTGCGGCACTGCAAGGCCTGCTGCGCGATGCGCTGCATTTCTGAGAGCGAGCGACTACGGATGTGTGCCTTCACTGCCGCGATGCTGGGAACGCTAACACTCAGTTCTGATACACCCAGTCCGGTCAAGATCGCCGCTCCCTTCGGGTCACCGGCAATGCCGCCGCACACCCCGACCCACTTGCCTTCTTTCCTGGCCGCCTGCACAGTTTTATCCACCATGCGCAGCACCGCGGGATGCAGTGCGTCTGCCTGTCTCGCCAATTGCGGATGCAGCCGATCCATGGCCAGCGTGTACTGGGTCAGATCGTTGGTGCCGATGGAGAAGAAATCGATTTCTTGCGCAAAGTGATCGGCCAGCACGACAGCCGATGGCACTTCGATCATGATCCCAAGAGGAATAGGTGGCGCGTTCAACTCCTGCCGGACCTGTTCGACGAGGGCGCGTGCCCGCTCCACATCTTCCAGCGTCGAAATCATGGGGAACATGATATGGATCCGACCATAGGCGGCGGCGCGATAGATGGCCCGCAACTGGGGGATGAACAGGTCGGGACGCACCAGGCAGAGGCGAATCCCGCGTACGCCCAGGAAGGAATTATCTTCATGGGGTAAGTGGAGGTACGGCACCTCTTTGTCGCCCCCGATGTCCAGCGTGCGAATAATCAGTGGACGGTCGCCCAGCGCCTGCGCCATCGCCCGATATGCCTCGAACTGTTCCTCTTCCGACGGGGCTGAATCACGGGCCAGGAACAGGAACTCCGTGCGCATCAGCCCGACGCCCTCGGCTCCCGCTTCAATGGCTTTTGGAACGTCGGCGGCGCGATTGATATTGGCGGCTACCTCCACCCGGTACCCGTCGGTGGTGATCGCGGGAGCAGAGCTGGCGGCACGAGCTTCGTCTTGCTGACGTTGCAACTGCTGTTGCAGGTCCCTGGCCGCCCGCACATCGGCCTCGCTCGGCTTGAGATAAAGTTTGCCGCTCTCTCCGTCCAGGATGCCCAGCGTGCCGTTTGCCACGTCGAGCACCGCTTCCCCGGCGCCTACGATGGCAGGCATACCGAACCCGCGCGCCAGAATTGCCGTGTGCGAGGTGGGACCACCTCTGGCGGTACACAAGCCCAGGATCATATCGGGGTCGAGCGTGGCAGTATCGGACGGGGTTAAGTCTTCCGCGACGAGAATGGTGGGCTCATCGAGGGTTACCGGTCGCTCATCAACCGCCCCGGCCAGGTGACGCAGCACCCGCTGCCCCGCGTCGCTCAGGTCGACAGCCCGGCCAGCGAGGATGGGGTCGTCGAGTTGCTGCATCTGGCTTACCCGTTCATTGATGACGTGCTGCCACGCCCAGGCGGCGCTGTGTCCTTGATAGATAAGAGCAACGGTCTGCATCACCAGCGTGGCATCGTTGAGAAATTCTGCATGCACGCGGAAAATGGCCGCTTTGCCCGAGCCCAGACGTGTTTTGACCTCCTCATGCAGCTGGTCTAGCTCATCTTGTGCGGCATCCAGGGCGTTTTGCAACTGGTCCCCTTCGGTGATCGGGTCGCTGGGATGGTCTGCGACGACGATGGCGGACTGCTGCATGTACCGGCGAACCGGGCCGATGGCCAGCCCACCGGAAGCGGGAATGCCGACGATGGTCGCGCCTGCGGCTTGCGGCACCCAGCCCTGAATGCCGCCGCTAGGAGCTGGGGGGAGTTGCTCTTCCGGCTCATCTCCAAGACCAACAGCAATGGCTGCCTTTAGTGCATCCAAAGCGGCTGTGGCATCAGCACCCTCTGCCGAGACGCGAACGGTCGCGCCATGTTCGACGCCCAATTGCAGCAGGGAGATGAGGCTCTTCCCGTTGGCAACGGAATCGTCGTGTCGCACCTTGATGTTAGCTTGAAATCGCTTGGCCAGATCGACAAAGGTGGCAGCAGGACGTGCATGAAGTCCAGTCTTGTTCAGGATCACCGCATCGAAGAAGTTCGTATAATCAGCTGCATCGGCGCTCCTGGGGGGCGCGGCAGGCCGCTCTCCTGTCAGGGCTTCAATGATGTCGCGCGGATCGGTCGTCTGGGTCAGGCGGGCCACTTGCTCCTGGTCGCCCAACACACGGGTGAGCCGTCGCAGCACCTCAATATGTTCGTCGGATTTGGCAGCGATGCCTACGACCAGATGCGCTGTTTCGCCGGGATTCCAGTTCACGCCAGCAGGCACTTGCACTACCGCAATACCCGTCTGCTTGATCAAGTCGCGGTCTTTGGGCAGTCCATGTGGAATCGAAATTCCATTGCCGAGATAGGTGTTAGCCACCTCTTCCCGGCCGAGCATGCTGGCAATATAGCCAGTGTCAATGTACCCACTGTCCACCAGGAGCTGACCGGCCTGGCGGATGACCTCCTGCTTATCGGCCGCCCTGGACTGCAAGCGGATCAGGCGCTCATCAATTGTGATCATAATTCCTCCAGAGGGTTCATGAGGGAAGGAACGTCCTACTCTTTTATCGTGACTATTTATACGCTAGCTTCTGCCCGGTTCTCAAGGCAGACGGGTATGTTCTTTAGAAGACCGCTCGCCTCCCTTCTTGCTAGAATCACCAACAGAGTACTGCATCAACAGCTCTCTTGCGGCGCCCGCTCCTCCTTTGCTGCCCCTTTGTATGGCGTATCCGCCTCTAGCGGGCGGATGGCGAGCAACGTCAACTGGAGGTCACGCACTTTGCTGAGCAGACCATGCAGCGCGGACTGGTCAACGATCTCGCCCGTGAGAACCGTTTCCCCATTAGCCTCGGTGGTGATCGTTAGCCCTCCGAGCCAGGACGACCAGTGCTGATCAAGCTGCTCCTTGAGACGAATCTGGTAGACCGGCATCGCTCCTCCTTTTCCGTGTCGCTCACTGCTTGACGGATGTCACGCTGGTGTCTGTGAGCAGTGTAGCTGACCACCCAGGACAAGACAGTACCCAAAAGGAGTAATTGTAGGGTGATTTTTGCCCATCCAGCCGGTCCGCTGGAGCCGACTCCCATCGGCAGCCCGTCCTTCCCAGGGCCAGGCATCGCCTCCTGGCACATAACTCCCTGCTGTAAGCCCAGCTGGAGGCTTGCCCCTGCCCACGGGCTCTTAGAGCAGCTGGAGCAGGCGCGCTTTGGCGATGGCCTGCGCGCGGCTCTGCACGTGCAGTTTGCCATACAGATTGGCGATGTGTTTCTTGACCGTGTTCACACTGAGCACCAACTGGTGGGCGATCTCGCGGTTGGAGGCCCCATCCAGCAAGACCAGCCGCAGCACATCGCGCTCCCGCTCCGTGAGCGGTTCCACCAGCGCCGGGGCAGGCAGGGCCTGGAAATGGAGCGCGGGCCCAGCCTGTGCGCCTGCCGCCTGCAGCAGCCGGGCGACGTAGCGTGGCGCCAGGCCGTGCCGCTGCGCCCGGCGCAGCAAGGCCAGCAGCGCTGGCCCCTCATCCAGGAAGAGCCGGATGTAGCCCTCCGGCTCGGCCAGCACCAGGGCCCGGCCCAACGCAGCCAACGCGGCGCGGTGATCCCCCTGCTCCTCGCGGGCCAGGGCCAGCACCAGCAGGATCTCCAGCACGCTGTGCCAACGCCTGCTGGCCTCAGCCTCCGCCAGCAGCCGCTCCAACAGGAGCAGCACGTCGGCGAGGCCATGCCTTGTGGGGCTGAGGAGCTCTTCGGCCAGGCGGACGCGTGCCAGGGTCAGATAGGCTGGCTCACGCAGGTAGCAGGGGACACCAGCGGGAGAGAGCCCACAACTGGCGGCCCAGTGGCGGGCGGCGGGCAGATCGCCCCGAGCCAGCTCGAGCTGGGCCCGCAAGGCAGCCGCCTGCGCCAGGAGCAGGGGGGCGATATGGCGCTGGTGGGCCACGTGCAGAAAGGCGTCCAGGATGGCGAGCGCCTGCTCAGCGCTACCCTGAGCATGCTGCAGGCGGGCCAGGGCGGCGTAGCCCAGCCACAGCTGCTCGGCGTCGATGGACAGCATGTCTTCGAGCAGCTCCATGCCGCGTGCCAGGTGCTGGTGGGCTGCCTCCAGCTCGTTCCACTCGCGCAGCAGATCACCCAGCCCGAAGTAGTAGGCAGGGCTGTCGATCAGGACCTGGAGTTCCTCTGGCCCTAGTGTGTTTCCCATGAGGTTTGTCGCACTTGTATCATTTGTAGCATTTGTAGCATTTGTGTCCGTTGTATCGCCGTGTTTCCTCGTGTAGAAAAAGGGGAGATTTTCGGGGGGGACGCCTCCCATTTCCGAAATGGTCTCTGGATTATGCCCGAGGAGCACCTGGGCGACCTCTTCATAGGTGGCGCCAGCCTGCGTGAGCCGCCCCTGGAGCACCTGGAGCCGGGCTAAGAGGATGAGCCCGCGCAGGCTGAGCAGTCGATATGCCGAGGCGCGCGCGTACGCCACCAGTTCCACGGGCAGGCGTTCACTGGCAAGCGACACATCCCCACTCACCAGGTACGCGTGAGCGGCACCGACCAGGGCTCCCGCCCGCAACAGGTGCGTAAGGGGCGAGGTATCAGTCTCGGGTAGCAGCTCCAGGGCACGCTGCGAGAGGGCCACACAGCCCTCCAGATCGCCGGAGAGGCGAGCCAACAAGCTCCGGCAGGCCGTCACCTGGCCCTGGAGGAGACGTTCGTGAGCCCTGGGCATGTCCGCTCCAGGGTTGAGCCAGCGCTCAATCGCTTGCAGATAGACCGAGGCCTCCTCCCAGTGATTGGTGTACATCAGCGCCAGGGCATATAGCAGACGGAGCGAGGGACGAGCCAGGACCAGGGCCTCGGGGAAGGCGTGCAGCCAGCCACACAGCGTCTGCATCTGGTTGCCCAGGACGAACGTCCCGAGGCATTGCTCGATCAAGCGGGCAGCCTCCTCAAACGCCGCAGCCGCCAGCGCATGGGAGACCGCCTCGGCGCAGAAGCCGTGCTGCTCGTACCAGCGGCTGGCACGCAGGTGCAGGTCCGGGACCAGCGCCAGGGCTGTCTGCTGCAGCCACTGGCGCAGGGCCTCAGCAAACAGCTGGTGATAGCGATACCAAACCCGTTCGTCATCGAGGGGGACCAGGAACAAGTTGGCATGCTCCAGCAAGTCGAGCAAGGCCTGACTCCCGCCCTGGGCCCGCACAGCATCGCACAGGGGAGCGCTCAGGCGATCCAGGAGCGAGGTCTGCACCAGGAAGTCCTGGACGGCTGCACTTTGATGGCTGAGGACTTCGTCCAGCAGGTAGTCCACCACATAACGATTACTGCCGCTGAAGGCCACGATGAAGCCTGCCGGATCGTCACAGCCCTGCAGGGAGAAGGCCGCGAGCTGCAAGCCGGTGATCCAGCCTTCGGTGTGTGCCTGCAGCAGCGCACTCTGCTCAGTCGACAGCGGCAGCCCCATCACCGCGGTCAGGAACGTGGCGGTTTCCTCGTGCGTGAAGCGCAGGTCGCTGGCCCGCAGTTCAAGCAGGTCACCTTGGCCCCGCAGGCGGGCCAGTGGCAGCGGTGGGTCTTCGCGGGAGGCCAGCACGAGATGCAGCCCGGAAGGCAGATGCTCCAGCAGAAAGGAGAGCGCGTGATGAAGCGACCCGTTGGTGATGACCTGGTAATTGTCCAGGACGAGGACGACGTGTTCCTGGTCGTCAGCTCTACACACCAACAGGTCGTTGATCAGCACTGTCAGCATGGCCTCCAGGGGTGGAGATTGCAGCGGGTGGTGCAGCGCCTGCGCAGTCGTCCCCAGTCGAGGATCACAGTTCTGCAAGGCGGCAAGCAGGTAGGAGAGGAAGCGTGCCGGGTCATTGTCCTGGGGCTCGAGCGAGAGCCAGGCAGCAGGAATGGCACGCGAGGCCAGCCAGTCGGCGAGCAGGGTGGATTTGCCGAACCCAGCCGGTGCCGAAAGGAGGATCAGTGTCTGTTCCAGGCCCTGCTCCAGTCGCTGGATCAGGTGGGGACGATGCACCAGGTATGGGCGCAGTCGCGGAACGTGCAGTTTGGTGGCAAGCAGCGTATCGGTTGGTAGACCAGAGATCACAGGTGACACCCTGGCCTTCCGGCCATCAACCCCACTCTCGTGCTCTGTATTCCGCCCGTCATTTTCGCGACGAGCTCTGTGCTGTGCATCAGCGCTCAGTAGATCGAAGCGGGAGCGATGATGCTTTGTGCTATCAGGCAACGAGGCATCTGCTTTGCTCAGGTAGTCTGGAAGGAAGATGTTCTCTCCAAGAGGACTGGGGGAAGGAAGCTGAGGTCGAGATGATGCTCTTCCTTTCTCCTGGCGCAGACCAGCTTGCGGATCGAGCCAGAGTTCTTGTACGACCTGCTCCAAGCGAGGCAGGCTCAGATCGGTGCTTCTGCCCAGATAGCGCTTGGTCAGTTTTCCCTCGACTCGTGCATAGGCATACCAGTACTCCCCACCTCGCCCCTTGTGCTCTTTACGTGCTGTGTAGGAGCCGTTCTGGCCATGGAAGGCGAATGAGGAGAGCTGGCTCACCCATATCGACAAGGCGGGGCTATCAGGGACGCGGTCCAGAACATCATCCCCCTGGCTACCATACAGTTCATATGCCTGAGATGATGATGACCAGGTGAGCGTATAGAATGCGCTTTTTGGCATACGATCCTCCTTGATGTGCGTTGGCGCTACCGTGTTACCCAACAGGGTGTTACCTACCAGCATGGCCCTCATCTCTTGTACCGGTTGGGTAACACTACTGCAAAATAAGAATCTTTCGCGCCGGTTCAGTCTGAAAGACGATGGGCCCCTCTTTCGGGAGTAGCTGGAACGCACACGTCTACTTTCCACTCGTACACATTCAACGCCTGTACATGTTTCAACATCTTTAATGTAAAGAACTTCGTTGTCACAAATAGATTGTAAACGATTACAATCTATTTGTCAAGGGTTTCCTTATAGAAAATTCCTGGTTCTCCCAAAAATCGGGGGCCGGATGCCAGGGCAGGGGCAGGACTTGCCCCAGAAGCGCGAACGTAAGCATTTCATGAGCGGTTGCCCCGCACCACCGCCGGGTGGGGGCAAGATGCCAGGGCAGGGGCAAGCCCTGCCCCTACTATATACGATGTTCTCTTGCTATGAACATTCTAGCCCCCGATATAAAGGGGCTTTAGCAGATTCATTATGAAATCGTTTACAATAATAATAGCGTATTGGACGGAAATGTGCTATACTCTGATAGTATCGTTTACAACAATTTACTCGGTGCCTGGGAAGGACGCAGAGGGATGTGAGGAGGGTTGCGATCCCTGCCCCTTTCCTGCAAAAGAGAGTTTGCTATTATTAGTGGTGCATTTGGGAAATGTGTGGGTGAGAACCAGAGCCGATAATGAAGATTAACTTTTTAAAGTGCCATATGCTGATCCAGCACGAGAGGGCAGGCCAATTGCGGCGCGAAGTCGGCTCCATTATGTAGCACTTAATTAGTTTAGGCAAGGTGCAATGGTGAAGAAGAATCCTTGACCGTGTGACGATTCACCCGTGTCACCCTGAGCCCATGCGCTTCGCTCAGGGTAAACTCCGCGAAGGATCTGTCGCGATCGGCAGCCAGATGCTTCGCTGCGCTCAGCATGACAGGGCTGGACCTTTCTCTTGAGCAGGAACTGTCAAGTTCATTGGAACCTTGCCTAATGTTCATAATCGGCAGTGTGCATGATACATCGGCACCTACGGCTTCCTCAGGAATGAGCGAATGCATCAATTAGGAGGCGAGGAGTTTGTATGGTTAGCATCAAAGATGTCGCCGAAGCCGCCGGGGTATCAACCGCTACGGTGTCGCGGGTGCTCTCTAATGGCCTGCATGTGCGCCCCGAGGTGCGCGAGCGTGTGATGGCGGCAGTGGAACGATTAGGGTATCGGCCGAACCTTGTGGCGCGCAGCTTGCGCTCCCAACAATCCAATACCATTGGCTTGATCGTTTCCGATATTCGCAATCCGTTCTTTACCTCGATCAGCCGGGCCGTCGAAGATGTCGCCTATGAGCAGGGGTTCAGCGTCTTCCTATGCAACACGGATGAAAATCCTGAGAAGGAAGCGATCTACCTCAACCTGCAGCGCGATGAAAATGTCGCGGGGGTGATTTTCTCGCCGACACGACAAACCCTTGCCAGCTTCACCCCTGCGAACCTTAACTTTCCTCTCGTGGTGATTGACCGCTCCATCCCGAACAGCGATGTTGATGTCGTGCTGCTTGATAACGTCGATTCCGCGTATCGTCTCATCACGCATCTCATCGAGAATGGTTACCAACGGATTGCAGCCCTCTGTGGGGAGATGAGTACTACTGGGCTTGAACGGCGAGCGGGGTATGAAAAGGCCTTGCGGGCGCATGGCCTTGCTCCCCCAGCCGAACAGGTGAAGTATATCCAACCGAAGATGGATGCAGGCTATGCGGCGACGTTGAAACTGCTCGCTGCGGCAGAGCCCCCTGACGCCCTCTTCACCACGAACAGCCTGCTCGGGGCGGGAGCCTTGCAAGCCATTCGAGAGCGCGATCTCATCATTCCTGACGACATAGCGCTGGTCACCTTTGACGAAACCACCTGGGCTGCGCTCGTCCAACCCCCTATCACCCTCATTGCCCAACCGACCTATGAGATCGGCAAGACAGCGACCGAGTTGCTCCTGCAACGCATTGCCGATCCCGACCGTCCCACTCGTCAGGTTATCCTGAAAGGACAGTTACTGGTGCGAGGATCGAGTACTCCTCGGCGGTGAAGAGGCAGGATTGTGTTGCAAAAACTTGTCTAGGCTGGCTTTGCAACACGACCCGTCCTCCCAGGTGCCTGGGCAAAAATCACCCTGCAATTACTCCTTTTGGGTGCTGTCTTCTCTCCTGGTGGTCAGCTACACTGCTCAGAGGCACTAGCGTGTTGTATCCCACAAGGATGAGTAAAAAGGAGCAGAGAAAATGAACGACCACATCCGAGAGATATTGAGTTGGTACGACAGCGACAATGCTGGTGTCCGTACCAACCTGGCCCGCATGCTCAATCACGGTCGCCTGGGTGGGACAGGCAAAATGGTCATTTTGCCTGTCGACCAGGGCTTTGAGCATGGCCCGGCACGCTGCTTTGCATCCAATCCTGATGCGTATGATCCGCGCTACCATTTCCAGCTCGCCATCGAGGCGGGCTGCAATGCCTATGCCGCCCCGTTAGGCTTTCTCGAGGCAGGCGTCACCGACTATTGCGGTGACATTCCCCTCATCCTGAAGTGTAACAACCATGATGTGCTGAACGACGAACCCGATCCCCTTTCAGCGATCACCTCTTGGGTGGATGACGCCTTGCGCCTGGGCTGTGTTGCTGTTGGCTTCACGATTTATCCAGGCTCAACCGAGCGGATCACCATGTATGAGCAGTTGCGCACACTCACCCAGGAAGCCAAAGCTGCTGGCTTAGCAGTGGTCGTCTGGTCCTATCCACGTGGGAGCAGCATTAGCAAAGAAGGGGAGACCGCGATTGATGTCGTGACCTATGCTGCCCAGATTGCTGCTCAGGTGGGTGCCACTATCATCAAGGTCAAGTTGCCAAGTGCGAGGGTGGAGCTGGCGGAGGCGCAGAAGGTCTACCAGCAATATGAGATTCCCATATCCACGCTGGCGGACCGGGTACGGCACGTGATCCAGACTACTTTTAATGGACGACGCATCGTCATTTTTTCTGGTGGGGCGACCGTTGCTGATGAGCAATTCTTCGGCGAAGTGCGTGCGATCCGTGATGGGGGTGGGTTCGGTTCGATCGTAGGACGCAACTCCTTCCAGCGGAAAAAGCCGGAGGCCCTGAAGTTCCTTGACACAATCATAGGGATTTACGAGGGGTCCGTGCGGTAAAGACTTGCACCGATGTAAAGGGCGTGGCTCTGCATAGTGGCATTTGGAGATACTCACATGATTCGCGCGGTCATTTTCGATCTGGATGGAACGCTGGTGGAGACCGAGGAACTCAAAGCGCTCTCCTATGCGCGCGCTGCCGCCGAACTACGCCCAGAACTGAGCGAGACGGAAATCGTCGAGGCTTTTAAGGACGTAGTCGGCCTGTCGCGCCAGGAGGTGGCAACGGCGTTGCTGCAGCGCTTTGGATTGGAGGCAGCGGCTCGCGCACGCATGGCAGAGTTCGGCATTAATGCGCCCTGGCAAGCCTATGTAGAGGTGCGGCAGCGCCTCTAC
>Ga0209647_1003204_pt1 | contig 12793 bp, 9 predicted proteins | sample GraSoi_2013_60cm_FD_185827 | JGI IMG/M metagenome (GOLD analysis project Ga0209647, IMG submission 185827) | Grasslands soil microbial communities from the Angelo Coastal Reserve, California, USA - Sample 9_17_2013_60cm (SPAdes) (version 2) | ecosystem: Environmental > Terrestrial > Soil >... | reverse complement strand
TGGCGCAGAGAGGAATCGAATACTGAAATTGGTAATTTGTGATTTGTAATTGGTAATTTGAACCCTTCGGCCTGCGTCTGGGATTTAGGTTGTCAATTACCAATTGCAAATTACCAGATTACAAATTCCCCATGACTTGGTTCAAGCGACAATCCGGTGAGCTGGACACTTCGGGCGAAAAGAAGGTACGCACCGAGGGGTTGTGGGTGAAGTGTGACGAATGCCGCCAGATTATCTGGAAGAAGGACCTCGAAGACAATCTCAACGTCTGCCCCAAATGCGACAAACACTTCCGCATCGACGCTCGCGCCCGCCTGGCGCAGCTTCTCGACGATAACAAATACGACGTGTTCGACAGTAATCTCGTCTCCACCGACCCGCTGAAGTTTGTCGACCTGAAATCGTACTCCTCGCGCCTGAAGCGGGCGAAGGCCGACACGGGCCTGAAAGATGCCATTATCAATGCTCAGGGCAAGCTGAACGGCCGCCCAGTCATTGTCAGCTCGATGGAATATTCATTCATCGGCGGCAGCATGGGAGCGGTGGTGGGCGAGACCATTACACGAGCCATTGAGAAGGCGATCGAAACGCGGACGCCGATCATCATCGTCTCGGCATCGGGCGGCGCACGCATGATGGAAGGCGTGATCAGTCTGATGCAACTGGCGAAGATCTCTGCCGCGCTGGCGCGTTTGGACGCGGCGCGGGTTCCGTACATCTCCGTTTTGACCGATCCCACCACCGGCGGCGTGACCGCATCGTTTGCCATGTTGGGCGACCTCAACATCGCCGAGCCCGGCGCTCTGATTGGCTTCGCGGGACCGCGCGTGATTGAGCAGACGATCCGGCAGAAGCTGCCGCCAGGGTTCCAGCGTTCCGAGTTTCTACTGGAACACGGAATGCTGGATGCCGTGGTCGCGCGCAAGGAGTTGAAGGGCTATATTGCCCGGGCGCTGGAGTTTATGGTGGCGGCAGCGTAGAGACAGCCGTCAGCTATCAACCGTCAGCCAAGCCAACGAAGGCCGCGTTAACAGACGAGAACTTGGAGTGCCTGTCGGGTTGCGCTATTCCCTACTCAATGCATGGTTTGCACATTTAGCTGCGCTGTTCTGGATCGCCCAGGAGCGGCGATTGAAACTGGTAACCTGACGGCTGAGAGCTGATGGCTGATGGCTGACTACCAAACCGCACTCGCGCAGATGTACGCGTTGGGCCACGAGTTGGCCCAGACGCCGTCGCACAAGTTCGATCTCGAGCACATGCGCGTGCTGCTGGCGGCGCTGGGGCATCCGGAAAATCGCTTTCCAACTGTCCTCGTCGCCGGCACCAACGGCAAGGGGTCGACGGCGGCTACTCTGGCATCCATCCTGCAGGCTTCGGGGATGAAGACCGGCCTCTATACTTCGCCGCATCTGGTTCGCATCAATGAGCGGATCCGCCTTAATGGCCAAGCGATCAGCGACGACGATTTCGCGGTGCTCCACGATGTGGTCGACCGGACGGCCGAGCGGCTGGTTGGGGAGGGCGATTTGCCGTGGCATCCCAGCTTCTTTGAGATGCTGACCGCGATGGGCTTTGAATATTTCGCCCACAGCCGGCCCGACATCGTTGTGCTTGAGGTTGGCATGGGCGGCCGTCTGGATGCGACCAACGTGGTCGAGCCGCGCCTCAGCATCATCACCGATATCGCTCTGGATCATCAGAAGTATCTGGGCGAAACTGTCGCCGAGATTGCGCGCGAAAAAGCGGGGATCATCCGGCCGGGCGGGGTTGTAGTTACTCTGCCACAGTTGCCTGAAGCCAACGACGTCATCGGAAACACGATCTTGGATATGGGTGCGCGTGCGGTGAATGCCGTGCCGTTTGTGCCGCCCGTGTCTCCGGGAAGCAGCCAGTACCTCGTACCCAGGACTCGGGAAACCGCTTCGAGCGGTGCGCGGCAGCAGTATTCGCTCGCGGTCTTGGGAAGGGAAATTGTTGTGGACTCACCGCTGGTCGGCCGGCATCAGCTGCGCAACCTGGCGCTGGCAATCGCCGCGGCGGAGGAACTGCACAACCAGGAAATAGATAAGCATGGAGCCGCGCGGATCACGCCGGAGGCGATCGCAGACGGCATCCGCGAGACGCAATGGCCGGGGCGCTTCCAGGTGGTGCCGCCCGCGGGAGACGATCCCGAATACGTGCTCGATGTCGCGCACAATCCCGCCGGAGCCTGGGCGTTGCGGTCGACGCTTTCGGCCGCTTATGCAGATTCGGGAAACAAACCGCCGATCACGATGGTGTTTGGAGTGATGCGGGACAAGGCCATGCGTGAGATTGCTGAGATTCTGTTTCCCATTGCCGAGCACGTAATCATTACCCATGCCAACAATCCACGCTCGGCAACCCCCGATGAGATTCGGCAAGCAGCAGTGCGCGTGGCGGCGGGCATCGATATCGAAGACGCCGATGATGTGGCGTCGGCTCTCGATCGTGCACGGAAGGTTGCCGGAGCCGGTGGTTTGGTAGTCGTTACCGGTTCGATTTACATTGTAGGAGAGGCGATGCGAATGCTCGGCGTCCGCATCTAAAGAATTGTGTAACGCGGACCTGCCCTGAGCGAAGCCGAAGGGGCCCACGCCCGCGAAAAAGTTTGCGGATAGGCGCTTTTGAACAAGATTGCTACAACGGCGGAGCTGGAGAAGGAGCAAGCCGAGCTGCGCTCGGCTGCAAGGACGAATGCGTCCGTCCCTGCGTGGTCTGAGACAAAGCCTGCAGCTCACCTCGTCAACCGGCATGGCTGGCTTAGCCGCGTGCGCTCGTTTTTCATCCTTGCCCCGCTGATCTGGGCCTACACCATCATTCTGGGCACGGTTTCGCTGATCTGCTCACTGTTCGATCGCAACGGGCGCATCCAACACAAGTTCGCGCGCCTCTGGTCGCGCCTCGTGATGAAGACCATTCTGTCGCCGGTGCAAATCACGGGCGTGAGTAACGATGCCTTCGACAACTCCAAACCCCGCGTGTATGCGGTTACACACGCATCGGCGCTGGACATTCCAATTCTTTACGTCTATCTGCCATTTCAATTCCGCATCATTTTCAAAAGTGAATTGCTCGCGTATCCATTTGTAGGCTGGCATCTGAAGCGCTCGGGGCAAGTCTGCATCAACCAGCAGAACCCGGCGGCTTCAATCGGCGCAATCAAGTCAGCGCTCAGGAGCCTACGCAGTGGCACGCCGCTGGTGATCTTTCCCGAGGGTGGCCGTACGCGAGATGGACAGATTCAGCCTTTTCTGCCAGGCGCATTCTTCCTGGCGATAAAGGCGCAGGCGGATATCGTGCCCATCGCGCTCGTCGACACCTTCGACCTGCTGCCGATGAACACCTACCACATCAGGTGCCAGCCGCTCGAGATGCGTCTTGGTGAACCGATCTCCACTGCCGGTTTGACCGTGCAAGATACGGATGCCGTTTCGGCCAGGGTGAAGGCAGCGATCGAAGCACTGCATTCCGCACCAAGAAGCGCGTAGGGATAAGGGTCACGTATGGGACAGCTACCCTCGGCCGTCCAAGTAATTCCGGCCCGCGTCGCTGACAATATCCTTCCTCATCCGTCATAATCCCTTGTTCCTGTCTTCCGGAGGTGTCATGAAGTCCCTGGCTCTCGTATTCTTGTGTATTGCCATGACCGCATCTGCTCAAAACACCGTCCCCACCGCCGCCGACGCCCAGGAGTTCATGAATAAGGCCGAGGCCCAGCTCTCCGATCTGAGCATCAAGGTCCAACGCGCCTCATGGGTGCAGGAGAATTTCATTACCGACGACACGCAGGCCATCGCGGCCGACGCGATTGACGAAGTCACCGCCGTGACGACTGAGTTGGTGGAACAGGCTAAGCGCTTTGACGGTCTCGCGCTGCCGCCCGACCTGACGCGAAAGTTCATGCTGCTGAAGTTGGGGCTCACGGCGCCCGCGCCGAAAGATCCCGCGCTGCGGCGCGAGATGACTGAGATCGGCGTGTCTCTCGACGCCGACTACGGTAAGGGCAAATACTGCCGCAAGAACGGTGAGTGTCTGGACATTACGGCGATCGAGAAACTGATGTCCACCAGCCGCGATCCCGAAGCGCTTAAAGAAGTTTGGACGGGATGGCATGCGATTGCGCCGCCCATGCGGCCGCGTTACTCGCGATTTGTCGCGCTCTCCAATCAAGGCGCCCGGGAAATTGGATTCAAGGATGTCGGCGCCCTCTGGCGCGCCGGCTATGACATGACGCCCGAAGAATTTTCAGCCGACCTCGAGCGTCTGTGGAACCAGGTAAAGCCGCTTTATCTTTCGCTGCACACATTCGTACGCTGGAAGTTGGCAGAGAAATACGGCCCGAGTGTCGTCCCGCCCAACGGTCCGATTCCCGCGCATCTGCTCGGCAACCCCTGGGCACAGGAGTGGGGCAATGTTTATGACCTGCTCGGAGTACAGGAGGACAAAGGCGGGGTCAACGTTACCGAACTACTCAAGAAGAAGAACCTCGACCCGAAAGGCATGGTGAAATACGGCGAAGGCTTCTTTACATCAATGGGCTTCGCGCCGCTGCCGCCGACTTTCTGGGAGCGCTCGCTGCTCACCAAGCCCGCCGATCGCGACGTAGTCTGCCATGCCAGCGCCTGGGATATTGACAACCAGGACGATCTCCGCGTGAAGATGTGCATTCAGGTGCGCGGCACCGATTTCGTCACCATCCACCACGAACTCGGACATAACTTCTACCAGCGTGCCTACAAAGATCAGCCATTCATGTTCAAAAATGGTGCCAATGACGGCTTCCATGAAGCCATCGGCGACGCCATCGCGCTTGCCATCACGCCCGAATACCTGCACAAGGTCGGCCTGCTCGAGAGCGTGCCCCAGGCGAGCAACGATATCCCGGAACTGCTGAAGCAGGCCCTCGATCGCGTCGCCTTCCTCCCCTTTGGGCTGATGATTGACCAGTGGCGCTGGAAAGTCTTTTCCGGAGAGATCGCACCCGCCGACTACAACAAGTCGTGGTGGGCCATGCGGCTGAAGTACCAGGGTGTAGCGCCTCCGGTGGCGCGCAGCGAAGCGGATTTCGATCCGGGAGCGAAATATCACGTCGCGGCGAATGTACCCTACACGAGATATTTTCTGGCGCACATCCTGGAGTTCCAGTTCTACAGGGCATTGTGCCGCGAGTCCGGCTACAAAGGTCCGCTCAACCGTTGCACGTTCTATGGTTCCAAAGAAGCGGGTGCGAAGTTCAACAAAATGCTCGCCATGGGCCAGAGCAAACCCTGGCCGGACGCGCTCGAAGTCCTAACAGGTGAACGCCGGATCGACGCCGGCGCTCTGCTTGAATACTTCACGCCGTTGAAGCAGTGGCTGGACGAACAGAATAAAGGCAAGAACGCAGGCTGGTAAAACCAGTTGGCCCTGTCACAAATCACGTAGCCCCGGACGCATTCGTCCGGAGTGCGCGCAAAGCGCGGGCGGACGAGGGCACCTGCCGCTAAGCGAGCAAATGATAAACTTAAGAGATTCAGCTAAATACAGAGCCTATCCATGTCTGACAGCATTCATCTCAAGCTCCCCGACGGCAGCACCAAGGAAGTCCCGAAAGGGACCACGGCGCTCGATGTCGCCAAATCCATCAGCCCGCGTCTTGCCGACGCCGCTCTAGCCGCAAAAACGAACGGTAACCTGATCGACCTCACCCGCCCGCTTGAGAAAGACTCCGACCTGCGCATCCTGACCGACCGCGACCCGGAGGCGCTGGAAGTCTATCGGCATTCGTCCGCGCACCTGCTCGCGGCCGCCGTGCTCGAACTCTTCCCTGAGACGAAACTCGGCCACGGCCCTCCGACCGAGAACGGATTCTTCTACGACTTTTATCGCCCAACTCCCTTCACGCCCGAAGACCTCGAAAAGATCGAGAAAAAAATGCAGGAACTCGTCCAGCAGAACCTGCCCTATGCTCGTGAATTTCTGCCGCGCAACGAAGGACTCGAGAAGTTCAAGGGTGAAGGCGACTTCATGAAGTGCCATTTCATCGAGCAGTTCACCAAGCCCGATGAAAAGATTTCGATTTACAAGACCGGAAAGTTCCAGGATTTCTGCCGCGGTCCCCACCTGCCTTCGACTGGAAAGATCAAAGCGTTCAAGCTGCTCAACATCGCCGGCGCTTACTGGTTGGGGGACGAAAAAAATCAGCAACTGCAGCGCATTTATGGCACTTCATTCTTCTCGAAGAAGGATCTCGATGCCTACCTGAACGGCATCGAAGAAGCAAAAAAGCGCGACCATCGCGTGCTGGGCAAACAGCTCGACCTGTTTTCGATCCAGGAACTTGCCGGACCGGGGCTGATCTTCTGGCATCCAAAGGGCGGCATCATCCGCAAGGAGATGGAAGATTGGATGCGCGAGGAGTATCTGCGCCGCGGCTATTCGCTCGTCGTTACGCCGCACGTGGCGCGCCGCCAGTTGTTCCACACCTCGGGCCATGAGGGCTACTACTCGCAGAACATGTTCGACGCTATGGAGCTCGACGACGCCGAATATCGCCTGAAGCCCATGAATTGCCCGGGCCACATCCTGATCTACAAAGATTCGCTGAAGTCGTATCGCGACCTGCCAGTGCGGTTAGGCGAACTCGGCACCGTCTATCGCTACGAGCGTTCGGGCGTAATGCACGGCCTGCTGCGCGTCCGGGGCTTCACTCAGGACGACGCGCACATCTTCTGCACTCCCGACCAGATCGAAAACGAAATCGTCGGTTGCCTGGAGTTCGCGCTCGCCGTATTGAAGGCTTTCGGCTTCGACCAGTTCCAGACCGAGCTTTCAACTTGGGATCAGAAGGACAAGAAGAGCTTCCTCGGCACGGAAGACCAGTGGAACCTCGCTAATCACTCGCTCGAAAGCGCGTTGAAGAAGCTGAACATCGAATATAAGACCATCCCCGGTGAAGCCGCGTTCTACGGGCCGAAGATCGACGTGAAATTGGTGGACGCCATCGGGCGCCTGTGGCAGCTCTCGACCGTGCAGTTCGACTTCAACCTGCCACAGCGTTTCGACCTCGAGTACGTCGCGGATGACGGCAGCCGCAAGCAGCCCCTCATGGTCCACCGCGCCCTCTACGGCTCGGTCGAGCGCTTCTTCGGCGTGCTGATCGAACACTACGCCGGAGCCTTCCCGGTGTGGCTCTCGCCGGTCCAGGTGGCGATGATTCCGATCGCCGAGCGGCATACTGAATACGCCGAAAAAGTCGCGTCGCAACTGCGCGCTACAGGCGTGCGCGTGGAAGTCGATTCCCGCAACGAGAAGATGAACGCGAAAATCCGCGAGCACGCGATGCAGAAAGTGCCGTTTTTGCTGGTGGTCGGAGATAAAGAATCCGACGCCAACAAGGTCAACGTCCGCACCCGTGGGAAGGAGAAGACCGAAGACATGGGCACGGCGGACTTTGTGGAGAAGATTAGGAAGCTGATTGTGGAGAAGAGCGCCTCTTTGTAATCTGCCGCGTAGTCTGCCGCCCTCCCATCATGCTCTTGGATGAAAAAACTCATACCATGAAAATCGAACATCGACCGTTCGATTTTCATCGTATACAATTGTCACCATGATTGTTCGCATGGCTGACATTGTGCTGGTCCGCACCGCTTTGCGTCGCAGCCGCGTAGTTGCCCTTGTGGGACCTCGCCAGTGCGGCAAGACCACCCTCGCCCGCGAGTTTGTCGCCCCCGATTCGCTCAACTATTTCGATTTGGAGGATCCCCGGAGCCTCGCCCGGCTAACCGAGCCGGACACGGCGCTGCGTGCTCTCAAGAAGTTGGTGGTAATTGACGAGATCCAGCGCCGCCCGGATCTGTTTCCCTTGCTGCGCGTTCTGGCCGACCGCAGACCGCTCCCCGCGCGCTTTCTCGTTCTCGGAAGCGCATCGCCGGATCTACTCCGGCAGTCTTCGGAGTCGCTCGCCGGCCGCATCGAGACTGTTTCCCTCGAGGGTTTCCGGCTTTCCGATCTGGGCGCCGCGGTCCAAGGCCGTCACTGGTTGCGCGGCGGGTTCCCGCTCGCGTACACGCCGCGAACCGAGGCAGACTCGCTGGCATGGCGGCGCCAGTTTCTGCAGACTTTTCTTGAGCGCGATCTTCCGCAACTGGGCGTCACGATTCCAGCACTGGCATTACGGCGTTTCTGGAATATGGTCGCCCACTACCATGGCCAGGTTTGGAACGCAGCCGAGTTGGCTCGCGCCTTGAGCGTCAGTGAGCCGACTGTCCGCCGATATCTCGACTTGATGTCCGATGTCTTCATGCTTCGGCAGCTGCCGCCGTGGTTTGAGAATCTCGGCAAGCGCCAGGTGAAGGCTCCAAAAGTGTATGTGCGCGACAGCGGCCTTCTCCACGCGCTGCTGGGTGTTGCCAGCCAACGCGACCTTGAGTTTCACCCGAAGGTGGGCGCTTCGTGGGAGGGTTACGCCGTGGAAGAGGTGCTCAAATCCTTCCGCCCCGACGAGGCCTACTACTGGGCTACGCACAACGGAGCGGAGCTTGATCTGCTCTTGTTTAAGGACGGCCGCCGCATCGGCATTGAGTGCAAGCGCGCCGACGCGCCAGTACTCACGACGTCAATGCGGATTGCTCTCACGGATCTTAAGCTCGACCGGCTGTACGTTCTCTATCCGGGTGACAAGACATATTCGCTGGCCAGGAAAGTCGAGGTCATTCCGCTGGCGAAGTTCCTAAATGCAAAATAGGCGGCAAGGAGGGGTCCAACCCTTCCTTGAGCCTCCCCACCCCCTGTGTTAGCATCAAAAGTTTCGCAGGCGTTGTTGGGCTGGCCTGTACCCTGTACTCATCCTTATTCCGGGCCTTATCACCCTTCCCGTAAGCCTGCGGAAGGAGACAACCCGTGAAGGTCTACGAAGGAGCCAATCTCCGCAACCTTGCCCTTATCGGACACGGGCATGCCGGCAAAACCACCCTGGTGTCCGCCATGCTCTACACTGCCGGCGCCACGCCGCGCTTCGGACGGGTCGACGACGGCTCCGCCACCACCGACTACGACGAGGAAGAAATCGCCCGCAAGATGTCCATTGGCACCGGCCTCGCTTTTGTCGAGTGGGGCAAGGCGGACGCGGCCAGAGTTACCGAGAAGGTCAAGATCAATCTGCTCGATACTCCCGGCTTCAACATGTTCGTCCACGAGGCCAAGATGGTGCTCCCCGTGGTGGACGCCGCGCTCGTCGTCGTGGACGGCGTTGCCGGCGTCGAGGTTGTGACGCAGCGTGTCTGGGGATACTGCAATGAAATCGACCTGCCGCGCATGATCGTCGTCAACCGCATGGACCGCGACCGCGCCGATGCCAACCGCGTGCTCGAATCGCTCACCAACGCCTTCGGCCGCGCCGTCACGCCATTGCAGCTTCCCATCGGTAGCGAAAAAAGTCTCAGAGGTATCGTCGATCTCGTCCGCATGAAGGCCTACACCTACGACATGGGCGGAAATGGCAAAGGCAAGGAAGGCCCGATTCCCGCCGACATGGCCGGCGTTGCCCAGGAGGCTCACGAGAAGCTGGTCGAGCTGATCGCCGAGGGCAAAGACGAATTGATGGAAGAATTCTTCGAGAAAGGCACAATTCCCGAAGAAGATTTAGTCCCGGCGCTGCACGAAGCAATCCGCGAAGACAAACTCTTTCCCGTGCTCTTTACCTCCGGCCTCGGCAACATCGGCGTCGACGAATTGATGGATTTCATCGTGGACTACACACCCGCCGCGACCGAGCATCACGCCGTCACTGGCCAGCCCGTCGGCGGCAACGGCGAGCCCCCCGTACGCAAAGGCACCGACAGCGAACCCGCTTCCGTATACGTCTTCAAAACCATGTCAGACGCATTCGCCGGCCGGATTTCTTACTTCAAGGTTTTCTCCGGCGTGCTGAAAAACGACGCGTCGCTGCAAAATTACAATCGCAACATCCAGGAAAAGTTTGCCCACATTTCCGTTGTTATGGGCAAGCAAATGATTCCAGTCCCGGAGTTGCATGCCGGAGATATCGGCGGGGTCGCCAAGCTGAGAGAAACTCTCACCGGCGACACGCTGGGCGATAAGTCATCCCCAATTCGCTATCCGATGGTGCAGCTGCCCGAGCCGGCAATCACCTTCGCCATCGAACCGAAGAGCCGCGCCGACGAAGACAAACTGGGCGTCGGCCTGCATAAGCTGATGGAGGAAGACGCGATGCTGCGCTTCTTCCGCGATCCGCAGACCAAGGAATTCCTGATTGCAGGCACCGGACAGCAACACATCGAAGTCGTGGTCTCGAAGATGAAAAAGCGTTACCACGCCGAAGTCGTGCTGAAGGCGCCCAAGGTGCCGTATCGCGAAACCATTCGCGGCAAAGCTGATGTGCAGGGACGCCACAAGAAGCAGACCGGCGGCCACGGCCAGTACGGCGACTGCAAGATCAAGATGGAGCCGCTTCCGCGCAACTCCGAAGTTGAATTCGAATTCGTCAACGATATCTTCGGCGGCGCCATCCCACGCAACTTTATTCCCGCCGTCGAAAAGGGAATCAAAGACGCCGCCACCCGAGGCTACCTCGCCGGCTATCCCGTGGTGAACTTTCGCGCCATCCTCTACGACGGCTCTTACCACGACGTAGATTCGAACGACCTCTCCTTCCAGATGGCGGGCCGCATCGCCTTCCGCAAAGCCATGGAAGTCGCCAAGCCGACGCTTCTCGAACCCATCATGCACGTCGAGATTTCCATCCCTGACGAGTTCGCCGGCACCATCATGGGCGATCTCAACAGCCGCCGCGGACGCATCCAGGGCATGGATAACAAAGCCGGCAACACCATCGTGAAGGCCGAAGTCCCCATGGCCGAGATGCTCACCTACGGCGCCGATCTCACTTCCATGACGCAGGGCCGAGGCAGTTTCTCCATGGAAATGCACCACTACGACACCGTGCCGCAGCAACTACAGGACAAGATTATCGAGAAGGCAAAAGCCGAGCGCGGCGAGGTGAAGGAAGAAGAGGAATGAGAGACGAAGAGCTCTGTGGAGAGACGGGCGTCCTCGCCCCTCCCGCACGGACCACTGTCAAACATCCAAAAAACAAATTCACCAGCGCGATTTTCTAGCGTACCATTCCTCTTTCTAATTTCCAGGGAGGCACGGATGCCCAAGCGGACTTCCCGAATCTACCGCCGCTTGTCCTTCGCGACGCTGCTTCTCTTACTGCTGCTTCTCTTACTAACGACCCAAGCTGCAATGACTCAGGAAAGCAAAAGCGTGATGCTGGAGCTCGATCACGTATCGATTTGCGGATCGAATCTCGACACACTGCGCCAGGCCTTCACGGATGTAGGCATGACTCCGGACCTCGGCGGTCCCCACGGCAACGGTATTACCCAGATGGCCATCATCGGATTCGATGACGCCTCTTACATCGAACTGATCGCGCCGATCAAGCCCGGTGTGGCCACGGGCTCCGGCTGGGTCAAGTTTATGGCCGAGGATGCAGTTACCTGCGCATGGGCGGTGGGGACGAACGTTTTGCTGCAGGAAGTAGATCGGCTGAAGAAGGCCGGGATTCCGGTTAAGCCTCCTGAGCGCGGGAGCCGCAAGCGCCCCGACGGCATGTCAGTCGAGTGGATAACCGCCGACGTTGGTTCCGGAACGCCCGGCTCCACCCTGCCATTCATCATCGAGGACCAGACGCCGCGCGATTGGCGCGTCCAGACTTCGGCCAGCGTAAAAGGAGCGCCGGTGAGCGGCGTCGAGAATGTCGTATTGGGCGTCAACAACCTTGACGCCGCGATTGCCTTCTTCCGCAAGGCTTACGGCTGGGCTGATCCAATCACCGAGACACAGAAAGACTTCGGGAAACTCGCATATTTCCCCGGCGAGCCTGTAATCCTGGCAGCTCCTTTCAACGGAGGCTGGCTCTCAGACCGGCTCGGCAAGTTCGGCGAATCTCCCGTCGCCTACCTGCTCGCTACGCGCGATTTCGCAGCGGCCACCAAGAAGTACAAGCTTAATGGCACAAAACTCTGGTTCGGACAGAAGGTCGCGTGGTTCGACGCCGGCAAGCTGAAGGGCGTGCGCCTGGGAGTGATCGGGCAGTAGCTTGTGTAGGGACGGCCGCCCTCGCGAGCCTGCCCTGAGCGGAGTCGAAGGGTCCAAGCGGAGCGAAGCTCCGCGGGGTTTCGCCGCGATCACCACGCATCTCTGGCGATGCTGAGTGACCACACTTGGAACCGAGAACTCAGAACTGCTACCATCCCCTTCAGTGTCTGCCGCCAAAGACAATCCCGCGCTGCACCTCCATACGCAAACGAAAGACCGCCTCGTCTCCGCCGCCCCAGTCGAGGACGATTCCACTTTCGAGCTCAAGCTCCGCCCGCAACGCCTCCAGGAATTCATCGGCCAGAACAAGGTCAAAGAGAATCTAGACGTAGCCATCCAGGCCGCCAAATCTCGCGGCGAGGCGCTTGACCACGTCCTGCTCTACGGGCCACCCGGCCTCGGCAAGACGACCCTCGCCAACATCATCGCCAACGAACTCGGCACCGCTTTCCAGCAGACCTCCGGCCCCACGCTGCAGATTAAGGGCGACCTCACAGCGATCCTTACCAATCTTCGCGACCGCCAGGTGCTCTTCATTGATGAAGTCCACCGCCTGCAGCCCGCGCTCGAAGAGATCCTCTACTCCGCGCTCGAAGACTACAAGCTCGACATCATGATCGGCCAGGGCCCGTCCGCGCGCACGCACACCATGGACGTAAAGCCC
>Ga0209647_1003202_pt1 | contig 12796 bp, 9 predicted proteins | sample GraSoi_2013_60cm_FD_185827 | JGI IMG/M metagenome (GOLD analysis project Ga0209647, IMG submission 185827) | Grasslands soil microbial communities from the Angelo Coastal Reserve, California, USA - Sample 9_17_2013_60cm (SPAdes) (version 2) | ecosystem: Environmental > Terrestrial > Soil >... | reverse complement strand
CGGTCTTGGTCTCCCCACGATCCAGATAGGCCTGCATCATGTTGAGCTGGTAGAGATCGGTCAGCAATGCGCTTGTCGCCGGGTCCATGCTGCCACCTTCCGCGAGACTAACGATATCGCGGCAGCGAACTCGGATACCCTCTCCCCTTGCGGGAGAGGGTGGACGCGAGCCTTAAGCGCGTTCACGCGTGTCTTTCGACGCGCTATGGCGAGCGTCCGGGTGAGGGGTGTGCGCGCCTCAAAACTACCCCTCACCCGGCTCGCCCGCTCTGCGGGCTCGCCACCCTCTCCCACAAGGGGAGAGGGTGACCGGAGTTCGCCACTCGTGTGAAGCTCCGTAGCATTGATTTGTGACTCCGCGCACTAGCCTACGTTGAGTTGGACTGAGTTTGTGCTCGCCAACGACCCCGCTGCCGTCGGGTCTAGACGCTTGTTTGCGTGCGCAGACTCCCTAAGCTTGATCGCAAACTCCCGTTGCAATGGCGGGGCGCAGGTCTTCCCGCCGCCGCGAGGCAAGCAAAATCATCAAAGCCGAGGGATAAAAAACAATGGCCGACGAAGAGCTTCCCGTCATTGCACGCTTCGAGGTGCGCCGCCGCAGCTATCTCGCGCCGGACGGCACGGTGCTGCGACCGCTCCCGAACTTTGCCTCCGACAGCGACATCCTCATCTCCCTTTATCGCGGCATGGTGCTGACCCGAGCCTTTGATCTCAAAGCCGTCTCGCTGCAACGCACGGGGCGGCTCGGCACCTACGCCGTTTCGCTCGGCCAAGAGGCGGTTTCGGTCGGCATCGCCAGCGCCATGCGGGAGGAGGACGTCGTGCTTCCCTCCTACCGGGACAACGGCACGCTGCTGTGGCGCGGGACGAAGATGGAGGAAATCCTGCTGTTCTGGGGCGGCGACGAGCGCGGCAATCTTTCCTCCGGGCCCGCCGACGATTTTCCCTACTGCATCCCGGTCGCATCCCAGGCGCCGCACGCCGCCGGCGTCGCCTACGCATTCAAGCTCAGAAAGGAGCCGCGCGTCGCGGTTTGCCTCTTCGGCGACGGCGCTACCTCCAAGGGCGACGTGTGGGAGGCGATGAACTTCGCCGGGGTGCACAAGTTGCCCGTGGTGTTCGTCGCCAACAACAATCAGTGGGCGATCTCGGTGCCGCTTCAGTTGCAAACGGCGTCGCAGACGCTGGCGCAGAAGGCGATCGCGGCGGGCTTTTCCGGCGAACAGGTGGACGGCAACGACGTCGTCGCGGTACGCGCCGCGGCGGAGGATGCGATCGCGCAGGCCCGCGCCGGCGGTGGGCCGCGCTTGATCGAGGCCGTGACCTACCGCCTCAGCGACCACACGACCGCCGATGACGCGGCGCGTTACCGTCCGCCCGAGGAGGTTCAGACCCGCTGGAAGGAGGAGCCGATCGCGCGCCTGCGCGCCTATCTCGTAAGTCAAAAGGCGTGGGGCAAATCGCAGGAGGAGGAGCTCGCGGCCGACTGCCAAAAGCAGATCGAGGCGGCGATCGAGCGCTATTTGGCGACCGCGCCGCGCGCGCCACAGACGATGTTCGACCATCTCTACGCCGAACTCCCGCGAGCCTATGCCAGCCAGCGGGCGGAGCTCAGCGGAGGCTCCGATGCCTGAGGTGACGCTGGTCGAAGCGATCAATCTGGCGCTTGCCCGCGCCATGGAAGAGGATGCCAACGTCGTCGTGCTCGGCGAAGACGTCGGCGTCAACGGCGGCGTCTTCCGCGCCACTGTCGGCCTGCAGCAGCGATTCGGCGCCGAGCGCGTGATCGACACTCCGCTTGCGGAGCTGTTGATCAGCGGGCTGTGCGTCGGCATGGCGGCGCAAGGCCTCAAGCCCGTCGGCGAGATTCAGTTCATGGGGTTCATCTATCCCTGCATCGATCAGCTGGTGAATCACGCGTCGAGGTTGCGCAACCGAACCCAGGGGCGGCTGAGCTGCCCCATGGTCCTGCGCACGCCCCACGGCGGCGGCATCCGCGCGCCCGAGCATCATTCCGAGAGCACCGAGGCGATGCTCGCCCATATCCCGGGCTTGCGCGTCGTCATGCCGTCCTCGCCGGAACGCGCCTACGGCCTGTTGCTCGCCGCCATCCGCGATCCGGATCCGGTGGTGTTCCTGGAGCCGACGCGCATCTACCGCGCGTCGAAGGGACAGGTGGAGGATAACGGTGAGGCGTTGCCGCTCGATGTCGCCTTCGTGCTGCGGCAAGGACGGGACGTAACCCTGATCAGCTGGGGCGCCGCGGTGAAAGAGACGCTCGCGGCTGCCGACGAGCTCGCCGCGGAGGGGATCGACGCGGAGGTCATCGATCTCGCCACCCTCAAACCGTACGACGAGGAGACCGTGCTGGCCTCGGTGACGAGGACCGGACGCTGCGTCATCGTGCACGAGGCGGCACGCACCGGCGGCTTCGGCGCCGAGATCGCCGCGCTCCTGGCCGAGCGCGGATTGACCTCCCTGCTGGCGCCCATCGCTAGGGTCACGGGCTACGATACGATCATGCCACTTCCGCGCCTCGAGCAACGTTATATCCCCTCGGTCGCCCGCATCGTGGCTGCAACCCGCAAAGTCTGTCAGTTCAGCTGAAACTGGAAACCTTCCATGCGCCAATTCATATTGCCGGATCTCGGCGAAGGGCTCGAAGAAGCCGAAATCGTGACGTGGCACGTCAACGAGGGTGATCGCGTGGTCGTCGATCAGCCGCTCGTGTCGCTCGAGACCGACAAGGCCGTCGTGGAGGTGCCGTCCCCATGGAGCGGCCGCATCGCGCGCTTGTTCGGCGGCAAGGGCGACCTGATCAAGGTCGGAGCCCCGCTCGTCGAATTTGCCGAGGGCACGCAAGGCGACACCGGAACGGTCGTGGGCGAGCTCGGGCAGGAGGAGAAGGCGCCACGAGGCGCCGAGGCATCGGCCCCGGCGCCGGCGCGAACCCTTCAGGTCCTTCCCGCGGTCAGGGCGCTGGCGCGCAAGCTCGACGTCGATCTCAACCTCGTGCAAGCCAGCGGGCCCGGCGGGACGATCACGCGGGCGGACGTCGAGCGCGCCGCCAAGAGCCTGGCCGAAGCGGAGCCGGCCGAGCCGCTGCGGGGCATGCGCCGGGCGATGGCGCAACGCATGGCGGCGGCCCATGCCGAGGTGGTTCGCACCACCGTGAACGACGAGGCCGACATCGACGATTGGCAGCAGCGCGAGGACGTCACCATCCGCATCGTGCGCGCCATCGCATCCGCCTGCCAGGCCGAGCCCTCGCTCAATGCCTGGTACAACGCCGAGGCGGGCGAGCGCCGGCTGATCAAGCGCGTCGACATCGGCATCGCGGTCGACACCGAGGGCGGCCTCATCGTGCCGGTGTTGCGCAATGTCGGCGAGCGCGAGGCGAGCGACCTGCGCGCCGGCCTCGACCGGCTGCGGGCCGACGCCGCTGCGCGCTCGATCCCGCTGGAGGAGCTGCGCGGCGCGACGATCACGCTGTCGAATTTCGGCATGATCGGCGGCCGATTTGCCAACCTGATCGTCGTTCCGCCGCAAGTCGCGATCGTCGGCGCCGGCCGCATCGACCAACGCGTATTGGTACACAACGGTCAGCCGGCGGCGCGCCGCGTGCTGCCATTGTCGCTCACCTTCGACCATCGTGTGGTGACCGGAGGCGAGGCCGCGCGTTTCCTGGTGGCGCTCAAGGCGGACCTCGAGCGGGCGTCCTAGCCCGCGGGACGCGGCACGCCGACGGTGACATCTAGTCGATCGAGATGTTCGCCTCTTTCGCCAGCCTGGTCCAGGTCGCGAGCTGGCTGGCCACCAGTGCACGCATCTCGGCGGGTGTGGTCGCGCGTGGATCGCCGCCCATGCTCTCGAGCTTGTCCTTGACGTCGGGGACTGAAATGGCGCGGCGCACCTCGGCATTGAGCTTGTCGACGATCGGCTTTGGCAGCTTCGCGGGACCCGCGAGCCCGGTCCACGAGATCACTTCAAATCCCGGGATGCCTTCCTCCGCGACCGTGGGCACGTCGAGGAAATCGCGCCAGCGCGTCTTGCCCGTGACGGCGAGCGCGCGGAATTCCCCCGAGCGAATGCGCGCGCTGATCGGTCCTGACGTTGCCGCGATGAAATCGATGTCCCCCTGCAGGAGGCCGGTCATCGCCGGCGCCTCGCCGCGATAGGGAATGTGCAGAAACTTTGTTTTGGTCTCGTTGCCGATGAGTTCGACCGTGGTGTGTAGGATCGAGCCCACGCCAGCGGAGCCGTATTTCAGGACGCCGGGATTCTTGCGCGCCTCATCGATCAGTTGCGTGAGTGTCTGGAAGCGAGAGTCCTTGCGCACGCAAATAAGGAACGGATAGAAGCTTGCGACCGAAATCCATTCGAAATCTTCGACGACTTTGTAGTTTACGTTCCTGGAGAGCGCGCCATGCGCGGGGTGCGCACTGGGAACGACCAGCAGGGTGTAGCCGTCCGGCTCGCTGCGCGCCACAGCCTCCGCGGCGAGGCTGCCGGCGACGCCGGGCTTGGGCTCGATGATGATCGATTGCCCAAGCCCTTTCGACATCTCGTTTCCAAGAAGCCGGCCGATGATGTCCACGTTCCCTCCCGGCGGGAAGCCGTGCATGAACTTGATCGGACGATCAGGATAATCCGGCGCCCCCGCCGCGCTGGTGACCGCAATCAACGCGACAAGCGTGGCGACGATTGTTCTGGTCATCGTACTTCTCTGCCGTGGGTCCTCGTTCTTGGAAATCACGGCCGTCGATCACTGCGTGCGCGCCGGGGTGCGCCACAGGCTCTTCGGCGTCAGGCAGTGGACGGCGACTTCGCTGCCGGTTGGCGGCGCGATACGGCAATCCATGGCCACGCTGGCCAAGCCGTAGGCATCGAGGCGATCGAGCTGCCGCTTCTCGGCGATGAGGTTGATCATGGCCATCGACGCGGCGTCCATCGCCTTGTTGAGATCGGCGTTGCTGCCGACGGTAACGTAGTCGGTCGCCGTTTCCTTGCTCGGCAGCGCCGCCGGGGGCCTCGCCCTTGCGTCCTTCGGATTGAAGCAGAACGTGCCCTTCACGATGTCGACGACTTCGGAGATGCGGCAATCCCAGCGCTGCATCATGATGCGCTGGGCGTCCGCCGCGGCGACGCGCCGCTCCTCCGTGATGAACTTCACGGTCTCCGACTTGAGAATCTCGAGCGCCTTGTTGAGGTCTTCATCGTAGCCGAGGGTGAGCCAGTGCGTCGGCGTCTCGGCGCGGGGCCATTCGAGCGATCGGCCCTTGATCACGTCGACGGTGATGTTGAACTCCCTGAACGCGGTCTCGATGCCCGTGAGGTTTATCTCGCCATTGCCTTGCGCGGCATGCGCATCGCTCGCCCACAACAGCGCGCCCTTTACGAACACCGGCAGATAAAGCGTCGACCCGGCGGTCAGCTCACGCAGGTCCAAATTGCCCCCGTAGCGTCCCGGCGGGACGGTGCTGTAGCGTCCGGGCTCGGCGCGGGCCACGCCGAGGATTCCGGGAAACGGCCGCAGCGGAATGAAAACACCCGGCAGGAACTCGGCCACCTTGTTGTCCCAGTCGAGATAGACGTAGCGGACTCTCCCTTCCGGAAACTCCTTGGGGAATTGCCCGGCGAGTCCGGGATAGTTCATGTTCACGCCGTAGGAGCGCGGCACGATCTTGTTGATCTTCACCTTGAGCACGTCGCCGGGCTCGGCGCCTTCGACATAGATCGGCCCGGTCAGCGTATGGGCGCCGCGGCCCGGCACCTCCAGGCGAATCTTGAGCAGCATGTCCAACGTCGCGCCGGGCACGAGGCGATCGTGGAAATGCATCATCGTTTCCATGATGACGCTGTCGCCGGGCTTGATGGTGAGCACCGGCTTCTGCGCATTGTCGTACCAGCCCAACTGCGTGGTCTCCATGGTCGCCGGAAGGAGATGGACTTTGCCCGGAGCTCCGGTCGCGACCGCGACCGTCTGCGCCGTTGCCGCGCCGTGCGAGACGGCGAGCAACGTGCCGGCGAAGATGGCCGGCGCTAGCTTGGAATGCATCTTCATTTTGACCCTCCCTTGTTGCCGAACCGACGGCGAATATCTTCCAGCGATCGCATCCGTTTCCGCCAAGGCGATTGTAGTCTCCTCCACGCTCACGTCGTGAGCCATTGGGTCCAGCGCTCGCGCAGCTGGGCGAGCCGCGGCGCGATCCAGGCGGCGTCATGCTTGAACGCTATCCTTTCGTTCTCGGGCCAGGCCGGCGTCTGACGCAGCCGCGCCTGCGTCATCAGCGCGCGCGCGTCGGGATTGGCCGGACCGTACGGCAACAGCATCGCGAAGTCCGCCTGGGGCTTGGCCTGCGCCACGAAATTGCAGAATTGCCACGCCGCCTTGGCGTTGGGATCGCCTTTCGGCACCAGCAGGTTGGCATAGTAGATCTCGGCCCCGTTCCAGACGATTTCGAGCGGCACGTTGTCCTCGATCAGATCGATGGCGCGCGCGCTCCACATCGCGATCATGTCGACCTCACCGTCGCGGATGAGTTGCTGCGACTGCGATCCCTCGCGCCACCAGACTTTGATGTGCGGCTTGATCTCGCTCATCTTGCGGAAGGCGCGGTCGACGTCCATGGGATAGAGCTGGTCGGCAGGCACGCCATCGGCCAACAGCGCGAACGCGAGGCAGCTGAACGAGCGGTCGTAGAAACAACGGCTGCCGGGGAATTTCTTGACGTCCCAGAAGTCGGCCCAGCTTTGCGGCCCGCCGTTGGGAAACTTGTCCTTGCGGTAGACCAGATTGGTGCCGAGCGAATAGCTGGTGATGCCGTAGTCGCGCACCATGTGAGGGGGCAATTGATCGGCCTTGGCGGCCTCCCGATCGACCTTCTCGAGCAATCCCTCGAGCACGGCCTGGCCGTATTCGACGTCGCCGAGATTGACCAGGTCCCACTCGAAATTCCTGGTTTGAACCTGGGCCTTGAGCTTGGCGAAGGAGACGCCGGGCACGGTCTTGATCGCGATGCCGGTCTGCGCCGTGAACGGCTCGAAGAAGGCCTTCCGCCAGGCGGATTCCCATACGCCGCCATAGGAATTGACGTAGACCGCTCGGCCTTGCGCGCGCGCCGGGCGCAGGATCGCGGGCGCGGCGAGGAGCGCGCCGGCGCCGAGCGCCAACGCGCGACGGCGGGACATCCGAGCCACCATTCCCCACCCCGTCTTTTTTGCAACGCCAACACCGCGGCAAAGCCGTTGCCGGTCGATAGCCTCGCGCCGGCCGCTCATGTTACATCATTGGCGAGATGAGCAAAGCTGCGTCGATGCAGGCGGTCCGCCGCCGCGGCCCGATGTCGCGCGATGGCTTGACCGCCTGGCTGCTGGTCGCGCCGGCCGTGCTCTGCATCATCGTGCTGTTCATCGTTCCGATCGGGTACGTGCTCCTGCTCAGCGTCACCGATCCGACGGTGTCGCTCGATCATTACCGCCGCTTCTTCACCGTTCCGCTCTATGCCAACGTGATGGTCAACACGTTCCGGACGTCGTTGATCGTGACGCTGGCGTGCCTCGCGCTCGGCTATCCGCTGGCCTACGTGATGGCGCGACGCAACGACGCCGTGGCAATCGTCTTTCTCGTCGCGGTGGGCTTGAGCTTCTGGACCGGCTTCGTGGTCCGCACCTATGCCTGGCTGATCATTCTCGGCAACAAGGGACCGCTCGCGGCCACTTACGCCTTGGCTGGATGGGGCAAGCCGCCGCAACTCCTGTTCACCTCGTTCAGCTCGACGCTCGGCATGACCCACGTCCTCCTCCCCTACATGGTGCTGGCGCTCTATGGCGTCATGCGCAAGATCGATCCCTCCTATATGCGCGCCGCAGAGGGGCTCGGCGCGCGTCCCTTCGGCGCATTCCGCCTCGTTTTCTTGCCCCTCAGCCTGCCGGGGGTCGTCAACGGCTGCGTTCTCGTGTTCACCATGTGCCTCGGCTTCTACATCACGCCGATCCTGCTCGGCACGCCCAAGGACATGATGATCTCCCAACTCATCAGCCAGCAGATCGAGGATCTGCTGGCCTGGGGCTTTGCCTCGGCGATCGCGGTCGTCCTGCTGGCGTGCACGCTCGTGCTGCTCGGCGTCTACAATCGCTTTGCCGGCTTGGATCGGCTGTGGGGATAAGGGCGATGGCGCGTCACGTTCCGCTCCTATTGGCATCGCTCGCCGCGATCTTCCTGATCGCGCCCATGGCGATCATCGTGCCGATGTCGTTCTCGAAGGCGATCTCGTTCGAGTTTCCGCCGCCGGGTTATTGGACCGGCTATTACGCGCAATACTTCTCGAGCCATTCGTGGCTCGAGGCCACCGCCAACTCCTTCATCATCGCGTTCGCATCGATGGCGCTCACGCTGATCGCGGCGCTGCCCGCCGCCTTCGGCTTCGTGCGCTACCGCTTCCACGGCAAGAGCATGCTCAACCTCGTCATGATGTTGCCGATCATCGTGCCCGCGGTCGTGAGCGCGCTCGGCTATTACAGCTTCTTGAGCCCCTTGCGTCTGGTGGGCACCCACGCCGGCATGATCGTCGCACACAGCGTGTTGTCGATACCCGTCGCCTTCCTGGTCGTCGCCGCCGCGCTCAAGGGCTTCGACCGCAACCTCGAACGCGCCGCCATGAGCGCCGGGGCGGGTCCGCTGCGCACCTTCCTCTGGGTGACGCTGCCGGTGCTGCGACCCGCAATTCTGGTCGGCGCGCTGTTCGCGTTCCTGCACTCCTTCAACGAAGCGGTGGTCGCGATCTTCATCGCCGGCCGCGACGCGTCGACCCTGCCGAAAAAGATGTTCGAATCGATCCGCCTCGAATCCGATCCCGTCATCGCCGTGGTGTCGACGCTGCTCACGGGGGCGGTGCTGCTCGGGGTTCTGATCTCGTTGTTCTTTCGACAACGGCCGCCCAAGGGTGAGCGATATGCAGCTTGATCCGCTGGTCAAACCTCGTTCGGTCGCAATCGTCGGAGCGACCGATCGCGTCGGTCCCGCGCGCTCCGTCATCGAGTCGCTCGGCGCAATCGGCTTTGCCGGACCGATCTATCCGGTCAACCCCAAATATCAAACCGTCCGCAATCTCGTCTGCTACCCGAGCCTGACCGATCTGCCGGAGCCGCCCGACGTCGTCGTGTTCAGCATCCGCAAGCCGCTCCTGCCCGAGCAGGTGCGGCTGGCGGTCAAACGCGGCGCGCGCGCCGCCGTCATCTACGACGCCGGCTTCGCCGAGCTCGGCGAGGATGGGGCGCGCCAGCAAGCCGAAATCGCGGATCTATGCCGCGAGGCGGGCATGCCCGTGTGCGGGCCGAACTGCATGGGTATCCTCAATCCGACGGCGCGCTCCACCACCTACAAGCAGACCGTGATGGATCCGAGCGGCCTTGCCGGCAATGTCGGGATCGTGTCGCAGAGCGGCTCGGTCTGCATCGCGCTCTTGTCCGATCTGCGCCGCTATGGCATCAGCCTCTCGGTCTCGGCCGGCAACGAGGCCGTCACCCGAACGGTCGACTATCTCGAATATCTCATCGACGATCCCGCCACCAAGGTGATCGCGACGTTCACCGAGACGGTGCGCGAGCCCGAGCGCTACGTCGCCGCGCTCGACCGCGCCGCCGCCGCCGGAAAGCCGGTGGTCGTGCTCAAGGTGGGACGCACGGAGCGCACGCAACGCGCGATCACGAGCCACACCGGCGGGCTCGCCGGGGAATCGCGCGTGTTCTCGGAAGTGTTGAAGGCGCATCGCGCCATCGAGGTGAACGACCTCGACGAGATGAGCGAGGTGCTGGCGGTGTGCCAAGGCGAGCGTTGGCCGCGCGGCAGGGGAATTTCGGTGGTGACCGGCTCCGGCGGCCTCGCCGAGATGATCCTCGACAACGCCACCGCCGTGGGCTTGGACCTTCCCGCGCTCTCGCCCGCCGAGCGCGCCGAGGCCGAACGCGTGATCGGCCGCATCACCGGCGACGGCAACCCGTTCGACGCCTGGGGCAACGGCGACTACGCCGTCAACCTGCCGCACGCGATGTCGGTCGTGAACGACAGCGCGCGCATCGCGGCGATCGTCTATTGCGCGGACACCGGCAACGAGGGACAGCTCGGCCATCCCGGGCGCGTGCTGGAAAACGTGAAGATGCTGGTCGAGGCCGCGCAGCGCTCGCACAAGCCGCATTACCTCATGAGTTCGCGGCCGGGGGTGATGAACCTGCGGCAGGCCAAAGCGCTGCGCGAAGCCGGCCTCGTGCAGATCGGCGGCACGCGCCAGGGCCTCGGCGCGATCGACCGGGTCGCGCGCTACATGACGGGGCAAAAGCCGGTGCGGAGATCGGCGAACCGCTGCGGCCCGCAGCTCGCCGACCTCATCGCGGCACGGCCGAGACGGCGCGCCATCAACGAATACGATTCGAAGCGGCTGTTGTCGGGCTTCGGCGTGCCGGTCACGCGCGAAGCCCGCGTCGCGACGATCGCGGAGGCAATAAGCGCCGCGCGCGAGCTGAGCTACCCCGTCGTGCTCAAGGCGCTGTCAGACGACATCGCGCACAAGACCGAGCTTGGCCTCGTCGCCGTCGGCCTCAAGAACGGCGAGCAGCTCGCGCACGCCTTCGCACGGTTGAGCGAGCGTCTCGACCGGCTCGATCCGCCGCCGTCGGAGCGCGCATTCCTGGTGCAGGAGTTCGTCGCCGACGGCGTCGAGCTTTTCGCCGGCGTCTCGCGCGATCCCGATTTCGGCCTGTCGCTTGCTGTCGGCATGGGCGGCACGGCCATCGAAGTCACCCGCGACTTTGCGCTGCGCATGCTGCCGCTGCGCGAGGGCGACGCCGAAGCGATGATCGCCGAGGTGCGCGGCGCGGCGCTGCTGGCATCGGTGCGCGGCCGGCCGGCGGCCGATGTCGGGAGCGTCGTCGCCTGCCTCGAGGCGCTCGCGGACTTCGCCCAACAGAACGCCGATGTTCTCGACGAAGTGGATCTCAACCCGATCAAGGCGCTGCCGCAGGGGCGCGGTTGCGTCGTCGTCGATGCGCTGATCGTCGCGAGAGCCCCAGCGCGGGGATGATGCGTGGCCTATCTTCGCCTGCGCCAAGTCGTGAAATCGTACGACGGCAGAAGCAACGCCGTCGACGATGTCTCGCTCGACGTCGGGCGCGGGGAATTCGTCACGCTGCTGGGCCCGAGCGGCTCCGGCAAGACCACCACGCTGCTGATGATCGCCGGGTTCGAGACTCCGACCAGCGGCGTCATCGAACTCGATGGACACGATCTCGTTCGCAGCAAGCCCTACGAGCGCAATATCGGCATGGTGTTCCAGAATTATGCCCTGTTCCCGCACATGACCGCGGCGAAGAACGTGGTGTTTCCGCTCAAGATGCGGCGTTTTCCCAAGCGCGACATCGAAGCGCGCGCGCGGCGCATGCTCGAGCTCGTGGGCTTGCGCCGGTTCGCCGACAGATATCCGCGCGAACTATCGGGCGGCCAGCAGCAGCGCGTCGCGCTCGCGCGCGGCCTCGTATTCAATCCGGACGTGCTTCTGCTCGACGAGCCGCTGGGCGCGCTCGACAAGAATTTGCGCGAGCAGATGCAAGTCGAGATCAAGCGCATCCACCGCGAAATCGGCATCACCATGATCTACGTCACGCATGACCAGACCGAGGCGATGACGATGTCCGATCGCATCGCCGTATTCTGCAACGGCAAGATCGAACAAGTCGGATCCCCGCTCGACGTCTACAACCGGCCGGCCAACCGCTTCGTCGGGGAATTCATCGGCGACAGCAATTTCTTGCCCGGTCGCGTCGATCCGTCGCGTCCAGGATGGGTCGAGCTCGCCGCGATCGGCCCGGTGCGGGTCGCCCAGCAAGCGACGCTCCCGCCCGGCGACGTCGATCTCATGATCCGGCCGGAACGCCTGCGGCTGCGCCCGCCCGGCGAGACCGGCGGCGCCGACAATCCCATCGACCTCGTGGTCGACGATGTCATCAACTACGGCGATTCCATCCTTGTGATCGGCAGGGCGCGCGGGTTGCCGCTGCGCGCGCGCATCGGCGGCGGCGATGGCGAGCGCTTACGCCCGGGAGCCACCCTGGCGCTGGCCTGGGCGCCGGTCGATGCGTACGTGCTCCCTCGGCGCTAGTGTCCCGATTCCGAAGTTCGCATCATTGTGCCGCAGCCTCTTTCGCGAACTTCGGAATCGAAGGACACTAGCAACTCATTGATCTAGTGTGGCTTTGGTTCAGAAGTCCGCATTTCGGAGTCGCTGCAAGAATGATGCGGACTTCTGAACCGCCACACTAGTGTCCCGATTCCGAAGTTCGCATCATTGTGCCGCAGCCTCTTTTGCGAACTTCGGAATCAAAGGGACACTAGCAAACTTATGACTCTAGTGTGGTTTTGGATTTGAAGTTCCTATGCGAGCTCGCTGCATACTCATAGGAACTTCAAATCCACCACACTAGAATGCGATCATTGCGGCCGGAGCGGATGAAGGGGCGGAGGATGCGGATGACTTGGCGTTTCGACCGCAGGCGTCGGCGCTTTCTGCAGAAAGCGGGCGCCGCGGCAGCCGCAGCGGCGCTTGGTCCGCTCATCATCACGGACCGCACGATCGCGCAGACCCGCACCTTATACGTAAACTCCTGGGGCGGGAGCTTTACCGCCGCGCAGGAAGCCGCCTATTTCAAGCCGTTCACCGCCTTGACCGGCATCCAGATCCGCACCGTCACGCCGGTGTCCTACGCGAGGATCAAGGCGCAGGTGCAAGCCGGCCGCTACGAATTC
>Ga0209647_1003200_pt1 | contig 12801 bp, 12 predicted proteins | sample GraSoi_2013_60cm_FD_185827 | JGI IMG/M metagenome (GOLD analysis project Ga0209647, IMG submission 185827) | Grasslands soil microbial communities from the Angelo Coastal Reserve, California, USA - Sample 9_17_2013_60cm (SPAdes) (version 2) | ecosystem: Environmental > Terrestrial > Soil >... | reverse complement strand
CGGCCTTGACCACCGACTCGGTGCCGATGATGCCGCTCGCGCCGGTGCGGTTCTCGACGATGAACGACTGCTTGAAGCCCTCGGTGAGCCGCTGCGCGAGGATGCGGGCGGTCAGGTCGACGCCGCCGCCGGGCGCGAACGGCACGACGATGCGCACCGGCTTCGTCGGATATGCCGCTTGCGCGAACACCGCGGGCGACGCCGCGCCGATCAACAGGCCTATGCAGAGTTTCAGCATCGCGCGGTCCTCGTCCCCGGGTCTCGGTGCATCATAGCAAGATGACCAAGCGCTGGAAGACACGTCCGCAGGGATCGAATTGGGGCGAGTTCGGCGACGACGATCAGCTCGGCCGCCTGAACCTGCTCACCGACGAGCGCCGGCTGCGCGCGCTGCAGGAGGTGAAGGCGGGCCGCGCCTTCTGCCTGAGCCACCCGCTCGACCTGCCGGGAGGCAACGTGCTCAACTCGTTCCGCCATCCGCCGGTTTTCCACCCGGTCTACCGGGAAGGCCAGGTCTATTTCAATCTCTCCTTCGAGCGCTCGGATCCGCGCTACACCGACATCGGCTCCGACGAGGCGGTGATGCTCCACACCCAGTACTCGACACACTGGGACGGCTTCCCGCACAAGGGTTCGCTGTTCGATGCCGACGGCGACGGCAGCGCCGAGAAGGTCTATTACAACGGCTTTGCGATCGTCGACGGCGCCGGCCGCGGCACGCAGGGCGCGCTCGGCGCCACCAACCTGTCGATCGCCGGCGCCGCCGAGACCGGCATGCAAGGGCGCGGCGTGCTGGTCGACCTGCGCCACCATTTTGGCGACCAGCGCGTCGCGGTCGATTACGAGATGCTGGCGCGCGTCATGCAGGCCGATCAGATCCAGGTGGAGAAAGGCGACGTGCTGTGCCTTCACACCGGACTCGGCCAGCTGATCCGCGATGCCCATGGCAAGCCCGCTGCCGGGTTGAAGACCGCGTGCGCGGTGCTCGATGGCTACGACAGCAAGCTGCTCGAGTGGATCGCCGATACCGGCGTCGCCGCGATCGCCGCGGACAACCTCGCGGTGGAGCGCTCCTCCACCCTCGGCGTCGATCCGCGCATGCCGCATCGCGGCCCGGCGCTGCCGCTGCACGAGCATTGCCTCTTCAAGCTCGGCATCATGCTCGGCGAGCTGTGGTATCTCACGGAGCTCGCGACATGGCTGCGGCAAAATCATCGCAGCCGTTTTCTGCTGACCGCGCCGCCGCTGCGCCTGCCCGGCGCCGCCGGCTCGCCCGTCACCCCGGTGGCTACCGTCTGATGCACGAGCACACCCCGATGATGCAGCAGTACCTGCGCATCAAGGGCGAGCACCCGGACATCCTGGTGTTCTACCGCATGGGCGATTTCTACGAGCTGTTCTACGACGACGCCGAGAAGGGCGCCCGCCTGCTCGACATCACGCTCACCTCGCGCGGCCAGTCCGCCGGCACGCCGGTGAAAATGGCCGGCGTCCCGGTGCACTCGGTCGAGCAATACCTCGCGAAGCTGGTGAAGCTCGGCGAGTCGGTCGCCATCGTCGAGCAGATCGGCGACCCGGCGCTCGCCAAAGGCCCGGTCGAGCGCCAGGTCACGCGCATCGTCACGCCGGGAACGCTCACCGACTCGTCGCTGCTCGAAGACAAGGCCGACAACATCCTGCTTTCCCTCACCCGGGATAAAAGCACCGTGGGACTCGCGTGGCTGTCTCTCGCGGGCGGCACGCTGCGCGTCGCGGAGATTGCTCCGCAGAACCTGGAAAACGAGCTGCGCCGCATCGCGCCGGCCGAGGTCCTGGTGGCCGACGGCGTGCACCTGGAGGGCTACTTCACCACCCGGCTGGCGGCGTGGCACTTCGACATCGAGAGCGGCAAGCGCCGCCTGCTGAAACAACTGGGCAGCGCGAGTCTCGCCGGCTACGGCTGCGAAGACCTGACGCTCGCCATCGGCGCGTGCGGCGCGCTGCTCGAATACGCCGGCAAGACGCAGGGCCAGGCGCTCGCCCATGTCACCGCGGTCACGGCGGAGCGCGCAGGTGAGTACGTCCGCCTGGACGCAGCCACGCGCCGAAATTTGGAACTGACGGAAACCCTGCGCGGCGAGCCGGCGCCGACGCTGTTCTCGCTGCTCGATGAGTGCGCTACCGGCATGGGCAGCCGGCTGCTGCGCCACTGGCTGCACCATCCGCTGCGCGACCGCGAGCTGCTCAAGCGCCGCCACGAAGCGGTCGCCTGCCTGCTCGATCCGGCCGCGGAGATCCACAAGGTGCTGCGCGGCTTCTCGGACGTCGAGCGCATCACCGCGCGCATCGCGCTGAAAAGCGCGCGGCCGCGCGAACTGACGGGCTTGCGCGAGAGCCTCGGGCTGCTCGCCGACGTGCGCTCGGCGGTGAACCAGACGCCTGCCCTGCTCCAGCAGCTCACTGCCGACCTCGCCACGCCCCACGAATGCATCGCCCTACTCCGCAAGGCGCTGAAGGATGAGCCCGCAGCGCGCATCATCGACGGCGGCGTGATCGCCGATGGCTACAGCGCCGAGCTCGACGAGCTGCGCGCGCTGCAGACCCATGGCGGCACGTTCCTCGCCGAGCTCGAAGCGCGCGAGCGCGCGCGCACCGGGATTCCCAATTTGCGCGTGGCGTACAACTCGGTGCACGGCTACTACATCGAAGTGAGCAACGCCCAGTCGACGAAAGTGCCGCTGGACTATCGGCGCCGCCAGACGCTGAAGAATGCCGAGCGCTATATCACCCCGGAGTTAAAAACCTTTGAGGACAAGGCGCTTTCCGCCCGTGACCGTGCGCTCGCGCTGGAGAAGTCGCTCTACGACGAATTGCTGGAGCAGCTGAACGCCCACGTGCCGCGCTTGCAGCAGATCGCCCGCGCCCTCGCGCAGCTCGATGTGCTCGCCGGCTTCGCCGCCATCGGCGCCAGGCGCAACTACGTGCGCCCGCAGTTCGTCGATGAGCGCCTGATCGAGATCGACGCCGGCCGCCATCCGGTGGTCGAAGGCGAGATCGAGAATTTCATCGCCAACGACTGCCGTCTCTCGGCCACGCGCGCCCTGCTCCTCATCACCGGCCCGAACATGGGCGGCAAGTCGACCTACATGCGTCAGGTCGCGCTGATCGTGCTGATGGCGCACATCGGCTCGTTCGTGCCCGCGCGCGCCGCAAGCCTCGGGCCGATCGACCAGATCTTCACGCGCATCGGCGCGGCCGACGACCTTGCCGGCGGGCGCTCGACCTTCATGGTCGAGATGACCGAGAGCGCTTCGATCCTGCACAACGCGACGCCGCACAGCCTGGTGCTGATGGACGAAGTCGGCCGCGGCACCTCGACCTTCGATGGCCTGGCACTGGCGTGGGCCATCGCCAGGCATCTGGTGGAAAGGAACAAGGCGCTCAGCCTGTTCGCCACGCACTACTTCGAGATGACGCGCCTCGCGCTCGACTACAAGGAAGTGAAGAACGTGCACCTCGACGCGGTGGAGCACAAGGACACGGTGGTGTTCCTGCACGCGGTGGAAGAAGGCCCGGCGAGCCAGAGCTACGGCCTGCAGGTCGCGGCGCTCGCCGGCGTGCCGAAGGGCGTGATCCGCCAGGCACGCAAATATCTCGAGCTGCTCGAGGAATCCGCGATCACGCGCGGCAACCAGGCGGATTTGTTCGCCGCTACCAAGACCCCGGAACCGGAGCCCGCGGTCGATCCCCTGCGCGATGAGCTGCAGAACGTGAATCCGGACGAGCTCTCGCCGCGTGAGGCGCTCGAGCTGCTCTACCGCCTGAAGAAACTCTAGAAGTTCGGCTTCAGGCCGAGGAGCTTCGCCGAGGCGGCGAGCTGCGCCGTCTGCTCCTCGGTCGACGCGGCGAGCTCGGCGCCGGTGCCGGGGGCATTGACCTGCGCGGTGGCCGCCAAGCGATCCGCGATCACCGGATCGGCGGCGACCGCCTTGATATCGGCGGCGATGCGCTGACGCGCCGCGTCGCTGATGCCGCTCGAACGCGACGCGATCAGGCCGACCAGGCCATCGAAGTTGAGCTGCGGATAGCCGAGCTCCGCGACCGTCGGCACGTCCAGGCCGGGCACACGCGAGCGGTTGGTGATCGCCAGGACCTTGACGCGGCCCGACTGAGCCTGCGAGCGCACGATCGCATAGGCGGCGCCGTACAGCTGGATGCGCCCCTCCATGAGATCGTTCAGCGCCGTGACGGTGTCTTTGTACGAAACCTTCTGCACGTCGATGCCGGCGCTCTTGAAGTAGCCGGCGATGACCAGATCGGTCACCGTGGTGACGCTGGCAAAGTTGAACTTGCCCGACTGCGCCCGCGCGAGCGCCATGAATTCCTTCAGCGAATTGACGCCGAGCGACGCCGGCACGGCGAGCGTCACCACGGTGTTCGTCACGCGCGCGACGGGCAGCATGTCGTTTTTGTCGTAGGGCAGCTTGTCCAGCGTGTACGGGTGGCCGACGAAGTTCGAGGTCGGTCCCCAGAGCAGGACGTGATCGTCCTTGGCCGCGAGCACGGCGTTGATCGCCACCACGCCGTCGCCGCCGGGCCGGTTCTCGACCACCACCGCATGGCCCCAGCGCTGCGTCAGGCGATCGGCGAACAGGCGCGCTCCGATATCGGCGCCGGCGCCCGGGCCGAGGGAGACGATGAATTTGACTGGCCGCTGCGGCCAGCTTTGTGCCGCCGCCGCCAGGGCGAGTACTGCGAGCAATGCGCCGGCAATGAGCCGCGCGATTCTGATCATTGTCTGTATCCTCCTGCTCTCTATGGTCGCCGAGATTTCACGATGAGCGCAATACGCAAAGTTGGAATGCTCGGCCTGGGCAAGATGGGCGCGCCGATGGCGCGGCATCTTCTCGCCAAAGGCTACAACGTCGCCGGCTACGATCCGGTTGACGATGCACGCAAGCAGGCACGCTCGCTCGGCGTCAGCGTGCTCGACTCGCCGCGCGACGTGGCGCTCGCGAGCGATGTGGTGATCGTCGTGGTCGGCTTCGACAACCAGGTGGAAACCGTGGTCTTCGGCAGCGGCGGCATCATGGAAGCCGCTCGCCCCGGCTTGATCGTCGCCATCGGCTCGACCGTCGCGCCGCGCTATGCCAGGCGCCTGGCCGAGCGCGTTGCCGAGCGCGGCGTGGTGCTGCTCGATGTGCCGCTCGCGCGCGGCGAAGCGGCAGCGACGGCGGGCAAGCTGCTCATCTTCGGCGCCGGCGACCAGGCCGCGTTCGACGCCTGCCGCCCGGCGTTCAGCGCCTTTGCATCCGACATCTTCCATCTGGGCCCTGCCGGCGCCGGCCAGGTCGGCAAGATGGTGAACAACCTGATCCTCTGGGCGTGCACCTCGGCCAACGACGAAGGCCTGCGCCTTGGCGCAGCGCTCGGCGTCGACGCCGACAAGCTGCGCGCCGCGCTGCATCACTCGAGCGCGCAGAACTGGGCGATGGACCAGCGCAGCGACCGCTCCGGCATGCCGTGGGCGGAGAAGGACATGAGCATCGTGCTGCACGAAGCCGACCTCGCGCGCCTCTCGCTGCCGCTCTCCGGCACGGTGAAGGAAACCGTCAAGGGGCTGAAGATCCGCCTCGGCTTCGGGCTGCCGCACGGCAGCGACTAGCCTGGTCGTCCTGCGCGAGGCCTGGCGGCCGCATCCGCTCGCCTGGCTGCATCGCGCCGAAGCGCGCGCCATCGCTGCCGAGCTGGGCCTCCCCGTGCGTACGTTCGATGAGAAAGCAGGCGGCCTGCTGCGCCTCTCCGACCCCGTGATGCTGCGCGCCACCGAGGCGCTGACTCGCGCCGGCATTCCCTACATCGGACCGGGCGCGGCAGTGCTGCGGCTCTGCTACGACAAGCTCGCCGCCACCCAACGGGTCGCCGGCGCCGGCATCGAATGCCCCGCGGGCGGTCGTTCGTTTCCGCTGATCGTAAAGCCGCGCCGCGGCTCCGATTCGCTCGGCGTGCGCGTGCTGCGCCACGGTCCCATCCCGCGCGGCGACGACCGCCTCGTCCAGGAGCTGGTCGTCGGCATGGAATTGACCGTAGCCGTGTTGCACGACCTGGTCGGCACGCCACTGCGCATCGTGCTTCCCGAAGGCACGCCGTACTCCTTTGCGCGCAAGTACCTGCTCCGCCCCCGGCGGGAACCAATTCCCAATGCATTGAGCGTACGGGTGCGCGACACCGCTGCACGCATAGCGAAGATTCTCGGCGTCGATTGGGCCGCCCGGGTCGACTTCATCTACGACCAGCGCCGCGACCGCATCTGTTTCCTGGAGTGCGACGCGGCGCCGATGCTCGGGGCCGGCTCGGCGTTCGCCGACAGCCTGCTCACCGCGGGGGTCGCGCGAGACGAACAGCTGCGTCTTATACTCGGCGCGTGCAGCTGACCGACATCGGCGCCAATCTCACGCACCCGAGCTTCCACGACGACCTCGAAGCGGTTGTCGCACGCGCCAGGATGGCGGGCATTGCGAGCATCGTCGTCACCGGGAGCACCGTGCTCGAGAGCAAGCTGGCGGCGGAGATCGCCGGCCGGTTCGGGTTCCATGCCACCGCCGGCGTGCATCCGCACCATGCGCGCGATTGCGGTCCCGCGACCATCGGCGAGCTGCGCGAGCTGGCGAAGCACCCGCGGGTGGTGGCCATCGGCGAATGCGGCCTCGACTTCAACCGCAACTACTCGCCGCATCCCGACCAGGAGAAATGGTTCATCGCGCAGCTCGAGCTCGGCCTGGAGCTGGGCAAGCCGCTGTTCCTGCACTCGCGCGACGCGCATCCGCGCTTTGCCGAGATCCTGCGCCACCATCGCGTGAGCAAGGCGGTGGCACATTGCTTCACCGGCGAGAAGGACGAGCTGCACGCCTATCTCGACCTCGGCCTCCATGTCGGCATCACCGGCTGGATCTGCGACGAGCGCCGCGGCACGCACCTGCTCGAGCTGGTGCGCGACATTCCGCACGAGCGCCTGTTGCTCGAGACCGATTCGCCCTATCTCACGCCGCGCGACCTGCGCCCGCAACCCAAGTCGCGCCGCAATGAGCCTGCTTTTTTGCCTCACATACTGAAAACCGTAGCCCGCGCCCTCGGCCGATCAGCCGAAGAAGTCGCGGCAGAGACCACGCGCAACGCCCAGACTTTGTTCGACATCCGTGAATCTGGCTCATCTACTGCTGAGACGCGCACGGCTCGCGCCTGACGCGCGGGCGATCGCGCTCGGCAAGCATGCGGTCGTCTCCTATGGGCAGCTGGCCGATCGCGCGGCGCGCCTGGCTGGTGGCTACAAGAGCAAGTTAAAGCTGCAGCCGGGCGATCGCGTCGCGCTGGCGATGAAGAACTGCCCCGAGTACTACGAGGTGCTGTTCGCGTGCTGGCATGCCGGCCTGGTCGCCGTGCCGATGAACGCCAAGCTGCACGCCAAGGAGTTCGCGTACATCCTGGAAAACTCGGGCGCCAAGGCCTGCTTCGTCACGCCTGATCTGGAATCAGCCATCCCCACCGGGACAGCGATTCGGGAAATCGGCAAGCTGCGTGGGGAGCCGATGCCGCCGGCCGAAGTCAAACCGGACGACGCAGCCTGGCTCTTCTATACGAGCGGCACGACCGGCGTGCCGAAGGGCGCCGTGCTCACGCATCGCAACCTGCTCTTCCAGACGCACGCTTATTTCGCCGACATCGACAAGGTCGCAGCAAACGATGCGGTGCTCCATCCGGCGCCGCTGTCGCACGGCTCGGGTTGCTACGCACTGCCGCACTTTGCCGCCGGCGCGGTGAACGTGATTCCGGAGAGCGGGCACTTCGAGCCGGAGGAAATCTTCGAGCTGCTCGATCATTGGCACGGCGCCTCGTTCTTCGCCGCGCCGACGATGGTGGTGCGCCTGCTGGCGAGTCCCGCCGCTCGCTCGCCACGGCATCTCAAGACGCTGGTCTATGGCGGGGCGCCGATGTACGTCGCGGATTCATTGCGCGCGATCGAGCTCTTCGGCCAGCGGCTGTATCAGCTCTACGGCCAGGGCGAGGCGCCGATGACCATCACCGGGCTGCCGCAGGAGCTGCACCAGCCCGCGCTGCTCGACAAGCTCTCGAGCTGCGGCTTCGCGCGCACCGGCTGCGAAGTGAAGATCTTCGACGACGCCGAGCGCGAGCTGCCGGAGGGCGAGATCGGCGAGATCGTCACGCGCTCCGACTGCATCATGGCCGGCTACTGGAAAAATCCCGAGGCGACCAAGAAGGCGCTGCGCGGCGGCTGGCTGCACACCGGAGATGTCGGCAGCATGGACGCGGCCGGCTTCCTCACCATCCGCGACCGCTCGAAGGACATGATCATCTCCGGCGGCTCCAACATCTATCCGCGCGAGATCGAGGAAGTGCTGCTCACGCATCCCGCGATCGCCGAATGCTCGGTGGTCGGCCGGCCGCACGCCGAATGGGGCGAGGAGGTCGTCGCCTTCGTCGTTGCCCGGAAGAAAATCCCCACCGACGAGCTCGACCAGCTCTGCCTCGACAACATCGCGCGCTTCAAGCGCCCGCGGGAATACCGCTTCGTCGAGGCCCTTCCTAAGAATAATTATGGAAAGATCCTTAAAACGGAGCTCAGGAAACTGCTCGCCCCTTTGACCCCCTGATAAGGGGGTCGTGAGCCGAAGGCGAGCGGGGGGTTTCCGGTTTTTTGCTGTCGACGGTAATGCAGGCAGCGCGTTATTCGCGCATGGCTCATCCGAGCTTCCTCGACTACCGCCGGCGTCTCAAGCGTTCGGCACGTTCACTTCGTCGCGATCCGACTCCGGCAGAACGCAAGCTGTGGTTCGAGTTCCTGCGCGATTTGCCGTTGAGATTCAGCCGCCAGAAACCCTTGGGCAACTACATCGCCGATTTCTACTGCGCGAGCCGGCTGCTCATCATCGAGGTCGATGGTGATAGCCACTTCACCGATCCGGGCGAGGCATATGACGACCGCAGAAGCACCGCGCTTGAAGCGAAGGGCGTGCGGATCATCCGGTTTACGAACCTCGAAGTGATGGAGCAGTTCGAAGCCGTATGCCAGCGCATTCGCGATACGCTGGAAATCTGAAACCCCCCGCTCGCTCATTTGCCAAATGCGGGCTCGCGACCCCCTTATCAGGGGGTCAAAACGGTCAGTGGGTGCGGCCGCGGTCCTGCGGCACGAACTGCGGGTCGTCCATCAGGTAGGTCTCGCGCACGATGCCGTCGGGCGACATCTGGACCAGGAACCACTTCGGCAGCTGGTGGCCGGCGACGCGCATCGGATAGGTCCAGATGTCGCGCTCCATGCGCTCGTAGCGCTGCGGCTGCCAGGCGGGGCCGAGGAGATCGTGCACTTCCATGGCGTTGGTCTGCCCACGCACGATCTTGGAGATGTTCTCTTCAGTGAGTCGCTGCTCGACGGCGACCAGGCGGCCGTCGGCGCCGATGCGCGCGGCATAGCTGGCGTGGCCCCAGGGTAGCTGCGGAAACCAGTAGATCTTTTCGCCGCTCGGGAGCGCCTGCACCTCGGCGGGCTTGCCCATGACGGCCTGGAGTTCGCCCTCGCTCGCCCCGACCTGCAGGCCGCGGCCGTCGACGCTGGCGCAGGAGGCCAGCAGGAACGCCAAAGCGAGGGCGAAGCTACTCGCCCTTGCCGGGCTCGGGAGTGAAGTACTTCTTGAATTTGTCGGCTTCACCTTTGTGCTCATCCGCATCCGCGGGCGCGGTGCCCTTGCGCGTGATGTTAGGCCACTTGATGGCGAACTCGGCGTTCACCTTGAGCCATTTTTCCGCCTTGCCGTCGGAGTCGGCGAGGATGGCATTGGGCGGGCACTCGGGCTCGCAGACGCCGCAGTCGATGCACTCGTCGGGGTGGATCACCAGCATGTTGTCGCCCTCGTAGAAGCAATCGACGGGGCAGACCTCGACGCAGTCCATGTACTTGCACTTGATGCAGTCTTCGGTGACGACGTAAGTCATCTAATCTTTTTGCCGGATAACGCTGGTTTTCGGGGAGCGGATTATCGCACGTAGGCGAATCGCGACGCGCTTGTACTCGTTTCGTCTACAGCTATATCCCTAGGGAATAAAACTCGTTGCCCACGCATGCCGCCGGGGCGATGATACGCACTCGATGAAGCACCTCGTGCGCCCGCTGGCGCCACTCCTGGTGGCTGCCGGCGCGGCGATCCTGATTTTCACCGCCGGAGCCGAGATCGCAGCCGCGATTCGCTCCTGGCTGTTTGCCGGCCAGCCCTGGCCGCACGAGCTGATGCTGCACGTGCTGATCGCCGGCGCGGCGCTGCTGCTCGCCTCCGCGGTGATCATGACGCGCCGCTCGGCGCAGCGCACCGAGGAAGCCGAAGCCGCGCTGCGCGAAAGCGAGGAGCGCCTGCGCCTGATCGCCAACAACGTGCCGGCGCTCATCTCGTACGTCGATCGCGACCAGCGTTACCAATACAGCAACCGCACCTACGACGACTGGTTCGGCATCCCGCACGAAGGCATGCACGGCCGCACCATCGCCGAGGTGTTCGGCGACGAGGCCTACGGTCGCATGCGCCCGGACATCGAGCGCGTGCTCGCCGGCGACAACGTCCAGTTCGAACTCCCGATGGGCGACGGCGTAAGGCGCCGCGTCCTGCAGGTCGCCTGCGTGCCGCACCGTGGCCCAAAGGCTGAGGTGCTGGGCGTCTACGTTCTGGCGAACGACGTCACGCAGCTCAAGCGCGCGCAGGAAGACCTGCGCTACGCCGCGATCCAGCTGCAGCATGACGCGCGGCGCCTCGAATTCCTCGCGCACCACGACACGCTCACCGGCCTGCCGAACCGCGCCATGTTCGCCGAGCGCGCGCGTGAAGCGGTGGCGCACGCCCGCCGGCACGAGAAAACGGCGGCGTTCCTGTTCCTCGACCTCGACAACTTCAAGACGGTGAACGATACGCTGGGCCACGACGTCGGCGACGCGCTGCTGAAGGTGATTTCGACCCGGCTGCGCGCCTCGGTGCGCGGCGACGACTTCATCGCGCGCATCGGCGGCGACGAGTTCTGCGTGCTGCTGCAGGACATCGCCGACCCGCGCGAGGCGGCCGCGGTGGCGCAGAAGCTGCTCCACGAGCTCGGCAAGTCCTACCGCATCGGCGAGCACCAGGTGAGCTCGGGCGCGAGCATCGGCATCGCCTGCGTGCCGCAGGACGGCGACGACGTGGCGACGCTGCTCAGGCTCGCCGATCTCGCCATGTACCGCGCGAAGGAGCTCGGCAGGAACGGCTACCAGTTCTTCTCGGTGATGCTCAACGAGGACGCGGCGGCGGCGGCGGCGCTGGTCGAAGAGCTGCGCCAGGGCATGACCCGCGGCGAGCTGTTCCTCGTCTACCAGCCGCGCATCGACATCGCCACGCGCCAGGTGGTCGGCGCCGAGGCGCTGCTGCGCTGGCGCCATCCCAAGTACGGCGTGCTCGCTCCCGAGTCCTTCCTGCCGCTCGCCGACGACACCGGCCTGCTGGTGCCGATCGGCGCCTGGGCGCTGCGCGAAGCCTGCGCGCAAGGGCGCCGCTGGATCGACGACGGCATCTCGCCCTTGAGCGTGGTGGTCAACGTCACCTCGCGCCAGCTGCGCGATGGGCGCATCGCCGAGCAGGTGCGGGCGGCGCTCGCCGCGAGCGGCCTGCCCGCCGAAGCGCTGCTGATCGAGGTCTCCGAATCGGTGGTGCGCCAGGTGCCAGAGTCGCTGGAAGCCGCGCTGATCGCGATCACCAACCTCGGCGCGCGGCTCTCGGTCGACGACTTCGGCACCGGCTACGCCTCGCTGCCGACGCTGCAGCGCCTGCGCGCGAGCTCGGTGTGCATCGACCGCAAGCTGATCTCCGGCGTGCCGCAGGATACCGAGCGCGCCGGCCTTGCAAAGGCGCTGATCGCGCTCGCCCGCGGCATGAATTTCGAAGTCGTGGCGAAAGGCGTCGAGACCCACGCGCAGCGCGAGTTCCTCGCCGAGGCCGGCTGCCGCGTCTGCCAGGGCGATCTGTTCGCCGCGCCGAACCCGGCGGACATCGTCGCGCCGATGCTCAAGGCCCGGCTCGCCGCGTAGTACTCTCCCGCCCGGGGAGAACCATGCAGATCGAGAAGATCAAAGTACGGCTGACCAGCAGCGGCCAGGAAATCGAGGTCGTCGTCTACAGCAAGCGCGCCGAGGCGATCGAAGTCGTGGTCGGCGAAGGCACGCACAGCGTGCGCTGCACACTGACGCCTACGCGCAACGGTTTTGCCTATGCCGGCAACGTCATGGGACGCGAGATCGTCTATGAGCGCAGGCCCGCCGACGTCGCCGCCGACGTCAAACGGTCTATAGAGCGCGGCGGGGGCTAGCGGGCAGGGGAAAACCGGATGTGGCAGGATCAGGGGCTGTGAAGCCCTTGATCGCCGCCGCAGTGCTCCTCACCTGCCTGCCCGCCTGGGGCAAGGGCGACACTTCGCATTTCATCGACCAGCTCGCCTGCGACTCGGGTCCCTACGGCCTGAAACTGCCGAAGACCTACGACGAGCTGCGCAAGATCGGACCGCTGAAGAACGAGCGCACGCTGCGCCAGGAGAACCTCGGACGCTACCAGGCACAGTACCGCGACCTGACGTTCAACGGCCTGCGCCTCGGGGTCGTCACCTACAGCAATGACGCCGACAAGTACCAGGTGGTATCCGCCGAGATCCGCGGCCCGCAGTGGCGCATCGCCGGGCCGTTCCGCCAGGGCCAGGTGCTGCCGGCGCGGGTCGGCGACGTCGACACCAAGGCGTTGAAGA
>Ga0209647_1003199_pt1 | contig 12805 bp, 9 predicted proteins | sample GraSoi_2013_60cm_FD_185827 | JGI IMG/M metagenome (GOLD analysis project Ga0209647, IMG submission 185827) | Grasslands soil microbial communities from the Angelo Coastal Reserve, California, USA - Sample 9_17_2013_60cm (SPAdes) (version 2) | ecosystem: Environmental > Terrestrial > Soil >... | reverse complement strand
CGGCATGTCACGCCCCTTTCTCCTCTTCAGCACCAGATTTTGATCCTTTTGGGCTTCTCTCCTGCTGTCTATCTCCAATTGATTGACGATTCTTGAAATCCGCATGCAATTTAAGCGAACGGTGAGTGAAGATATTTATATTGACAGCTATCGTCTAGTTACCAAACTCGGTAGTGGTGCCTTTGGTATTGTTTATCTAGCCCAGCACGCCATTCTAACTGATCGCTTCGTTGCAATTAAACTGATATATACTTTACACCTCGGTTCCTCTCAAGAAATAGCCCGGTTTCTCGCAGAAGCTCAATTTCTCGAAAAGCTGAAGCATCCATATATTTCATCTTTTATTGATGCAGGTACACATGAGGGCTTTCCATACTTCGTAACAGAATATGCCCCTAAAGGCTCTCTCAGAGATCGGCTAGGACGTCAGCCGCGAGGTCCTTTGCCATTAGGAGAAGCTATCACCATCCTCACGCAGGTTGGGGAAGCACTCCAATACGCACACCAGCAGGATATAATTCATCGCGACCTCAAATCAGAAAACATTCTTTTTAACGAAACGGGCGATGCTCTACTTACTGACTTTGGCATTGCCGCTCTATTTAGTACAGCAGATACTAAACAAGCCATGAAAGCTGGTACTCTTACTTACATGGCACCAGAGCAAATTCACGACATAACTAGCAAGGAGAGTGACCAATATGCATTAGCCTGTATTGCCTACGAACTGTTTACTGGACATATGCCGTTCCCCAATTATGATGCCTTAGTGGGCATGCATTTCATGGGCACGCTGATCCCTCCAACGATCTACAATCCTCAACTTCCCAAATACATTGAACAGGCCATCCTTAAGGCAATGTCCAGGCGATCTACTAACCGTTATATTGATGTTTCTACATTCATCAAAGCGTTAAGTACACCCACTTCTCACCCAAGACAGAGGACCCGAGAAGAGTGGATGCTAGAGTTCACTGCAATTCCTAGAATTTATCCTGGTGATAAGTACAAGATCATCGATGCCTGTGAGCGTGCAACTCAACTCGATTCCACCAACGGTTTGGCTTGGCTCTACAAAGGGGGTATACTCAAACATTTTGGTAGGTTAGAAGAAGCACAAGAAGCTTACAAAATAGCGAGTAAACTTGGCTATTCTGAAGACGAAGATCCTGACACTTCTGACTCCCGAAATGACGTGGAATTACTTGAGCCATTCAAACAGGTCAATAACTTTGATGTTATCTCTGCCGATGCTTTCAACGGCAAGGGTATTGAATTCGAACAGATGAAGCATTATCGAGCAGCTTTGCAAGCTTATGAACAGGCTATCCTACTTAATCCCAACTTAACTTCGGCTTGGCGCAATAAAGCACACATGCTCTTGAGACTCAACCGCCATACGAAGGCGCTTGAGGCATGTGAACATGCTATTCAACTCAATCCATACTATGCTCCTGTCTATACAGTTAAGGGACTTACTCTTCATGGTCTCGGCCATCATGAGGAGGCTCTTACAGCCTATGAAAAAGCCATTAAACTTGACTCTAACATTCCCGAAGCCCATATGAGTAAGGGACATGTACTTTACGATCTCCATCGCTTTGATGAAGCTCTTGGCGCTTATGAGTATGCTATTCAGCTTGACCATACCAATGCCCTTGCCTACTACGGTAAAGGTATGTCATTAAGTATGCTTGATTGCTATAATGAGTCCATTGTCACTTTTGACCAAGCAATACTTCTAAAATCTGACTTTGCTGATGCTTTTCGTAGCAAAGGTGTTGCTCTCTTTAATCTAAAACGCTATGCGGAAGCTCTTGCTGCCTTTGAGCACTTCATACAGCTTGATCCTTATAAGACTTTTGCTTGGCTCTATAAGGGAAATATACTTCTAGAACTAAATTTCTATAATGAAGCTCTTACCGCTTTCGAAGAGGCTACTAGGCTTAACCCCAATGCCGCTGGTATCTATTTCTTTAAGGGTGTTGCACTTGATTACCTTAAGCGATATGAAGAAGCTCTTGCTGCCTTTGAGCTCGCCATCCAACTTGATTCTAGCCATATCGATGCCTACAATGCTAAAGGTGCTATCTTAGCGAAGATAGGGTATCATAAAGAAGCACTTTTAACGTATGAGCAAGCTATTGAAATTAACCCCAACAATGTAAATGTTTGGTTCAACAAAGGAAAATCTTTATTTGAAATGCGACGATACGAGGAGGCTCTTGCCGCCTTTGAACGGGCTATTCAGCTTGACCCTAAATATATTAATGCCTACATTGACAAGGGTAATGCTCTCAATCTCCTCAAACGCCACAATGAAGCCCTTACGATTTTTGATCAGGCCATTCAACTTGACCCACCTAATGCTGATGCCTACAATGGCAAAGGCAATGCCCTCTATTCTCTCAATCGCTACAATGAAGCCCTTATCGCTTTTGAACAGGCTATTAAACTTGACCCAAATGAAGCAATTTTTCACAATAATAGAGGAAATGTGCTTCAACGGTTTGGAAGATTTAACGAAGCACAACAGGCCTACGAAAGAGTAAAGCAGCTTGAATTATAAATACGAATCCTGACTTCACGAAAGCAGAAGGCCGGACAAACACCAGTATGGAGTACAGGAGAGGACAATTTGTGTGTTGCACAGTAGCTCGGCCTTACCAAAGCGTCAGAGTGCACCTACGTCATCCTCGATCATGAACGTTAACGATGCTAGGAAGGCAAACAGTGTGTGCCTGATCAAGAACACTAACCCATCGCACGTCCCACCACGCGGCTCTCGTGTTTCAATGTTTTGAAGGCGTAGAGTTGCTGCATGTCCGGACTGCGAGCACCTCGCTCACCGTGGTGTTACGCCTTCAGCCGGTGCATCGGCTGATCTTAGCCCTCTTGGGGCCCCTCTACGAGCACCTCTATCAAGCCTCTGGGTGAAGCGGCAGAAACTGGGAGACTACTCCTCTGGCTCCCGGCACAAACAGAGCCAAGAGGCATTACCGCTCTAGTGATGCCTCTGAGAAGCGTCTCCCTGCCTCTCTCATTTCATCGTTCAAAGGTGGCGAGCCGTGCGAAGGCCCGATAGCCAGCTGCATCAGCTAAGCGGAGAGAGGCGGTATTGGAAGCATCAGCACTGTAAATGGGGACCAGTCTTTCTTGCAGGACCGCCTGTGTCCACACAATGGTGGCTGCCAGCGCATATCCTTTTTGGCGAACTTCAGGAAGAGTATCGATCCCCAATTCACAGGCCTCTGGAGTGCGGCGGGAGCTATGAGCCAGACTCAGGAGTTGTCCTGAGATGACCACTCCAATGAACGGCTGTGTCTCCAGATGAAAGAAGTCGGCGTAAGAATCGGGGTGGAACGCCTCAACCAATGCTCGATCTTTTTCGGTCAAGGGACGAGCGATGCTGCGGGCAGTCGCTTCATCGAGTCGTGGGGAGGCGACCAGGGAAAGCGCTACCTCTCGATGCACGCCTGGCAGTGGAGCGCCAAGCGGTGGGAACGCCAGGGCTTCGCTTCCCCTCAGGCAGAGCGCTTCCCGTTCCATTGTGGTAACATCAGGTCTCCACATATACACACGGCCTGAAGCCTGTTCTGCGGCACAGAGTTTCCAGGAAGGCTGGGAGCCGTCTCGCAACAGCTCAACATCAGTGAGCACAAAGGAAGGAAGCCGCACGTCCCAGACAGCCTCGACATGCAAACGCAGCAACGTACGATCGGTTGATTCCATAACAAGCCTTTCTGAATGGTGAAGTCCCATGAACGTGGAAAGACAAACAATCCTCCTCAGAAGAAATGTTTCCCATCAAAGGCCTCCAATCATTGAGATGAACTGTCAAGTCAGACGTGTGGTGACTCTCTGTATCTTACCAACGTTTCCGTGTCCAGGCAAGGGTTTTGAGGGCTACCAACACGAACTAGATGTAGAGAGCATCTTTCGCCTCCCTTACGAAAAATCTTTCATCCTTCCGGCCGAAAACTGCGGAATGTGGGTTCGTGGACACCGCCGGCTTCCCATCGCTCACCACTTTGAAGCGGCGCTTCGGGGGCAAGGAATGACTCATCCCCTGCCCCTCTTGTTTAGCAGACCGAGTGTTCCTCCATCCGCTGGGTAGGCTTCGAGGGAGGCTCTCTCCCCGACGCATCAACGCGCCAGCGCCTGAGCAATCCCCCTGACGCCTTCGCGATAGGTTGGCACGCCTGGCGTCCATCCTAGCTCCTGCCTGGCCTTGGCGTTGGAGGCTCTCAGGGAAGTGGCGCACAGAAAGGTATAGGCATACGGTGCCGCCAGCCGAAGTAGGAAGCCCGGGATGGAGCGTGGCGCTCTCGCTCCAACCGCTTGAGCCAGTGCGGTCAGAAAGTCGCGCAACGTCACGGGCTCGTCATCCACAATGTTGTAGGCCTCCCCTGCCTTGCCTCGTTCAAGAGCTGACACCAGTGCGGCGGCGGCATCCTCGATGTAAATCCAGGACATGATCGCGTGTCCGTCTCCCGGCAGTGGCATCCGCTGGTCCTGGAGTTGCTTGACGATCTGGTCGGTGGCTCCCGGCCCATAGAAGGCTCCAAATCGCAACGAGATGCCCTCGATCCAGCCGGAGCGTGTGGCCTCGAAGATCTGCTGCTCCATCGAGCGGAAGGCTGCCAGATGCCGTTCTAGTGCCCGCGTTCGTCCTGGAGGGGCAAAGGGCTGCTTTTCGGTGAGCACGATCTTTCCCCAGTCGCCATAGTCGTAGCCGAGGTGCATGGACTCTACCAGGATCTTGCGGGCACCGACCTTTTGTGCTGCAGCCAGCAGGTTGACGGTACCAACGTCGCGCAGGGCATCGGTCGGGTACATATCACGGTGATGCAAGGGGCCACTCTTTGGAAGGGCCGTCAGCACATGCATGATGGCATCGGCCTGCCTTCCCTCTACGGCTCGGAGCAGGCCGTCGCGGTCCATCACGTCGGCGATAATGGGTTGCGCCCCCAGCGTGGCGAGCCTGCTGGATTTTTCGGGGGTTCTGCTGAGGCCAAGGACCTCGTGACCGCCTGCGATGAGGGCACGGACCAGTGGGATACCAAGAGCGCCGGTCGCGCCGGCGATGAGCACCTTCATGCCTGTCCCTCCATGATGAGCGTCTGCATGCCTGTCCCTCCAGCGTGACGCCTGCACCAGGCAAAAGCGCGTGCAGGGAGCAGAGCATTCCCTCGCGCGATACTTGCTCTTCTAATCATAGCTTCTTCCTTTCTGCTGGCCAGCAACCCTCTTCAAATGGACCCCCATGATGGGCAGAGCAGCAGAGCAAAGAAGATGCTTCCTGCTTGCCGCTTTCAGGCCTATCGTGAGTTTGAAGCCGGGCCAGTCTCTGTGTCAGAATCTGTTTTCTCTGAAGGAGACGAATGAGGCAACGCGAATGTGAGAGGAGGAACACGTCAGAGAGATCGCCGCGCCTGTCGCTGAATATAGACAAGTTTGTCCGGATTGACCACTTCATAGAGACTGGAGATGTGCTTGTCTGTCACCTCACAGCTGACAACAGACAACAGGGTCTCTTTGCTCCAGACGAGGATGCCTGCTGTTCCATTGACCACAGCTGACGTGAAATGCAGATCAGGATACCAGGAGGGAGATTTACGCAAGAGTCCGCTCCAGAGGCGCAGGACCTGCTCTCGGCCATGCAGCGGATAGGGCACAGCGTACACTTTGCCACCCCCATCGGCCCACCAGGTCACGTCCTGTGCCAGGACATCGACCAGCGCTTGCATCTCACCGTGTTGGCTGGCCGCCAGGAACCGTTCGACCAGGTGTTGCTGGGCTTCTTTCGAAGGTGGGGTGAAACGGGCATGGCTCTCACCCAAGTGCGCTTTCGCTTGATGAAAGATCTGCCGGCAATAGGTGGCGCTCTTGTCCACAATCTCGGCAATCTCTCGGCAGCTATAGGAGAAGACTTCGCGCAGGAGAAAGACGGCCCGTTCATACGGCGTCAGGCGCTCCAGGAGGAGGAGAGGGGAACTCTTCTCTGGGCTTCTACTCTCCTGGTTGGCTTGGAAAGAGGACAGGCAGATTGCGTCCCAGGCGCATCCATTGCCCCCATTGATAGCGCTGATGGATGCCAACACTTACCAGGAATGCTACAACTCCCACACTGGTACAGACCCACAAGGGCAAGGTGAACAGGACAAGCAGGACACCCACAAAGGCTCCTACCAACACACTGTTGATCACGGCGATCATGCCAGCCATCGTGAAGAAGATCTGCAACCAGGAGGTGCTCATCGACTCCTGGCGCAATGTCTCTGCCGCATCATCATGTTTTGTATCAAATCAGTCGATGGGCCTGCAGGTCGAGTGTGAAGGTATCGACCAGTTGAGCCGGAGCACGCCAGGATTCCTGGGGACGCGGCACGGAAAAATAGGAGCCTTTGAGCGCCTGGGCACTCACTTCCATCAGCAGGTAGCCATGACGATCGTCGCAATACTTTTCCAGGGTTACACCCATGTCCGGGAAAGTGTACGGCGTCTGGATTGGCGCGCCCTGAACTTTGAGCATGTAATGGAGATGCCAGTAGCCCCCAGCTCCGGCCACAATGTAGGGGACAGCGCGCTCGTTGAGCGTGCGCGTGAAACGCTGGTAGTTATGCACGTGGCCTGCGACGACTGCATCGGGGGTCCGCCCGCTGTGCTCGATGGCTTGATCGAGAATCTGCCCCATGTACGCGCTGCCGCTATGGTACGTATCAGCGGAGTAGATCGGATGGTGCATCGCCACGATGAGGGCCTTGTCCTGCGGCGCGTTGGCCAGTTCTGTCTCGAACCAGGCAACCTGGTTGTTATCCAGCCAGCCGCCTTCGGGCACATTCGTGTACAGGCCGATGAAGGTAACGAACGGGGTATCCAGCGTCCAGTAGGCGTTGGGCTGTGTCATGGCATCACGCCCCGAATCTCCTGCTTCCGAGGTGAGATGCGGTTCTGTCGCACAGAAATTTTCCACAAAGGCGGCCAGCGAGGGTACTGAGTGATCGAGGATGTCGCCATCGTGATTGCCGGGGATGGCAAGAATCGGCGCGACATACTGGACGTTTGGTTCGTAGAACTGCCCATAATATTCGCTGGCTTGCCCGTAATAGTACACCACATCTCCCAGGTGATAGAAGAAGGCCGGGGGCGCAGCCGGATCGGGCACGGCAAAATCGCTCTCCATATGCATCATTACGATCTCCTGGGATTGGGGCGCTTTCACACCACCTGTATCACCAACGAGGTGAAAGACCAGTTTTCCCGATGCGCGGATCGCCTGCATGCTCGCTGCAGGCAACACGTTATCCAACGAGAGGTGATAGGGAGGTTGGCCGGTAGGTGCAGGTAATGGTTGCGGTGGTTGATTAGAGAGGGGCACAGGTGTTCGACGAATGACCAGACCATCCGTGGGAGAGAATGAGCGGGAAAATTGGCGTCCACTAGAGCCACCAGGCTGCGGCTGATCCATGGTAGTCTCCTTCATCCGGCAAAAGTGGTATTTTTAGCTCAACTGCCTGTTCCAGTATAGCATACTCGCCTAACGTGGTAGACACTTCTCAAGAAATCGATACTTCAGGAATTGGATATTCTTTTCCAGTATGTGTATACCAAAAGTGAGAAGCCTGTCTCATCTGCTCTTGAAGTAACGATTCAAGACTCCCCGACGCCTGCGGCGTCTCGTTTTTCTGCTGGGTGCGCATTGAGCAGCAGGCTGCTGCTCAATGCGCACCCAGCAGAAAAACCTTCTTGCGAAGCGTCATAGGCGCTGAGGAGTCGAGAAGAGCGGAGACCTAAACTCTTGAAAGAAAAATTGCAATATGTTATAATTAATGGCAGATAACCATAGGCCGGAAGGATAAAAAGATGCAACTCATTGGCGCACTTATATTGATTGGCATCCTGGTGTTGCTGCTGGGTGCAGCTTTGTACTTCGCCAGGAGCCAGAAGACTAAAAACGAGTCTTATAGATCGTGGTCGCAGGTGCTGGGCCCGCCGTTTAGAGGATCCGCTTTTGATGTGGGCGAGAAATTGAACGAAGAGATCGAGAAGGGGCAGCAGCAAGCACGCCGCGTGCGGCGTGCCAATCGCTCGCGCAACAAGTAGAAGACCTGTCGCCTGAAATCATCTTGAAACGACTATTTACAACTCTGGCCCAATATGTTATGATCTACGTTGCCAGGGGATGTAGCTCAGCTGGGAGAGCGCGACAATCGCACTGTCGAGGTCAGGGGTTCGAGCCCCCTCATCTCCACTGCATAATAGCCGAAAATGATTTGCGATCAATCGTAGACGAGAAGCAGTGAGCAGGAGTAGTAGGTCAATTTCTTTCAGAGAGTAGCCGGGTGGTGCAAGGCTATAAATTCAGACCGAACTCGCCTGTGAGCAGCAAGTGTGAAGCCTGTTTGCGGTTCAAGGCATTGAATCAAAGAGTCCTAGCACTTGCCGGAATGCCCGTTACCGCATATAATAAGTGTAGATCGAATTCACTCTCAGGAACTTACTATGGGCCTGTAGCGCAGCTGGAAGAGCGCATCCATGGCATGGATGAGGTCAGGGGTTCGAGCCCCCTCAGGTCCACCATCTTACTTGAAATTGAATTGATCTAAATCAGGGTGGTACCACGGAAAGTCTTTCGTCCCGCGAGGATGAAAGACTTTTTTGTTATTGTTTTAAATTGTGGGTAGATCGAGCCGGTATTATTCAACCTTTTTTGCTTATATGAAGAGCGGGGAGGAGCATTTTATGATTACGCGCACAAAGTACAATCCTAAAGAAATCGAGGCGAAGTGGCGAACCCAGTGGGAGGCTGAACAACTGTATCACGCTCCCGATGATGCGCCCAAACCAAAGTTTTATAACCTGGTGATGTTACCCTATCCGTCCGGTGACCTGCACATCGGTCACTGGTATAACTTTGCACCCGCCGACGCCTATGGCCGCTTCTTGCGTATGCAGGGTTATAACGTGATGCAGCCAATAGGTTTTGATGCCTTTGGGCTGCCCGCCGAGAATGCTGCTATCCAACGCGGCGTACAGGCACGAACCTGGACACTGGCAAATGTCAATACAATGCGCAAACAACTGCGCATAATGGGTGCAGCGTGGGATTGGCAGCGCGAAATAGTCTCCTGCCTGCCCGACTACTATAAGTGGACGCAGTGGCTGTTCCTGCAATTCTATAAGCATGGGCTGGCTTATCGTACCAAGGCTCCGGCCAACTGGTGTCCAGGCTGCAATACGACGCTGGCCAATGAACAGGTGCTGCCTGATGGTACCTGCGAACGCTGTGGCAGTAAGGTGATTCGCAAGGAGATTGACCAGTGGCTGCTGAAGATTACCGACTATGCTGAAGAGCTGCTGGACTTCTCCAAGATCGAGTGGCCCGAGAAGACGGTGATTATGCAGCGCAACTGGATCGGGCGCAGCGTGGGGGCGGAGATTCGTTTCTTCGCCGAAATCGATGGACAACGTGAAGAGATTCCTGTCTTTACTACGCGGCCGGACACTATCTACGGCGTCACGTTCTTTGTGCTGGCACCCGAACATCCGCTGGTCGAGCAGATTACCACGCCCGAGCACAGGGCGGAAGTCGAGGCTTATGTGGAACAGGCCCGGCATATGACCGAGATCGAGCGCATGAGCACGGAGAAGGAGAAGACGGGTGTTTTTACAGGCGGCTACGTCACCAACCCTGTCAACGGCGAGCAAGTTCCAGTCTGGATCGCCGATTATGTGCTGATGGGCTACGGTTCAGGCGCCATCATGGGCGTACCTGGACATGACCAGCGCGACTTTGAGTTTGCGCGTAAGTTCGGTATCCCCATACGCGAAGTGATTCGCCCCGAGGAAGAAGCACCAAGCGATCCTGCGACCTGGACAGAGGCGAGAGAACACCTGGGGGTAATGGTCAACTCAGGTCCGTTCGATGGTACACCTGCGGATAAAGCGATTGCCAGCATAACCAGGTACCTGGAGGAACGCCATACCGGCAAGTTCATGGTGTCCTATCGCCTGCGCGATTGGCTGATCAGCAGGCAGCGCTACTGGGGTGCGCCTATCCCGATCATCTACTGTCCCAAAGACGGTATGGTTCCGGTACCAGAGGAGCAACTGCCCGTCTACCTGCCGGAGCATGTTAAGTTTAAGCCAACCGGCGAGTCGCCGCTGCGCTACGAGCCGGAGTTTGTGAACACTACGTGCCCGGTATGCGGAGGGCCGGCTACACGCGAGACCGATACGATGGATACTTTCATCGACTCATCCTGGTACTTCCTGCGCTATGCCGATCCACACAACAGCGAGCAGGCATGGAGCCAGGAGGCGATGGAACGCTGGCTGCCTGTCGATCAATATATCGGAGGCGCAGAACACGCAGTCTTGCACCTGCTGTACGCGCGCTTCTTCATCAAGGCGCTGCGCGACATGGGTTCCCTGCACTTCGACGAACCGTTCACGCGGCTGTATCACCAGGGTATTGTACTGGGACCTGATGGGCAGAAGATGTCCAAGTCACGTGGCAATGTTGTGGCTCCTGACGAGTACGTCGATAAGTACGGCGCCGACACCGTGCGCTGCTACCTGATGTTTATGGGCCCATTTGACCAGGGAGGCACCTTCAGGCCGGACAATTTAGAAGGCGTGTGGCGCTTCCTGAACCGCTTCTGGAGCCTGGTTAGCGATAGCTGGGTCGAGAAACCGGATGGTGAGGAGAGCAGTGAGAGCAGGGCCGTCGAGCGGCTGCGCAACAAGACTATTAAGCGCGTGTCGGAAGAGCTGAGCAATTTCCGTTTTAACACGGCGCTGGCTACGCTGATGGAGTGCAACAATGCGCTGATTAAGCAGCAAAACGAGCCGGTGGCCCGCAGCACGGCTTACCGCGACACGCTGGAGACGATGATGCTACTGCTGGCGCCGATGGCACCGCATATTAGCGAGGAGCTGTGGCACCTGACGGATCACAGCGGCAGCATCCATATGACGGATTGGCCGGAGTTTGACGAGGCGCTGACACAGGATGAGACTTTCACGCTGGTCGTGCAGGTCAACGGCAAGGTACGTGAGAGGATCCAGGTTGCTGCTGATACCAGTGCGCATGACATTCGCATGCTGGCACTGAACAATCCACGGGTGGCTTCGTTCATCGGCGAGGCGACTGTGCAGAAGGTGATCTATGTGCCTGGGCGGCTGATAAATATCGTGGTGCGCAATAGCTAAGCGAACAGGGGGACTGGCGTCCCCCTGCATCCTTTCTTGAAGAGTTACGATATAAAAAAATTGGTTGTTCTCAGGTGTAACTTATATATTCTCTCAAACGTATATCTGACATGCAGGAAGATGTGTTTAGACGATGTGATATGTTTCATAGTCTGAGCGTTATTTCGTAGATAGCTGCAGTATCGATTTCCGTTTATACTTTGCTTGTTAGGAATAAGTAGAGGGAGAAGGGTGTTGTGAGGAGTACAAACAAAGTGATATTTGAAAAAGTAGAGCATTGCTCGTCTATGTAAGTGCAGGGTCCAGCCAAATTGCCGGGCAACAATAAACAAGATCAACGCGGAAATTAAGTAAAGCAGAGTAAAGCAGCGGAGAAGATCCTTAATAAGGAAGAAGGTAAATATGATGAATCCGCAAATCCAATCTGAAAAACAATTTGATATGGTAAATAATACTGAGATCGCTGCTACCGAGACGGATATGCTAACTCAGGACGGCTTCAGCTCCGAGGAAATCGGTTCACTGCTCTGGCTGCGCCAATGGTATCAAAATGGCGGGAGTGATCGCATTGAAGTTGTGCGCCGCCTGGAATTTCTTAAATTGATGGTGATGAACGGCAAGATTGAGCTATAACGGGAATCATACTCCTTCGACCCCTTTCACCTTCATCTGGTAGTGCTGACGGAACGAATCATTTATCACCCCTACCATTAACTCTGCTTCGCCGTACCCGAAGTGGTGCATCTTGTCTAGAGCGCCGGTCAAGAAATGGGATTGGCAGAATGAGCCAAACTTGGCTCATTCTGCCAATCCCATTTCTTGATTGACACCTTAGCTCTGCTTAACGAGCGTGGCGTGTTTGGAGTAAACCACCAACTAACCCTCCGAGTGTAGCAAAACCGACACCTATGAGATTTGTCAAGCTTTGCCAAATTTGATGGGAATTAACTTTTATTGTCTCTCACGGCTCACTAGGTGTATACTTAGCAAGGAAGGGCTATAATTGTTTCGAATACACAGCCATAAAAGCTAACCGGAATGGGGCAATGTACGTACATGTATGAGAGGCATGGGCGACTATTGCCATAAGTTGACATTGTGAGACTCGAGAATAAGGACTTCTATGCGTATAATACTTTACCTTGGAAAAGGCGGCGTTGGGAAAACGACCATTTCAGCGGCAACGGCGGTTCGTTCTGCTGCGCAGGGCAAACGCACACTTGTGGTGAGTACGGACCTGGCACATAGCCTTGCCGACTGTTTCAATACACCACTCTCTTCAGAGCCAACGGAACTGGCTTCGAACCTGTGGGCACAGGAAGTCAACGTGTTGGACGAAATGCGACATAGCTGGAGCAAAGTGCAGGCGAAGTTGAGCGAATTACTGCGCAAACGCGGCCTGGACTCGGTAATGGCAGAAGAACTGGCTCTCATCCCCGGCATGGACGAGATTGTCAGCTTGCTCAATATCTATCGCAACGCCCGCGACGGCGACTTCGAAGTCGTCATTATCGACGCGGCTCCAACAGGTGAGACGATACGACTGCTGAGCATGCCCGACACGTTTCAATGGTATGCGGGGCGCATC
>Ga0209647_1003198_pt1 | contig 12809 bp, 9 predicted proteins | sample GraSoi_2013_60cm_FD_185827 | JGI IMG/M metagenome (GOLD analysis project Ga0209647, IMG submission 185827) | Grasslands soil microbial communities from the Angelo Coastal Reserve, California, USA - Sample 9_17_2013_60cm (SPAdes) (version 2) | ecosystem: Environmental > Terrestrial > Soil >... | reverse complement strand
CTTCACCACCAAGGAGGATCTGCGCCAGACATATCCCTTCGGCATGTTCGCCGTGCCGCGCGAGAAGGTGCTGCGCGTCCACGCCTCGAGCGGCACCACCGGCAAGCCGACGGTCGTCGGCTACACCCGGCGCGATCTCGACACCTGGTCGGAGCTGGTGGCGCGCTCGATCCGCGCTTCGGGCGGACGCGCCGGCGACATCGTCCACGTCGCCTATGGCTACGGCCTCTTCACCGGCGGGCTCGGCGCGCATTACGGCGCGGAAAAGCTCGGCTGCACCGTCATCCCCGTGTCCGGCGGCATGACCGAGCGCCAGGTCCAGCTCATCCAGGACATGAAGCCCGACATCATCATGGTGACGCCCTCCTACATGCTGGCGATCGCCGACGAGTTCGAGCGCCAGGGCCTCGATCCGCGGGCCTCCTCGCTCAAGATCGGCATCCACGGCGCCGAGCCCTGGACCAACGCGCTGCGCCGGGAGATCGAGAGCCGCATGGCCATGCATGCCGTCGACATCTACGGCCTCTCGGAAGTACTGGGGCCCGGCATCGCCAATGAATGCATCGAGACCAAGGACGGGCTTCATCTTTGGGAGGACCATTTCTATCCCGAGGTGATCGATCCCGCGACCGGGTCGGCGCTGCCGGACGGCACGGTAGGCGAGCTCGTCCTCACCACGCTCACCAAGGAAGCCCTGCCGGTCGTCCGCTACCGCACGCGCGACCTGACGCGGCTGCTGCCGGGCACGGCGCGCTCGATGCGCCGCATGGAGAAGATCACCGGGCGCAGCGACGACATGCTCATCATCCGCGGCGTCAATCTCTTCCCGAGCCAGGTCGAGGAGCTGATCCTCAAGGAGCCGGCGCTCTCCGGCCATTACGTGCTCGAGGTGAGCCGATCCAAACATCTCGACGAGCTCAAGGTCGTGGCGGAGCTGCGGCCCGAGGCGACGCCCAACGGCGCCGCGACCGCCGCGCGCATCGCCGCCCAGCTGCAGCACGACATCAAGTCGCTGATCGGCGTCAGCGCCAAGGTGGAGATTGCCGCGGTCGGCACGGTCGAGCGCTCGATCGGCAAGGCGAAGCGGGTGATCGATCTCCGGCCGAAAGGGTGAGGCGAACGCACGTCGGACAACCGCGGTCATGCCGCAAATCCTGCTCAGACCTTTGAGCCTTTGCGGCCTTTACACGTCCTTTATGCCGCCGGCCTGAATTCCGTCTCGCATCTATACGCGCCGATGCCCTTTTAATCGCGGACGCGGCGGCATTGCGCCGCCGATCGATGCCCGGGAGGAGAGCATGCTCGACGCGGTGATGCTGGTGGCGGGCGTGGCGTTCTTCGCCATCGCCATCGCCTATGTCGCGGCCTGCGAGCGGATGTGAGGCGGCCATGCTGTTCGACTACATCCTCGGCTCGCTCGTGACGCTCCTGATCATGGCGTACCTCATCTATGCCCTGATCCGGCCGGAGCGCTTCTAGGAGAGCACAATGACCATCAACGGATGGCTGCAGATCGCGCTGTTCTGCGCGATCGTCATCGCGCTCACCCGCCCGTTCGGCGGCTACATGACGCGCGTCTTCGCCGGCGAGCGCACGTTTCTCACGCCGGTACTACGCCCGCTGGAACGCGGCATCTATCGCCTGTGCGGCGTCGACGAGACGGTGGAGCAGCATTGGCTGAGCTATGCCGTCGCCGTGTTGCTGTTCAGCCTGGTCGGCTTCGTCACCCTTTATGCGCTGCAGCGGCTGCAAGGCGTCCTGCCGTTCAATCCGCAGGGCCAGGGGGCGATCGAGCCGAGCAGCGCCTTCAACACCTCGGTGAGCTTCGTCACCAACACCAACTGGCAGTCCTACGTGCCGGAAACCACGATGAGCTACCTCGTGCAGATGGCGGGGCTCACCGTGCACAATTTCCTGTCGGCGGCGACCGGCATCGCGCTGGCGCTGGCGCTGGTGCGCGGCTTTGCCCGGCGCGAGGCGAAGACCATCGGCAATTTCTGGGTCGATCTCACGCGCGGCACGCTCTACGTCCTGCTGCCGCTCTCGGTGGTGCTCGCGCTGTTCTTCGTGTGGCAGGGCATGCCGCAGAACCTCAACGCCTATGCCGACGCGGCGACGCTCGAAGGCGTCAAGCAGACGATCGCGCAAGGGCCGGTCGCGTCCCAGGAAGTCATCAAGATCTTCGGCACGAATGGCGGCGGCTTCTTCAACGCCAACTCGGCGCATCCTTACGAGAACCCGACGCCGCTCACCAACTTCATTCAGCTCCTGCTGATCTTCTCGATCGGCGCGGGCCTCACCAACGTGCTCGGCCGCATGGTCAAGGACGAGCGCCAGGGCTGGGCGATCTTCGCCGCCATGGGCGTGCTGTTCCTGGTCGGCGTGACCACCGCTTATTGGTCCGAGGGCGCCGGCAATCCCGCCTTGGCGGCCTTCAACGTCGACAGCGCGCCCTCCGCGCTGCAGGCCGGCGGCAACATGGAGGGCAAGGAGGTGCGCTTCGGCATCGCCGATTCCGCGCTCTTCGCCACCGTCACCACCGACACCTCCTGCGGCGCCGTCAACTCCATGCATGACAGCTTCACGCCCTTGGGCGGCATGGTGCCGCTGGTCGACATCGAGCTCGGCGAGGTCATCTTCGGCGGCGTCGGCTCGGGCCTCTACGGCATGCTCGCCTTCGCCATCGTCGCCATGTTCGTCGCCGGCCTCATGGTCGGCCGCACGCCCGAATATCTCGGCAAGAAGCTCGAGGCGAAGGAGGTCAAGATGACCATCCTGGCGCTGCTCAGCCTGCCGCTCTCGATGCTCGGCTGGACCGCGCTCGCCGCCGTCGTGCCGGCCGGATTGGCGGGCATCGCCAATACCGGGCCGCACGGCTTCAGCGAGATGCTCTACGCCTATTCGTCGGCGACCGGGAACAACGGCAGCGCGTTCGCCGGCATCTCCGCCAACACGCTGTTCTACAACACGACGCTCGGCTTCGCGATGCTCATGGGCCGCTTCATCTTCGTCATACCGCTGCTGGCCGTGGCGGGCTCGCTGGCGCAGAAGAAGCTGCTGGCGCCCTCGGCCGGGACGTTCCCGACACAGAGCCCGCTCTTCGTCGGCCTGCTCGTCGGCGTCGTCGTGATCATCGGCGGGCTCACCTACTTCCCGGCCGTATCGCTCGGCCCGGTGGTCGAGCAGGTCGCGCTGAACGCCGGCACGCTCTATCCGGCGCCTTGAGCAAGAAAATCCGGCAGAAGGACATGCTGCGATGACGAACCTATCTCCGACCGCGCCCTCGCCCAAGACCGGACTGTTCAAGCGGCAGGTCGCGCCCTTGTCGCTGTTCGACAGCGCGCTCATCGTGCCGGCGATCCGCGCCTCCTTCCGCAAGCTCGACCCGCGTACGCTGGTCAAGAACCCCGTCATGTTCGTGGTCGAGATCGTCTCGGTGCTCTGCACCATCTTCTTCCTGCGCGACCTCTTCGTCGGCGGCAAGGCCATCATCGGCACGAGCCCGCTCTTCTCCGGGCAGATCACCGCCTGGCTGTGGTTCACCGTGCTGTTCGCCAATTTCGCCGAGGCGGTGGCGGAAGGGCGCGGCAAGGCGCAGGCCGACACGCTGCGGCGCATGCGCACGGAGACCAAGGCCAAGCGCCTCACAAGCGCGCAGGCGCGCCAATGGGAGCAGGTGCCGGCGGCGGCGCTCAAGCAGGGTGACCTCGTATTGGTCGAGGCCGGCGATTTCATCCCCAGCGACGGCGAGGTCATCGAGGGCATCGCCTCGGTCGATGAATCCGCGATCACCGGCGAATCGGCGCCGGTCATCCGCGAGAGCGGCGGCGACCGCTCGGCCGTCACCGGCGGCACGCGCGTCACCTCCGACTGGCTCAAGGTGCGGATCACCGCGGCGCAGGGCTCGACCTTCCTCGACCGCATGATCGCCCTCGTCGAGGGCGCGGTGCGGCAGAAGACGCCGAACGAGATCGCGCTCACGATCCTGCTGGTGGGAATGACGATCATCTTCGTCTTCGCCACCGTCACCATCCCGAGTTTCGCCGCCTATGCCGGCGGCGCCGTGTCCATCGTCGTGCTGATCGCGCTGTTCGTCTGCCTGATCCCGACGACCATCGGCGCACTGCTCTCGGCGATCGGCATCGCCGGCATGGACCGGCTGGTGCGCTTCAACGTGCTAGCGATGTCCGGCCGCGCCGTCGAGGCGGCCGGCGATGTCGACACGCTGCTGCTCGACAAGACCGGCACCATCACCCTCGGCAACCGTCAGGCGACCGAATTCCTGCCGCTGTCGGGTGTGACCGAGCGCGAGCTCGCCGACGCGGCGCAGCTTTCCTCGCTCAGCGACGAGACGCCCGAAGGCCGCTCGATCGTCGTGCTGGCCAAGGAGAAATACGGCATCCGCGGCCGCGAGATGGCGCCGCTCAACGCGCGCTTCGTGCCGTTCTCGGCGCAGACGCGCATGAGCGGCATCGATTTCGACGGCCACAGCATCCGCAAAGGCGCGGTCGACGCCATCATCGCGCATGCCGGCAAGGGCCGCGCGGCGCCGGCCGCGATGCAGTCGATGGTCGAGCGCATCGCCAAATCCGGCGGCACGCCCCTGGCGGTGGCGCAGGACGACCGCATCCTCGGCGTCATCCACCTCAAGGACATCGTCAAGGGCGGCATAAGCGAGCGCTTCGCCGAGCTGCGTCGGATGGGCATCCGCACGGTGATGATCACCGGCGACAACCCGCTGACCGCCGCCGCCATCGCCGCCGAATCCGGCGTCGACGATTTCCTGGCGCAGGCGACGCCGGAGGCCAAGCTCAAGCTCATCCGCGACGAGCAGGGCAAGGGCAAGCTCGTCGCCATGTGCGGCGACGGCACCAACGACGCGCCGGCGCTGGCCCAGGCCGATGTCGGCGTCGCCATGAACACCGGGACGATGGCGGCGCGCGAGGCCGGCAACATGGTCGACCTCGACAGCGATCCCACGAAGCTCATCGAGATCGTCGCCATCGGCAAGCAGCTGCTGATGACGCGCGGCGCGCTCACCACCTTCTCGATCGCCAACGACGTCGCCAAGTATTTCGCGATCATCCCGGCGATGTTCGTGGCGTTCTATCCGCAGCTCGCCATCCTCAACATCATGGGCCTCAAGACGCCGGAAAGCGCCATCCTCTCGGCGATCATCTTCAACGCGCTGATCATCATCGCGCTGATCCCGCTGGCGCTCAGGGGCGTGCGCTACCGGCCGGCCGGCGCCGCCAGCATCCTCAGGCGCAATCTGTGGGTCTACGGCGTCGGCGGCATCATCGTGCCGTTCGCCGGCATCAAGCTGATCGACATGGCCGTCACCGCTATCGGGCTCGCGTAAGGAGGCCCATCATGCTCAAGCAAATCCGCCCCGCCATCATGATGATCGTCATCATGACGATCATCACCGGCCTCGCCTACCCGCTGGCGATGACCGGCGTCGCGCAGGTGATCTTCCCCCACCAGGCCAATGGCAGCCTGATCGAGCGGAGCGGCACCGTCATCGGCTCCGAGCTGATCGGCCAGAACTTCGCCGGCGACAACTACTTCCACGGCCGCCCGTCGGCGACGACCGAGCCGGACCCCAAGGATCCGACGAAGACGGTTCCGGTGCCTTACGCGGCCGACAATTCGGCCGGCTCGAACCTGGCGCCGACGAGCCAGGCCCTGGTCGACCGGGTGAAGGAAGACGCCGGCAAGCTCCAGGCCGAGAACAAGGGCAAGATCCCCGTCGACCTGGTGACGACCTCCGCCAGCGGCCTCGACCCCGACATCACGCCGGCCGGCGCGCTCTTCCAGGTGCCGCGCGTCGCCAAGGCGCGCGGCTTGCCCGACGCGCGCGTGCGCGAGCTGGTCGACGACAACACGCAAGCGCGCACCCTGGGTATTTTCGGCGAGCCGCGCGTCAACGTGCTCGAGCTCAACCTGGCGCTCGACAGTCTCGCGCGGTGAATGTTGGTGCGGCCGTACCCCCCTCCCTACCTCCCCCTCAAGGGGGGAGGAGCGGCAAACGTATCCCCCTCCCCCCTTGAGGGGGAGGGTTGGGGTGGGGGGTGCAAGCGCAACGCGCTATGATGTTCCATGTCCTCGACCGACCGAGCCGACCGTGACCAGCGCCCCTCGCCCGAGGCGCTGCTCGAGGCCGTTGCGCGCGAGGGCCGCGGCAAGCTGAAGATCTTCCTGGGCGCGGCGCCCGGGGTCGGCAAGACCTTCGAGATGCTGGAAGCGGCGCAGGCCAAGCGGCGCGAGGGCGCCGATGTCGCCATCGGTATCGTCGAGACGCATGGAAGGCGCGAGACCGAAGCGCTGATCGCCGGGCTCGAGCTCGTCCCGCGCCGGCGCGTCGACTACAAGGGCCGCGCGCTCGAGGAGATGGACCTCGACGCCATCCTGGCGCGCCGTCCCAAGCTGGTGCTGGTCGACGAGCTTGCGCACACCAACGCGCCCGGCAGCCGCCATCCCAAGCGCTACCTCGACGTCGAGGAGCTGCTCGCCGCCGGCGTCGACGTCTACACCACGCTCAACATCCAGCACGTCGAGAGCCTCAACGACGTGGTCGCGCAGATCACGCGCATCCGCGTGCGCGAGACGGTGCCCGACAGCATCCTCGACCGCGCCGACGACATCGAGGTCGTCGACCTCGCGCCCGAGGATCTGATCCAGCGCCTCAAGGAAGGCAAGGTCTACCTGCCGCAGCAGGCCGAGCGCGCCGTCCGCCATTATTTCCAACCGGGCAATCTCACCGCCTTGCGCGAGCTGGCGCTGCGACGCACGGCGCAGCGCGTCGATCAGCAGATGCGCAGCTATATGCGCGCGCATGCCATCAGCGGCCCGTGGCCCGCCGGCGAGCGCGTGCTGGTCTGCGTCAGCGAGGACCCGGCCTGCGCCGGCCTCATCCGCTACACCAAGCGCCTCGCCGACCGGCTCGACGCGCCCTGGACGGCGCTCTATGTCGAGACGCCGCGCTATCATCGCCTCGACGAGCGCGAACGCGACCGCATCGCCGATTGCCTGCGCCTCGCCGAGAAGCTCGGCGGCGCCGCCATCACCATTCCCGGTGCGCGCATCGTCGACGAGGTGGCCGGCTACGCCGAGGCCAACAACATCACCCACATCGTCATCGGCAAGTCCAAGCGCTCGCGCTGGTTCGAGATCGTGCACGGCTCGATCGTCCACGACCTCGTCCGCCGCTCCGGCAACATCAGCGTCGATGTCATCGCCGGAACCGCCGTTGAGGCGGTCCCCGCCAAGACGGTGCAGACCCAGGCGCCGCCCGCGAGCCTCGACCCGCTCGCCTACATCGCCACCATCGGCACCGTCGGCGTGGCGCTCGGCCTCGGCCTCTTCCTTCAGCAATTCCTCAATGTCGCCCACGTCGCCCTGGTGTTCCTGACGGCGGTCCTCGTCTCGGCGATCCGCTTCGGGCTGTTTCCCTCGCTCTTCGCCTGCCTCGTCAGCGTCCTCGCCTACAATTTCTTCTTCCTGCCGCCGCTCTACACCTTCACCATCGACGATCCCGAGAACGTCGTCGCGCTGTTCTTCTTCCTGGTGGTCGCGGTCATCGCCAGCAATCTCGCCGGCCGCACGCGCAATCAGGTAATAACGGCGCGCAGCCGCGCCCGCACCACCGAGGCGCTCTTCGCCTTCAGCCGCAAGCTCGCCGGCATCGGCACGCTCGACGATCTGCTGTGGGTGACGGTGTCGCAGGTCGCGCTCATGCTCAAGCTGCGCGTCGTGCTGCTGCTGCCCGAGGGCGACGGCCTCGCCGTGCGCGCCGGCTATCCGCCGGAGGATCGGCTCGACGCGGCGGACCTTGCCGCGGCGCGCTGGAGCTGGGCGCACAATCGCGCCGCCGGGCGCGACGCCGACACGCTGCCGGGCGCGCGATGGCTGTTCCTGCCGTTCCGCACCGGGCGCGGCGCCGTCGGCGTGCTCGGCATCCAACGCGACGAGCCGGGGCCGCTCCTCACCCCCGACGGGCGACGGCTGCTCGACGCGCTCACCGACCAGGCGGCGCTCGCCATCGAGCGCATCACGCTGGCCGAGGCCATCGACCGCGCCCGCGTCATGGCGGAGACCGAGCACCTGCGCGCCGCGCTCCTCACCTCGATCTCGCATGATCTGCGCACCCCGCTCGCCACTATTATCGGCTCGCTCACCAGCCTGCGCAGCTACGGCGCTTCCTACGACGACAAGACGCGCGACGAATTCATGGCGACCATCCAGGCCGAGGCGGAGCGGCTCAACCGCTTCATCGGCAATCTGCTCGACATGACGCGGCTCGAATCGGGCGCGATCGACCTCAAGCCCGAGCTGGCCGACCTCGGCGAGATCGTCGGCACGGCGCTGCAGCGCTCGGCCAAGCTCCTCGCCGCTCACCGCGTCGAGATCGAGATCGATCCCGATTTGCCGATGCTGCGCACCGGCTACCTGCTGCTGGAGCAGGCGCTCTTCAACCTGCTCGACAACGCCGCGAAATACGCGCCCGTGGGATCGCCGGTGCTGATCCGCGCGCGCCGCGACGGCGGCTCGGTCCTGGTCGAGATCGTCGATGAAGGGCCGGGCATCCCGCCGCAGGACCTCGAGCGCATCTTCGACAAGTTCTATCGCGTCCACGCCCAGGACCGGCAGCGCGCCGGCACCGGGCTCGGCCTTGCCATCTGCCGCGGCTTCGTCGAAGCGCTCGGCGGCACCATCAGCGCCGGCAACCGCCGCGACGGCAGCGGCGCCGTGTTCACCATCCGCCTTCCTGCCGCGAGCGCCGAGGCCGTGCCCGAGGAGGCGGCGCAACATGGCTAGCAGCCCCACGGTGCTCGTGGTCGACGACGAGCCGGCGATCCGCCGCCTGCTGCGCGCCAGCCTCGCCGCGCAAGGCTATAGCGTCGTCGAGGCGGCTGATGGAGCCGAGGCGCTCGACGCCGTCGCGCGCGAGAAGCCCGACCTCCTCATCCTCGATCTCGGCCTGCCGGATATGAGCGGCATCGACATCATCCGCGCCGTGCGCCGCAGCTCCGCCTTGCCGATCATCGTGCTCTCCGTGCGCGAGGACGAGCGCGGCAAGGTCGAGGCGCTCGACCTCGGCGCCGACGACTACATGACCAAGCCCTTCGGCACCGACGAGCTGGTGGCGCGCATCCGCACCGCGCTGCGCCACCGCTTCCAGGAGCAGGGCGAAAGGCCGCTCTTCGTCTCCGGCGAGCTCTCTGTCGACCTGGTGCGCCGCGTCGTCAAGCGCGGCGGCGAATTGGTGCACCTCTCGCCCAAGGAATACGACCTGCTGGCGGAGCTGGTGGCGAATGCCGGCAAGGTGCTGACGCACCGCCATATCCTCGGCAAGGTGTGGGGGCCGGCCCATGTCGAGGACGCGCCCTATCTCCGCGTCTTCATCCGCAACCTGCGCCACAAGCTCGAGCCCGACCCGGCGCGCCCGACCCACATCACGACGGAGCCGGGCGTCGGCTACCGCCTGCGCCGACAAGAGGACGAACCGCGGGGATAGCTGGCTGCTCTCGCCATGCGTCGAGCGGCGTGAAGGTTCCGCGACGGCCGCGATTTTAAGCGCAAGGGAGCTAATTCGGCGCAAAGCCGAACAAACATGTTCCGGAGCGCGATGATTATGTTCGACCGAGTGGATGGTTGGCATCCTCAACACGTGCTCTCAATGGAGGCTTCGATGCCCATGATGAAATCGATTCGGTGGATTGTGGTTTGTGGTTCGCTGCTGGCGCCAGCGGCGGTTTACGCGGCGGGCACTTCCAAGGCGGTCGCAGAGGCGACGACCGGAACCGTGGAGATGTCCGGAGACTCTGTAGCCGCCGGCATCGGCTACAGCTGGGGCGGCGGCACGCTGACCTATGAGGGACAGCAGTATCCTTTCAGCCTCAAGGGGTTGCGCATCGGGGACGTCGGCATCACCGACATCCATGCGGCCGGCACCGTGTCGCATCTGGATCGCCTGCAGGACTTCAGCGGCAATTACACCGCGGTGCAAGCCGGCTTAACGTTGGCCGGCGGCGGCAGTGTCATGGCGATGCGGAACCAGAACGGGGTCGTCATCAACATCACGTCGACCACTCAGGGGCTCGATGTGGATCTCGGCGCCAGCGGCGTCAACATCGCGCTCGACAAGAGCGCAACGCCGTAGCGACCGAATGGCAACCTGTGGCGGCGCGGTGAGTCAGACGCGCAGGAGGTCGATTGTGTCATGTCGATCTCCGCTGCCGCACCCAATTCCGCGCGATGGAATGCTTGTATCGCGGCCCCGGTTCGGTCCTAGGAAAACGAGCCGGAGGGGCAGTCTGGGGGAACTCAGGCCACAGGTACCTTTCTTGCTGGAAGCGAAGGTGTCAGCGGCATGGCGATGATCTGAAGACGGCATCAGCACGGTGTCAACCGCCTAGTGACCGCAGATGCGTTTGCCGGAGCGGCCACACCCCCGCGCCTTGGAACAGAGGCTTACAGAAACGCTAGCCGGGTGACATCTTCTCGGCCGCCGCGCCGGCGTTCCATTCTCTCAATTCCGCTAGCACTTGCTCGTCGTCCAGGGTGTCGCCCCACGAACCGATCCCGACGCGCCCGACCCACATCACGACGAAGCCGGGCGTCGGCTACCGCCTGCGCCGGCAGGAGGACGAGCCGCGGGGATAGGGCGTGTACTCATAACGGGCCGAGGGTGGCGTCAGCCGGATGTCTGCGATCTACTTAAATGCCGACACGAGCAAATGGCGGGCAAGGTCGTATAAGTGCCTGAAGCAGCTGACGTTAGAGCATACTGACGGCTCATCCAGCTCCCCACCGCGTACTGGAGCGAGATTGAATGGCGACATTTTTCATCAGCGATACGCATTTCGGCCACCCCGGCGCGCTGGCGCTCTACCGACGGCCGTTTGCCTCCGTGCCGGCAATGGACGAAGCGATCGTCGAACGCTGGAACGATGTGGTAAAGCCGGAAGATCACATCTGGCATCTCGGCGATTTCGCCATTCGCCAATCAGAAGCACGAATGGCCGATCTCCTGGCCCAACTGCACGGGTGCAAGCATCTGGTGACCGGCAACAACGATGCGGCGGTGACGACGAGCTTGGCAGGGTGGTCGAGCGTGCAATCCTATGCGGAGCTGCTTATCGGCGAGAGGCTGGTGGTTCTCTGCCATTACGCGTTCCGCACATGGCGCGATATGAGCCGAGGCGCCGTGAACCTGCATGGCCACAGCCATGGTCGGCTCAAGCCTCTACCGAGGCAGGTCGATGTCGGCGTCGACGTCTGGGATTTTCGGCCTCAGCCACTCGAACGTCTCCTCGCGCGCGGCCGCACGACCGTCGCGACCGCCGGATGAAGGACGGCAATTTCAGATGACGGCGAAACGACGATCTGCCCTGTCGGACCAAGCCGATCTCTTTGCCGCTGAACATGGGCTGCCCGCCGGCTTCGACTATCGGGAAGACGTGATCTCGTCCGGCGAGGAGCTGGCGATGGTCGAACGCTTTGCGGCATTGCCGTTCCAGCCATTCGAATTTCACGGCTACCTGGCCAAGCGCCGCGTGGTCTCATTCGGGTGGCGCTACGATTATGCCGGCGCGAGGCTGCGGGACAGCGACGCCATCCCGCCCTTCCTGCTGCCGCTGCGCGGCCGGGCCGCCGCCTTCGCCGGAGTCCCGGCGGACAGCCTGCAGCAGATCCTGGTCACCGAATACGCGCCCGGCGCCGGCATCGGCTGGCATCGCGACAAGCCGATGTTCGAGGACGTCATCGCGGTGTCCTTCTTGTCGCCCTGCGTCCTGCGATTTCGCCGCGAGCAGGCCGCCGGCTGGGAACGCGCCTCGCGCGAGATCCACGCCCGCTCGGCCTATCTTCTGCGCGGCCCCGCGCGCCGGGAATGGGAGCACAGCGTCCCGCCCGTCGACCGCCTGCGCTATTCGGTGACATTCAGAAACTTCGTGGCGGGACAGAAACCGGATCGCTCTGTTCATTCATGAGCACACCTCAACTCGTCTACTCGGGCCTCGCCCAATCAAGGGTCGATGAGCCCGCTGCCAAGATCGCTTCGGGCGCACCACGCCGGCGCTTGCATCGGCGACCTGGAGACACGAGATAAGAGACATGCGATTCCAGATCTCGGGCACCCCATGACCAAACTCAGAAAACTGGCTCTTGCGCTGCTCTGCGCTTCGATCGTGCTCTCGCCGGCGCTTGCCGAGGCGCGGGCGGGCGGCAGCGCGCGCCCCGGCGGCAGCATGGGATATTCGAGCCAGGGTAGCTTGGGCTCGCGCACCTACAACAACAATGGCGGGCAGCCGGTGCAGCGCAGCGTCACGCCGCAGACCAATCCGAGCGCCGCGCCCAACGCGGCACGGCCGGGCTTCGGTGGATTCGCCCAGAACCACCCCTTCCTCACCGGCCTCGCCGGCGCCTTCCTGGGCTCGTGGATCGGCAGCCTGCTCTTCCCGCATTGGGGCATGGGGGGCATGGGCTTCGGCTTCGGCAGCATGATCGGCTCGCTCTTCACCTGGCTCATCATCATCGGGCTCGTCGCCATGCTGTTCCGCATGTTCCGCCGCCGCGGCGAGCCGCTGACCTCGCCGTCCTACGGCGGCATGGGATACCAGGCGATGCCCGATGCCGGCTATCGCGCCGGCGGCTATGGCGGCGCCGCACCCAGCACCCTCGCCGTCAACCAGACCGATTACGCCGCCTTCGAGGCGATCCTCAAGGCGGTGCAGGGGGCCTGGAGCAAGGGCGACCTCGCCACGCTGCGCCACTATGTGACGCCGGAGATGCTGTCCTATTTC
>Ga0209647_1003197_pt1 | contig 12811 bp, 14 predicted proteins | sample GraSoi_2013_60cm_FD_185827 | JGI IMG/M metagenome (GOLD analysis project Ga0209647, IMG submission 185827) | Grasslands soil microbial communities from the Angelo Coastal Reserve, California, USA - Sample 9_17_2013_60cm (SPAdes) (version 2) | ecosystem: Environmental > Terrestrial > Soil >... | reverse complement strand
GGCGACCGGGATGGCGCCGCCGTTGAGCTGGGCGGCGAGCACAGCTAGCAGGTCGCGGTGGTCTTCGAGGCCGTTGGTGTTCAAGATCGCCGGCAGGTCACGCGTGGCGGGGTTGAGCCGCAAGACCCAGCACGGCCAGCGCCCGCCACCGCCGGGGGTCCGGCTGGGTCATCTGATCCGCCGAAGACCCGGTCTCCGAGTTAACTGTGGTCATCAGGAATCCCTTCTTACGTTTCGGGTTCTTCAGGCAAGACCGCCACGAGGCGAACGTCTCATCGGTCAGCTCCTCCCGCCGCGGAGCCGGCACGCCGCGGCGGGCAAGCTGCTGCAGGACGCGGGCCTGCCTTACTGCTGGCCACCCTCCGGATACCCGCACCACCGCGACGAACGGGAACCCCCGAGATGGACAGTGCCGCCTGCCTCCGCCGACCGGTGTGCCCGAGTCAGCGCCCGGTGCTGCCCGGCAGCACCTGGTGTGCGGGATGGGGCGTCGGCCGATCAGGCGGAACGCGACACCCAGCCGGGACCGAGTGCGGGTGGGATGTCTATCAGGACCGGGCCGTGCGGGTGTGCTATCCGCTCGTCGGCTGGTACGTCACGGACACCACGCCGGTGCTGAGGGTCGTCGACTCCACGAGCTTGAGACGTACCTGCTCGGTCATACTGTCGAACAGGCGCATGCCGGAGCCGACGACGATCGGGTGGACCATCAGGCTGAGCTCATCGAGCAGCCCGTCGCGCAGCAGCGACCGCACCAGCGTGGGGCTGCCGGGGATCTGGATGTTCTTGCCGGGCTGCTCCCTGAGCTTGGCGACCTCCCCGGCCAGGTCGCCGGTGACCAGACTCGAGCTGGCCCAGTCGAGGGTGTCCAGAGTGCTGGACACGACGTGCTTGGGCGTGTTGTTCAGGAAGTCGGCCATCGGCACGTCGCTGCCCTGGTTCGGCCAGAGCTCGGCGAACTGCAGGTACGTGCGCCGGCCCAGCAGGATGGCGTCGGACTGGGCTATCCCGGCGCTGACCACCTCCCATATGTCGGGGCTGGAAAGCAGCCAGTCTGAGGGCGACTCCACCACGCCGTCCAGCGAGATGAACAGCCCCGTTACGATCTTGCGCATCGTTACCTCCATGGTGCGAGCACTAACTCCGGTACCTCTTGCGGGTGCCTTCAGAGGGGATGTAGAAGCCGGGGACCTGGTTTCGACATATTGGGTGAGAGGATTCCGAGATCCCGTGGAGGCACCGGTGAAGTACCTGATCCTGATCTACAGCAACCCGCGTCGCGGGAGGTCTGGGAGGGGCTGTCGGATGCGCGCCGCGCTGAGGGCCTGAGCCGCTATGCCGCCCTCTGCGAGGACCTGGCCGCATCGGGGGAGCTGGTGGTGACGGAGGCCCTGGCCGATGCGTCGCTGGGCAGGCGCGTGTCGGTGGGCGAGGGCGAGACGATGACGAGCGACGGGCCGTTCGCTGAGGCGAAGGAGCACCTGGCCGACTTTTTCCTGGTCGAGTACGAGAGCGCCGAGCGCGCGGTCGGGTACGCCGCGCGGGTACCGGAGGCCGCATACGGCCTGGTCGAGGTGCGGCCGGTGCTGGACCGGGGCGGCCTGGAGATGTGAGCACCGCGACCGGGGTCGAGGGCCTGCTGCGGGACCTGGCGCCGCAGGTTGTGGGCCTGCTTGTCCGCCGCTACGGGGATTTCGAGACGTGCGAGGACGCGGTGCAAGAGGCCCTGCTGGCCGCCGCGGTGCAGTGGCCAGCCGAGGGCGTACCCGGCAACCCGAAGGGCTGGCTGATCACGGTCGCGTCCCGCCGCCGGGCCGAGCTGTGGCGCAGCGACGCGGCCCGCCGCCGCCGGGAGCAGACCGCCGCCGCGCTGCAACCCCCAGGTCCCGGACCCGCGCCCGCACCGGCCGACGATGACACGCTTACCCTGCTGCTGCTGTGCTGCCACCCCTCGCTCATCCCGGTCTCCCAGGTGGCCCTGACGCTGCGGGCCGTCGGCGGGCTGAGTACCGCCGAGATCGCCCGCGCGTTCCTGGTCCCGGAGGCGACCACCGGCCAGCGGATCAGCCGCGCCAAGCAGCGGATCAAGGCCAGCGGCGCCCGGTTCGCGATGCCCCCGCAGCCCGAGCACGCCGAGCGCATGACCGCCGTGCTGCGCGTGCTGTACCTGATCTTCAACGAGGGATACACCGCCAGCTCCGGCCCTGCGCTGTACCGCACCAGCCTCACCGCCGAGGCGATCCGCCTGACCCGCCAGCTCCGCGACCGGCTGCCCGGCGACGGCGAGGTCGCCGGGATCCTGGCCCTCATGCTGCTCACCGACGCCCGCCGACCGGCCCGGACCCGCCCCGACGGCGCCCTGGTCCCGCTCGCCGGCCAAGACCGGCGCCGGTGGAATGCCCCGGCCATCGCCGAGGGAGTCGCCCTGATCACCCAGGCACTAGCCACCGCGCCGATCGGGCCCTACCAGCTGCAGGCCGCGATCGCCGCCCTGCACGACGAGGCGCCCCGCTACCAGGACACCGACTGGCCGCAGATCCTCGTGCTGTACGAGCTGCTCGACACCATCGCGCCCGGGCCGATGGTCACCCTCAACCGCATCGTCGCCGTAGCCATGGTCCACGGCCCCCGCCACGGCCTGCGCCAGCTCGCCGACGCCGAAGCCGACCCGGCCCTCGCCGGCCATCACCGAGTCCACGCCGTCCGCGCACACCTGCTCGAGTCCGCCGGTGACCAGGAAGCAGCACGGGCCCATTACCGCCTGGCCGCACGCCGGACACTCAGCGTCCCCGAGCGGCGCTACCTCGAGTCCCGGGCCGCATGGCTCACCCCGCCAGGCTCGGCATGACGTACCTAACCCTGGCAATTCACGCGGGTCTGTGCTCACCCCTGGTCACGCTCTGTGATCAGCTGGCCGCTGCTTACCCGGCAATGTCCGCCGATATGGGTGGCAGGCGGATCCTCAGCGATCACTACTTGAGGCGTGCATATGGGACTGTTATGCACGGGGAAACCGCATGCCGTGTGGACCCTGGCAGTGCGTGACCGCCATTTCCACGCGTGATCTTGCGGGAGGGTGAAGGGCATGATTGTCGTGGTCCTGGTGCTGCCCCTGACGTGCTGGGGTCTGGCGGCCCGGACGGCGCGGACGGGCTGGATCGTTGCGATCGTGCTCGCTTTCTGCGCAGTGGCTGAGATCGTGCTGGCGAAGGGCTGGCTCCTGGCTGGCGAGCGCTTCACCTTGGTAGCGGGTTTCGCCCTGGCCGCGGCGGCGGGCATCGCCGCTGAGCGGCGCCAGCCCGGCGGGCTGCGGCGCGCCGGGGCCCGGATCGTTGCCGGCGTAGCCCTGTCAGTGGCCTGTATCGCCGTTAGCCTGGGCGGGATCGCCGTGTTCGTCTTGGCGGTCCTGCTGTATGGATCCCCGGCGTCGGTGCCCGCGGTCGCGGGGGTGCTGCCGCCGCCTGCCGGGCTGGCCGTCACAGGCAACCGCAACCAGGGTTGCAGCGCCGGTTCCCAGACCTACTGCACCCGGCAGATCATGATCCAGGGCCCGGCAGGGCTGCCCGGCCCACAGGCGGCCCGGCGGATCCTCAGCCAGCTGAGGCGCGGCTACGGCTGGCACCTGAGCTCCGGCGGTCCCAGATATTGGGACGGCTGCCGCGCGGAGGGCTGGCTGCTAGACCGCCACCAGGTCTGCGCGATCATCACCGCCAGCCGGCAAGCGGCAACCATCACCATCCAGACCTCCGACTCCTGGTAACCGCAGCCGACCCCCACGGTCAGGGCGCTGGCGCTGGGCCACGGCCCACGCCTCCCCATGCCAGACGGCCGGGAAGACATCAGTACGAAGCCGCATCAGCCCGTCGCCTTCATGCTGGGACGCGCCGACGGAGGCGCGCCCATTCCCGCGGATATGCGCGTGATCGCGAACCGTCGGCTGCCCGTCAATGGCGCGCCGGAACGGTAGTTATGACATGTCCGTCCCCCTTTCGCCTGTTGCAAGTGCGACGACCGGGCGGCACGGAACTCATCGGCCGTCACCAGCCGCGGCCACAGCATCCAGGAGTCCGGCGTCCGCTGCCGCCATAGGTAGTCGACCAGGGCCAGGTCGCCGGCTGGCGACGTACGCGGCCCGGCGGTAGAGGTCGGGGCGGCTGAGTGAGTCCAGGAGCGCGGTGGCCAGGTCGGCGTAGGTGATGCTGCTCGCTTTGGGCAGTGGCCGGCTCGCGTCCAGGCGGTAGCGGCCGGTCGGCTTCTTGCTGATGAGCCGTGGGGGGCGCAGGCAGACCCAGTCGAGGTCACTGCCGCGCAGCAGCGCCTCCATCCGGCGCATGTCGGCGTAGGTGGCGCCGAACACGCGCTCCAGGATCGGGATGATCATCCGCCGCTGCAGGAACGGCTGCTCCGCGCGGGGCCCGGCCGGGACGGCGGAGATGACGGCGAGCTTTCTGATCGTGTGGGCGTCCATCGCGTGCAGGACGTTCGCGATCCCGTCGGAGTAGACGACGGTTGGCTGCCGGGACGCTCCGATCCCGAGCGTCGACACGACGGCGCCGGCCCCGGCTAGCGCTTCGGTCAGGACGGCGCGGTCGAGCACGTCTGCCGCGGCGCTGACCATGCCCGGGCCGAGCCGGGGCAGGGCCTCGGGGTGACGGGCGAGCGCGATCACATCGTCTCCTCGCGCCAGCGCCTGCTCGGCGACCTGCAGGCCGGCGTGTCCTGTCGCTCCCACAACGGCGATCTTCATGGCTCTCCCTCTCGGAACATGCCCATCTGATGATTGTCACTATATATGACAATCATCAGTTGGTGCTTATACTGGTCCCCGTGAGCGAGCATCAGCCGGCCCCCTACGCCGAGTCCCTGTCCTTCCTGGTGTCGCAGGTCGGCGCCCGCTCGGCCCAGCTCTTTGCCGAGCGGCTGGCACCGCTGGGCGTGTCCCCCCGCGCTTTCGGGGTCCTGAGCAACCTCAGCAGCACCGGAAGCCAGACCCAGCAACAGCTGGCGGACACGCTCGGGATCCACCGCAACAACATGGTGGGCCTGATCGACGAGCTGGGAGCGGCGGGCTGGGTGCGACGGCACCGCAGCCAGCGCGACAGGCGGGCGTTTGACGTGCGCCTGACCCGGGCCGGGTCTGCTGTTGTCACCCGCATCAACAACCTGATCCCCGCCCTGGACGCCGAGGTCGGGCAGGGCCTGACCGGCAGCGAACAGCACACGATAGTCGCGTTGCTCCAGAAGATGGCCAGCACGCTGGACCTACGCCCCGGGATACACCCGGGCCTGTCCGCCCCCTCCCGCGCAGCCATCCCCCACCCGGACCGCCCGGTGGCCCACGCCCGCCCGCTTGACGCCGCACCTGGCGAGTAACCATCAACCGGCAAGGCGCGAAGACAACCGATCTGGCTGTCATCCGCTCCGGATCGGCAATCCCGCTGCACGCCGAGCCTAAAGACGGATCACGCTCTGTGACTGGCGCTGGTCGGCGCGGCTGATCATCCGCGCCGACCCCCCGGCATGAGACCATCGGGGCATCAGCCCGTCGGGCGTGGAGGCAAAGTTAATCGTGCCGATCTCGCCGGCGGCTCTAGTCATCGCCAGGCGACCGGCATGGTGGCTGTCGCTCCCGGCTGGGCCGCTGTCGAGCTGATCAAGTTCCTGTGGCGGCGGACAGGCAACTCGCCCTGGCTGGTCGGAGCTGTCATCGCCGGCGAGGCGATCGTCGTGCTGCGGAAGCCTGAGCGACGGCGGGCGCTCGGCAAGTACGGCATGCCGATGCTCCAGGTACTGGCCGAGATGCTCGAAGAGGCGAGGGTCCAGGAGCAGCGCGGCTTGGCGGGCCTGCGGGAGGTCATTCTGCCCGCCCCCGCGGGGCCGACCCTCCGGCAACGGCTGACTATCGTCTTGGCCCGTCAGGAGGAGCCTTTGCTGGCTCGGGAGGTCCAAGACCTGGTCGAGGCGCGCTTCCCCGGCCAGCCGGTGCCGACGCTCACGAAGATTCGGACAGCACTGAGCGAGGGCACCGAGTTCGTCCAGCCCGCGCGGTACCGCTGGCAGTTCGGCCGCCAGGCCGGACCTTGGCGGCGGTCACGAGAGTAAGACGGTAGGAGATCGAGATGTCACTGGCGGAGATGGCGACATGCCCGCCGTGCTCGCCGACCATGCCGCCGACATCGTCATGTTCGACGTCCCGCCGTGCGGGCCTCTCGGGGTGGCCGGCGGGCATAGGGTCATTCCGGCCGACCGCGAAGGAATCGGCGAGTTTGCGCCAGCACGTCCCGTGGGGACCCCGTGAGGGTAACGGTATGGCTCGCCGTTTTCATTACCGTCGATTGCAGCACACGTTCGCCGTGGCGGCGGCCGTGGGTGCCGATTGGCAGGTCACGGAGGAGCCCGGTGAAGGCATCGAAGTCGGCTGCTTTGCGGGTCTGGCGGAACTGAATGGCACGAGCGGCGATCTGAGAACAGATATGGCCTGAGTCGATAGCAAGGGCACGCTGGGCGTAGGTCAGCGCTTCGTCCAGCCGGTCAGCGTCAAGGAGGAGATCGCAGATGTCCGCGTACACCTCAAGGTCGCCAGGCTTGTAGCTGAGGGCGCGTTCGAAGGCGTGCAAGGCTTCGCTGGTACGATCCAGGTCGCGGTAAATGAGGCCAAGGGCGATCGCGCTGGCATGGCACGGGGCGAGCTGGTCAGCGCGGGTAGCGTAGCCGGCGGCCTCGGCGAGATCGAGGCGGCGGACGAAGTAGCCCGCCGCGCCAAGCAGACTGGCGTCGTCAGGATGGGCGGCGATCGTGTTCCGGACGAGCCGGAGGTAGGGGTTCATCGCAGGGCGCAGGCCGTCTGCGCCTCGATCGTGCAGGAGTTCCAGCAGGTCGACGGCCAGGTTGGTCACGACCGCTGGATTGACCGAGGAAGCGGTTACTGCGTCGGTGACCCACAGCACGTCAGCCCATGCGGTTTCCGGAGCGTATGCCTGTGCTTTGCCAAGGAGGCGGAGCGCGTAGTCGAAGTCGCCCTCGGCTGCCACGACATGGGCCCGCGCCAAGACTCTCGCGAGGGCGAGCGGGCTGGTCATCGGGAAGAGGTCCCGGCCACCGCGCGGATGAGCGGCAAGGCGCGCGAGCATCTCATGGGCTTCGGGAAGCACCGGGGCGGAGATCAGCACGTTGCTAACGCGCACAGCAGCGCCGGTCAGATCACCAGACTCGATATCCCTGCCAGCTAAGGTCAGCTCTAGCCGCACATCCTTGCTGGGATACTTCCTGGACAACAGTGGGCCTCTCCGCTCAGCGGGTCACCAGCTCACGAACGCACAGCCGGCACCATTGTTTCAGGCCGGCCAGGCACCGCGATAGACGCGATCTTGCAGATCACCGCCGGGATCCACGCCAGAACTGGGCAATCCGTGCGCGCGCCAGCTTGCGGTCGGGCTGCCTGCCTGGGACCAGAATCGGCATCGTTGGGGAACCTCCGGATTAGTGCGCCTGTCTCACGTAGCGTGATCAGACCAAGATGACACGGCCGCGCGCATCGCCGCCGATCTGCGCGGCCAGCGCTTGTTCGCCGCTCATCAGCTGCGGCACGCAGATTAGGTCTGCGTGCACCATGATCGTCCCAGCGGGGCTACGGTTCAGGGCCGCAGGGGCGGGTTGTCAGGGTTGAGGAAGCTTCGCTCTTTGAGCCAGCCGTACAGCGGGGTGCCGCCTACGCGAGTACTCCCTGGTGCCTAACGTTCGCCTGAGGGTTCCTGCTTCGACACAACACTTGGCGAGGGGCACCCGAGCAGATCGAGGTCGCGCACGCAGAAGCCGTTGTGCGCCCACTCCTCGTCCAGCACCACGCGCACGCACTCGAGCACCGACTTGCCCCTGGCGTACGGCGGCCAGCCTCGGCCCGCTGGCACTGGCGCGGGCGCCGACAGCTCATCGGGCGTAACGGTCGACAGCCAACGCTCTAGCTCGGCGCCCTGCTCGCCGCGCGCGGCCAGCACCTCGTCGAGGCTCGGGGTCGCCGCTCGATCCAGGCCCTGCTCCTCTTGGTCGGGGACGAACTCGGACGCCAAGCCGATCGCGGTGAACGGCTCGGCCGACCCCAGGCAGCAGCGGCGGAACCACGAGTCGTGCACGAACACCAGATGGCGCAGAGTCTCCACCGCCGACCACTCGCCGCCGACACGCTGGTTCTCCGAACCCTTGGGCATCCCCCGGAGCCGCCCGAGCGTCGCAGCCCAGTCCGCCCGAAGCTGCCGGAAGGCTTTCCGCAGGTCGGCCGGATCGGCCGAGCGGATCACCAGCCGCACTGGATGCCGCCGGTCAAGCTCGGCCTCCACGTACGACGTCACCTCGACTCCGTTAACCACCAGGTTCCTGACCAGCCCGTCGATCACAGCGTCCTGCATCACCACCCCGATCAGACGGGCGCGGGTCAAGTCGCACTCACGAAATTCGGCATCGGTCAGGTCCTGGTCCTCAAATCTCGCCATGCCGGGCAGTATCCACCGGAGTACTGACACCCCGTGCCAGGACGGCGGGGTTGCGAATCCCTGTCCTCCCCGCCGCCCATCCGCTAGCCGCACGCCTTGATGCGCTGATCGGCGTCAGAAAGCACAGAACTGGTCTATTGCGCGCAGACCACGGCCTAGAGGTTGTCAGCGGAAACGCGCCGATTCGGCAGGGAGGATGTGGATTGTGCTTCCGGCCCTGCTTCCGAGGTTTTGGCCTGGTACGGGCGTAGGGTCTGAGGCCTGGGTCCCGGCCTGACCTCCGAATCGGCCGACGCCGCTCGGGCTGTCCTGAGATCGATCTGTCGGCCGGGCCCAGCCTTCGGGCACCCACCGGCGGTGCCAGCCTGATCTGCCTGGCCTGGGCAAGAGGCCGGGGTTCACAGGTCTGGCGGCCAGCGGGTGCGTGCCATCCCTCAACCTGAGAAAGGGATGACGTTGACCATCGTAGAGACACCAGCGCCATTACCGGCGGGGTGGACACCCACGCCGATGTGCATGTGGCCGCCGCGCTGGATCCGATCGGCGGGCTGCTGGGCGTCGGGGAGTTCCCGGCCACCCCGGCGGGTTACGCCCGGCTGCTGGACTGGCTGAGGGTTTTTGTCAAGCGGTGCCGGACGGTTTCTGTGTTGATCTTGCTTGACGGGATCTGAGCTGCGAGGTTCTTGATACGGGTGGTGCCAGGCGTGGCTGGGGTTGCGGGTGCGGTGCAGCTGGCTGCCGGTTCAGGGCATGCCGACGTTCCGCCCCGGGAGGATGGTGTTCAGGCGGGGCGGTGGTTCCGGGCGCCCGTCACCCGGGTCTTCTCGCTCTACGTAGTGCAAGCGGGCTCGGCCCGTGCGGGCCTGCCCCGACAGCGTTCAACCGAGCTGGTGAGAAGTTCCGGGCGACCAGGGGAGAGCTGCCCAGGGTGTCTCGCGAGGTAGGCCTCGACGCGCCAGCGGGCTCGCTCTCCCCTCATCTGGGAGGGTTGGTCCAGGGCACCGGGTGGTGCGGGGGATGAAGCGGTAAGAGCGCTGGTCAGGCGGCCTCCGGCTGGCAGGAGGGGGCAGCCAGGGTATCTTTGCGGCCGGCGGCCACGCCGGGGTCCCAGCAGGTGCCGTGGACCACCATGGAGTAGATCCAGCGCAGCAGCGCGGCGGCGCACGCCACCCGGGCCTTGGCGCGGCGCCGCCGGGCTGCCTCGGCAGCCGACGTGGCATGCCCGGAGCTCCCGGCCCGTGCGTCGGCGGCGGCCTGGTCAGCGGCCTGGGTCATCGCCGCGTACTTCGCGGCCATCACGGGGTTGTGGATCAGCACCGCCCATACCGCGCGCCATACGGTCAGGCGCAGGCCGGGCCGGCCACGGCGGGAAATGTGAGCCTCGCCGTCGAAGGCGCCCGAGGCGTTATCTGAGGGGGACAGCCCGGCGTGCTTGACCACCGATGATGATGTGTCATACCGGTTCGGGTCGCCGGTCTCGGCCAGGATTGCCGCAGCCCCGGTCGCGGTCAGCCCGGGAATATCACCCAGCCGGGCCAGGCCGAGGTCACCCAGGGCGGCGGTCATGGCGGCCTCGGTTTCCTGCCGCTGAGTGCGGGCGCGCTGCAGGTCACCCAGCTCGGCAGCGACCCGGCGCAGCAGCCCGCGCCGGTGCCCGCGCACCACGCCCTCGGTGCTGGTCAGCGCGGCGAACACTGTCTTGCATATCGGGCCGTGGATCCGCTGCCCGCCCCAGCCGGGCAGGGCATCGCGGACCAGGGCGGTGAACGCCTCCAGGCCGATGACCGCCAGCTCCCCCGGCTGGCCGCCGCACCGCGACGTCACCGCCTGCAGGGCCGCCAGCCAGGTCATCGACTCAAACGGCTGAGCGCACACCTCGGGCACCACCGGCCAGGCCACCGACAGGAAGTCCCGGATCCGCTGCACCGACGCGGTCTCCGAGGTGATCAAGGCAGCGCGGCGCCGCCCCAGGTGCCGCAGGCCCGCCCACACCTCATCCAGCTCTTCGGGAATGTAGCAATGCAGCTCAACGGCCAGCCGGGCGATCATCACGCAGTCAGCCTCATCGGTCTTGTGCGCCGTGTAGTCCTGCTGCTGGCGGGCGATGTGGCTGACCAGCGGCTGCACGCACACCAGCCGCAGGCCCCGCTCGGTGCACAGCCGCTGCACCTGCAGCCACCGCGGCCCGGTCGGCTCGCACGCCACCGCCACCGCCGTGAACCCCTTCGCCCTGGCCTGCGCCACCGCCCAGTCCAGCGCCTCGCCCAGCCGGAACGCCTTCACCCGCACCGTCTTACGCGCCATCACCCGCACATCATGATCAATCACCGCGAGCGCCTGCTTCTCATCGGCCAGGTCGATCCCGATCACCGCGCCGTCACGCGGCAGCATCCCCCGCAGCTGCTCCCTCCGCGCGTTCCGTCTGCGGTCCCCCCGCGTCATGCCGTTAACCTTGCCCATAGGACGTCCTCCTGTGTTGCGCCTGGGACACCAAGCCCGCACAATCGCACCAGGAGGACGTCCCGTCTCAACTACCTCCGGCAGAACACGCGCCTCCCGAGCTTCGCCCTATTACTACGCGCCATCACCGGCGGCGTAGACACTCATGCCGATACCCACGTCGCAGCCGCCCTGGATCCGGTCGGCGGGCTGCTCGGCGTCCGGGAGTTCCCCGTCACCGCGGCCGGGTATGCCGGGCTGCTGGGCTGGCTGGGCGGGTTCGGGACGGTGTGCCTGGTCGGGATCGAGGGCACCGGCAGCTACGGCGCCGGCCTGGCCCGCCACATGTCAGCGGCTGGCGTGCGGGTCGTCGAGGTCGACCGCTCCGACCGGCAGGACCGCCGCCGCCAGGGCAAGTCCGACCCGCTCGACGCGGTCAGCGCTGCCCGGGCCGCGCAGTCTGGCAGGGCCCGCGGCGCGCCGAAAGGGCGGGACGGCGCGGTGGAGGCGATCCGGGCGCTGATGGTCGCCAAGCGCAGCGCCCGCTCCGAGCGGACCCAGACCATCAACCAGGCCCGGGCCCTGGTCCTGACCGGGCCAGCAGACCTGCGGACCCGGTTCACCCCGCACACCGTGGCCGCGCTAGTCGCCGAGACTGCCGCGCTGCGCCCCCGTCCTGGTGACGTCGTCGGCTACGCCACCCGCGTCGCGCTGCGGGAGCTCGGCCGGCGCGCCGAATTCCCCGGCAGCCAGCTCGACCGCCTCGACGAGCTCATCGTCCCCCTCGTGACCGCCCGCGCCCCGGGCCTGCTGGCCCTCTACGGCATCGGCCCCGACACCGCGGCGCTGCTGCTCATCGCCGCCGGGGACCACCCGGAGCGACTGCGCTCCGAGGCCGCCTGGGCGCACCTGTGCGCGACCGCCCCGATCCCCGCATCGTCGGGGAAAGTCACCCGTCACCGGCTCAACCCCGGCGGCGACCGCGAGGCTAACCACGCCCTGTGGCGGATCGTGATCACGCGGATGAGCTCGCATCCCCCGACCCGCGCCTACGTCGAACGGCGCACCGGGGAAGGCCTGTCCAAGAAAGAGATCATCCGCTGCCTCAAGCGTTACGTCGCCCGCGAGGTTTACCCCCACCTCCGCCACGCTGACTAACGCCCGCTAACCCCCGGGGGCGGCCTGACCCTCTAATCGGCTGCCGCGCTCTGCTGGCCTGCTAACGATTCGCCGGCCGCTCCCGGGCTCCCATCCTGACCTGCTGGGCGTGACCTAATAAGAGCTTGCCCTCGAGCATCCGAGCGGCCCCTCCCTGTCTTGTCCGCATTCCAGCAACCGGTCCGAAGCATTCTCCCTAACCCCAAAATGAGGCCAGAAAATGCCACTCAAGCCTCTTGACAAAGCATAGGAGCATCGTTATGCAGCTGACCTGCAGTGCAGTGTCCCGAAATCCGGTCGCTCTCTGTGACGGCCACGGTGCCCTCCTCGTGGCCGACGGCGGGAGCCTCGTGGCCGCCCACACTGGGCGGCGAGGGTCGGCACAAGATCGAGCAGCCGACGGGAGCGGGATGCTCACGGAGCCTTGCCGAGGCGTCTTCATGCAGTCCGGCCGATGGATCTTCATACATCGAGGTCGCTAACAGCACGTCTAGGGAGCGGATTCGACCTGGTGGTCGCCTACAACCAAGGCCAGCCCGCCGGGCAGGCCTGGGGCTGGCCGCTCGGGCCAGGGGCTGGGAACGAGTCGCACAGCTCTGCCCCGCATGGCCGGACGCGCCCGGAGTACACGGCCCTCATTGAGCACCTCGCCGGGACCGACGATCAGGTGCGGCGGCTTGCTGGCCGGATTGACGAGCTGGCGAAGCTGATCCGCGGAGACCAGTCTT
>Ga0209647_1003196_pt1 | contig 12816 bp, 10 predicted proteins | sample GraSoi_2013_60cm_FD_185827 | JGI IMG/M metagenome (GOLD analysis project Ga0209647, IMG submission 185827) | Grasslands soil microbial communities from the Angelo Coastal Reserve, California, USA - Sample 9_17_2013_60cm (SPAdes) (version 2) | ecosystem: Environmental > Terrestrial > Soil >... | reverse complement strand
GAGCCATCTGATGCTAAGCCTGCTGACGGTGGGCACTGCCCTCAACGCGCTGGCGAGCATGCCGCATGCGTTGCAGCTCGCTTGGGGTTGGACACGACTCTCCCTTATCGCCAATTCTGTGGCGACTCTGCTGCTTGCTCCGCTTATCTATTTCATGTCGGTAAGATACGGAGGCGTCGGCGCGGCAATCGTATGGGTTATTCTCAACGCCGGCTACGTGTTAGTCGTCATTAATTTGATGCACCGCCGTTTGCTGCGAGGCGAGTTGTGGCGTTGGTACCGCGTGGACACCGGGCTACCGCTCCTGGCAGCGGCGGCAATCGGGGGCGTCTGGAAATGGCTGATGCCTTTTCCCGATACCGTCTGGTCGAATTTGCCCAGCCTGTTTCTGGTTTCGGCCGCAACGCTCGCAGCCGCCATCATGGCGGCCCCGGACGTTCGAACATCGGCGATACGGTGGGTCACACCGACACCGCGTTCAGTGAAATGACCGTCGCGCGCCGACGGGGCTTCTTGCGAGGAGGGGTGTCGATCGGGAACTGACCGCTGCCATAAGCTTATAATTCCGGTTGCGTTGCCCCGGGGCAGCGCCGTATTTGGTGGTCGAGCTCCACTTGCAAGGGGTGAAAAGCATTGAGAGTATGTCGCGCTGCTCAGTCGTAATTGGTGCCGGCGGGCAAGATGGCCACTATCTTTGCCGCGAGCTGACGACCCGCGGAGATCGGGTCATCCGGATTGCCCGTACCGGCGTCTACGGCGACGTGGCAAAGGGGCCCCTGGATATTCTGGACGCGGAAGGGGTTGCAGAGCTGGTCCGCGAGGTCCTTCCCGACGAGATCTACTATCTTGCCGCTCACCACCATTCGTCCCAGGAGGGAGCCGGTTCGCTGCGCACTTTGCTGGTCGAAAGCTACAACATTCACTGTGTCGGCTTGCAGAATTGTCTGAATGCAATGAGCACGGTGCGGAGGGAAGCCCGGTTGTTCTACGCCGCATCGTCGCTCGTTTTTGGAGATCCTACGGAAAGCCCACAAACCGAGGACACGCCCATGGCGCCGTTCTGTGCCTATGGCGTGACGAAGCTGAATGGCATCGGTTTATGCCGGGCTTATCGTGCCAGTGAAGGTCTATTCGCGTGCGCAGGCATCCTCTATAACCACGAATCGCCTTTGCGTCATCGGGATTTCGTCACGCGCAAGGTCGCCTGCGCGGTTGCCGATATCTACCGCGGACATGGTTCACGGCTTGAACTCGGGGCTCTCGATGCTCAGGTGGATTGGAGCGCGGCAGAGGACGTTGTCCGGGCGATGATGGCGATGCTTTCTCTGGACGAACCGCGGGAGTACATAGTCGCGAGCGGTGCGCTGCACACGGTTCGCGACTTTGTGGCACGTGCCTTTTCGGTAGTCGGCCTGGACTATCGCGACCACATCGTGGAGACGCCCGGCATTCTGCACCGACGTCTGCGCAAACGGCCCCTCTGCGGGGATTCAAAGCGTCTTAGGATGGCGACGAGTTGGCAGCCGAAGTTGTCGTTCGACGATCTGGTCGAGTTGATGGTGCGGTCCGAGCTGACTGGCGAAAAACAATGAACCGCAACGAGATCCTGATTTTCACGCCCACCTACAATGAGGCCGATAACATTGGCCCGCTCATCGAGCAACTATTCAAGCTTAACTTGCCGGCCGATATTCTCGTCATCGATGACAGTTCACCTGACGGTACCGGTGACGTTGTCGCAAGGATGATGCGAGACCACCTGAATCTGAAGTTATTGAGGCGGGAGGGCAAGAAGGGTATCGGAAGCGCCCATCTTACTGCGCTCCGATACGGCAAGGCCGAGGCCTATCGCTTGTTTGTCAGCCTGGATGCAGATTATTCGCACAAGCCGGAGGATATCCCCAGATTGCTTGAGTTCAACGGCACGTACGATATTGTGGTGGGATCGAGATTCCAGCGGGAAAGCAGCTTGCGGGAATGGAATCTGTTCCGGCGATTCCTCACCCAACTGGGGCATTTCTTGACTCAGACCATGCTGCGGTTGCCATTTGACGCCAGCGGGGGACTCCGCCTTTACCGCCTGGACCATATTCCGAGCTCCCTGTTTGACCGCATCGAGAGCCGTGACTACGAGTTTTTCTTCGAAAGCCTGACTCTCTTTCACACGGCTGGATTCAAAATCGGCGAACTGCCGGTCGATTTGCCGGCGCGCACCTACGGTCACTCCAAAATGAGGATAGGCCACATGGTACGGGGACTCTCGCGTCTTTTCCGGCTTGCCGGAAGGCTAGCGCTCACCCGCCATCGATCCAAGAGAGACGAAAAGAAGGGGAAGGGAAGCTCAGATCCTGAAGTCATGCGCGACGTGTGGGACAAGTACTGGGAGAGCAAGGGGCGGGAGGTCGAAAGGTCGACCTATGACGTCATCGCCAGTTTCTATCGAAACTACCTGATAAAACCCACTCTCAATCACTTTATCAGACGAACTTTCTCCCCTCACGCCGAACTCATTCACGCGGGTTGCGGCGGTGGTGAAGTCGATACGGATGTCGTGCGCTACGCAAAGGTGACCGCTGTCGACATTTCGCCCAACGCAATCGCCAAATACCTGGCCAATCACGGTGCACGGGCCGAATGCAAGGTTATGGACATCTTTCACTTGTCGCATATCGAGCGCCGATTTGACGGTCTGTACAACCTCGGGGTCATGGAACATTTTGAAGAGGACCAGATACGGCAAATCCTTGCCGAGTTCCACAGGACACTCAAACCCGGCGGCCGGTTGGTGCTTTTCTGGCCGCCTGTCTATGGATTGTCGGTCATAGCCTTGAGAATAATTCACTTTGTGCTAAATCAAGTACTACGCCGCAATGTCCAGCTTCATCCGCCGGAACCGACCAAGGTACGGTCCCGAAGGCAGATTCAAAAACTCCTGGATGAATCCGGCTTTGATCTGACATCGTTTTCTTTTGGGATCAGGGACGCGTTTACATATGCAGTTATCGTTGCGGAGAAGCGCCCGGACAATGACCAATAGTCGGAGCATCTGGTCAGTTCTCGATTCCGCCCGTGCCGTAACTGTAGTCAAACCCGAGCGTAGTTCAGGTCGGTAATATCCTTCAGTACTTCTTCGACGTTGCCCCCCGGCAGGTATCTCTCTTTCAGATACATCAGGGCTATCCAGACCGGTGAACGCGTTACCCCGTCGGATATCACCAGCCTTGCCTGCACTCCGTGGATATTCACTTCCTTCATGTCGTAATCCAAGGTAGTGGCAACGAGCAGCTTCGATATTTGTTCGCCCTGAAGGCGCTGCCGATGCGATTCCGGCACATGGACCCCGATATGGGTTTTATCGCCCCAGAGCCATTCAAACATGTAGAAACTATACGCAGGACTGTTCTGTGGAAAATAGTGATCGCCCTGGATGGAATGGTTGTCCGAAATATGGAAGATAGAGGTCTTGTTCGCGTCGGGGATCTTGGATAGCTTGTACAACCACGAACGATCTTTCGCCACGACCGCTATGTAGTAGAGATACACCGAATTCAGATGAACCATGTTCGCTGCAAGTATGAAAACGAGCACCGAGAGCATGATGTTGGCGGGAAACAGCAAGCCTGCCACCCCCAGAGTCATCAGCGATACGGGAAGGTGAAACAGCATGTGGTGCTTTGTCGCCCACCCTGTTGGAGCGAAATTCTGCCCGACAACAATGTAAGGGAGTCCAGCCAAGACGAAGAACGCGCCTCCTGCAACCAGCAAATGGATTGCGACGGGTTGGGAGATCACCAGCAAGTCAGAAGCAACGTAAGTCCCGACGTAGAACGTCAACACAAATGCTACGACCGGGATCCACAGGAAATTTTTTTTCGACGCCGATCTAATCGGTGCAGTGATGGCGGCTTCGACCCCGCTGCGCACGGCATTGATGAAGCCGCGCGCGAATCGCAGCGGATGAAGCCGTATGCGGTTGTAGTCCTTGTAGTTGCCGTGTCGTGGCGCGAGCTTCTCCTTCAGAATCCAGTACAGGAACGGAAGAACGGCGTAGTCGAGGTGCTCCAGAAGTCCGTAATACGCGTTGTGCCAGGCATCCTCCATAAAACCAGGCTTCAAGAACAGCACGAATCCAAGAAAGGCAAAGTAGTAGACCAGGAGGGAATTGGCGCTGAATGAACACCAAAATAGAACCAGCGACGTTAGACGTAGGCTCCAGTGAGCCGCGCCAGTGTGGTCCAGGGTCGCGAAAGCAACATAGACAGCCCAGTAGAAGATCGCGGTCGGGAGGCCGTACTGAAGGACGATTATGGAATCGACATTCATGTGGTATCCCGTATAGGTCAAATAGAGCAGCGACAGGACCAAGGCTTGATTCTCGTTCAGAAAACCGAACCGCGTCGCGGTCAGATAAATCGCCAGGGCGCTTGCATACGTCGAAGCAACGACAAGCAGTCGGTAGACAATGGACCTATTGGGGAACCGCGCGATGAATTTGTGGAGATGGTGCTGAAGGGGCATTCCAACTTCTGAGAAGAACCTTTTCATCGTGGCCCACTCTTTCCGTCTCTGCCACGAATCGATCATCCATCCATCCCAATAGAGCCCATCGTTGAGCAGAATGACGCCGTGCGCGGCGAACGTGAACATCAGCAGGATCAACGGATTCAGATAATCTGGCGCTTCCGGCAAGGACGACATATCGGATGGATTGCTTTTCGGCGATGCTCAGCCAGAGACGCCACGTTTCCCCATCGAGGGGTCCCGCTGTCGAAGAACCTTTGCAGGAACGCCCCCGACAATGGCGTTTGGAGGGACATCTTCGATAACGACAGCACCGGCCGCAACAATACTGCCGTCGCCAACCTTGACCCCGCCCCGGATAGAGACATTGGCGCCTATCCAGACGTCGTTTCCAATCACGATTTTCGCGTATCGGACCGGCTGATAGCACATGGGGACGCCGGTCGCTTCGATGGAATGCTCACGACTTGAAATGATGCAGTGGGGACCCACCATCACATGGTCGCCGATTTCTAGCCCGCCCCCCGCGTCGATGTAAGTGCCGACGTTGACGGCCACTCGCACTCCGACGCTCATGCGGTGCGAGAAGATGATATAGACGCTTGGATAGATCAGCAGGTTCTTGCCGGCGCTACTAAAAAGACATCGATAGAACAGCCCCCGTAACATGAGACCTTCGACGCCGGGCAGCCACCGAATCAGTGCGCCAACGTAGATCTCGATGGCATGAGTGACGACTGCCCGCAAACCGTTGCGGCGCATGAAGGAGACAATTTCCCCTAGCACGAAGACCGGTCCAAATTGCCTGCTCTAACGGATGATCTCGCCGACCACATCCTTGAAACGTTTCAGCTTAAGGTCGGGTAATGTTCTGCTTAGCTTTCCCGATTCGTTATGGAACCCGCTGCCGACCACTAACCCGAGTTGCCATATCCGGTTATTGACCGCGTGGGGCAAAATGGGCTCGATCCGGTAGAAACAATTTGCCACCAAGTCACACAGCTTCCAGAACACTGTTGGAAACCTGATCGGGCGATAGTTGATGCCAAACGCTTGATAATAGCAGTGAATCAGCTCGGAGATAGTCATGACCTCCTGGAATGAATAGTTCGCTGGTTCCGGACGGCACGGGTCGGCGGGAAAGCAGGACCAGTATTCTGGCGATATCGTCCACATTGATGAAGCTGAGCTTGCCTGGGTAGTTGAATCGAGCAATCACCGAGTCCGCGGAAGCCAGGCGCGACAACTGGTCAAACAATCCGCCTCCCCTGGTCCCCTGTCCGTAGACGGCGCAAAGGCGTACTATCGTCGAGCGGAATCCGCCCACTTGAACCCGTGCCCGCAGATACTTCTCTGCGGCGAGTTTCCTTCTTCCATAGTCGTTGAACGGCCGCAGTAGCGGCGTCTCCTCGTCAACCGGCTTGCTCGCGTCCTCTCTGTGGTCCGCGACAGCGATCGTGCTCGTAAAGATGAAATGGGCCTCGACAGGCAGGGGCTCAATCGCCTCGAGGAGGTTGCGCATGCCGACGTCGTTGATGCTGTGGTCGCTCGCGCCGGTGTCGGTATTCGACGCGAGGTGAAATACCATACTCGGTGATTTGGGAACATTCCCCAGTCCTCGGCCCGATACGAGATCGACCGGTATGTAACGTATCCCCAATTCATCGAGGTTGGACCGACCCGTGCGTTCCAACTCGTTGTCGGCTTGATCGTATGCGAGGCACAAGATTCGGGAGGCACCATAGGCCTCCGCCAGCATCGAAATCAGGCGCCTTCCCACGTATCCGGTTGCTCCAGTAACTAGAATCATGTGAGTCGTTTATGCCGAGTTCCTGGTTTGCGTTCGATTTCAAATATCGGGGCACCTCAGTTTTTCCCGGAGATCATGGGAGTGACGACATCGAGCCGAGGCAGGGGAAATACCAGACGCCGTCCGGAAAAAGCGGGGTTGTGTAGAAAAAAGTCTCGGAAGTGCCAAGGTAGCACCAAGAGGAAGTCAGGCGAGGAATCGAGAACCTTCTTCTCGTCATCAATCGGTATCCAGCTCCCCGGCGTGACCGCGCCGAATTTGTCTGGGTTAACGTCGCCAATGACCTCGATATCGTTGGTATCGAACCCGCAGTATTGGAGGATTACGTTTCCTTTTGTGGAAGCTCCCAATCCGCACAGCCGAGCACCATCACCACGAACCTTGGCCACGAACTCCTGCAGCGAGCGCCGGCTTTGCTCGGCACGTTGGAAGAATGCGTGGTAGGGAGCCAGACCGGAAAGTCCAGCCGCCTCCTCGGCGGCCAGCATGCGCGCGACGACCCCCTGGCTGTCGGTATGCATGGAACTCCGATGGGCGGCAACCACCGAGAAACTGCCCCCGTTGACGTCATTGAGTTCGACATCGACTATCTTGAGCCCCGCCTTTTCCGCCAGCCAGACGATCTGTTTCAGACCATAGTATTCAAGGTGCTCATGGCAGACGGTGTCATAGGCATTGCGTTCCAGCATCAAAGGCATATAGCTTTGCTCGAAAATCCAAAGGCCCTTTTTAAGCTCAAGAACGCTTGCAACCTCGCGGGCAAAGTCAATCGGACTCTCAAGATCGTAAAACATGGAAAAGGAAGTCACCACTTTCGCCTTGCGCCCGGGGAAAGCTCGAGTCAACAGATCGGCCGAGAAGAACTCGGAAATCAAGTTGAGATGACTGGCGTAGTAGCGGCGAAACTTCTCTCCTGTAGGATCGATCCCGACCAGCAGCAGATCGTTGGGATAAGCGCCGAGCGTGGTGCCGTCATTGCTGCCGATATCGACCACCAGATCTCCAGGTTGCAGGGCCGCCAAGCTGCGGATGCGCGCCACTTTTTCATGCAAGTGTCGCACCATGCTCGCATTGAGACCCGACCTGTAACCGTAGTTGTCGCCATACATCTCGTCTAGATCGTAGCTGTGCTCAAGCTGAAGCAGGCCGCAGATATCATTTCCGCCGTGGCATTTGACCAGCCGCAGGCGGCCTTTGGTGAGAGTACTTTCAGATTTTTGTCGTGGGAAAACGCCGGTCAGATACTGCTCGCCCAGATCAACGACCGGAATCAACTCCGCATTGCCGCAGATGCGGCACTCATGTATTTTCACGAGCCGCTTCGCCCTGAGGCGAGGCGCATCAAAACATCCGAGAGCTTGCGCGGGATCCTGTGCTTGCGTTTCCACGCGCGCTTGAGAAGCCTTGCAAGGGGGAAACCCCAATGCAGGTACCGCCTTGATCTTGTCAGAAGACCAGGGAGCCCCTTTTTCCGAGCGGCCAGTTTTTCCAGGGAGGCCTCGCAGCTCCTCAGGGTTTCCCGCTCGTTCCTTTCAGCCGCCAATTTCCCCTTGAGCCGCAGGAACTCCGGAAACTTCTCGCACATGCGGGGAAAACTTGTTTCGAGACGCTGCAATACCGTCCAAGCCCGATCCTTCAAGCCCTTGCGCCAGGCGGCCCTGGCCTCCTTGACCTTGGGCCAGACAAGGAACGCGGTCTCCTTGTCCTTGTAGCTCTCGTCGGTGAAGAACCGATGGGTGGTTGCTCCGGGGTGCAACCACTGTGACTGCTCCCATTCCCAGCTCCGAACGTCGATCGTTCCGTCCGAGGGAGGACCCGGGGTGCCCTTGCGCGGCGGCACGCCTTCCAATCCCCGCTCGAGCAAGCGCATCAACATCTCCCGGGTCTCCGGCTCGTAAACCAGAATCTGTCGCTCCGTCGCGAACGGCAGACGCTCGCTCCCCAGAGCGATCCGATACGCCTCGCAAGACTCGCGGTTCACGTTCGTGATGAAATAGGGAACTTTGGAAAAATTGGCCATCGTGGCAAAACCGCTCGACGCGCCAATGAACAGGTCGCTTCGGAGCATCAAGGTCAGCTCGTGTCCCAGCCCCAGCCCCAGGACGCGAACGCTCATTACGTTCGGAAGTCTTAGCAGTTCGAGCGGCTTTTCCTGCAAGCGTCCCATGACGACGAATTGCACGTCCGGATGCTTCTTATCGGCATCCTTGAGAAACTCGAACCACTCCAGGAAATCCGAGTCCCGCGTGTAGGTTTGCTCCCCGCCATATCCAGCATCGAGACGGCGGAGCCTCATATGGACCACCACGATCCTTTTGCCCGCGAACCGCTTCGTGACCAGCCCAGTCACGTCGGGCTCGCAGCCCATGCTCGGGCGCAACAGCGGAATCCTCCCGTGCTCCGCCGCGAACGCGTTGATCCGCTCGTGTGATTTGATGGATCTGGAGAAATGCTCGATCAGGGCCGACTCATTCTTGCGACTCTCCAACGCCCGCTCGTAGTCGGCCAGAGACTCCGAGTTGGCTGCATTGCCCTTCGCCACCTCGCGCAGTTTCTCCAGCATCTCCTCGCGGCGGCGATACAGGAAGGCGCCCCCGGGCTTCGGGTGGGTCCCAAACGCGCCGAAAAGCTCACTGAAATACAATCCGCAATTGTCCGCGGTGACGAGGTCTCTTTGATAGATGCTGGCCGGGTGACGCTCGTCCATGCAAATATAGGCGTCGACCCGCTCGCGCGCGTGCTCTTCGCAACGGATCGCCGTCTGCACGTTCCAGGTGAGAACATCCCCCAAGGCGTAGGGCATGATCTCAAAATCGTATACGGCGCAATAATTCCCGCCGGTCATGAATTCCTTTCCACCACGTGGTAAGGGACTTCAGGAAACCGGGTAGATATCGTTCGAATCAATCCAATGCTGCTCATACAGGCGGCAAGGCGAATATTACAGGCAAGCCCGCCAGGCGGCGGCTGATTGCACCCGACACCTCGCGCGCGAACGCGAGATAGACGACTGCCCCCGGCGGAACCTGCTCCGGCCTGAGGATCGGCCGGCCCAGATGCGAACGACCTTGTCTCGCCGGATCCTCATCGACGAAAAACTCCAAGGCATCGCCCAGCCCGCCTGCCAGCCAGGTCGCCGCGACCGAAGTCCCGAAAATGCCGAAGCGGCCGGAGCCGGCGAGCTTGCGTGCATGCCCGAGCATGCTGCGCAGCCACGCCACATCGGCTTCGATTCTGGAGATCATTTCGCGGGGGTCGTCGTGCGCAGGTTCCGGCGGTTGCGGATCCGGGACGGCAAGCAGCGAGATTTCCTTCCTGACCCAATCCATGCTCGCGGTCCCGACTCCTAAGCCGGCGCGCGCCACCAGATACGCCAGCGAGCGCGGGGTGAAGTGGCAAAGGTGGTCGGCGACGATCAGATCGAACGGAGTTCTGTCCACGTCGTTGACCTGGATGAAGAGTCGGCCGCCCGGGGTGATTCTTTCCCGCAGCTTACCCAGCATCGTAAGCGGATCCGTAAAATGCTCGAGCGAGTGAACCAGGGTGACGAGATCGAACTCCTGCGACAACTGCTCGGGCGGCACGGTGAAAAGCCGCTCGAATCGCGGAATCGTCCTGAGCGCCTGTTCTTTCCGGTCATCCAGGTCCAACCCGAACAGCTTCCAGTCGTCAGAGGCCGCAGAAAAAGCCGCAAGCATTGCACCGCTGCCGGCGCCGACATCGAGCAGCGTTCCGGAGCGTGGGAGAACGCCTGATTCGAGCAGGCGCCGCGCCAGCACTTCGCAACGACCGCTCGGTCGGCCGCTGACCGGATCGAAGACGGCCTGATCGTTGCTCGCGGACTGGTGATACATTTCGTAGCCGCGGTAGATCTCGCCAATCTCCCGCAGCCAGTCCGCGTCGACGATCTTCTGCACCATTGCGCAGCGTTCACATACGAACAGCCTCCCGCCTCCCGGGAACGGCTTGCTGTCGGATGTCACCCTCGGAAGTTGCGGAAATTCTGCGACTGCGCGCAATTCCTCCGCGCCGCAAGCCTGGCAAAAGTGTTGGGACGACGGCATCGTTACCGAGGGGTGGGCAAAGAGGGCCGAGGCTTAACTGGTAAAATCGAAGCCCACACGCGGGCGCCACGCAGCGGCCAATTTGCGATGAAAACGCCATTTTCTCACAAGGGCACCGGATGCACGATCGCGCGGATATTCGTCGCCGCTCCGGCGGGACGCGGCCGTGATGCCTCCTGAATCGGCGGCACCCAAGATCGCGGTGATCGTGCCGAACCGCAACGATTCGCCCTATCTTCCGCGCTGCATCCGCTCCGTACTCGAACAGGAAGACCCTCCCGATGAATTGATCATCGTGGACGATCAATCCACGGACGATAGCGTTTCGGTTGTCCGCGCCCTGATTGCCGGCCAGTCGCGGGCTCGACTGATCGAAAATCCGGTCAACCTCGGCACCTATGGGGCGGTGGACGAAGGACTGAAGGTCACGCGCAGCGAGTACGTCCTTTTCCTTTCTGCGAACGATTCTGTGATGCCGGGCCTCTTCACGCGGGCAAGGTCATGCCTGGCGCGGCACCCGGGTGCGGGACTGTGGTCTGCGATGGGATGGCTCGTGGACGAGGACGACCGGCTCATACGTCTTCACGCTTCGCCTGTCATCTCCTTGCGCGACACCTACGTCCCCCCGGAGCGCTTTGCGCGCCGATTCCACCGCCTCGGCAATTGGTTTCTGGGTACCACGCTTGTCTACCATCGCGATACGCTTGAGGCCGTCGGGAGATTCGACTCCGCTTATATGGGTCTGGCGGATCTGTTGGCCGCGTTGATTGTCGCGAGCCGGCGCGGGGCGGTGTACTCTCCGGCCCCTTTTGGCGCATTCCGCATTCACTCCGGAAGCTATCTGTCCAGAACCCTGACGGGCAACGCGAACGTCGAGGCGATCCTCGATCGGTTGAGGGAGCGCGGTCCGTCTCTCGCCCCAGGGCTGTTCACCAAGGAATTCCTGGATCGCGTGGCGCTTCGCTTTCGCTTTGCCCGGGTGCGGGCCAGCAGAGGCGGAAATATCCCCCACATAGCGACCAAATATCTCGGTCTGCGGCGATTCGCGCTCAACGGAGTCAACCGATTGCCGCCGAGCTTCTCTCGCGCCCGTGTCGCATTGACGTTTGTCGTTCTTTGCCCCTTCGATGTTCTTCCGGCGCTCTGGAACCGGCTGCTAGGTTCCGCAGTCGTTCTGCTCCTTCTTCGGTTGAGGGGACAGGGGACTTACCACCCCGCGAGGTAGCGTATCTGTTTTGTCGTTTCTTCACACAAGGCATCTTTCGGAACACGTTAGAATGCGCCCCGTGGTCTCAGAGCGAACCAGGTAAGCCGCGATGCCGGAAATCGCTCTCGTCTCTCCTGTCATCTCGGCTCTGGTGACGCTGGTGCTTACCGTCTGGATGCTGAAGGCGCAGGACCGATTGCCGCTGGATGTCCCGAATAATCGCTCGCTTCACGTCCTTCCGGTTCCCCGATCGGGCGGCATCGCCATGCTCGCAGGCATTTTCGTCGGCTTTGCCGTCATGCAGACCCCGCTCATCATCGTTCTTCCCGTGACAGTGCTGGTCGCGTTTTCACATTTTGACGATCTGCGCGGCCTGCCGATCCCGCTTCGTATCGGAGCGCAGTTGGCCGCCGCTGCCGGGTTCGCGTACGCCGGCCTTCCGGGATTGGCCCTTCCCCTTTTGGTACTCGTTGTCCTGGGTATCGTGTGGCTGACGAATCTCTACAATTTCATGGACGGCTCCGACGGGCTGGCAGGAGGTATGACGGTAATCGGTTTTTCGTTTCTGGGCATCGGATCCTGGATGAGCGGCGACGAGGCACTGCTCATCGACTGCGCCATTGTGGCGGCCGCCGGCGCCGCGTTCCTCCTTTTCAACTTTTCTCCGGCACGGCTCTTCATGGGTGATGCCGGGTCCGTGCCTATAGGTTTCCTCGCATCGGTGCTGTCTCTTTCGGGATGGCGCGACGGAAATTGGCCACTGTGGTTTCCGGCGGTGGTCTTCTCGCCTTTTATCGTCGACGCGACCGTGACCTTGCTCAAACGGGCCGGTGCTCGAGAGCGCATCTGGGAGGCGCACAACAAGCACTACTACCAGCGCCTGGTGCGAATGGGCTGGGGTCACCGCGGAACTGCCCTCGCCGAGTATGCATTGATGCTCGCTTGCGGGACGACCGCGCTTTGGGCGCTGCGCGAGGCGCTCACCCTGCAGCTGTGCGCTCTCATCGGGCTTATAGCGCTCTACGCAACTCTGGCGCTGTGGGTGGACTACGCGTGGCGGCACAGCGAAGATAAATCCATTGAATCCGTTTAAGCTCAACTACCGCGCCGCACTTGCTTTCGCGCACGACGTGCTGGCTTCCGCCGTTTGCTGGGTGCTTGCGTTCTGGCTGCGCTTCAACCTCGATATTCCCGGGGAGTTCCTGCCGGCGATC
>Ga0209647_1003194_pt1 | contig 12818 bp, 10 predicted proteins | sample GraSoi_2013_60cm_FD_185827 | JGI IMG/M metagenome (GOLD analysis project Ga0209647, IMG submission 185827) | Grasslands soil microbial communities from the Angelo Coastal Reserve, California, USA - Sample 9_17_2013_60cm (SPAdes) (version 2) | ecosystem: Environmental > Terrestrial > Soil >... | reverse complement strand
CGATCGTGCCGCTGGCAAGGCCTTCCATGGCGCCGCCCGGGCCAAAGAGAACGGCCTGCACCGCCTTGGTATCAGACACGCAGACCCACACTGCTTCTTTGCTTTTCACGGCCTCGGCTGGAGTGGAAGCGGTTGTGGCCCCTTCCACCTCGCGGGGCGTGCGGTTCCAGACGCTGACTTCGTGTCCGGCTTTTACCAGGTTGGCGGCCATGGGCCGTCCCATAATTCCAAGACCTAAAAACGCTACGCGCATGCTTGGCATTAGACGGTCTCCGGGCGGATGGCGTCAAGTGGATAGCAGTTCAGCACTCAGCCAATTTGCAACATTACTTAATTACCAAATTCCTTTAACTCCTCCGCCTCCTCCTTTCCTCTGTGTTTCAAAGGTTTTTGTTGCCTCACGTCGCTGCCTCCGGGCTGAGTGCTGATTGCTGACTGCTGATTGCTGAGCTACAATTCTCCGTTTACCCTAATCACTGCGAAGGATTCTCTGATGTCCCAAGTTTCCGCCCCGATTGCTCCCCTGCCCCAGCCGCTGGTGTCACTCACTGATGACGAACTTCTTTTTCGCGATAACGTACGCCAGTTCGCTGACCAGGCGCTTCGTCCCAAAGTCCGTGAGATGGACGAGAAAGGCGTCTTTGAACGCGACCTTATTGACCAGTTTTTCCATCTCGGGCTGATGGGGATTGAAGTACCGGAGCAATACGGCGGCGCGGGTGGAAAGTTTTTTGAGGCCATCCTGGCGGTGGAAGAGATTTCCCGCGTCGATCCTTCCGCGGGCGTGATCGTAGACGTGCAAAACACGCTGGTCAACAACGCGCTGCTCCGCTGGACCACCGAAGAGCAGAAACGCCGCTACCTTCCCCAAATGACCAGCAACACCGTGGGCGCGTATGCCCTGAGCGAAGCCGCTTCCGGCTCGGACGCCTTTGCCATGCAGACCCGGGCCGAACTCAAAGGTAGCGAATACGTTCTCAACGGGCGCAAGCTCTGGATCACTAACAGCAAAGAGGCGGGCGTGTTCATCCTGTTTGCGACCATTGATCCTGCGGCCGGCTACAAAGGGATCACGGCGTTCATCGTGGAGAAAGGGTTCTCCGGCTTCAGCGTGGGCAAGAAGGAAGACAAGCTGGGAATTCGCGCCTCCTCCACGTGCGAGCTGCTGCTGGAAGATTGCCGCGTGCCCAAAGAAAATGTCTTAGGTGAAGTAGGAAAAGGCTACAAGATCGCGATTGAGACGTTGAATGAAGGCCGCATCGGCATTGGCGCGCAGATGCTCGGCCTGGCCCGCGGCGCGTGGGAGAGCGCGCTCAAGTATTCGCAGGAGCGGAAGCAATTCGGGAAACCCATCTCTGACTTTCAGGGCATTCAGTTCCAGTTGGCCCAGATGGCCACCGAAATTGAGGCAGTGCGTATGCTGGTCTACAACGCAGCTCGCATGAAAGATGCAGGCATGAATTTTGTGAAGGAAGCGGCCATGACCAAGTTGTTTGCTTCCCAGGTGGCGGAGCGCGTGGCTTCCCTGGCCGTTGAGATTTACGGCGGCTACGGCTTCACCAAGGATTATCCGGTGGAGAAGTTCTATCGCGATGCCAAGATCGGCAAGATCTATGAAGGCACGTCCAATATGCAGTTGCAGACGATTGCCAAACTGCTTCTGGGCGGGAAATAGGCCAACGCCGGCAGATTAACCTCAAGCACAAGTCTAATCTTTACAATATCTTGCAAGGGGTACCTTTTTCGTAAGGGGAGCCTCTGATTGTGCCGGAAGATTAACGTGGGTTAAACTACGTGAAATTTGCGCGGCTTCTCACCCCAGGCCAGGACCATAGAAATCCGAAGGGCAGGAGTTTACTTTGGGCCAGGATCCTCAACAGGAACTGAAGGACCTTACTACCGTTCACAACTTTTACCTCGGGTTGCTGGAAAACAACCTGGGACACAGTGTGCCGGTCCCTGCCGAAATCAAGAATGCAACGCCGGCGCCCGAGGATACTGCCGCGCTCTCCCGGAACTTCAAGCTGTGGCTCGACGTGCTGGATCTGGCGCTGACGCCGCCTCTTGTGCGGGACGCATTGAAGACGGTGCCGGGATTTGAGACCGCGCACGCCCTGCTGCGCTACTTTGCCGGTAAATCGTCGCAACGCTCGGGCGATCGTGACAAAACGGACTGCATCATTACCTATCTCTTCCGCACGCCCTTGCCGGGCCAGGCCAACGCCTGGCACCGCCCTGAAGTCAATACGCCGTATGCTTTTATCGCCCAGGCTTCTCTGGCGTTTGAAAGCGAGTTATACCGTGCTCTGGGCGATATACATTGCGAGTCCATGCAGCCCGAGCACGTTACCATGCTGCAGGAATTCGAGTATCTCTACCAGGAACTGGAAGAGTTCCGGCATTTTGACCAGATCATCGATTCCGGGATCGTGCAGCGTGTGCGCGAGTTGAAACAGTCGCTGGGAAAATCTTTCTATCATCCTGACTCGCTGGCCAACATGGCCGTGTGGAACGACGTTTTCGGACGCAAGTTTGACGAGCTCTTCCATGACGCCGCAACGCAGATCAAGACATTTGCAGAAAACGTGCAGCGCGAAGGCGGCAGCATCCTTTCGCGCGTGGAAGGCGACATCACAGTCAAGAACCTGAGCGAGGTGGAAACCAAACAGATCCTGGCAGAGGACTATCAGTTCGCGCAGGATGAATTTCGGAAAGTTTCCAAGTACAAAAAAGCGGTGGACAGCAAACGTCCGGTGCGCTTAACGGGAGCGCCGCGCCGGATGGCCGACCCGCCGGCGCCGGTTGATCCGCCTCAGCCACGGCCTACCATACCGCATCCGCCCTCAGCAGCGCAGTTTTCAACCCAGGCTCCGCCTCCGCCGCCTGCGCCCAGACCGCAGGCAATATCGTCACAAAATCTAAACGCGGAAGTGCTGGCGGTTGCTCCATCTCAGGCGGTACAAAATGCAGTGCAGGAAGGCAAGATCCACAGCGCGCGCCAGGCGATCAAAGAGCACGTGCGCAGCGCCGATTCCAAGTTTGCCAATATTTTTCCGGTCAAGAACTCCAAGATCGCTCTTTCGCCAGCGGAAGTGGAGGCATTCAAGGGAGAGTATCAGGGTGAAAAGAGTTTTCGCGCCGACTACGCCAACATCCTGATGACCATTGTTGCCTATCTGTCACGGATGGTGATTGAAGTGGACGAATACAACCAGAAAGCCGGTTCCGCCTATCTCTGGAAACCGCACGCGGACGCTCTTGGCTATTTAGTAAGCACGCTGGAACGCCTCAGCATGGAAGCCGAGCAGGTGATGGCCGTGGCACGGGCCCGTGGCCTGTCAGACAAGGCTGCCGCGCTATCCACGTCGCTGGAAAAACTCAAGGACTACGCGAAGACCGTCTCTCAAACTTTGCGGTCAGGCCATCAGGGCGCGACAAACTGAGCTACCCAGGCGCGCCCGAACCTTATGACTTGAAAGGTTCGTCCTGCTCGTACTTCAATCCGGAGTAGGGTTCAGTTTTAGACGTCTGGTGCGCGCTGGATGGCGGCGCTTTCTTCTTTTTCACTGCAGGTTTTTTGATCCCAAGGGCGATATCCGCCAGCTCCAGAAAGCGGCTGCTGTTGGGGGCGCCGCCGGGCCTGTTCTCCCATGCTCGTTCTCCCGCCGGGCCTTTCAGACTGTAGCGAGGCGCAATCCAGAGATCTTTGGTAGCCTTCGAATCTTTGGTAGCCTTCGGCTCCTTGGCGGATTTTTTGGGCATGAGCTTGTAATTATCCTCGATAAATGAAGGTTTTTACAATCAAAGTGTCTGGATTTTCTGCTTAAAAAAATAGCGCCCTTTTGCGGGTTGCGGGGGAATCGAGCCGACAAATTCAGTGGGGCACCCCACAACCTTGACCTGAACCACAAAAAACCGCAGAAGCCCGGGTTTCGCTATTATTTTGCGACTCCAAGCTTGGTGGCGTAAGTTGGCGTTCCGCGGCAGATGCGAACGGGGCGTAGATTGGCTTTCAACAGCTGTACCAAGGATGGCTCACGCCATGGCCCCGTTGAGGATTGTGTCCGTCAGCTATGAGCGCAAGTTGATGGAGCTACGCTCGCAGGTACTGCGCCTTGCCGGATACGCCGTGGACGAAACTCACACTCTGGATGATGCCCTGCGCCTGGCACAGACGGACGCAGTTGACATGCTGCTCATTTGTGATAGCGTTCCCCGCCCTGAACAACGCTGGCTCATTTCCCAGGTGCATGAAAAACGCCGGCTCCTGCCCGTCCTTTGCATTGGAAACCAGTCCTATGTCTCCAGCACCGATGGCTGCGTGGGAATTGAGAACACCCCAGCAGCACTCCTGGATGCCGTGAAGCTGGCCACCCAACCATCCGTCGGTTTCCATCACGGAAAATGAACCGAAGCTGCTTTTACTTTTTTTTAGAGAAGGGGAGAAATGAAGCTTTCACGAGATCTCGATGCCATGCGGTTCGTAGGTGAGTGCACAACACGAGAAGGGTTCGTACCCGATGACATTCAGTGTCTACTCTGCACCCGGCGGATGGATCCGGAGGTGCAGAATCCTCACGTCTCCCTTATGTGCTCGGGCTGCGGCAATCGCGCAAGGCGGTTCAATTCCGAAACAGAAATGAATCTTTACATCGCTGAGCGCTGGAAGCAGTTGCGGAAGGAGTGCGGGCACACATCGGGCAGCCAGTAGTAACGGCGCCGACTCGTCGCATTCAGGTACTGGGCCGCAGGAACATTCGTGCGCCTGCGCATTGGTGAAATCGACGGAAGCCAATCCTGCTTCCTTATAACGGCTTCAATCCAGAGCTCCTCTTCACTCGGGCGAATGTGATTGCATCCAAAAGCCCGTGAGACAGCATGGTCAGACTGAGCAATGCCATAGAAAACGTGATAAACGAAGCGCGAATGCTTCTGCTGGGCGGTCAGGTTCTGCTCGGGTTTAGCTACCGCATTTGTTTTGAAGCCAGGTTTGAACAGCTTCCCTCTTCGGCGCGACTGGCCGAGATCGTGGGTCTGGGCATCATAACAGCCAGTCTGGGATGGCTCATCTGGCCGGCAGCCTTTCACCAGATCAACGAAAAAGGCCATGCCAGCGCAGCCATCCACGCGCTCACTACGACTGTGCTGGATTGGGGCCTCTTCCCCCTCGCCACAGGCTTGTCCCTGACAATTTACCCGGTTTTGGTGGGACTGCGGATTCCCCGCGCCTTGCTGATCGCCGTGGCGGTGGGAGCATTTGCATTGGCGCTGTGGTACGGCTGGTCTTGGATGGTCGGGGAACCGGGAAAACGGAAAAGAGTGCAACTAAACTTGGTCGAGCAAGAGAAGCAACGCCAGGGAGAAGAGAGGCCGGACATCTCCGACCGGATCAAGAAAGTGCTCCTCGAGTGCCGCATGGCGTTGCCGGGAGCGCAGGCGTTTCTGGGCTTTCAATTTGCGATTGTGTTTGCTCAGGGCTTTGAACGGATTCCGCGCTGGTGGCAGTTGATTCACTTCATCAGCCTGCTGGCAACCACCATTTCCATCGTGCTGCTAATCGCACCCGCCGCCTATCACAGGCTTGCCGAAGCCGGAGAGGATACAGAGCATTTCCAGGTAGTCGCCAGCCGTTTGCTGCTGGCTGCGCTGGTATTTCTTGGTCCGGGCATGGCGGGAGATTTGTTCCTGGTTATCGCCAAAGTGACTGGCTCGGCAACGGAAGCGGGCTTTGCCTCCGGCCTGCTGCTGCTGACGTTTTATGGACTATGGTTTGGGGTCAGCGCGTGGCGGCGAGATAGCTCCGGACATCGCGCGGGCTGAAATGGGACAGAAAGACTCGTGCCGGCATTCCCAGAGTTCGGGTGGAAGAAGCCTTTGGGAAGCCATGCCCCGTAAGCCGATCAAGGCGATAATGGTATGCTTCTTTTCACTTGATCCACTCCCTTTTTGGAGGAACAGCCAGCCACCATGAAAAGCCCCCTTCCATTTCTGGCATTGGGCGCGATGCTCGCCGTCATCGCCTATTCGCAGCACCAATTAGAGTCAGGATCGCTTCTCGGAAATGTCCCGGAGGGTGCTGCGGAAGGCGGTACAACATCCTCTGCCGAACCGCATTTTGACGGCAAGAGCTGGTGGAATTACGTGAAGGTCCTGGCCAACGACAATATGGAAGGCCGCGAAACTGGCAGCTTTGGCCTGCGCAAGGCCCAGGAATACGTGGTGGAGCAACTGAAGCGCTCCGGGCTGGAACCAGTAGGCTCCAAGGGCTTCTATCAGCCGGTTCAGTTCGTGTCACGGCAGATTGTGGAGAGAGATTCCAGCCTGGCCCTGGTACACAATGGGCAAACTGAGCCGCTGACGCTGGGCGACGATGCCATCTTTAATACGCGGGTGGATCTGGCCCCTGCCCTGGAGGCGTCGCTGGCATTCGCCGGCTATGGACTCAACGTGCCGGAAAGCAATTACAACGATCTTGCCGGACTCGATCTGCAGGGCAAGGTTGCCGTGGTCTTCTCCGGTTCTCCGGAAGAAATTCCTGGCGCGCTGGCGTCGCATTATCAATCGGCCGGCGAGCGCTGGAAAGCGATGTATAAGGCAGGCGCTGTGGGGATTATCACGATCCCCAATCCGGCCTCCATGGACATTCCCTGGTCGCGCATCTCAGCCAATCGCGCCCACCCCAGCATGGCGCTGAAGGGCGAGGAATTTAATGAAACTGCCGGAGAGCAACTGGCGGTTACCTTTAACCCTGCGCGTGCGGAAACGCTGTTTGAAGGGTCAGGCCACACCTTGCAGGAAATTCTGGACGCGGCCACTGCCCGTAAACAGCTCCCGCGGTTTCCGCTGGCTGTCAGCATCAAAGCCAGGGCCGGGGTTAACAAGAAGGACGTCGAGTCAGCCAACCTGATTGCGCAGCTTCCCGGAGCCGATCCCAGGTTAAAGGGCGAATATGTGGTGCTCTCAGCCCATCTCGATCACCTGGGCATCGGCGAACCCATTAATGGCGACCGCATCTATAACGGGGCCATGGACAACGCTTCCGGCAGCGCGGTATTGCTGGACATGGCGGCGTCACTCAAGAAGTCCTCCAGAAAGCTGAAGCGTTCGCTGCTGTTCGTGTTTGTGACCGGAGAGGAAAAAGGGCTGCTGGGTTCACGCTATTTCACCGCCCACCCTACGGTAAAGCCGGGATCGATGATAGCCAATATCAACATCGATATGTTTCTGCCCATTGTGCCGCTGAAAGTGCTCACCGTGTATGGCCTGGCGGAATCTGATCTGGGCGATACCGCGCGTGAAGTGGCTCAATCACTGGGAGTGCGGGTGCAAGCCGATCCTGAACCGCAGAGAAACGCGTTCATCCGCAGCGACCAATACAACTTCATACGCCACGGCGTTCCTGCGCTGGCTATGGGGGTGGGCTTTGAGAAAGGGTCGCCGGAGCAGCAGATCTTCAAAAATTGGCTCACGCAGCGCTACCACGCCCCGTCGGATGATCTGAACCAGCCGGTGGACCTTGCCGCTGCCGGCAAGTATGAGGAAATCATCCGCGCGCTGATGGTGAGAGCTGCGGATGAGGAAAGACGGCCGCAATGGAAGGCCAACAGCTTCTTCCGCCGCTATGCACCAATGGCGTCGGGCAGTAATTGACGTGGCCACGCTCCCAAAAACCTCAGCCCTGCCTTTCGGCAGGGCTGAATTGCTGTTTCATCCAACTCTAGGTTGACTCAGAATAGTTGTAGGAGCGCCAGAAAAGTCTTACGGCTGGACTACCTACAAAAAGAACCAACGCCGATGCTCGACAAGGCGAAGCAGAGATCAGCGCGTCCATGGCCCATTTGCGGCACGGAGGCGGCGCGGGAAATCGCGTTAGCCACGTCGCCGGGGTGATAACCGGGCCTGGCTTGCAACACCAGTGCAGCTTCCCCGGCAATGAGCGGCGTGCTAAAAGACGTTCCCCATCCTGCGGCGTAGTTGCCACCAGGATAAGTTGTGACCACGCCTTCTCCCGGAGCGGCAACAAAAACGGCGTTGGTGCCGAAATTCGTAAAACTGCTCTTTGCGTCTGTGTTGGTGGTGGAGCCCACGCCGATGACCGTGTTATAGGCCGCGGGGTAAACCAGCATCTGCTGTCCGTCATTTCCTGACGCAGCCACAATCACCACGTTCTTGCTCAGCGCGTATTGGATCGCGCTCTGCAGCGATGCCGAATTTTGCGAAATCTCAAAGCTCATGCTGATGACGTTGGCGCCATGGTCAGCGGCATAATAGATGGCCCGCAGAATGTTAAACAGATCGGAGCTGCCGTCGCTGCCGAACGCCTTCAATGGCATGATCCTGGCGCCGGGAGCGACCAAGTGAACCAATCCCGCAGTCATGGTGCCGTGGCCAAAGGCCGTGGGAGGCCCGTCAAGAATGCTGGTGGTCGACTGGCTGAGAATGGCGACGGTAAAGGAATTCAACTGCACCAGGTTCTGACCGTCCAGAATACTGGTGGTGGACTGGGTCAGGGCTGCCGCCATGGCGGGAGGAAGGTCCGCCAGTTCTGAAGGGCTGGCCGTGTTGGAAATGAAGTTGTAGCCGGGAACCAGAACCGGACTCAACGCGGGGTGTGAAAGATCTACTCCGGTATCGATGATCGCTACGGTTACTCCCGTTCCGGTGAATTTGCTGGCGGCTTGTGCGTCCGTCTGGCGAGTAATTGACGTGGCCGGCTGGAGTACATAGTTGCTGGCAACAGGAGAACCGAAATAATTCATGACGGTGCGGCCCGGCAAACCGTCAAGTATTGAGGTGGTTGATTGCGTGAGGCTGGCCATTGTGGCGCCGGAAAGTTCCGGCACGCCCAGCGCGTGGTCCTGCTCAAAACTCTGCACGTCAGAATCACTGGCAATGGTTGGATCGAGAGAGAACGAGGAAACCAGGAATACGCCGCGGTCGGAGAGCTGTGTGACCTGCGTGAGGCCATGGCGGCCACAAACATCCTGGACTTTGGAAGCGGACGTCACAAGGACGTACTTGTCCTGGGCCGCCAGAGGCAGTCCCGCCATCAAAATCAAGGCACAGAAGATTCGTGCGAGCAACCGGAAATACGACATCTTCGTTCGTCCTCTGACGCGTCCACCCGCGAACGACCAGAGGCTCCCTTCAGGTTTAATCCGTCGAACTCGGAAAGTATAACGAGGCTTGGCTTTCCCCCTAAAAGCAAAATTTCAAATTCCCACTAAAACCAACGCGATAATGACGAATATAAAACGAATAAAAAAACGTGGGGGTTAGACGAATAAGTCTCGGCCAAGATTGGTAAACATATGATTCAAAAGACAAAAACTTTCGGAAGACGACGGGTAAAGAATGCTTCCGAATGCCAAGATCGAGCCGCGATGCACACCCAAGGCAGGTGGCGCAGAAAGTAAGGAAACAGCAGCAAAAAGCCCAAAACTATTAGACTTGCTAATAAATTTTAGCGGGGAGGTGGTGGGCCGCTGGTGGCCGTGCTGCCGCTGGTGCCCAGATTCGTAAGCGAGAGGTAGAGGTCAATGCGACCGTAGCCCATATCGCTGCCAATTGGCTGTGCCTTGGAAAGCGCGTTGGTGATGTCGCCGGGCTTGGCAGTGGGGCGGGCCTGAAGCACGAGCGCGGCCGAGCCAGCCGCCATGGGAGCGCTGAAAGACGTTCCCCATCCTGCGGCGTAGTTGCCGCCGGGGTAGGTGGTGATTACGCCTTCTCCTGGAGCAGCAAAGGTGACTACGCCGGAGCCATAATTGGAGAAAGTGCTTCTGAGGTCACTGTTGGTGCTGGAACCGATGCCCTGAACGCCGCCGTAGCTGGCCGGATAAACCAGCGTCTTCAGACCATCATTGCCGGACGAAGCCACCAGGGCCACGTTCTTACTGAGCGCATACTTCACCGCGGCCTGTAAACCCGGGGAGGGCTGCCCGATGCTGAAGCTCATGCTGATGACGTTGGCGCCATGGTCGGCTGCGTAATAGATGGCCCGGATGATGTCTGAGAGATTTGACGATCCGTCGGCGCGAAAAGCCTTCAGCGGCATTATCTTCGCGGTAGGAGCAACCAGATGCACTATGCCGGCTGTCATGGTGCCGTGACCGAACTCGGCCAGCGTGCTATCCAGAATGGAAGTGGTGGACTGATCCAGAATGGAGGTGGTTGACTGATTCAGGATTGCTACCGCCCCGCCATTCAGCCTCAAGGTGTTCTGTGCGTCAAGGATGCTAGTGGTGGATTGCTGAAGTTGCGCGGCCATCGCCGGAGTAAGATCAGCCAGTTCTGAGAATCCCGGAACGTCGCGGGTAAAGTCATAACCCGGAACCAGCACGGCCGAGAGGGCCGGATGGTTGGGATCAGCGCCGGTATCGATGATGGCCACTGTGCCGCTGCCAGTGAGACGCGTCGCCGTGCGCGCATCCGGCAGCCGAATAATGCTGGTGGCTGTCTGGGTGGTGTAGTTGCTCGGAACGGTGCTGCCGAAGAATGTAACCAGCGTGCGTCCCGGCAGGGAATCCAGAATGCTGGTGGTTGACTGGTTGAGCGTGGCCTGGGTTGCGCCTGTCAGCTCCGGCAATGACAAGTTCTGCTGCGGTTCAAAGCTCAGGACCAGAAGATCCGACTCGACTTCGGTTTCAACGCCGGTCACGTCGGCCGAAGGAGAGGTCACCAGCATGACGCAATTGGTGCCGTCAAAAAGCTCTTTGACCAGGGTGAGGCCGTGGCTATCAATCACGCCCTGAACGTTAGCTGGAGCGGCAGTCAGGATGTAGCTGGTCTGGGCCATAAGCGGCAGGCCCAGCAGCAAACCTAACATGATCAGTAATCGAAGGTTCCTCATCGTCGGCTTCCAGTGATTCATCCAGATTTCAAATTAGAGCTGCGGGGTTTTCCCCAGCAGCACTTCCAGTTCCTGCCCCCTGGACTCGAGCGGGACCAGCAAACGCAAATCGCTTTCTGGAACATATTCCAGTTGAAACTCGCCGAAAGTATTGCTGATGGAGCGAGTGACTTCACGATTTCCAGCTACAAGAATTACAGGCACGTTGGCCAACGTTTCTTCCGGTGCTTTCTGGTTGGCGATCTGACCAACCAGCACCATGCTGGCGGATCCTTTTTCGTGCTCAAAACGGAGATCGACTGAATAGTCGCCGGCATGGAACATCACCTGGCGGTTAATCTGGTGAGTTCCCCGGACACCAACCGGCTGGGGATCATTCAAACTGTCATAAACCAGGCTGGCCCACAACCGCTGCAATGCGGTGGGACGGGGCGTTTTGGCCAGGCCTATCAGGGCCTTGACCTGCTGTTCAGCAGCCCTGGGAATTTCCAATACGGCTTCCCGCGAGCAAATCATTGAGAATCGAGATAGTACGCTCTGTACTTTCTCGCACTTGGAGCAGCCTTCCCGCAGATGGGCGAGCATTTGCTCGTGCTGCTCGGCAGAAACCACGTTTCTAACGTAGTCAGCCCACTCGGTAATATCGAAATGTCGCGCTTGAGTCATATTGGACTTTTTCTGGCCTCAATCCAAATCAAGGGGAACACGGCTTCCGGGTCCGTATTCCCCTCTTTAGCAGTCGACGGATGAGCCTGCTTCTGGTCATAAGAGTCGCCTTATGGCCCAAAAATATACCTCCGTAACTATTTTTCACGGCTAAGAGAACTTACCCACCAGCGCAAAGGCCGCCCAATAGTAGGGGTGGCGATGCTTTTCCTTAAGATTCATCACGGCCTTTCGTAATGCATTCGCTTTATTAGCAGATATTTTGTAGTTTTCATAGAAGTCGCGCATGAATTCTGCGGTGCTCTGATCGTGGACTTCCCACAGGCTCACCATCAACGTCTGGGCACCCGCATACAGCAAGCCGCGCACCAATCCGATCAGCTCGTCACCTCCGATCACCACATTCATTCCGGTGCCGCACCCGCTCAATGTGACCAGTTCTGCGTCAAACTGCAACTGATACAGATCAAACAGGCTTAGCAAGGACTTACCCAGGCGAATTGAAGAGAACATGGGATTATCCTGGCGGAAGTAGCCGTGCGTGGCTATGTGAATGAATCGACTTTTCGGCCCAAAGGTCCTGAGCTGTTCTTCGGTGGCCTCTTCGCCCACGAACAGCCGGGCGTTTCCCATCGCTGAGGCCACATAGCGCCCTTCTTCTTCAATAAAGGGGGCGCGCGCATCAGGCACCGCCAGTACCAGAGTAGCTCCGTCGCTTCCCGACTGGCTCTTCTCCTGACACACGGCAAAGATGCTGCTGCTGGGCGCGTAGGAGATGGAAAAATCGTCAATCAAATAGCGTTGCCCGTCTGACAGGGCGTGAAATGGCAGGTAATGCAAAAAGGCGTGGGGAATAATGACCAGATGCTCGGCCTTGAGCTGCTGGCGGAATGGCGCAATCAACAGCGAATAGAGCTCTTCCAGGTGGGCCTGAGTGGCCTCCAGCAGCGGCCTTTCCAGCGGCTGGGTGTAGTCATCGCCCAGACGGAACTTGGCGAGCTGCAATTGCAATAGACGGAGCTTCTCCCGCACCGGCATCACATCGCCCAAAGGCAATATTTTGAATTGATTACGTGAAACCAGGCACACGTAAAAGCGATTGCGCGCGGTGTAATACTCAACCAGGAACGTGTTCTCAGGCAAAAGACGCTGCAAGTCCTCCACAGGAACTGCCTTAGCGTTTTGCAGGCTGGCAAATTCGCGGTCCACGCTCTGTACCTGGGAAAATGCCTTGACCAATGCATCTTCATATTTCCGGCTCAACTGCCGCAGACCCTGGATTCGCTCTTGCGAGCTCCCTTCC
>Ga0209647_1003192_pt1 | contig 12823 bp, 9 predicted proteins | sample GraSoi_2013_60cm_FD_185827 | JGI IMG/M metagenome (GOLD analysis project Ga0209647, IMG submission 185827) | Grasslands soil microbial communities from the Angelo Coastal Reserve, California, USA - Sample 9_17_2013_60cm (SPAdes) (version 2) | ecosystem: Environmental > Terrestrial > Soil >... | reverse complement strand
TACAGAGAAATTACGCTCTACATATTGGCGCGTCAGTCCGCGATCAATCTCGCCAATGCGTGGTACAAAGCGCACCATTTCTTCGACATTATGTACAAGAAAGCCTGTTTTACGATGAACAATGATTTCAGGGGCCGCTCCCCGTGCAAATGAAATTACTGGGCAGCCAAGCGCCATGGCTTCAATCATAACCATGCCAAATGGCTCTTCCCACTCAATCGGGTTGAGAAAACCACGTGCGCGGCTTAGCAAACGTATTTTCCCTTTCATATTGACCGGACCAATATATTTGATCTGATCATCATCAACATGAGGTTTTACCATAGTATGAAAGTAGTTCACAGCATCAGGTTGGTGCCGATCAATCGTGCCAGCCAATACCAGTTTTACGCCAGCTTCTTTGGCTACCCTGATAGCATGATGAGTTCCCTTATCACTAACAAAGCGCCCCAGCCAAACAAAATAGTCACTCACTCCCCTTTTTGAAGGCACAAATTGCTCCATGGGAAGCCCGTGATGCACCACACCAACAAAATTAAGAGGATATGGTACTTCTGATCGTGCACTTTCACTGATAGCAATCATGGGAACGTATGGCGCCCATTCCATGTAGTTAGCATCTGCCGTACCCAACCAGGACTGTACGCGATCAAAAGGGAAACGACTGTGGAGAGTCGTTACATGTGGAGTTGCGAGATGAGCCGTCAAAGGAAAAATGTACATATCTGAGCTGGAGGAAAGATGAGTATGTATAATGTCAAAATCATGCTCTTTGATGTACTCGATAGACTTGTACAAATGATAGTATGGCTTGAGGTGAGCAGACCAGGGAATACCTTCACCTTGCAAAGACTTCTCAAAAAATGAAACCAGTTTCGCAGAGGTTTTGGCATCTGCTGGCGCAAATAAAGTTACATCATGACCCTGCGCTACCTGCTCTTCAACAAGATTGTACACTACAATCTCAGTTCCACCATAATTCTTAGGGGGAATAGCAATCCATGGCGGTGCTATATGTGCTATCTTCATGGCCCATGCCTCACTCTCCAGGGATCTATCACATCTCAATGATCTAATTCGTTAATGTACTATCTCCTTACGGTACACGGACAAAAGCCTAACGGGGTTTCTATCTATTTACAACTATTACACTAAAAAGTCATATATATTATACAACAAGGCTTTGCATGTAGCTTCCACCCTATACATTATACATGATCTTACATACCAGTCAGTTCCTCACTTGGTGGACCAGGAGATTCACGTTCCTCTAACTGTGCAAAGGCGAAGCGCAAGGAGGGAGGAACTGGGTGTGGACGTCCAGTATGATAGTTACACCAGACTAGAACCGACCGACCAGTAGCAAAAATGCGCTCATGATCGTGTCGATCGCGTATCTGGTGCTCCATCACAAAGCTTGTTCGCCCGATTTTGGAAACGCACACGCCTACTTCGGCAAGGTCAGATCGCACTAAAGGGAGGTTGTATGTACACGTAATTTCTTTAACCAGTGAGCCGAAGCGGTGACTACGGGCGCCTGTCTGAATGCGTGGGTTATGCGGTACTTCATCTTGATCCTGTTCCTCTGAAGGCCACTGCTGCAACCAGGGTTTTAGTTGTTCAAAATAATAGCTGCGTGCTTCCTCAAAATAGGTAAAATACACGGTATTATTTACATGCGCCAGGGGATCAAGATCTCGAAAACGAATCTGCAGTGGGAACCAAATTGAAAATGTATCACTCAAGATTATCACCTACCTTATATGATGAAGTCATATTACATATTAGCATTAAAGGTTAATTTGACACAACTGTGCATAACCCGGCTCATATTCGCCTCTGTCTGGACCTTACTCATAAAAAGGTATCCGAAAAAGGGCGTTAATCACTCTTAGTTTCAGAATTGATCTAATTCGTCTGCAGAGACGTAGTCTCATGAGAAGATAACAATCAAGAAGGTGCATATGGATGGATAACCCTAATAATCCTCCTCAAGAGCTAAGCGATGAAGCACTTATTAAAGCTATATTATATCCATTGCACATCATCGCACAATTGATTATTTACGTGGAGTGCGGCGTCGCGCCTCCTTAAAAGAGGCCAGGTGGCAAGAGGTGGAATTAGACGAACGCACAGCTTTTCCTGATGTATGGGACAAAGCCTGGCGTTCCGTGCAAAGCTCTCAGGTGCGAGCAGCATTGATGAATATTCCTACCGAACAGCGTATGGTAATCGAACTGGCTTATTTCCAGGGTTGGACACACACAGAAATCGCCGCTGGCTGCCAGATACCTCTCGGCACAGTCAAGGAACGTATGCGCCTTGGTCTGCTTCATCTCAAACGCACCCTTGAACAAATGGGGGTTCATGAGTTGTAGCTGTTGCTAAGGTGTGCATAACACAACAAGGGAGAGTGTTTTACTCCCCCTTGTTATTCCTCCCAGAGAAAAATCCGTGTGCTGAGTCACAAGAAACACTGTTCTCTAATACGCACCTGGCGGTTGCGGCCGCTTTGGTGCGTATTATTCCTGTTTCATCCAGAACCACTTTACCTGACTGCACTTTTTCCAGGTTATGGCTTCTGTCCCCAGGCGTCAATTCCCGCAGAACGTATATACGGTACCTGTTCCTCTGCCGTATCCTTAGAAAGGATAGATATACGGCTGTTAGATATCCCCCCCAGGACATCCCCCATGGAACATTTATCCCCCCACAAGGATAATAATATAATGGGGTGATGGTGCGGTTGAAAATCTGTTAAGATGTTATGGAGATTCATTGAAATATGACTATATTGGGTTAAGAAAACATTTTTTCTAGCACAGAAAGGTAATAGAGGTGTTTACAGAGCTCTCAAAACTGTCTTTCCAAGGAACATTTGGCCGTGAATATGTTTGGCAAACAGCAAAGAAACCCAACTGCCTACTTGCAGGCACTATATTGGGCAGTCAGGTGCTACGTGTACGTCTTCTACGCAGTTCCAGACTGGACAACACGAGGTACCAACTGGCAGACGGAGGAGCAGGTACGCTCCCATATCACTCCTGGATTGTAGCGAAGGGGGATGAACAATGGCACGAAACAGGCCAGCTCGAGGAGGCCATAGTACGCTCAATCCTGGAACCATACCTCCAAGGATGGGCAATCGCACCTGATGCCTTGCGCTTGACAAGGCCACTGGCAAGTGAGGAACGAGTATTTGGCTTAGGCGAACGAACAGGTACCATGAATAAACGTGGCCAGGCTTTTCCCATCTGGAACATCGATCCCCACAAGGGTCACGGTCCTCGTACCGTCACCATGTACACTTCCATTCCATTCTACCTTGGCCTGACCCTCAACGATGGACGCGCCCATGGAGTATTGCTTGACCACACCGGACGCGTAGACGTAGATATGGGCAATAGCAATGGCTCAGCAGCCAGCATGACTGTCCAGGGAGATAGCTTGATTGCCTATTTCTTCACAGGTCCTACCCCGGCAGATGTACTCAAACAGTATACAGAACTTACCGGACGTATGCCGATGCCCCCTCGTTGGAGTATGGGACACCATCAATGCCGTTGGAGCTATCTCTCACAAAAGCAGATCCATCAGATTGCTACACGCATGCGCGAACGCAACCATCCCTGTGATGCTATCTGGCTGGATATCGATTACACAGATGAGTACCGCAACTTTACCTGGAATACCTCGACATTCCCTGATCCAGAGCAGATGATAAGCGAACTCCATGCTCAGGGTATGCACCTGGTTACGATCATTGATCCAGGTACTAAAATTGACAAGCATTATGCCGTCTATCAGCAAGGCATCGAACACGACTACTTCTGTCGTTTTCAGAATGGAGAGCTCTTCACCGGCACCGTCTGGCCGGGGGCGTGTGTCTTTCCGGATTATTCACAGAGCAGGGTACGCGACTGGTGGGGTAATCTATATCAGCCCTTGCTTCAGCAGGGTGTCGATGCCATGTGGAACGATATGAACGAGCCCGCAGTGACGAATTTGCTGGTGCATGATGAGCCGACAGCAGAGACTAAAACCAACACAATGTCCGATGATGTTCTACACCAGGCAGGCAGAGAGCAACCCACTGGCATAGATGGTCCGCCAACTCTGCACAAGTTTTACCATAACGCTTATGGTATGGAAATGGCTCGTGCAACATACGAAGGATTACTCCATTTGCGTCCTGACTCGCGCCCATTCGTCTTGACACGTTCAGGCACAGCCGGGGTGCAACGCTACGCAGCGCTGTGGACAGGAGACAATACCAGCCAATGGGCCGATATTCTCATGGCCATGCCCATGTGCATGAATATCGGCATGAGCGGTGTGGCTTTTGTTGGCGTGGATATTGGAGGGTTCTGGGGGGCTAGCAATGGCGAACTCCTCGTACGTTTTGCCCAACTAGGAGCATTGATGCCTTTTTGCCGCAATCACAATGCCATGGGCAATCCCGATCAGGAACCGTGGTCCTTTGGCGAACCTTTTGAAAGCGCCTATCGTAGCGCTATCGAGACACGTTATCGCTTGATGCCCTACTTATACACACTCTTCCATGAAGCAGCTAGCAGTGGTGCCCCCATTATGCGCCCACTCTATTACCACTACCCTCAGGATGAACAAGCTGGTGGCGTAGAGGATGCCTTCCTGGTAGGCGAGAGTCTACTTTCAGCACCAATCTACGAGCAAGGGGCAACGAGTCGTAGCGTCTATCTACCTGCAGGGATATGGTTCGACTACTGGACAGGTGACGAGTATCCTGGAGGCGGTTGGAATACTTTCACAGCTCCGCTTGAGCGTTGGCCGCTGTTCATACGCGCCAATAGCATCCTTCCTTCTGGTCCGGTGATGCAATTTGTTGATCAGTATCCAACCGAGCCCCTCACCTTGACCTGTCACATGGCAACTGATGGCCTGGCTACCTATACGCTCTACGAAGATGATGGGAACTCTCTGGCCTATCAACAAGGTGCTTCCGCTCGCACAGACATCAGTTGTCGTGTGTTAAAGGACTTTGTCACCGTAGAAATTGAAGAACACTTTGACAACTACCGTCCCTCACGCGAGGAATACGAGGTCATCGTGCATACCGGGGGAAGGACACTGCAAAAGAAAGTGCAGGCAGGACAAGGTAAGATGGTTATCAGGCTGTAAGAAAATGTACCGGCACGATTAGATTACTTTCTTTGTCTTCACCAGTGAATTATTGCTGAGAAACAGTGATAAGCCATACTGATCAGAGAGGATTGCCTAATAAACCTGTATCATCAGTAGCAGCAATCCTTCTGTCCCAGCAATAATTCACATCTGCCAGCATAAAAAGCCTACCCACCCGGTCCTATCGCTGTTGCCAATCCTCGCTATAGCATGCTATATTACGGTTCGGAAAATCAGGGACAGCAAGGAAGAGCTTAACAGGATGCCATCTAAGGAAACAAAACACACCAGCAAAAGTCAACCAACCCTCTTTACAGCCAATCCACAACAAGCCGCAGCTATCGCACATACCAACGGACCAGCCGCATTCATTGCCGCAGCGGGTACAGGCAAGACTTCGATCCTTGTACAACGCCTCGTGCGTCTTATTGCGGACGAAGGTATTGCACCTGAATCGATACTCTGTATCACCTTTACCCGCGCCGCGGCCAATGAAATGGAGAAACGCGCGCTGAAGGCATTAAAAGCCAGAGGTATGGTCGCTAAAGATGTCAAAGCGCTACGTGTTGTGACCTTTCATGGTCTTGGTCACCAGATACTACGCGAGAAGTTGCAATGGACACCCCAGGAACTGAATCAGCGCCTGGTAAGTGGTGAACCTCGCCAATGGTTAGCAGAGGATATTCTCCGCCCCTGGCGCAGCAATCGCACGCGCGGCATGAATTGGGATGTCGAGATTCTTGATGTCTTGAGCGCAATTGACCGGGCCAAAGAAGCTATGATAGGGCCAGAACATTCAAGAACCTTTTTCGCGTCTGCAGTAGGAATTGATGGAGAACTAGCCGAGCGCTACGCGGAGTTCTACCAACATTACGAACAGTCAAAGCAAAAGGAAAAGCTCTATGATCTCTCTGATCTGATCTATGTGCCTCTCAATTTACTCCAGACCAGCCCCAAATTTCGCAAAATTTGGCAGGGCCGCTATCAGTACTTACAGGTTGACGAGACACAGGACACCAACCCATCCCAGTACCAGCTTATGCAATACCTTGCGGCACCAGAACATAATGTAGTGGTAGTTGGTGACCCGGATCAGGCCATCTATCAGTTTCGGGGAGCCAGCCCCGAAGCGTCCATCTTATCGTTTCGCAGTATGTATCCCAAGGGTACTATTTATCGTATTGAGCACAATTATCGCTCAACACCTCAGATACTTGAAGCGGCTAACCGTCTGATCAGCCACAACGACACAACACCTGGCTTTGAAAAAGTTCTCCTCCCAACTCATCCTGACGGCGCACCCATTCAAGTTACAGCCTATGAAGACCAGGAGAGCGAAGCGAATGGCATCGCTACACGCATCGATACGCAGGTACGTTCCTGGCGCGAACAGCAGGAAACGCTATCATACCACGATATTTTTGTACTTTCGCGCACTAACCACCACCTGGCCTCATTAGAAATTGCCCTTGCACGCAATAACGTGCCCTACCGCACTGTGGGCGGCTCCTCTTTTTTCAAGCGCAAAACGACACGTGACATGCTAGCATACCTGGCGTTGGTTAACGGTGTGCACATCTATCAAGAGTACCTTGCTTCACGCAATGGTCCCCAGGCACGAAAGTGGGACGAAGTATTCACGCCCATTCATTATGGTGAACAACATGCGGCCTTTAGAGCCGTGGCAAACATTCCCTCAAAAGACTATTTCGCACGTACAACCAAATCATCGCACCGCTTTACACCAACCTTCTTTAGCACCTTAGCTGCCCATGCCAGCGGCCGTCCTTTGCTCCAATTTTGTGAAGAGCAATCCTATATGATACCCGCCGAACACCAGCTAGCGATCAAGGATTTCCTGGCTTTGATCAAGCAAGTGCAGGCTCAATGTAACCATAATCCCGCTGAAGCGATAAGACTCATTCGCCAGCTTGCCTACGATGCCTATTTGCGCCATAGCGACGGCAAACATCATGCAGATCAGGATGAGGAGCAGGAGTCACCTACCCATCATGAAGAAGTCAAGCTAGAGAGCCGTTATGATGAGCTAGAAGAGCTCACACAGATTGCCAAACGCTATCGCACCATCAGCCATTTTTTGGATGGCATGGCGAAACTGAAAGAGCAGGCAGAAGATACGAGCAAGCACAAACGTGACTGCGTTAGCCTGATGACCGTGCATAAAGCCAAAGGCCTGGAAGCTCCTGTTGTATTCGTTATGGGCCTGACCGAGGGCATATTTCCTCACCGCCGCTCCTACACCCTGGCCGAGGATGGCCCTATTGCCCTATCAGGTATTGCTGAGGAACGTCGATTGGCCTATGTGGCCTACACACGTGCCCAGAAGCTACTCTTTCTCTCGTGTATTTTGCGCTATCGCGGCAGTGATGCGGTAGCCTCGCGCTTCATCCAGGAAGCAGGACTTAGCCCAGGCGATGAAGATGGCATTTTAAATCCCTTTCTTTTCCATCGCGATGGCTCTCCACGCAGAAGAGATCCTATGGTAACAACACCTGGCTTATTTGGTTAAAGCCTTATTAACATTCTTAACAGAAGAAGCCTACTGTATCATGAGTTTTACAGAAGGAATTCATACATACACCGGGAATAGGCATTGTATCTCGATATTAGAAGTAGATCTCGACTATTAATCCTACATAGAGTACAATAACAGGGGGTTATTCCCTGGATATCCTATTCAAAGTGCTAAAATGTTGCGCGAACAGAAGCCAACACTTTGTACAAGCGTTTAATGAGAGGACCGTGTCATGCGCTGCTCACGTTGTGCTTTTGAAAATCCTGACACAAGCATCTATTGTGAACAATGTGGAGCGATACAAGACGTATCACAGTATGTCTCAGTTCAAACAGAATATAAACCCACACCGCCACCACCTCTTAATGGACACGATATGCTTAAACAACCTTCACCCAACCTCGAAGTAGAGGATACTGCAAGGAATATGCAATCTCAAATATTGACCGAGCAGAAAATTACCCCTCATCGCGCTGTCAATATATTCAGCAGTATCCTCTATTTCATCGGCCTGATTATCGCCTCCCTTGGCGTAATGGAAGCTATTGCGGCCTTTGGCACAAGCACGCACATCAGCAGTATCGCCTTGCTCGCAGCTATAGCCCTGGTCGTTGCTGGGATGATGTTCTTCTTTATGCGCCTACGCCAACGTTACACCTTACTGCGCTGGTGGCAGCGCATTTTATGGATCTTTGCAGCCAGCGCAGGAGCGTTTTTCCTGCTCATCATCAGTACGGGTATCTTACTACCTAATCCTAACGCTTCATATATTTTTACCAGTTATGTGATTATCGCCTATGGCCTGGTATGGGCAACGATTGCAGTGCTCTGAATCACTGGTACTCGATATGATAATTCTAATATATTAGACGAGAACGTAACCAAGAGGAGCTCACCAATACTTGAGGAAGTTAGAGCGAAGACAGAAAATAGACGAAAGCTTATATTTCTACGGGCTTCTCTTGCCCAGGAATAGATCCAAGCAATTCTGGAGTTATGCTAGCGCGTCGGAGCGTGAAAGCAAAAGTACTTCCCTCACGAGGTATACCAGTACTCCTAAGCCAGATACACCCACCCATAGCCTCGACCAGCTGTTTACTGATATAGAGCCCCAGGCCAGCTCCACGTATTGTACTGTTCATATCGCGTTCAAGGCGCACAAAACGTTCAAAGAGTCGTTTCTGATCTTCAAGAGGCACGCCCGCGCCATAGTCCCGTATCCGTAAAGTGATCTCCTTGTCGTTGCCAGTCGCACTGATTTCAATACTACTACCATCAGGCGAATATTTGAGTGCATTGCTTACCAGATTCAACAGCACCTGGCGTAAACGCATATGATCCGCCATGACATACAAATCAGGAGCAACGTCGACTTCGATCACACGATTTTCATGCCTGGTCATTGCCTCAAGAATTTCCAGCACATGCTGAACCGGCTCAGCAAGAGGTATTCTGCTGAGTTGGACGTTCTGAGCATCAATCTGCACATGGCTAGCATCCATAATATTGCCAACCATCAGATTCAATTCATCACAGCCACGATTTGCCTTGGCAACAAAATCGGCTCGGGTCTCTGGAGTAAGACTCCCATCGTAGGTAGCAAGAAGTTCGATATAGCCCTGCACGGCCGTTAACGGTGTGCGTAGCTCGTGTGAGGCTGTAGCAATAAATTGATCTTTCAGGAGGTCTAACTCTTGTTGTCGCTTATAAGCAGCGCGTAACTCGATCGTCATACGTGTATTCTCCAGGGCATCTGCACACTGGACCGCAAACATCGCCAGGATGCGCTTCTCTTCATGTGAAAAAAGATGAGGACGTGCATAGGTGAGTGCCAATATACCAATCTGGTGCAGACCTTTCTGCAAAGGTAGCCAGGCAAAAGGATAACCAGGTGTTTGTGCCAGGCACGGAGGGACATCTGCCGTCACTTCTTGCCTGGTGTGGAGGCTCTCCCCTTCGTAAAAGCAGTAAGTCCAATCGCGAACCTGGGCAGGCAAAAGAGTTTCCTCCTGAGTCACGTGTGGTCCTGCCCCCTGACGAGCAACACAATGCAGCCGCTTATCTTTCTCGCGATACAACCAGATTTCGGCGCTCGCCGTTATCGCCTCAGCCGCAACGTTGGTATAAGCAGTGGCAACCTCCTCGACACTCGCAAATGCTGAGAGATCTATCGTACTACCGGTATACAGTGTATTCAGAATCGCCGCATGCCGGTTTGCTTTCTCGTATAAGCGAGCAGTTTCTAGCACCGGAGAAAACCTCGAGAACAGCAGGTAGATAGCTTCAAAATCCGGACCTGCGTACTGCTGGTGATCTCCCCGTTCACCCAATAACAACAGACCTATCAACTTGCCTTGCGCACGCACAGGAGCCAGGATAGGCTCGATACTCCTTAAGGAAGTCGACATTGTCGTAAAATAACGTGCCAGACCAGTTGGCAACTCCTCATCACCACTGGTCGCCTCACTAAGTAACAGCGGGCGTTTGGCTAAAGTCATACGCTGAATAATAGTTGCACCCACATTCATCCAATCGGTATTAGTGTGGTCTGCCTCGCTTACATTGCTTAACAAACGCCGTGCAAGCGCACGACGCGGAATATCATCAGGCTCTTCGTCCCGTAAGGCCGGGCACAGGCGGTAGTAACCGGTATCCTCATCCAGGACGTATAAACACACTTCCTGCGTCTCAAAAGCATTGACCACAGCCAACATAAGTAAGCGTGAAGCTTCATTGAGATCAAGCGTTTCACTCGCCAATATATCAGTATCTGGATGCTCAATCAGGCGTCGATAATGACGTATTTCACTGAAGAAAAGCCGCTCCGTCACCACTTTGGCAAACCACCAAACACATGGAGCTAATAATCCCATCAAAACAACCAGACAGAAGGTATATGCCAATGCGTTTTTAGAGAAAAGTAGACTGCTCAGTGTAACTACAATATACCCCAGAACTACTAGACCTACTACGCCAACAATCCAGGCCACCGCTCGACGAATATGTATATCAAATACAAGAAACTGGTATCGTAGAATGCTGTAACCCAAAACCAGGGGTAGTAAAGCCAACGTAATAGTACTTAATTGTGCGTCAACAACATATTGTGGTGAGAAATTTAAGGCCTGGGGTAATACTGTCAAAAATAGCAGAGGAGCAACTGCAAGTATGACACCACTTACAAAAAGTCGCAGTTGCTGACGTTCACGGTGAGAAGAAGATAGATGATACGTAATACCCATTGTTATCAAGATACCACTGAGAGCTACCACATAATATATGTAAGAAAAGGTATTCAATGCATTTACTATTAATAAAGGTACAGTAGCAGAAAAAATATTGTATACTATATTGTATGTTATACTAGTAATAGCTAGGAAAGATAACACTACTATGCAGCCTCGTAGAATAAAATTTGAATAGCGTCTAAGACCCGCTTGTGATTTCTTTTCAGGATTTTCCACTGCCGCATTTGATGAGATAGCAGATGCAAGAGTATTTTTAGGAAACAACAAGACAAGAATCGCAAAGAAATATGTAGCCAGGGAACTAGCTATGTTTCCAATAGTTGATAGGAGAGGAAGAGCATCTTTCGAGGCAGAATCTGTTTCTAGAGCGAAGGTTATCATCATAGTCAAACAGAGAAGAAAAAGCAGAATCGCCACACGGCGACGACGTGCATAGAGCCAGACCAGTGCTCCAACAGCAAGGAACATGAGTGATATATAAGCGGAAAAACCAAAATGTACCCAGGCTAGCCAATAAGAACCATTGCCTGGAATACAATGAGGGAAGTAATGCAAGGCATCAAGCGTCAAAAAGAAGAAATATGCGAGTATAGCCAACAAAATAATGAGCAGGCGACCGGTACGGGAACGTATCCAATAGGTATATCTCATAATGCATCTTCCCGAAAATCCCGCCACATACAATTAAGAATGGATGCTTCTACAATCCCAACAGCTCCCTAAGTAATGGAGTAATAGGCTGTTGTGTATCTATTTCCTGCAAACGGTCGCGGGCGCGCTCGCGGTACAGCTGACAAATACCCCAGGTTATAATAATTCCTTCTTGAAGTGCATTCCAGTGCTCTACAATCTCTTTGTCAGCAGTCCTTGCATCTTCATGAAGAGTGGCATCTCTGCCTGCGGCAAGCACAATAGGTAATGTCTTCTTTTTGCGCACTAGATCTGTTTTACCGCTTTTCATAGTTGATACTGACTCTGTAGCAGAGATATAATCTTGTAGTAAATGATACAAGTCATGGCAATCGTTGTCAAGTTGCTGAGCGATGCCCAGCAGTTCTCCTAATTCCGCAAGTTGTTTATATAGGTTATCATCTGCACCCGCATATGCTGCTCCAAAGCGAAAGGCAAGGCTCATGAGTGATCCTGCCTTACCTGCAGCAATCTCAATACACTCTTCATAAGTAAGGTCTTGAGCTGATCTTTGCTCTGCCAGGAGGTCACGATGCTGACCAGCAGTGGCGGCAAGAGTTGCTTCGTGAAGGATATTAAGTAGTTGAAAGATGCGCTCAGGAGGAACGTTTCGTTGAGATAAAGATAGAATAGATCTCTGAGCAAGTGCCAAAAGCGCTGTCGAGACATTCAACGCACGTGCCATGCCGAGGATCTGTACAATTGGCGTCTGATCATTATCTTCAACATCATCGAGAAGATCAAGCGCACATATAAAACACTCAATAGCTATGGCTACAGAGCTTGCACAACAAGAATCAATATCTGGAGAAACATATTCCGCTACTAGTAAGGTCAGGAGAGGCCATGAACCGATAGGAAGCCTGGGCCGATCAAGAGAAGCTACATCCCGATGCGCGGAAAGTAGTTTCCCTTCTTCTTTCAAAGCAAGCTCTACATCATGGCGAAGTACAGAAGGTAATGTAGCCAAAAAAAACTCCAGCCGCTCAACAAGCATGTATTGTTGAGCGGCATAAGGATTGTTCGGTAGCTGAGCATCGAGATTTGTCATGACAAACATTCTCTATGTTTAGCGCCACCAGTTGAATGAAGGCTCCAACTCCTGGTCCATCGTTAATTGTGGTACCAGGCGCACCAGAATTCTGGCAACTCTCGGCGAAAAGCCTTCTCGCATAATTACACTATT
>Ga0209647_1003191_pt1 | contig 12824 bp, 11 predicted proteins | sample GraSoi_2013_60cm_FD_185827 | JGI IMG/M metagenome (GOLD analysis project Ga0209647, IMG submission 185827) | Grasslands soil microbial communities from the Angelo Coastal Reserve, California, USA - Sample 9_17_2013_60cm (SPAdes) (version 2) | ecosystem: Environmental > Terrestrial > Soil >... | reverse complement strand
CGCTCGACGTGCACGCCGGCGAGGTCGTATGCCTTATTGGACCGTCCGGATCGGGGAAATCGACGCTGCTCCGATGTACCAATGGATTGGAGACGATAGAAGCCGGCGAGATCGAATTCGAAGGTGCCGTGCTTCCCCGGGACGAACGCGGTCTGCGCGTTATCCGTCAGCGGATGGGGATGGTGTTCCAGAGCTTCGAGTTATTCCCGCATCTGACAGCGCAAGAGAATGTCGCGGAGGGACCGCGTACCGTTCTCAAAATGAAAGCGGCGGATGCCCAGCAACGGGCCGATGCATTACTCGCCAAAGTCGGCCTGGAGGACAAGGCTTCAAGCTACCCCTCGGAGCTCTCAGGCGGCCAACAGCAGCGCGTCGCCATCGCTCGTGCGCTCGCCATGAATCCCGACGTCATGCTCTTCGATGAGCCGACCTCTGCGCTCGATCCTGAAACGATTGGTGAAGTGCTGACCGTGATGAAGCGGCTCGCCGACGAGGGCATGACGATGGTCGTTGTCACGCACGAGATGTCGTTCGCGCGCCGCGTCGGTGACTGGGTCGCGGTATTCGACGTCGGCTGCGTGATCGAGCAGGGCCCACCCAGACAGATCTTCGATGCGCCGCTGACCGAGCGCACTCGGGATTTTTTGAGCCATTTGGGCTGGGCGGATTAGTCTAGGAGCTTACAAAAAGAAAAAGTCCCTACCGAACGACAAGGGGTCGTGTGTGTTTCACTTAACCCCTTGAAGGAATTGGCGCGCCCGGCAGGATTTGAACCCACGACCCCCTGGTTCGTAGCCAGGAGGTCATACGAGTCGCACCGTCGCCAAGTCCTGTGCCCATCGCTCAGGACTATCGCGTTTCGGCAGGGACTTGTACCGCTTAGGATCCGCGGCGTTCGGCTGGTCGGGAATCGAAATTCGTATGAGCTTCCCAAGCTGCAAATGTGCCTTCGGCGGACCTAGATCGCGTTGTAGCCGCCGTCGACCAGAAGGTTCGAGCCGGTCATGAAGCTGGAGGCGTCCGAGGCTAGGAAGAGCGCCGCGGCGGCGATCTCGTCCGGGTGCCCCAACCGGTTGAGAAGGTGCTTCGGTCCCATGACCTCGCGCGCCTTCTCCATCGTGCCGAACCGTAGCGGCATCCGCTCTGTCTCCACGGCTCCGGGCGAGAGGGTATTGACGCGAATCTTCTGCGCCGCGTGGTCGACGGCCATCGCCTTGGCCATGGTGATCAGCGCGCCCTTGGTCGAGCAGTAGGCGACGCGGCCTGCGGTGCCGACGGTGCCGAGCTGCGAGGCGATGTGGATGATCGAGCCGCCGCCGGCCTTCGCCATGTGCGGTATCGCCCACCGGCTCATGAGGAAAGCGCCGCCGAGATTGACGGCGAACACGCGGTTCCAGGCGGCGAGGTCGAGATCGGTCACAGTGGCGCTCGGGTCGCGCATCGCCGCGGCGTTTACCAGCACGTGCAGCGCGCCGAAAGATTTCACTGCCTGCTCGACAGCCGCGCGCGTATCGGATTCGGAGGACACGTCGCAACGGATCGGCAGAATAGGCGCGCCGACCTTGTCGACATTGAGATCCACGCAGGCGACTTTCGCCCCCGCGTCCGCGAAGGCGCGCGCGATGGCGCCGCCGATGCCGCCGCCACCGCCGGTGACGATCGCTGCTTTGCCTTTCAAGGAAAATCTGTCGTCCATTTTCATTTCCGTCCCAGGTAGGCTTCCTTAACGCGCTCGTCCTGCTTGAGCACCGCGCACGGACCGGCGGCGATGATGCTGCCGGTCTGCAGCACGTAGCCGCGGCTCGCGGTTTCCAAAGCATAACGAGCGTTCTGCTCGACCAGCAGGACGCTGGTGCCGGCCGCGTTCGCGGCGCGGATGCTCTTGAAGATGTCCTGCACCACCAGCGGCGCGAGGCCGAGCGAAGGCTCGTCCATGCACAGCAGGCGCGGCTCGGACATGAGCGCGCGGCCGAGCGCGAGCATCTGCTGCTCGCCGCCGGAAAGCGTGCCGGCGCGCTGATCCGAGCGCTCGCGCAGGCGCGGAAACATTTCCAGCATGCGCTCCATCTGGACCCGGAGCTTCGCGCGGTCGCGACGGAACTTGAAGCCGCCCATCTCCAGGTTCTCGCGCACCGTGAGCGCGGCGAACACGCGCCTGCCCTCCGGCACCAGCGCGATGCCGGCGAGCGTGCGCTGATGCGCTGGCATGCGCGTGACCTCCGCGCCATTAAAGCGGATCGAACCCTTGCGCGGCAGCATGGCCCCCGCGACGCCACGCAGCGTGGTGCTCTTGCCGGCGCCGTTGGCGCCGATCAGCGCGACGATCTCGCCCTCCGCGACCTCGAAGGAGATATCGCGGCAGGCCGGCACCTCGCCATAAGCGAGCTCTACGTTGTCGACCTTAAGCAGCAAATTCGCCGCCCAGGTAGGCCTCGATGACGCGCGGGTTCGCCTGCACCTCGCGCGGCGCGCCCTCGAAGAGCGCCACGCCGTGGTCCATCACGAAGACGCGTTGGGCGACGTTCATGACGAGGTCCATGTTGTGCTCCACGACCAGCACCGTGATGCCGCGGTCGCGGATCTGCTCCAGCCGCTTCAGCAGGAACTCCATCTCGGCGGCATTGAGGCCCGCGGCAGGCTCGTCGAGCATGAACAGGCGCGGCCGGGTCGCGAGCGCGCGCGCGATCTCGAGCATGCGCTGCTGCCCGTAAGGCAGCGCGCCGGCGCGCTCGTTCGCGTGCGAGGCGAGGCCGACGAAATCCAGCAGCTCCATCGCTTCGCCGTGGAAGCGGCCGGTGTTGCCGCGCAGGAGATACTCCCAGAACGGCGCGTCCTGGTGGATGTGGAATCCCGCGCGCACGTTCTCGAGCAGCGTGAGCTGCTTGAAGAGGCGAATCTTCTGGAAGGTGCGCGCGATGCCCAGGCGCACGCGCTGATAGGCGGGGACGCCGATGAGCGTCCGCTCTTCGAGGTGCAGAGACCCGGCATCGGGCTGGTAGATGCCCGAGAGCAGGTTGAGGAGGGTCGACTTGCCCGCCCCGTTCGGGCCGATGAGCGCGAAGATCGATTTCTCTGGCACGGAGATCGAGACGTCCTGCACCGCGTGCACGCCGCCGAAGCTCTTGCTCAGGCCCTGTGCCCGGATCATGAAAACTTCGATCGCAGAGCGAGCCAGGCCTGCACGATGCCGCCGGGCATGAAGAGCACCACCAGCGTGAGCGCGAGGCCGTAGATCATCAGACGCGATTCGCCGAAGCCGCGCAATAGCTCGGGCAGGAAGGTGAGCACGATCGCGCCGATCACCGGGCCGATCATGGTGCCCATGCCGCCGACGATCACCATCGCCATCATGGTGAACGACTCGACGATATTGAACGCGTCGGGCACCAGCGTGCCGACGAAGCCGGGATAGAAGCAGCCGGCAAGGCCCGCTATAGCGGCGCCAATGCCGAAGGCGAACGCTTTCCAGATGGCGCCGTTCACGCCGAGCGAGGCGGCCGAGATCTCGTCCTCGCGGATTGAGCGCAGCGTGTCGCCGACCGGCGAGCGCACCAGGTTGTCCATCAGCACATAGACCACGACCGCGATGCCCGCCACTACGTAGAACAGCGCCGTGGTGCTGCGAACCGGCGGCAGGATGCCGTAGATGCCGCGCACACCCTCGGTCACCTTCTCCCAGTTGATCAGCACCTGGTAGGTGATGACCGCGAAGCCGAGCGAGGCGATGGCGAGGTAATGGCCGCGCAGGCGCACGGCGAACGCCGCGAGCGCGAGGCCGAGCAGTCCCGCCGCGCCCACCGCCGCGACGCACGCGAGCCAGAAATTCCAGCCGTAGGTCTTCACCAGGATGGTGGAGACATACGCGCCGATGCCGAAGAACGCCGACTGGCCGAGGTTGAGCTGGCCGGTGTAGCCGAGCACCAGGTTGAGCGAGAGCGCGAGCAGCACGTTCATCGCACACACGATCAGGATGCCGCGCCAATAGGGGCTGGTGATGAGCCAGGGAAGCGCTGCGACCACCACGATCGCCAGCAGAAAGCAAATTCCGCGGCGGCTCAGACGTTCTCCTCTTTGCGCTCCGCGATGAGGCCCGTGGGCCGCAGCACCAGCATGACCAGAAGCAGGACGAAGACAACCAAGTCGATCAGGCCCGAGCCGAGGTACTGCACGGTGAACGCCTCGATGATGCCGACCAGGATCCCGGCGAGGATGGTGCCCTGCATGTTGCCGAAGCCGCCGATGATCACGATGGCGAAAGCCTTGACGATCACGGTGGCGCCGGCGAACGGCGTGAGCACCAGCACCGGCCCGAGCAGCGCGCCCGCCATCCCGGCGAGCGCCGATGCGATCACGATGGTGAGGGCGATGAGCAGGTTTGGGTTGATGCCCATCAGCCCGGCGGTTTCGCGGTCCTGCGCCACCGCGCGCAGCGCCTTGCCGAGGAAGGTGAAGCGCATGAAGGCGTAGAGCGCGGCGATCGAGGCGGCCGACACCGCTACGACCAGCACGCTCTGCGCGGTGAAGAAGATGCGGCCGATGCGGATCGTCTCGCGGCTGAACGGCGAGTCGAACTGGTAGGGGATCGGGCCGAACAGCCAGAGCTGGAAGTTCTCCAGCAGCACCGACACTCCAATGGTGGCGATCAGCGGCCGCAGCTCGTCGCCGCGCCGTAGCGGCGCGAATACCGCTGCATTCACCGCCAACCCGAGGAGCGCCCCTACCCCCAGGGCCACGATGAGGGACAGCAGGTACGCGCCGGCGTCGGGCAGCCCAAGCACCCGGGTGGCGAAGCGCGTGGCGGTGAAGAACGCCGCAAAGGCGCCGACCGTGACGAAGTCGGCGTGGGCGAAGTTGATCTGGTTCAGCACCCCGTAGATCAGGGTGAGGCCCAGGGCCACCATGACATACAGGCAGCCCAGGTACACGCCGTTCACCGACTGCTGAACGACGAGCGCCGCGAGGTCGCTCAACGGATTCGTCGGTTCAAGGTTTGATTTTCCAAACGGGGTCCCCGCCTTCGCGGGGACGACCTATTTGGACGCCTACTACTGCCAGCTCATCCCTTTCCAGCTAAGGTCCTTCTGCGTCTCGACGAAGTGCACCACCGAGAGGTCCGAGTTCTGGCCCTTGGCATCAAAGGTGATCCTGCCCGTGGTGACTTCGAGGTCCTTGGTCTTGGACAGCCGGTCGCGCATCGACTCGGAGTCGGTGGCGCCGCGGCGCACCGCGTCGGCGATCACCAGGATGGTGTCGTAGGCGTGGGCGTTGATGTGCGTCGGCACCTTGTCGGCGCCGTACTTGGCGTTGAACGCCTTGACGAAGCTCTGCACCATCGCGCGCTTCTCGCTCGGATCGAACTGCACGATCCGCACGTAGCCCTCGGAAGCCTGGCCGGCCTTCTGGTCGTAGCCATAGGGCAGCCAGATCGAGCCCATCTGCACGGCGTTGCCGCCGCCGCCTTTCACCACCCTCGCCTGCGCCAGCGCCTGCGACAGGCGCACCGTCTGGCCCTCGAGCGCGAAGGTGGGCAGCACGTCGACCTTGCCGAGCGAGGCGATGCGCGTCGCGATGGCGGTGAAGTCATTGACGTCGCGCGAGAAGTCGATCTTCGCCAGCACCTTGCCGCCCATGGCGACGAACGGCTTCTCGAAGCCGTCGGCGTTGTCGCTGCCGGCATTGGTCTTCTCGTGCAGGATCACCGCGGTGCGCGCCTTCAGGGTCTTGTAGGCGACGTTGGCGAGCGGCAGGCTCTGCTGCTCCGCGTTCGGGAAGATGCGGAACACGTACTTGTAGCCCGACTCGGTGAGCTTCATGGTGACCGAGCCGGCATTGAGCATCGGCACCTTGGCCTGGTCGAGGATCGGCGCGATCGCGAGCGAGGCATCCGAACATTCCTCGCCGACCACGATGTGCGGCTTGAACTGGTCGAGCACGCGCTTCACCGCGTTGGTCGCCTGCAGCGGGCTGCACGCCGAGTCCTCGTACTGCACCTGCAGCCGGTAGCCGTTGATCGGGTTCTTCGCCACCTGCTCCATCGCGAGCTCGATGCCTTCCTTGCCCATCACGCCGAAGTACGAGCCCGGACCCGAGATCGGCATCAGTACGCCGATGCGGATCACGCGCTCCTGCGCAAAGGCACTGAATGCAATGGCGGCCGCGAACGCGGCGATAGCGGTTCTAAGTACCGGCTTCATGGATCCCCCTCGTTGTGAGAGGCAGAGTTTATCCCCTGATGCGGTTCAGCTCACTGATCTGGGAGTTGAGGGTCCACAGGTCGTAGAGCAGGCCGAGCAGGAACAGGCCCCCCGTCAGCAGATAGATGATGCCGGTGACCCACTTGCCCATGTAAAAACGGTGGATGCCGAAGATGCCGAGGAAGGTCAGCAGGATCCACGCGACGTTGTAGCTGACCGGACCCGGCGTGTAGCGCAGCTCTGCGGTGCGTTCCATCCAGGGGATGAGAAACACGTCGATCAGCCAGCCGATGCCGAGCAGCCCGAGCGTGAAGAACCAGATCGTGCCCGTGACCGGCCGGCCGAAATAGAACCGGTGCGATCCGGTGAAGCCGAAAATCCACAGGAGATAGCCAATTAGTTTGCTGTGCGTGTCAACGCTCGTGCTCATTCGCCCTCATTTTCCAATAGTAAGGCGCTCGACGTCGCCAGAGAGCGTCGCCCCTTCCATCGAGACGAAGAGGTGCGCGTCGGTCACGGACAGATCGAAGCTCATCCGGCGCTGCAGCCCCGCCACCAGGCCGGTAATCAGCTCCCGGTCGAAGGCGTAAAGCTCGATCGCTTCGGCGCGATGGATGCGCTCCCCCGCCAGGCTCCGCAACAGCGCCGGCGCCTTGTGCGTGTAGACCGCGACGCGCGGCGCGGCCTTGGCGGCCTTGTGCAGCCTTGCCGCATCGGGCGCGCCGATGTCGATCCAGGCGCGCAGCTCGCCGGTGAGATCGCGCACCGCGAGTGCCGGCTCGTCGGGTTCGGACAGCCCGCGCGAGAAGCTCAGGCCCTCGGTGAACTCGAGGCAGTAGGCCAGCACGCGCGTGACGAGATGGTCTTCGGCCTCCGAGGGGTGGCGCGCCACCTTCAGGGCGAGCGATTGGTATACGCCGCGGTCGACGTCCGAGAGCTGGATCGCGAAGTTGTAGATGGTTGCGGAAAGCGCCAGGGAAATCTCCGGATGCCCCGCTAATATAGACGCCATGAGTTATCTCGTCGGCATCGACATCGGCGGCACCTTCACCGACTGCGCGATCGTCGATCACGCCGGCAAGCTGCTCACCACCAAGGTGCCGTCGACGCCGCCGGACTTCGCGCGCGGCATGATGGACGCGCTCGGCGCCGGCGCCGAGGCGCTCGGCATCCCGCTCGACCGCTTCTGCCGCGACATCGATTTCCTGTCGCATGGCACCACCGTGGGCACGAATACGATCATCCAGAAACGCGGCGCCAAGGTCGGCCTGATCACCACCAAGGGGCACGAGGACGCGATCCACATCATGCGCGGCTCGCGCGGCTACGGCGGCCGCGACATCCGCAAGGTAGTGCACTTCCCCGAGACCTCGAAGCCCGCGCCGATCGTCCCCAAGCGCCTGATCCGCGGCGTGTCGGAGCGGGTCGACTGCTTCGGCGAGATCGTCGTTTCACTGAATGAAACGCAAGCCGAGCTCGCGATTCAGGAATTATTGAAAGAAGGGGTGCAGGCGATCGCGATCTGCTTCCTGTGGTCGTTCCGCAATCCGGCGCATGAGAACCGGGTGAAGGCGATGGTGCAACGCCTCGCGCCCGACCTCTTCGTCACCACCTCGGTCGACATCGCGCCCAAATGGGGTGAATACGAGCGCGTCACCGCCACGGCGCTGAATGCCTATCTGGGTCCGGTGATGGGCGGCTATCTCGGCCGGCTGGATTCGAGTTTGAAGCAGCTCGGCTACCAGCACGGCCTGCAGATCACGCAGTGCGGCGGCGGCACGGTGCCGGTGGCGCGCGCGGGCGAGGCGCCGCTCCTCACGCTCGACTCCGGTCCGGTCTCGGGCGTGACGGCGTCGATGTTCCTCGGCGCGGCGATGGGCGAGAAGAACGTCATCACCACCGACATGGGCGGCACTTCGTTCGACGTCTCGATCATCTACGAGGGCAAGCCCGCCTTCTCCTTCATCTCGAATACCGACCAGTACGAGTACTTCCTGCCCAAAGTGGATCTCCAGGCGATCGGCGCCGGGGGCGGCAGCCTCGCCCGCGTGCAGCCCGAGAAGCGCACCATGACCGTCGGCCCGGACAGCGCCGGCGCCTTTCCCGGACCGGTGTGCTACAGCCGTGGCGGCACGGTGCCGACGGTGACCGACGCACAGCTCGTGCTCGGCTACCTCGATCCCGATAACTTCGCCGGCGGCCGGATGACCCTTGATAAGAAATCGGCCACGGACGCGATCGCCAGCCTGGGTGCGCAAATCGGCATGAGCGCGATCGAGTGCGCCGCCGGCATCTGCCGCATCGTCGAGCTGCAGATGGCCGACATCATCCGCAAGGTGACGGTCGAGAAAGGCTTCGATCCGCGCGACTTCGTGCTGTTCGCCTTCGGCGGCGCGGGTCCGGCGCATGCCGGGGTCTTCGCGCGCGAGCTCGGCGTGCGCAAGGTGATCGTGCCGCAGCGCAAGGCGGCGTCCACCTGGTGCGCCTTTGGCGCCGCCGCGGCCGACGTGCTGCACATCTTCGAGCACACCGAGATCATGGCGACCCCGGTGCCGGCGAAGCGCGTGAACGACGCGCTCCAGCAGCTGGAGCGCAATGCGAAGCACCTGATGGCCAAGGAAGGTATTGAAGAGAAAAGGCAGCGCTTCGAGTTCTCGCTCGATGTACGCCACAAGGGACAGATCAACGAGGTCGAGATCACCCTGCCCTGGGTGCGGCTGCCAGCCGATTACGAATCTCAATTAAGAAAACTTTTTGTGCATCGCTATGAGCAGCTCTATGGCCGCGGCTCGGCGCTCGCCGGCGCGCAGCTCGAGCTGGTGGTGGCTCGCCTGCGCGCAAAGGCGCTGACGCCGCAGCCAAAGCTCGTCAGGGCCAAGCGCTCGAGCTCAGCGATTCCGAAGGCCTCGGTGCGGAAAAAACGCGACATCTACTGGCCCGAGCTCGGCAAGCGCCGCGCCACACCGGTCTACGATGGCGAGCGGCTCGTTAACGGCAACAAGATCAGCGGCCCGGCCATCGTCGAGACCGCCGACACTACCGTCGTCGTGCAGCCGGGGACGAAGCTGCGGGTCGACGAGCTGGGCAATTTCGAGTTGACGTTCTAGGGAGACGCAATGGAGACCTGCACCGTCGAAACAGGATTACTGAAGAAAAAGCCCTGCGGCCAGAACGCCGTCTCGAAGTGCGGCAATTGCGAGCAGGCGCTGTGCAGCAAGCATGCCGTCGGCCTGATGAGCAGGGGAAAGAAGACCTTCCTTTGCCCTGAATGCGCGAAGGCATGGAAGGAGCAGGCGAAGGCGATGGGCGAGCTGCCGAGCACTCCTGCCGCCGCGCTCCCGCCAGCGGCGGCGAAGCCCGCCGAGCACGCCAAGCCTGCCCCGGCCAAGCCTGCCCCAGCCAAGCCTGCAGCAGCCAAGCCCGCCGCAGCCAAGCCGGCGCCGGCAGAAAAGAAGAGCGAGCCGCCACCCGAGCACAGCGGCCCGCTCGAATTCACGCCGGGCGCCGTCGCACCCGCAGCCAAGCCCGCACCGCCTGAAAAGAAGCCGGAGCCGCCACCCGAGCACAGCGGTTCGCTCGAATTCGTCCCGGAGCCGAAAAAGCCGGAGGGAACGTCATGAAGACGATGCTCGCCATCGCGGCCTTGATCGTCGGCAGCGCGCAAGCGGCCGATCGGTTTCCCGTCCTCGCGCCCGAGCAATTGACGCCGGAGCAGCACAAGCTGATCCAGGCGCTGATGGCCGGGCCGCGCGGCGGCGGCGAGGCCGGCCCCGAGGCGGTGCAGAAGATGCTGAACCGCGGGCCGTTCAACGCCTGGCTGCGCAGCCCCGAGCTCGGCGAGCGGCTGCAGAAGGTCGGCGAGTACATCCGCTTCAATACCTCGCTGCCGCTCCGGCTGAACGAGCTCGCGATCCTGATCACCGCGCGGCACTGGAGCTCGCAGTACGAGTGGTACGCGCACCTGCCGCTCGCGCTCAAGGCCGGGCTGGATCCGCAGATCGCCGCCGACCTGGCCGAAAACCGGCGGCCGCGCGGCATGAAGGACGACGAGGCCGCGATCTACGCCTTCTGCGTCGAGCTGCACCGCAAGAAGAAGGTGAGCGACGCCGCGTACAAGCGCGTGGTCGCGCTGTTCGGCGAGAAAGGCGCGATGGATCTCATCGGCGTCAGCGGCTATTACACCGCAGTGTCGATGACGTTGAACGTCGCCGAGGTGCCGGTGCCGAAAGGCGAGAAAAACCCGCTGCAACCCGTTAAATAGGGACAGACCCCATTTTTCTCATTTACAAAACCAACCCCCCGCTCACTTCGCTCGCTTCCCCCCTTGACAGGGGGGCGGCAACTGAGCGTGCAGCAAGATGAATGCGCCGCTGAAAAAGCTTTCTGAACTCGCCGGCGTCGCCTTCGACGGCGTGCGCTCGGGCTATGTGCCGCCCCGGGTTTTGAAGATTGCGAAAAAATTGAAGCTGCATCGCAAGGCGAAGAAGGACATCGACCCGGTGACCTTCGAGGTGGTGCGCCATGCGCTGTGGAACGTGAACGAGGAGCACGGCGCGACCATCCAGCGCCTCTCGGGCTCGCCGGTGGCGATGTACGCGCTCGACTTGAACCCCTCGATCCTTACCGAGGACGCCGAGTTCGTCTATTTCGGGCCTTACATGCAGTACATGTCCGGCGTCACCGACACCCAGGTGAAGTGGACGCTCGAGAACCGCAGCGACAATCCCGGCATCACCGACGGCGACATGTTCCTCGCCAACGATCCCTGGGTCGGCGCCGCGCACCAGATGGACGTGATGCTGCTCTGCCCGGTGTTCTGGAAGGGCGAGCTCTTCTGCTGGGTGACCAACTGCCTGCACCAGTACGACATCGGCGGCATCACGCCCGGCAGCTTCTGCCCCTCGGCGCGCGATGCGTTCGACGAGGGCATCCTCATCCCGCCGGTGAAGATCGTCGAGAAGAACGAGATCCGGCGCGATATCGAAGAGATCTACCTGCGCTCATCCAGAAAACCGAGCGCAGTCGCCCTAGATTTCCGCGCGCAGCTCGCAGGCAACATGACGGCCAAGGCGCGGGTCCTGTCGCTGATTTCCAGGTATGGCGCGGAGACCGTCAAGGGCGTGATGAAGAAGATCCTCGATGACGGCGAGCGGGCTTTCCTAAAAAAACTGAGCTTGCTGCCTGACGGCATCTGGCGCGACCGCACCTACGTCGAATGCTGCCGGCCGGGCGACCGGCAGGTGCATCGCGTGATGCTCACGCTGAAGAAGGTGAAGAACAAGCTGATCTTCGAGAACGAAGGCACCGCCCCGCAGGCGGGCGGCATCAACGCCACCTACTCCGGCTGGCGCGGCGCGATCATGGTGGCGCTGAACGAGCTCATGTGCTGGGAGCAGTACTACGCGGTGGGCGGCGCGCTGCGGCACGTCGACTTCAATCCGACGCCCGGGACGCTCAACTGCGCCGACTTTCCCGCCTCGGTGTCGACCGCGCCCGTGCAGTGCATGGAGATCTCGCTCTACCCGGCGTACAACGTCCTGTCGAAAATGATTTACCCCGCGCCGGAGCTGAGAGGCGACGTCATGTGCATCGGCGGCACCAGCCAGTGGCCGGCAACCATCTTCCGCGGCATCGACCAGTGGGGCGAGCGTTACGGCTACCTATTGGTTGACCCGATCGGCGGCGCGATCGGCGCGTTCTCGCACGCCGACGGCATCTCGACTGGCGGCCAGGCGCGCACGCCGATCTGCAAGCTGCCGAATGTCGAGCACACCGAGCAGAGCTTCCCCGTGCTTTTCCTCTACCGGAAGGAAATCGCAGACTCTGGAGGCGCCGGCAAATACAGAGGCGGGTTGAGCGCCGAGTCGTGCTTCATTCCGCACGGCACCGACAAGATCACGCACGACACGCTGTCCTCGGGCAACGCGATTCCGACATCGACCGGGATGATGGGCGGCTATCCCGGCGCGGTGAACCGCTACCGATTCACCCGGGACTCCGACATCCTGAAGCGCATGCAGCGCTCGGAGCTGGTCACCGATGTGTCGCAGGTGAAAGGGCGCGAGGAGACGCTGCAGCTGCGCCAGCAGGACTTCGTGCAGAACCCGGCCGATGTCTACGCGGTGCTGTGGTCCGCCGCGGGCGGCTTCGGCGATCCGCTGGAGCGCGATCCGGCGAAGGTGCAGGCCGACGTCGACAACGGCGATGTCACCGAGAAGACGGCACTGGAGGTCTACGGCGTGGTGCTCGGCGATCCGGGCTTCACCCAGCGCCGCCGCCACGAGATCCGCGCCCGGCGCCTGCAGGGACACAACAAGACTGCCCACAAACTGAGCAGCAGGCAAAAGTTCCTCGCGACCGAGTCGGTCGCGGTGCACGACAACAAGCACTACGGCTGCGCGAAATGCGCCACCGACCTCGGCCCGGTCAGCCACAACTACAAGGACTACTGCGTGCGCAATGACCTGCCGATCCAGGCGGCGAACCCGCTCGTCGGCGACCCGAAGCGCTTCATCGATCCGGTGCCGCAGTTCCGCCAGTTCTGCTGCCCGGGCTGCGGCCTCCTGATCGAGAACGAGATCGCCGTAGCCGAGGAGCCGGTGTTGCGCGACGTCGAGATCCTCGGCGCGA